>Ga0210399_10004778_pt1 | contig 10517 bp, 5 predicted proteins | sample IncBWC14MmetaG_FD_150865 | JGI IMG/M metagenome (GOLD analysis project Ga0210399, IMG submission 150865) | Forest soil microbial communities from Barre Woods Harvard Forest LTER site, Petersham, Massachusetts, United States - Inc-BW-C-14-M | ecosystem: Environmental > Terrestrial > Soil >...
CCGAAGTGCGCGGCGTCGTGCTGCTGGCCGCGGAGCAACACGGCATTGAAGTGCGCTCCTATTCCCCCCGCGAAGTGAAAGCCTGTGTTGCCGGCTACGGCCACGCCGACAAAAAGCAGATGCAGCTCATGGTGCGCGCCCTTCTAGAAATGGAGGAAACGCCAGAGCCGTCCGATGCCGCCGACGCTCTTGCCGTCGCGCTCTGCCACATTCAGGGTGAACAATTCGCGCGGCGCTTTGGACTTTCGGCCAATCCACGAACCGCGCCTGCGAAAAGTGTTGTGGCCCCATCCGCACCGCGCCGACAGCCCGCGGCACGAATTTCAGGTCTCCAGCCAACCCGATGAACGTTTTTTCTCGCCGCCTCTGCCTTTTCCTGTTGTGTGTTGCGCCTTTTGCTGTCGCTGCGACCGCAAGCCCCGCCGGCAACTGGTTCACCTATCGCCGCGTCTTCAAATCCAGCGTTCCGGAATTCATTGAGATTCGCATCCAGGAAAACTCAAGCGCAGCCACATACGAAATCCGCCAGTTGGACGAGGACGCCGGCTCTTCTCCGTTCGAAATCGGCCCGGCACTCCGAACCAAAATCTTTCAACTCGTCTCTGACCTGCACCACTTCAAGGGACTGGATCTGGACGTCCATCGCAAAATCGCAAACCTGGGTGAAAAAACCTTTCGCTGGGACGCGGGCACGGAATCGAGCCAGGTTAAATTTAACTACACCCTTAATTCCGCTGCCACGCAACTTCTCCAGATCTGTGAAGGACTCGCGCGCCAGCAAGAGCTGATCGAACTCTTGCAGCGCCGCATCAAATACGACCGGCTCGGCGTCAACGACGCCCTATTGCAGTTTGAAAATGATCTGAGCAAGGCTGTACTCCCGGAACCCGAGCACGCTTTGCCTCTCCTTGACCAGATCGCCAGCGATCCCCGGTTCGTAGAAATCGCCCGCCAGCGCAGCCGCGCCCTGGCCGAACGCATCCGTCATTCCAGCTAATGCAACGTTTGAGACGCCAAAGACGTCCTAAATTAAGGTATCCTCGATGAAAATGAAAAACCTGCAAAGCACCCAAGTGAGCCGCTGGCAGAAGCACGCCACGATTCTGCTGTTCGCCCTTCTTGCGCTTTCGCCCGCGCTTTTCGCCCAGAAAAAAGAAAAGCTCGCCAAGAACTACCGCGAGTGGCTGGAGCACGACGTCGTCTACATCATCACCAAGGATGAGCGCTCCCGGTTTCTCGCCCTTCCCACCGACGAGGCCAGAGATAAATTCATCAAGGACTTCTGGGAGGTCCGGAATCCCGTTCCAGGTTCGGAAGTAAACACCTACAAGGAAGAAATCTACAAACGCATCGCCTTTGCAGACTCGCGGTTTGGCGTCGGTTCTGGCACAGACGGATGGCGCACCGACCGCGGCCGCACCTACATCACCCTCGGCGCGCCCCAGCAAAAAGAGATTCACCGCGGTGCCGCAAACTTGCGAGCCTTCGAAATCTGGTTCTACGCCAACGTCACGCCCATTCTTCCCAACGCCTTTTACGTGATGTTTTATGACAAAGATGGCGCCAACGACTACAAGTTCTACAGTCCATACCTGGACGGCCCCGACAAGTTGACCACCGGTGTCGAAGCCATCAACAATCCCGCCGCCGGTCTTAAGATGATCGAGGATTCCGTGGGCTTCGAAGTAGCTAGAATTTCCTTGAGCTTGATTCCGGGTGAACCCGTGGATCTATCGAACCCCCGCCCCAGCCTCACTTCCGACGTTATGCTCATGATGCTAAAGGGCCTTTCGGAGCAACCCGCCTATCGCGACGACATCCGCCGCAAGTGGATGAACCGCGAACAGGTCAGCACCAGCATGATTCTCCAGGGGCATAACCTGGACATCGTCCTCTTGCCGGTTCGCGACGACCACGGCGTCTCTCGCCTCGATTATTCCCTTTCGCTTAAATCCCCAAGCGACCTGAGCGTCACGTCGACCAAGGACGACCAGTTGATGTATAACCTCCAGATCCGTGTGCAGGTTTTCGATCGGGATTCCAATAAACTGATTTTCGTCTTACAAAAGGACCTACGCGATACATTTGACAAGAGCCGCTACCAGGACATTAAGGATAAAGTCTTTGCCTACGAAGGAATGCTGCCTCTTCCCGCTGGAAATTACCGCCTGGCGTTTCAGTTTACTGACTGGAATAAAAACGTTTCCTATCGAACCGAGCGCGAGGTCGCCGTGCCCAAGATTGATGCTACCCAATTCCAGGTTCCGGGAATTCTCCCCTTTGCCTCCGCCGAGGAAGTCGACCCGGTCGCTGCTCCCGTCCTGCCTTTCACTTTGGCGGGCGTTCACTTCGTTCCCCTTTCAACCTCCAATCTTTTCTTGAGCACGCAGCAAAGTTTTCAGATCGCGTACCAGATTTGGACTTCTCCGCGGAACCCTGCTCTCGGGCGGGACCAGGACATTCGAATTGAATATGGAATCGGTCAGCCTTCCATCCCCGGAAGCGCCAAAGCGATCAAAGACTCAGCTTCCCTGAAGCAATTCGATCCGGGCGGTTCCTTGGTAAGCGGCAAGAAACTTGCCTTAGACGGGAACCCAGGGAACTACATCCTCACCGTTGCAATAATTGCTCCCGGTGACGCTGTCCCACGTTTTGCCAAACTGAATTTCAAAGCCGTCGACCCCGCTGGCCTTCCCCCTGCTCCTTGGATCGTGATCGACTCCACCATCCGCGAAGACATGGAAAAAGGGGTTTTTGATCGGAACCGTGGTCTTTGCTACATGGAACAGGGATTAAGCGCCGACGGTCGGCCCTGGCTGCGGCGCGCCCTGACTCTCGACCATTCGGATGAACTCGCACGCGCCCAACTTGTGGAAGCCTACTTCGACCAACAAGATTACAAGGCTGTGGCGGCCCTTTACAAAGATACGGGGGTTACCGACGCTGCCGATGCCCACACCCTGCTCCGAATAGCCTCCAGCTTGCGAAAGCTTGGGAACGAGCCTGAAGGGCTCCGCTTGTTGGAGCACGGCTCGCAGACACACCCAAGTGATCCCGCGATGTTCGTGGCGTTGGCCGATTACTACACGCAGATGGGCGATACCGCGAAGGCGTCCGCCGCTCTCCAGAAAAGCAAAACCCTCGGTATCGTGAACTGAAGCATTGTCAGCCAAGAGGGTGGATTTCAGTCCAAATGGTCTCCATTCCATTTTTGGTAGCGTCCCTATAATTCAGTAGATTCCTTTAGGATTTATCCCTGGGCCATCTCTCGCCTCAACGCAACTAACTGATATAAATATACTTATTTACTGCCAAACAGGGTCGTGTTTGGCATCCCCCTTGCATCTCTGTTCGGCATTGTTTCTCTGGGTTGCCGTTTTTCGATCCAAGATGTAGTTCCATCCTTAATTGGGGAAATTGAAAGGAGTATCACTTTGAATAGAGCGAAGTGGATTTATCTGCTCGCAGCCTGCCTCTTGTCACTTAGTTTGGGCGTGGGGACTTGGGCGCAGGACCAGAGCTCGTCGCGCGGCAATTTGAGCGGCGTCGTCCTGGACGCATCAAAAGCAACCGTTCCGGGGGCCGTGGTAACCATCACGGGACCAATCGGAAACCTGTCTCAAACCACTAATGATCAGGGAACCTTCTTGTTCTCCACTCTGATCCCGGGATTTTATCAAGTCAAAGTTCAAAAGGCTGGTTTCAAGATCGCCAGCATCGGGGCAACCGAAGTACTAATTAACAAGTCGACCAGTATTGAAGTGACCCTGGAAACCGGTGAAGTGACACAAACCGTTGAGGTTAGTGCGGCTACGGTCACCGTTGACACGGGCGCCGCTTCCCTGAACTCGGAATTTTCAGACAGCTTTTACTCCAAGATTCCACTCGGCCGTGGCGTAAGCAGTTTGTTCTACCTCGCCCCGGGCGTGACCTCGGGCATCGGCACGGGCGAACAGAATCCTTCGATCTCTGGCTCCTCGGGTCTTGAAAATCTATACGTGGCTGACGGCGTTTCGATCAACGACCCCGCCTTCGGCGGAATCGGCGTTTGGTCCCGCGTCTACGGTCCTCTCGGAACCGGCATCAACCTCTCCTTCGTGAAGGAAGTTCAGATAAAGACGGGTGGGTTTGAGCCCCAATATGGCAAGGTCAGCGGCGGCATCGTCCAGTTGGTGACCAAGTCCGGCGGCACCAAGTTTTTCGGAACCATTGGTGGATACTTCAACGCTCGCTGGATGCAGGACACCTACCAGAATGGGGATGATCCCAAGTTTAGTAATCTCAATCTCGTAGGCAGCCGTTTGGAAAATGCCAACCGTGAAGGCGACTTCGAGTTGGGCGGCTACGTTCCCGTCCACGGGTTGCGGGATCGCCTCTTTTTCTTTGGCACCTTCAATCCATCTTGGAATCACGCTTACTTTGCCCCCGCACGCGGCTCAGGTCTCGCTGCGAGCAATCCATTGATTGATCGAAACACCACCCGCTATGACTACGCGGGTAAATTGACCTTCAAGATCAATAATTCTCACACCATCGAATCGACCGTCTCTGGCGACCCCTCGCACACCAATCCCACTGCCTTTAGCACACTGAATATTGACAATACTTCGGCCAACTCGAAGTGGGATTATGGAACACGCCAATGGGCGACTCGTTATGACGGTGCCATCGGCAGCTCCTTGCTGATTGATGCTGCCTTCACTTGGAGCTGGAACCACTTCACCGAAACCCCGGCGACCAACGTCTACAATATCGTCGATGAGACCCAGACTGCAGGACTTGCCGGCCAGCGCGGCTCTTTTACTGCAGAAGGCATCTCCGTCCTTGAGCCCTATGAAGCGAATACTAAAGGCATCCAAGCCGACTTGACAAAAACGGTGCACTTCGCCGGAACTCATGCCATCAACATTGGTTACAACTGGCAGTATCCCCACTATGACGACCACACTTTCTATTCTGGTCCGAAGTACGTGATTCCAGCAGTCAATGCAACGGGTGGAAGCCCAGGCTATGGGTCGAACGTCGCTGGACAGTTGACGGACTCGGCTTTCGTCCTCGCGCTTGCATCCAATGTGTCTGGCCTGCCAACGGGCGAATGCACCCTCTGCCCGTACATGACTGTTCCGGGTTTCGCGACTCCTCAGCAGGTTGTCCTGCAACAGGTGCGCGGCCGGTTTGACGGCGGTGTTACCAAGAGCAGCGGTAAATACCATGCTGGCTACATCAATGATGCTTGGCAAATAAGCAAGTATGTCACCCTTAATGTTGGCGTCCGCTGGGAACAGCAGCGCCTCACTGGCAACCAGGTTGAACGAACCTTCTCGAACATGTGGTCTCCTCGGGTAGGCATCACCGTCGACCCGCAGGGCAACCGCAAACAGAAGATCTACGCCAACTTCGGCCGCTACGCTTACATCCTCCCTCTGGACGCCGCCCTGCGCGCGCTCAGTAACGAGGAAGACTTTCAGAACTCCTACTGGGCACCGGACAACTCTCCTTGCACAGTCACGGGAGTTACCAATGCGAGCTGCGTCAACCTGAACTCCCTCGGCAGCACCCAGTTCATCGGAGACTCTGCACATCTTCTCAACCAGGCAACGGGCGGCATCCCCATCGCTTCCGGCGCCTTGATCACAGGTGGCGAACCATTTGCTCCCGGAACTCGCATAGAATTTACCGACGAATTCCTCGTCGGCTATGACCGTGAGTTCAAAGGCGGTATCGTTGCCAGCGTCCGCTACATTGACCGTCGCCTGAAGCGCGTCATCGAAGACCAGGGTGGCATTTCCGTCGAACAGTTCAACGCCCTCGCGGCAAACGGTGGCGGCCTGAACTACTTCATCGGCAACCCGAATGCGAAACAAGATATCTTCGTTAATCCGAACGAAACGTTGTTTAGCGTGGTTGCCAGCCCCTCCACCTTCGAGGCGGCAATCGACGCGAACAACGCCAATCCGACAGCAGCGAACGCGGCGGCTTTGGTGGCCATGGGCTTTCCATCCGCTTGCATTGACGGCAACAATTTCGCAACGCCATTCGTTGCCCTGAACCAATTTAACGGCTTCAACGCCGCAAACGGGGGTCCAGCGACCGGAAGCGCTTGCTTCCCAGGGACGAACGTTTCGACATGGTCGATGCTCAACCCCAACTTTGATCCGACGAAGCCCCCTGCTGACCGGTCAAATCCAAAGTTTGTTCTTCTGCCGGACTGCGCCAACCCAGCGGATGCCAAGGCCGGCACCTGCGCAGCCTTCGGCGGTGAGTTCTACTCCGATGGCAAGCCCGACACCTACAAGGACCCGAAGCGTGAATACGAAGCAGTGGAATTCGAAGTTCGCAAGGCTTTCACGCACAACTGGGCCCTCAGCGTCAATTACCGCGTCGCCCAGTTGAAAGGTAACTATGAAGGCGCTTTCCGCAATGACAACGGTCAAGCCGATCCCGGGATCAGCTCCCTATTCGACTTCACGGAAGGTTCACTCGGCCTGCTGGCCGGCCAGCAAAGCATCGGTGCTCTGAGCACCGACCGCAAACACACCTTCAACGCCCATTCCACCTTCGTTGTGCCCAACGGCAAGCTCAAGGGCTTTGTGATCGGTGCAGGTGTGAGCGTCCTTTCGGGCAATCCATTGTCCTCACTCTACGCCCAACAGGCGTACCAGAACCCGGGCGAAGTGCCGCTCTTCGGCCGCGCCAACCTGGGCCGTTCACCCGTTACCGGCAGCGTAGATGCGCACCTTGAGTATCCGTTCAAGCTAAGCGAGCGCTTGCAGCTCAAGGTGGCGTTTGACGTCTTTAATATCGTCGATTCCACCCGTCAGACGACCATCAATCAATTCGGTGACCAGGGATTCGGTATTCCGAATACCGATTTCCAGCATCCGACTACGAGCCCAACTTTCCAGAACCAGGGCTTCGTGGATCCGTTCAACTCGCGGTTCTCGGTCCTGCTCACTTTCTAACTTAACCTTCAACCTGGAGGGCGCCCGCCTTGGTGGGCGCCCTCTTTTTTTGCTCGTTCGCTCTCTCCCCCCGCGTATAATCGGGGAGTCTTGCCAAGGCGGAGATTTCCGTATCCTTCTTCTCGCTTGCTCTACGGAAAGCTTTGGAGGTGCTCCATGTTCTGGACCACATCCCGTTTCCTCCTCTCGCTGCTCTTTTTTTGTCTCTTGTGCCCGTGCCTCCAGGCACAAAGGCCGGGCATGGGAGGAACCCGTTCGCCCGGTGGGATCATCGACGTGCAGGTCCGGTACGCTGACGGGAGACCCGCACCGCGCGGCATCCATGTCCGACTGGAATCCGCTGAGGGTGGTGCCGAAGCTGACTTGGAAACTGTTCAGGGAGGTAAATGTCAATTCCACCAGAACACGAGTGGGGTATTCATAGTCAGGATTGCCGAGGGCGACTACAAGGAAGCATCCTCCCGCGTGGAACTCATCAACTCTCCAAGGGCCTATGTAACCCTGGATCTCATCCCCCTGCAGAAGGAACCAATCCCTGAAATCTCCGTGCCGCAGGCGGATCCCGCTGACGCTGTGTCCGTGAAGGACCTGGCCATCCCCGAACCCGCCCGCATGGAATTCAACAAAGGCGAAGAAGCTTTACGCGCGAAGAATATCGATGAAAGCCTCAAGCACTTCCAGAGGGCCATCAAGTTGTATGACGACTATCCGCGGGCTTATCGGATGCTCGGCGACGCGTTGGTGGAAAAGCAGCAATGGCCGGAGGCGGAGACTGCCCTGAAAAAGAGCATCGACTTGCAACCGGATCTGGCCCCGGCCTATTTCGATCTGGGTGCTCTTCGCAACCAGACAAAAAATTACCCTGGCGCTGAGGAAGCCCTCAAAAAGGGCCTTGAGCTAACTCCCGACGCGACGATAGGCAAGTATGAACTGGCAAAAACCTACTGGGGGATGGGCCGCTGGCAGGACGCCGCGCCCCTTGCGGCGGACACCGTGAAAACGCTTCCCGATCTGGCCGCCGCACATGTACTCCTCGGCAACATCAGGCTAAAACTACGCGACGCCCCCGGCGCCCTCCACGAATACCAAGAATATCTTCGCATCGAGCCGCAAGGAGCCCTGGCGGCCCAGGTCCGCGACCTGGTGGAAAAAATCCAGAAAGCGCTGGCCCACTAGCCGCTCGTCCCATCGCCAGCCATCGGTTCGCCGTCCACAGAGAATGTCATCCTGCCTGCTCGCCGCAGGAGGGAGGGCATCCGACAAGGATGTCCGAAGGACCTCAACTTCAGCGCCATTTAGAAACCATTGGGCAAGTAACGGTAACATTTCGCCCGCCGTGCATCGCGCATCAAACCGCCGCTTTAGCCGGCACCGCTTCCGCCAGCTTCGCAAGCGACTCCGTATACGGCGCCTTCGCCACGCCGCGTTCCGTAAAAATAGCCGCAATATAACGATGCGGCGTCACGTCAAACGCCGGGTGCGCCGCCGCCACGCCCGCCGGCGCGATCCGCACGCCCTGAATATGCGTCACTTCCGCCGCAGTACGTTCCTCGATGGGGATTTGCTCGCCAGTCGGAATCGACAAATCGAACGTCGAAACGGGCGCTGCAATATAGAACGGCACGTTGTTCTCCTTCGCCAGCACCGCCATCGAGTACGTCCCGATCTTGTTTGCGGTGTCTCCATTCGCGGCGATGCGATCCGCGCCGGTAACAATCGCCCCCACTCTTCCCGTCTTCAGGAAGTGGCCCACCATGTTGTCCGTAATCACCGTCAGCGGAATGCCGCCGCGGTGCAACTCCCACGCCGTCAGCCGCGCTCCCTGCAAATACGGCCGCGTCTCCGGCACCAGCACGTGCAATTTCCGCCCCTGCTCATACGCAACGCGAATCACTCCCAGCGCCGTCCCGATGCCAGCTGTGGCCAGGGCGCCGGCGTTGCACTGCGTCATCACTTGCCCTTCCAACGGCATGAACTCGGCGCCAAACCGCCCCATGGCTTCATCGGTCGTTTTCTTTTCCGCGTGAACTTCCTGCGCCTCCTTGATCAGCGCCTGCCGGATCCCTGCAATATCCAGACCCGAGCGTATCAGCTCCGCAAATCGTGCCTTCATCCGCTCCAGCGCCCAGAACAAATCCACCGCCGTCGGCCGGGTCTTTGCCAGCGTGTCTGAAATCACCGTGAATTCTTGCTTCAGCTCTTCAATCGTTTTAGCAGTAGATTTCTGCACTCCCAGCGCCACACCCATCGCCGCAGCCACGCCAATCGCCGGCGCCCCGCGAATCACCATCTCGCGAATCGCCTTCGCCACTTCCCGGTAATCCGTATACGTATAGCTGATCTCTTCGGCGGGCAACTTGCGCTGGTCCAGCATGACCACACCGCGGTCCGTCCATCGAATCGGCTGAGCGACGTACATTTCTTAACTTTTCCTCTCTCTTTATTTTATCGAATGTGGGCCAGGAAGCGAATCGACTACTTGCCGGTGGGCATCCTCGTGAATCCATGAGTTTCCAGAACCAGGCTGAGTCCGATCAGCGAGTTGTATCCAAGGTGCATGAGGTAACTCGCAAAGACACTGCCCGTTCGCGCTCGCACATAGGTAAAAACAATGCCCACAAATGTCAGCAGTGCGATCAGGCTCTTCGCGCCGCCCAGCTGCGGACCGTGCATCAACCCGAATAAAACACCGGTAAGAATGATGCTCGGCCCTACTCCAATCCAGCGCGCAAACATGGGGTACAAATAGCCGCGAAAAACCGTCTCCTCCACCAGCGGAGCCACCAGCACCGCCATGGCCACAAAAAGCATTGCCGTTATCTTAAACTTGAACAACTCTTCGATCGGAGTGTTCTCCGGCGGCTTGACCACCGCGGTCAGTCCAAACACAAATATGGACAATCCACATCCGATCAGAAAATACACCAGCGGCGTTTTCGGCACCCCTCGTGCCTTGGGCAGAATTTTCCGCCAGCCCAACGTGCTCCAGAACGGCTGCCGTCGCAGCAGCGACAACGTGACATACAGAAAAAACAAAATCGCCCCGTAAACAACAATGGTGCTCCCGATCGCCACCTGCGGCTTCGATAACAAGTACCGCTGTAATTGATCCGCCGTCATCTTCCGATGCGGCGCGTAATAAAGCATGAAACTTAAAGGCACTACCAGCAGGTTGATTAACGTGAACACCAGAAATACAAGAAAATGCGGCCACGACCAGCTGATCCGCAAGTCTTCTGGAACCACTTTTGCCGGCTGGATCGGAACCACTTCGAGTGGTGCCGCTTGTTCAAAACTCCCGCCCGACCAGGGCTGAGGTAGTTCACCGGGAAGAGGCTCCGGTTCAACGGCAGGGGTTTGGTTGTCCGATTCGGGCTTGGCTTCTTCCGGATTCAGCGGCTTCTCCTCATCGAGGCTCATGATTTTGCGCGCCTCGCTCCGGACGGCCACCCGGACGCCAGCGCCGCTGCTACCAGTGGAAACAGCAATTCGTGATGTCCCGTGATCGCATATCCCCTCGAATTTTCTCCGGCTTTCTTCCCCGCTCCTGCCGTC
>Ga0210399_10004785_pt1 | contig 10512 bp, 18 predicted proteins | sample IncBWC14MmetaG_FD_150865 | JGI IMG/M metagenome (GOLD analysis project Ga0210399, IMG submission 150865) | Forest soil microbial communities from Barre Woods Harvard Forest LTER site, Petersham, Massachusetts, United States - Inc-BW-C-14-M | ecosystem: Environmental > Terrestrial > Soil >...
GTTCTCCAGCGTCCGGTCATTTCCCTACCGTGCGGTGAAAACGCTTGGGGATTGGCCGCACTGTACTCTTCCCATGCCTTTGTTGCCTGCTCAGCAAGCGCCACGACGTTGTTGTCCTCGGTCATGACAGCCTCGCGAGCGCGCGGGCAGAGCGAGCAATCGAGCGCACAAAGGTTAGCGTTTCCTCATCACCATCGAAGAAGAAAACATCATCTCCTTCACTCAATTCTACACTTCGCGCGATCAGGAAATCGAGATAAGTAGTGAGGCCGGCCAAGGTCGTCGGCGATGTGGCTGCGAGTTCCTCACGCCCCGCTATTGAGGTGTTGACGATTGCCACCATTTCCTGTGTCCGGGAATATTCGCCGGGCGCTGGTGGCAATTTCTGCCCCGCTTTCTGAAGAGCTTCTTCGTAAGCACACCTAGCCAAAAAAGCTCTTTCGGTGCTGTCGGTTTGCTCCATTGCAGCGAAGATCGGATCGGGCTCGGCGGCGGCTTGAGCGGCCGCCGGCAAGCCTAGAGCAGCCGCGGCCGGCAGGGCGGCGGTGCTGGCGACAAGCGCGCGTCGAGTCAATGTGGATTTCGACATAGCTTCGTCTCCTTGTGTTGGTGGAAAACCACCGCAAGCCAAGGCGGGAAGCCGAGCGGATTCGTGGTATTTCTGGAATTGGTCATCGACGTCCCCGCCTGGGCTGTCGGTGGCAAGTGGCGGTCGGGGGGGCCTTCAGCCCTCGACCGGCTGCGCTCGCCATGTCGGTGTAGGACTGCGCCTGCTCCTTATAGCCGGCCTCGGTGATCAGCCCTTGCTCGCCCAGCACCGCCTTGGTCATTGCCCCTTCGCTCGCGCTTTCGCGCAGAATGTCGAGCGCACTGCCGCTCTGCGCAAAGCCCGCGCCGGCCACGTCCGCCTTGGTCTGCCCGAGTGCTTGATAGAGATTGCGGTCGGCCTGCGACTCCTTGATCGCGGTAGACATCTCAGTGAACTGCTCGTTCTGCTTGGCGAGATCGGCGGCTTCGAGATAGGACTTCTGCTCGAATTCTGCGCCCTTCGCTTTGAGCACATCGCCCTGGGCGGCAAAAATATCACTGACTGCCGTGCCGATGTCAGAAAACGTGGCGTTGCCGAAGGCCATCCTCAGTGCTCCAGCGGAAATGCCCGGCGATGATTGTTCAAAATCGCCGCCACCTTGCCGGCGCGAACCTGCAGCGACAGGTGCTTGGCGCGCATCGCGGCCCTCATGGAATCAACCGCTTCGTGCCCGTGCGAGTTGTCGCTCAAAGAGTATTGCAACATCAAAACCGGCAAGTCGCGAGCATGCCGAAAGCCGCACTGCTCCAAGGCGACGAGGAACTCCTCTGTTTCAGCGTTCATCTGCCCGTCCTTCGATCAGTGCTCGGTCGGGAAGGAAGCGGCATAGCGTTGTAAAATCGGTACGATCCGCCGAGCGCGCTCAAGATGCGAGAGATGCCGGCGCTGAACTATCGACACGATGGCATCGGCCGCGGCGGTCGAAGCCGGATGCCCGTCGTCACACAGGTTGCTCATGAGAGCCCTTACCGGCTCGCCGAGCTCCTTGCCGCCGCGCGCCCTCGCCTCCGCGTCGGCAGCAGCAACAAACGCCTCGAGTTCGGCCCGCGGCGTCATGGCAGCGTCGTGGTCACATCATTGCGCGCGGTCAAGGCCAGTTTTATCGACTCCAGCATGACGGTCACCTGTTTTTTGTTCATGGCCGAATTTGCAAGGTCGATGCGGACTTCAACGCTGTTCGCAACATTGGGCGCCAGAACGCCCGCGACATAATCTGACGCCACGAGGCCGTCAGCCCCTAACGGTAAAGACAAAGAAAGGCTGGCCATTTGTTTGTTGCTCCTGTGGTTAGCACCCGCCGGTGCCGAGTGTGCGCAATGCTTCCATAAACGGTGCCGGATTTCCGCCGTAGGTATTGGCAATCACGATCCGCCGCCGGTAGTCGGCAATCGCTGCAGTCCGAAGCGCCGCTTGGGTCGCGACGCTGTCGTTACCCTCGAAGCCGCCCGGGATATTGAACTGGGCGAGCGCGATTGCCTCGTCCTGCTGACGCTGCTGCTCCGAAGCATTCCAGGCAAGCTGCAGCGCAAACGGCACGGAGGAATCAACAACGCTCATGGAACAGCCTCCATCTCAGAAAAAGTAGGTCCCGAGCGCGGTGCGCAAGCCATCCAAATACGGCCCCGGCGGAACCCCGGTGGCGATAGCCGAAGTGAGACGGCGCTTGTAGTCCGCTACGATGTCCGTTTTCAGGGACGCGCTGTAGGTCGCCACCGATCCGCCCGCGGCATAGGTTGCCAGCGCGGCAGCGTCCGCTGCTTGACGGGTCGTCTCGCTGGCGTTGACGGTCGCCTGATGGGAGCGGTTGCCGCTCGCTTCGAGGACACTCATAGGCGCGCTTCTCCGATCGGCAGCTTCAGCAGCACGTCGCGGTGCTCGAGGAGGAGCCGGCGGATCGCCAGCCTCGCCACATCAGCCGCCGACAAGCCGGCCTCATCGGCCAGCTCATCCAGTTCGCGCCGGCGCTGCGACGTCATGCGAATTTCAAGGCGTGCGTCGTGCTTCATGCCGTGCACGGTACGGGCGTTGACGGCAGCCACAACGCACCGGGCCGCCAGCCTTAAGCCGCCGCTAACGAGTGAGCCCTATTCACCACTTGCCGGGACGGGTGGTCTCCGGCGGGGGCGGTCCTGGCCAACACCCTTCCAGCCAGTCTGGTCGGGGCCGCCCTATGCCGTCGGATCTGCTTCGCAGACGACACCCCGCCGCCAAAAAAATAGCCCCGGCACGCCATGTTGGCCGGGGCAAGGAAGACGCTTCCACCCGGAGGCTGACGCTGTAGATGCACAAGGAGGGAAGACACGTCAGCAGCGGCACACAATAGCCTACGCCCCATCGTGGCAAGCTTCAGGCGACACCGCGGCATCACACCGGCTTTCCGGTGAAAACCCTATGCCGAAGAAAACGGCCGCACCGCCTTCCGCCTAAGGACATTCCCTTAGTTGAACTGGCCAGCCCTGCTCGGCGAAATGCAGGCCATGCCCCTCTTCATCTACCGCTGCCCCCAAACCGGACACCGCGTGCAGGGCTTCGCGTCCGAAGACGTCGCCGAGGATCACCACGTCTATGAGCCCGTGACCTGTCTCGCGTGCCGCCAGATCCACCATGTGAATCCGACAACCGGCGCCGTCCTGGGCGAAAAGGCCAAATTAACCGTGGCAAAAAGAGCCCCGACCGTGAAGCCGGGGCTGGCCACCTGACAACGCGGCTGTGGAGTCTCGGAACCGCGCCGATTCGATGACCAGCAGCAGCATATCCTCAACCGGCCGCGGCCACCGCGTTGTCCACAACATTTGCCGTACAGCGGCCGCACCGGCTTTCTGATGCGCCCGCCGCCGCTGTGGGGAAGGCCAATGTTTTGGAACGGCCGCCGCCCGCCATAGGGGGCACCCCTCACAAAGTTTGGAAACAGGGCCGCAATACCGGACGATGAGGTCGAACTCCAGGAGCAAATGCGGTTCCGGCGGTACGGCGTACGGCGCCCCGGTCTATTTGCCAACGATTTCAATATGTTGCGACCTCGCATTGCGCCCAGCGGGACCGAAGACGCAGCAATCGAGCGGAATGCCCCGCAGCGACACAGCCGAGGGCACCAGTGAACCGGCGCGGGGTGGCTATCACCTAGCCCGGACATCGGGCAGGGGGCTCGGCAAGGGCAGCGCCGGCAGCCACAAGCGCCAACATGCTGCAGACACAGCGGGGTGAGCTAGCGAGGAATGGCGTCAAGTAATGCATTTGGCAGCGTCGGCCCGTGATTGATCATCATCAGCGCCAAGCTAAGACCCGCCCGGCCGATATTTAGCGACGAGTCTCGTCGAGTGGTTTTTGAGGTCTTAGCCGGCAGAGCGGCGCGATGAGGTCCATTCCCCTCGACAAGCAAGTGGGTGATGTTTGCCAGTTATCCGGCGGGGTCCGCGTGCGTCGCTCCAGTTGCCAGTCCTATAAGGGACTGGCGCAACTGGCGCACTGACGCAAAAGTACGGACCTTCAAGCACTGTCGCTGCGTCAGTTTGCGTCGGTTTGCGACAGCTCATCATCATCGAGGTTGGGTTCATCTACTGTGGGTTTTTCGGCCCATGGTCCAGGAATGACGAAGCTGCGTTTATGGCGGTTCTTATCTTGGCGCTGCTCGGTGGTGAGCACCTTGTTTTTGAACCATTTGCTGAGAATTTGCTTAGTGCGGGCGATGTCTTTTGGATCGTTCTCGGCCACCATGGGCGACGTTGATCTTGAGCACATCGGCAACCATGTAGCCGACCCAATCGGCTGACCTTGCATCGAGGCGATATGCGCCGGTTTGCGTCAGTGCGCGACACTTGACCATGTCGGCTGTGGACACCCCTTTGAAGGGGTCTGGCGGCTTCCACGAACTGGCGCACGCGATTTCGTCGCCATTTGGCAGAATTTCTATCACAAGTTTTATCCATTCGGCCTTGCCGATCGGCGCCATGTTGGCCTTGCCGTTGGCGACACGGATGTGCAGCCGGCGCTGGTCTTCGGCGATGCCGAGCTTGTTCGCCTCTTCGGGGCTCATGAAGTTGAGCACGCGGGCGGAGCGCGCAGCCCAAATCAGGGCCGACGCACCGCGGCTATCCTCGACCGCGGTTTCGGTTTGGCCTTGCTTGGCCTTGCCGGAGTGATGGCAGATTTCGACGGCTGAATTGGTCTCGTCGGCAATGACCCCGAAGGCGTCCTTGACCAGCAGGTCCATGGCGCCGTTGTCGTTTTCGGGCACGCGATGGAGCGACACGAGCGGGTCGATGATGAGAACGTCGAGCTGATTGTCTTGCACAAAGGCGAGCAGCCAAGCCATGGCTTCCGAATTGATCGTGGCCACGTTCTTGACCATGGTGGCGAGCCGCAGCGGGGTTTTGCGGACGGACTGAGCGAATAGGCGGCCGCCAAGATCAGCTTCCGTTATGACGTAGTGCTGGCAAGTGCCGGCCAGGCGGCGATCGAGCTCGTCCTGATCCTCTTCGCCATTGAGCATTCCGACGCGCAGCGGGGGCGTGAACAACCGCTCGCCGCTGGTCAACTCGCGGCCGGTTGCCATCGATAGGGCGTCATACGCTGCCCGTGTTGTCTTCGCGCGGCCACCGGCGGCGATCGTCGCACTGACGGTTTTGCGGATGTAGTGTCGATCATAGAGGAATTGCCGGCGGGGGATTGCGTGGGGATCACGCCACCACGGCGCGACAGTGAGCGGCGATGATTTGTACTCATCATGCCCGTTGATTTGCGGTTCCTCCTGGCGCAGTTCCTCGGCTTTGGTCTCCTCCGTCCGCGGCGCCCACGGCTTGGCCTGCCGCAGTAGCTCATCAAGCTTCTCGCGCGTGCCGCCGGCCTTGATCCAGTCGAGGATATCGCCCTTTGGCGGCAGGTCGGGCAGCTCGAGCACGCGCACGGACGCCGCAATACCTTGCAGTGATGCGCCGACGATATCAGCATGGTTGCGTCCGGCTTCGTCATTATCCGGCAGAATCACAACCTCCGCGCTGCGCAGGAATTCCGAGTGTTCCTGCTTCCATTTTCCCGCGCCGCCAGCGCAGCAGGTAGCTGGCACGTTCCATTTGCGCAGCGCGTCGACTTTGGCTTCGCCCTCGACGATCAGGGCCGTGTATCCATTGCCGATCGCCTCGATGAGTTCCGGTAGCCGATACGGTGCGGTGCGAACGTCTTTGACGCATGCCAGCCACATGCCCGCATTATTTGGATCGGGGCGCCATTGCGAAAATGCTTTCTTGCGCTTGCCCTCCGCACTCATGACGAAAGACCCGTCCTGGTTCTGGTATTCGATGCGGCCGACCGCAAACAATGTGGCGCCGCTCTCATTTTGATAGATAAATTTGTTTGTCACCACTTTGCGCGGTTCAGGCGTGCGATCCTTACCGTTTGCTTCCGGCGGCGGCTCTCCGTTCAGTTGCTCGGCCGCCGGTATAGCTTCAATACCGTCGAGCCAGCTGGTGAAATCAATCGCCCCGTGGCCTTTGGCGCCGCAGCCGCGGCAATTAAAAAGCTGCTTGGCAACATTGATGGCGAAGCGGTCATGGCCGCCGCATTTCGGACATGGCCCGCAGCGATCGACCTTACCGAATAATCTGATACCGCGGCGTTCGGCTATTTGCTCGAGCGGAACAGCGCGAGCTTGTGCGAACCAAGCATCGAAGGCGGCCGTCCTGGTCATGGCCGGCTCCGATCTTCGGTTTCGCGGACCGGCAGCCCGAGATTCCGGCTGAGCCACTGCGCGTCGGCGATCGCTGTGCTGCGCTCGCCGTGCAGCCAGCCATGTTCAAGGGCGAGCACGAGCCAGGCGCCGCCCGTCTCGCGAAAGAGCCGGATGCAAGCCGCGCGTCGCATTGGAAAGCGCTCAATCATGGCTCGCCCTCCTCGACCTGCGCGAGCGAGTGGGCAACGGGCCTGCAATCGAGTGTCTGATCGCGGCAGCCGTGCTCATGTCTGCTGTCCTGAGCGGCCAAACAGCTTTTGCCAAAGAGCCAATAGCTGTGCAGGCCTTTTACGATCACACAGCATCTCGACTAGATCGATGCGCAGATCGGCAGCCTTTCTCGTATTTGCCTGCATCAAACACAAAAGTGCTTGATCGCTATTTAGAAAGTATTCTTTGACCCTGTCTGAGACTGTGAAGTGCAGATAACCGCCGGTCTGTTGCAGCTGCCTTTTGTGGAGCGCAATCCAGCAGCGGATTCTGCGAGGCGGATCTATTTCAAGCTCTGCCGCGAGCCGGACATCAGCCACTCGCCTTTGGCCGGATGTGATGAGTTGCAAAGGCCGCGCGGTCATGACGCGACCTCGTCGTCGACCAGGCCGAGCTGTTTTGCCTTCGCGAGTGCTTTGTTGATGGCTGCGGCTAACTCGGGCAACCGACGTATCGCGAGCGATAGCCCCTTTTTGGTAGGCTGCAATTTGCCGTCTGCGCCGGTGTAGTGCTTCCGCACGTCGACTAGCGCGGCCCCCTCGAACTCGCGCAGCTGAACGCGAACACTCTCGCCGCGGCGGTTCGCCCAAAATTCGGCGGCGACGATCGGCTCGGGCAGCGCCGCATGCTTCGTCATTGCCCAACCCCCGCGGCTGACCGACCTTCAGCAAAGGTGCCCTTGCAAGCTCTTGATCTAGCTTGGCGTTTTTTGACCGGAATTGAGTTTATGGACCGGAGCCCATTTCTCACTTTCTGACGCTGTCTGCCGGCCTCTGCATGGGCGAGAAGCGGGGCGTAGTAGCTAGTGCCGATCGGCGAGGTCGTCGGCCCGGCGACGATCTGCCAACCATCGAGCGGCAGGACGAGCGAAGCGCGGGCCTGGTTTGGGTCGAGGCGTGAGTGGCCGGCGTCGAACGCTTCGCGGCAGCGGTCACTGCAAAAGCGGCAGCCCGTGTAAACCATGCCGTAACCGCACAAAAAACACTCGGTTGTTTGCAGCATCTCCATGCCCCTTTCCGGGACGCGCCTTGACGCGCGGACCTTCATCGGTGTAGGGGCACGCTGCGAAGCGGATGACCCTACGGGTTAGTTGGTGGGCGGCCCGAGATCGAACTCGACGCGTCGTTGGATGTAAGGCCGTGACGCGGCGAACCTGCACCGCCCGGAAACAGTTACGGCGAGCTCCTCACGGGGCTCGCCGTATTCACAGACGGGTTCGGCTTCTCGCGCCACATCACTGCGCGGCCGGCGCGTATCCACTCCAACCAGTTCGGGACCCTGTTCTGCTGTCGCCAGCGGTAGAGCGTGGGCTCAGTTCCGTAGCCGGTCTTTTCGCGCAAAAGCCGCGCAAACTCTGCCTCTGGGTGCCAATCGCTCAAGATGGTCGATGACATCGCCACTCTCTTGGATGACGACCAACCAACGGTGGCCGCGTCCGATCGATGGCGAAGTGTTACCGCTGGGAAGTCAGAGCGCGGCGTACCATTCCGGAGCTATTTTGTGGGGCAAATGGTCCGGTTCTGCTTTCGGGTCTTCCGAACCCATCCGGTTGAAATCCTTTCGTCAAAAGCAATCTCGGTCAGCGCGGCGACTTCGCGGTCGTGCGGCTTACCGCAGCTCAACTCAATATCCCTGCTCCATTTGATGATGAAATCCTGGCGCGCGGCGGTGACGGTTTTCTGACCGTAGGTGGCGCGAGCGCGATCAAACGCAGCGTGCAGGGAAACGATTTTTTCTAGCCCCTCGATGTCATTGTTGGACAAATGGCGCTTTTCCTGGGCCCTAACCTTTCCTTCAAGCTTGGGCCATTCTCGCAGGATTGCTGCAGACTGCTTGGCGTAAACTCGACTACGAATAACAGCGCCGATGAACAGCTCCGCCGGCATTTCAAGCTTGGGCCCAGCCTTTCCCAGATGTTCTCGCAATCACCGGCGGCGTGCCACCGGTCAAGAACTTCGAGAGTAAGGCAATAGTTGAAATGAGCCTTTTGATCTGCGTTCCGCGCTTCGAATTCCCTTCGGAAGGCCGCGAGCGCATCCCGAAAGTTTGCCATGGTCAGCCTCGGGCGCGGGTTATCTGCGTCACGTTCGGCGCGGGATTGAGTATCTGCTCGAGGAGAGAAGCCAGCGCCTCGAAGGCTCGCTTCTTCTCTTCCAAAAATTTGTGCCGATCGTAGACGCTGCGCACGCCGCCGATGACATGGCCGAGGGCGCGTTCGGCGTGATCGCTGGAAATGCCGGCACGGCTCATCAGCGATCGCGCAGTCCTGCGCAGATCATGCAGTGTCCATGGCGGCATTGGATCGCGGCCGTCCTTTGCCCGGAGTCCGGCGATCTTCTGGTCGAGTGCTTTCTTCGTTCTCGAATAGTCCCCGAAGGGTGTCTTGCCGCCAGTGGAGGAAAAGACAAAGGGTCGATCGTTCGGCCGTTCGTCGATATGCTTGCGGACCGCAGCCGTCAGCGGGATCGCGTGGTCGGTCTTGGTCTTGTACCTGGCGCCGGGGATCGTCCACACCTCGTCGTCAATTTCATCCCGCTGCATCCTTGACGCCTCCTCTCGCCGGGTCGCGGTGAGGAACACCGTGCGGACGAAGGCCGGATAGCGGCCATCCATCAGGTCTAGCGCCGCCCATAAGTCGCGGATTTCCTGGTCATCGAGGATGCGCGTGCGTGCGCGTTCATGTGGTTTTGTCTTGGCCATTCCGCGCACGATCGGGACCGCGAAGTGATCGTCGCGCGCCGCGCGCCAATGGAACGCCTTGCGGGTGAGGGCGAGCACGCGGTCGGCCATAACCGGCCCGTTCTCGTCGGCGATCGTGTCGAGCATTCGCACAACTTGCGAGCGGCGCAGCTCGTAGATGCCGACATGGCCGATGGCCGGCTTGACCAGCCGTTCAAAGGTGCGCCTGACGTTGCGGTGGCTGCGCAGCGCCGCCTCGCGCTCGACGTAGCGCGTCACGAATTCGTCGAGCAGATCGCTGATGGTCTCGCCCTCGGGCTTGTTGCCATCCTCCAATCGCTGCGTCCGCTGCGGCCGCGGGTCGTCACCGTCGCGGATGGATCTTGCGTGCTCCGTCGCGGCAATGATCGCCCGCAGCACCGAGAGGTCGCCACCCTTGGCATTGCCGGTCCAGTGCCCGAGCGTGGCGAGGAATGGCTTGCCGCCGACGCGGTAGAACCGCACGAAGGTTTTCCGCCCGCTGGCAGTAATTCTCACGGCAAAGCCGGATGGCGCCCGCTTTCCCTGCAAGCTGGCGCCGGAGAAGTAGTGCAACCGATTGCCCTTGGTTGGGGAGGGGAGGGTCGCTATGATCTGCTCGCTGATCCCGTGCGTTGTCTGCAACATGTCTGCACCCCGAATGATATCCGAATGATCCCGAGAGATATCCGAATGACACCGGAAGTCAACGAAAGACGCGATGGATCAGTGCTTTTCTGTGCAGACACGAAGAAATCTGAGTCAAATCAACGACGTGGGCAAAAGCGGGAAATTTGACCACCTATGATCGCGCGCCATTTCACGTCGGCGCGACAAGGAGCGGACAATGGTTGCTGCGGTACGCGTGCACAAGGTCGGTGGGCCCGAGGTTTTGACCTACGAAGAGATCGACGTGCCGGCGCCAGGCGCCGGCCAGATCCGCGTCAAGCAACACGCCTGCGGCGTCAATTTCGTCGACGTGTACTTCCGCATGGGCCTCTACCCTGCGCCGGGCGGCCTGCCGTTCGTCGCCGGCAACGAAGCCGCCGGCGAGGTCGTGGAGGTCGGCCCCGGCGTGGGCGAATTCAAGCGCGGCGACCGTGTCGCCTATGTCAGCGGTCCCGGCTGCTATGCCGCGGAGCGGGTGGTGGCGACCGATCGCGCCGTAAAACTCCCGGCCAATATCAACTACGAGCAGGCCGCCGCCATGATGCTCAAGGGCATGACGGTGGAATACCTGGTACGGCGCACCTTCAAGGTCGAGAGGGGGATGAACGTGCTTATGCACGCG
>Ga0210399_10004789_pt1 | contig 10510 bp, 6 predicted proteins | sample IncBWC14MmetaG_FD_150865 | JGI IMG/M metagenome (GOLD analysis project Ga0210399, IMG submission 150865) | Forest soil microbial communities from Barre Woods Harvard Forest LTER site, Petersham, Massachusetts, United States - Inc-BW-C-14-M | ecosystem: Environmental > Terrestrial > Soil >...
AACGGCGTCTGTCTCTTGAATCGATAAAACTCTTCCACTTTTTTCAGCGAGTACTCCTCCACACTCGCTCGAACGCCTTGCCTGTAAGCCTGATGCAAATCGACCATTACCCCCGCTCGCAACAATCGGTCAATCTCGTCTTCCCGCGTCGCGTACATTCCCATCAGTCGTTTCAACGCTCCAGGCTCGTAGGCCCCGAAGTGGTACACGTGCATCTTCGGATTTGCTTCTCGGCGCCGCATGATTTCGTCCACCAGCCATTCAAATCCCTTTTTCTCCTCCTCACGATTCAAAGCCCATCGCTTTTCGTATTTCAATTCTTCCGGCATGTCGAGCACCGCAAACCCAAAGAGATACTGCAACCCGTTCTCTCCCACAAACGGATCGCCTTCCAAATCCACAAACATGTCGCCCACGGAAGGCTCCGGCAGCCGGCAAAACCCCATTCCCTCCGCCACGGGCAGGATTGGTTCATGCTTCAGTTTCTTTTCTGTCCGCCCTTCCACCTGCACCCGCGCCTGCTTTTGCACCTTCTCGTATCCTGCCTTCGACCCGTGCTTCGGCCGTTCCCTCAGCGGAATTGGCAGCGCCGCAAGCTTCGCCATCGTTTCCGCATTCCACTCCTCAAATTGATCCCGTTGTTGTCGCCGGATTCCCGCCACTAGCGAAAGATGATCATCCGCCCGCCGCCGCTGATCGCACTCCCGAAACCACTGGCACACATTGCAATGCTCCACCGGCTCTGGATACGTTTCAGGTCCGGCCTCCTTTCCCGTAGGGACCGCCTTCCGAGGCGGTCCGCCACCGATCGCACGGATGAGCCTGTCCTTTACATGCCGGTAATACGCCGCATACTCCAGCACCGGATATTTTTCGCCCGCGTACCCCTCGCCTGGTGGTACCACCCACAGAAACTCCGGCAGCGTCCCTTGAATTTGCCTAAGCAAATCCGAGTACAGCGACAGTTGCAGGATTGTCGTTGCTTTCGTTTCCCGCGCCAGCTTCGTATCCGCCACTTCGTAAGACCACTTCCAGCGATTGCTCGGCTTCTCTACCCGCCGCAGCACATCCGGTCGCCCAAACCATTCCCCATCGCTGAGCGCGCCTTGCGCGATCACTTGCGCGCCGCGCTCCATCAGCGCCCGTGTCTCTGCTACCAGCCGCTGCTCTTCGCGATGCTCGATGTATCCCAGATTCTCGACCGTGAGTCCCTGCGCCGCCAGATGCGCGAGATACGCGGTCTCATGCCGCAGCCCCAGCTCCTGAATCACCTTCAGGTCGGGCGCAGCCCAATCCGGCGCCGCCCGCTCGCCTCGCGCCAGTTGCAAATCCAGCGTGGTCAGATGCCTGCATGCAAGGTGGTTGCTCAGGTCTGACCCCGCGAGTCGGATTTGTCGCTCACCAATCTTCATAAGATGGAAATGTTAAGCTAATTTCTTTCCGTTCTTCGGTAAAGTATAAAGGTCATAACCCATCTCAACCTGTAGTCTTGTAACCTACAAGCATTTCAACGTCTTACCGCTCCATTCGAATGCTATCTATGTCATAATATTTATTGACAGTTAGCGTCGGCGGTGCCAGACTCTTGCATGAGCTGGACGACAGCCAATTCGATCGGCCCGCGCGCCGCGCATCCTTCAAGGATCCGCGTCCTGAGCGAGCATCCGCGAGTCGACCGACCCGTCCCAAGTCTTTACTTCCTCGCCAACACTTCGCCTCTATAAGTCCTTTAGCTGCAACACTTATGGGCTCCCCGCAAGTGTTGCAAACAAAAGACTTACGGTCCGGCTAAGCCCTTTAGCTGCAACACTTACAAAAAATAGGGGGAGGGGCCAAATTGAAATCCAACTTCTACCATCGGCCCATGACGCATCCCCGCCGCAGCAAATTCTACGACTCTGTTTCCGTGTGCGGCCCTTGTCCCAACCCGGTCGGGGCTGTTAATTCCAAGCCTTTATTTGAACTTTCAACCTTCAACTATCGACTGTCGACCGCCTCTCCCCGGAGGTGCCCAATTGAGCGTAAACTAGGACATGCCCTCTCCGAGTAATCTGCCATTGAGCTTCAATCGCGACCGCGCCGTTCGCCAGCTCGACGCACGCCTCGAAGAGCTCCTCGAAAAGCTCCGCAAGAACCGCCCTTCCGAAGATCCCTGGATGGTCCGCCGCGCCTACGAGATTGCCACCGAGCGCCACCACGACCAACTCCGCAGCTCCGGCGAGCCGTACCTGTCCCATCTGCTCGAAGTCGCGCACATCCTCGCGGACATGCGCCTCGACGCCACCACGCTCACTGCCGCGCTTCTCCATGACGCCATCGAAGATACCGAGTATCCCCTCTCCCGCATCGAGGAACGTTTCGGCGCGGAGGTGGCGCATCTCGTCGAAGGCGTCACTAAAATCGGCCGCCTCAAGATGATGGCGCCGGAAGCGCGCCAGGCCGAAAACGTCCGCAAAATGTTGCTCGCCATGGTGAACGACGTTCGCGTCGTCCTCGTCAAACTGGCCGACCGGCTGCACAACATGCGCACGCTCGAATACCTCGAACCCGCCAAGCAGCAGCGCATTTCCCGCGAGACGCTGGACATCTACGCGCCCATCGCGCTCCGCTTGGGTATGAGCGTGGTTCGCGGTGAACTCGAGGATCTGGCATTCCGCTATCTCGAGCCGGAAGCCTTCTTTGCATTGCAGAAAGAAATCAGCGACAAGGCCCCCATCCACAAAAAATTCCTCGAGGAAGTCCAGGCCACCATCCAGACCAAGCTCGTCGAAGCCAGCATTCCCGCCGAGCTCGAATTTCGCGTAAAAGGATTGTATTCGGTGCACCGCAAGATCGTGCGCCAGGAAATCGGCCTCGCACAGGTCTACGATCTGCTCGCCGTGCGCGTCATTACCGATTCGGAGCGCAACTGTTACGCCGCGCTCGGCGTGGTCCACCACATCTGGCGCCCCGTCCCGGGACGCTTCAAGGATTACATCGCCATCGCTCGGCCGAATCTTTACCAGTCCCTGCATACCACCGTGCTCCACAGCAGCCAGCCCTTCGAGGTGCAAATCCGCACGCAGGAGATGCACCGCATCGCGGAGGAAGGCGTTGCCGCGCACTGGAAATACAAGTCCGGAAAGCCGGGAACGGAGGATGACGACCAGCGCATCACCTGGATGCGTCAGCTCATCGAATGGTCGCAGGAACTCCAAGAACCCGGAGAATTTCTCTCCACGCTGAAAGTGGATCTCGCCCCGGTCGAGGTCTACGCGTTTACGCCGAAAGGCCGCGTTCTGGAACTTCCGCGCGGCGCCACGCCGGTCGATTTTGCATACCTGGTCCACACCGAAGTGGGGCACCAATGCGTCGGCGCCAAGGTGAACGGCCAGATGGTGTCTCTGCGACATGAAATCACCAGCGGCGATGTGGTCGAGATTCTCACCCAAAAGGGCCACCACCCCAGCCGCGACTGGCTCAGTTTTGTCCGGTCGTCCTCGGCGAAAAGCAAGATCCGCCACTGGATCAACGAGCAGGAACGCGAAGAAGCCACAGAAATGGGCAAGCGCCTGCTCGAAAACGAAGCGCGTCACTTTGGCCGCAGCCTCAAGAAAATTCCCGAAGCCGACATCCTCAAGCTCGTTTCCGATTACGGCCTTTCCAAAGTTGAGGATCTCTACGCCGCCGTCGGCTTCGGAAAATATTCCGCCCGCCAGGTCCTCACGCGCGTTCTCGGAGAACCGGAAAAATCCGCCGAGACCGAGACCGTCGATGCCAAGCCCACTCTCGTCAAGACCGTCAAACGCATGCTGGGTTTTGGCGAAGCGCCGCTGGTCGTCAAAGGCCACGACGATCTGCTCGTTTATCGCGCCAAATGTTGCAATCCCATTCCTGGAGACGAAATTGTCGGCTACATCACGCGCGGCCGCGGCGTCGCCGTGCACACCCGAGCGTGCCCTAACGTACAGAATCTCATGTACCAGACCGAACGCCGCATCGCCGTCGAGTGGGGCGGCGGATCCGAAGCCAAGTTTCCCGTCCAGCTCACCATCCGCGCGCGGGACCGCGCCGGCCTTCTTGCCGACATCACCGCCGTCATCAGCGGAGCCGGTTCCAACATTCACAACCTCGAAAGCCGTCCCGATCGCACCAGCACCAACGCGCGCATTGATGCCAACCTCGAAATTGCGGACAGGCGCCAGCTCGAAACCATTCTCGTCAATATCCGCAAAATTTCCGGCGTTTTCGGCGTCGAACGCGTCTACCAGCCCGGCCAGTAAAGTGTTCCAAACTTGCGCTTCACGCCGCGCGGTATTCAGCCGCCGCTAAAATTTTCTTCCCGCCTTGGGCTTTTTCCCCTGCCGCGCCCACCTGTCCTTTCGCCGGGTACCTCGCACAGCACACTTTCAGTCCTACCCCGTTGCTCCCGATACAATGGAGTTATGCGGTACAGACTCATTACTCTCGGCGTGCTCGTCCTCTTCCGTGTGAGCGGGTGCAACCAGCATCCGCTCACGGATTATCGTCCCCTCGATCAGGCGGGGATGTGGTCCAGCAACGTCGAACAATTAAAAACGCTGAACACCTCGGATATGGAAGTCGCGCAACTCGTAAAGTTGAAGCACGCCGGAATTGGTGACGATGCTTGCGTAACTCTGATTACCGGCGCGCACCAGCGCCAGCACCCCTTTACGAGCGCCGATTCCGCAGTCAACCTTGTCCGTGCGGGCTACACCGAATCGGTGATTCTGGAAATTGCAAAAACGGATCAGCTGGAGACCATCGGCGGCGATGCCGTCATGCTGCGGTTGGTCGGCCTTTCCGATTCCGCCGTCGATTTCATCTTGCACAGGAGATTGAAGGGCCAGCCCACCATGAGCAGCGCGGAAATCGGCCGTCTGAAAAATACCGGGCTTACCGAGAAACAAATTCTCGAGCGCATCAATCAGGGCATGACCGACGCGCAGGCCGACAAGGAAGCGTCATTGCGCGAGGCCACGCGCAATCACGCGAACACGGGATTCGTTCGAACGCACGGCCGCCGCTCCCGCTAATCTATCAAACCGCATTTTTAGCAGCGCAATCCGTCATTTGCTGTATGCTCGCCTGGAGTGCCTGGCGAATTTCGCCTGCGCTGCCCGGAAATTACCGCGGCGACGCCCCCATCTGAAAAGGAGACCGCACCATGAGAGACGTCATTCTGACCGACCGGGGGCCAAAACCCATCGGACCTTATTCGCAGGCCATCCGGATGAATGGATTTCTGTACGTCTCGGGGCAGGTGGCGCTTGATCCGAAAACGGGCGAAATGACGGGGGCGGAGATTCGCCAGCAGACGGAGCGGACGCTCGAAAATTTGAAGGGTATTCTGGAGGCGGCGGGTTCGAATCTCCATCACGTCGTGAAGACGACGGTTTTTCTGAAGGACATGAGCGATTTTTCGGCCATGAACGAAGTGTACGCCAAGTATTTCACGTCTGCCCCGCCGGCGCGCTCTACCGTACAGGTGGCGCGTCTTCCGAAGGACGCGCTCGTCGAGATCGAAGTCATCGCGGGGTTGTAGCGAAGGCCGCCTCGGCTGTCTTGGAAACGCTCATTCAGGTTGTCCCCAAAATAAAAAATCAAATGCGGAGTTCGGCAATTGATTCGGACGACTTACGGGCGGTCGGGGCTTTCAAAGACTTCCGTAAAGCCAAGCACGGTGACCACGGCGGTGGCAGCGACGGCGAACCAGATGAACCGGCTCTTGGCGGCTTTCATCGGCGATCCGCCATAGCCCTTGGTGCCTGCGCCGCGCGGCCCCTGCGCGTCGGCAGCGTTGGGATCAAGGACGATGCGATATGCGGCACCTTCCGGGATTTCGCGCACATCATCTTCGACGGCGACACTCAGTGACCCGCGAGTGCTCTTGACGATCAATTCCTTGGGATTCAGGACCGTAACTTGTCCGATGGTCGGCTGGTTGGTGTTCGGGCGAATCACGGCGGAAGCCACATGCAAAGTAAAGGCATTCGAATTGGCGGTTGAAAAAGTGGCGGAGCCGAGAGTAAGCGTTGCGGCCGGGTTGGCGTCTTCCTGAGAGAGCGTAGCGATGCTCGCGCTGGAAAGGAGCAGTCGAGCGGCGCCGGCGCGGACCTGGACACTTCCGGATTGATCGGTGCTGAGTCTGTCGCCGCTAAAGACAGTCGCGCCAACGGAAGTCTGTGCGGCGCCAACGTGGGCGCGATAGGCGTAGACGACGGTACCAAGCGAAGAGGAAGGAGCGGCCCAGACAGGAGTGATCAAGAGCGTATAGGAAATCAATACTGCGATGATTCTACTGGTGACCGCAAGGCGGTCAATTTTTCTGGTGACCGTGAAACGGTCAACGCACAGGCGCGGCATTAAACGCCTCCAAGAGGGCCACAGGAAGAATACTGAGTAAACTTCGCGCCGTCAATCTGTAAACACTTTTGAGAAGTCAAAGTCGCACCCCTTCAGCGCGAGAGGAGTTTGCTGGCCGATGACGCGTTCCGCTGTTACAATGCAAGCCAAGAAATGACCGACTGGAAACAGATTACCGCCCGCATCCGCCGCGCGCGCACCAGCAAGGATCCCGCGGGGCAACTTTCGAATCTTTACCAAAAGACCCGAGATGCGATGGTGGCGTTCGAATTGGCGAAGTTTTTCGAAACATCCGGGCAGAATGCCGATGCCGCGAAGTGGTATTCCGCGGCGGCGGAGAGATTCCGCCGCTCCGATTGGAAGGTCAAGGCCCAGGAAGCTGCGGTCCGGCTTGGGGGCGCGCCGGGTGAGATCCCGCTGGAAGCGGGGGCCCCGCCGGCGCAGGAGTTTGCTTTGACGCCGCCTGTGGTTTCGACGTCGGAGCCGGGTTTGCCGTTCGAACAGAATCCAGAAGCGCTGGAATCGTCCGTGGCGGTCACCAGCGAGATCCAGCAGGCAGTGGATAGTTCCGTGGACACGCCGGCCTCTGCCGAGCCGGAAAGAAAAGGCCGGCGCCGGGGGCGCCGCGGGGGACGGAACCGGCGCAAGAGCACCAACGGGAAGGCAGCACCGGTGGTTCCCGGTGAGCACGCGGGGGAAGCGCCTGCGCCACGACGCGGATGGCCTCCTGCCGTCTTCGATGAATCGGCGGAGCCGACTCCTCCCCGAGTGACGCACAGCCGAGCGATTCCCAACTTGCCGATCGAGCCGATTGGAGAGCCGAGCGGATCGAGCGTGAAGGGACGTTACGGCGATCCCGGGCTCTCTTCCCGGATTTCCTTGCTGGAAATGCAATTCCGCAGGCTGATGACCTGCCCGCCCGCCAAACTGGAAGAGGCCGACCGCGCCCCCGCAGGGCCGGGTGTATTTGTCCTGACGGATTCGGACCTGACGAGCTATTACTACGTGGAAGCTTGCCAGACGCTGCGCATCGCCATCGGCAATTTGTTGCGTGGCGGCAGCCGCCGCGGAGTGGATTCGATCAAGCCGCAGCTCGCGCAGTACCTGGGAATTCCGGAAACGCGCGTGGCGAAGTATCTGGCGGACCATTGCGTGGTGCGTTGGCTGCAACTGGATGAAGGCGCTTCGAATTTTGCGCATTTTGTCATCGCGGTCCTCCGGCCGGCCCTCAACGAATAGAAAAGCCTTGGCAGGGATACGCAGGATCTTCCACAGAAGAGGAAAGTTCTAGCCCAAACGGACTACTAGTAACCCCACTTTGGGGACTCGAAGAACGGCCGTTAAATGTCCTGGTTTGCCGTTCGACCCCCGATTATGACCGTTCGGTGCAACATGCTGGCGTTCGCCCCGGGTAACCCTCAAACTATAGGGGTCCAAAGACTTATGGACGTACCTGGTATTCGTGGTACGGTTTTTGTGCGCGTAAGAGTGAGCCCGGGGGCAGTCGTTTGGGTCTGTATCCAACGATTGAGTGGGCTAATCTAAATTCAAGGCCATGTGATAAGTATTTTTTGAAAGTGGAGGGTAGAGGTTTATGCCGAATACTGTGGGCACGCAAATCGCGAGGACGCTTGATTGGGTTCTTTGCAAGACGGCTGGAATCACTTTTGACACCATCCAGTACTTCAACAAGCGCAATCCGAATCCGTCCATCACTCCGAAGTGGTCGGATAAGCCGCTGCTGAAATCATGGGAGAAGACCAAGCCGACGCTGGGCTTCCCGCGGCAAACTGATTCTCTTTGCCCCGCGTGCGTGAAAGAAGCGCGCGAAGCGATCATTGCGGGCAAGAAGGACTGGCGCGACCTGATGAGCGAGAAGGTCGGCGAAATCAAGGCGCAGATCATCGAGCGCGACGGCCAGGTGTGGATGGTGAAGGATTGCCCGCTGCACGGCCACTACGAAGACATGATGGCTGTCGATTCGAAATGGCTGAGCTGGATTGAACGCCAGTACCCGGGCCGCGATATTCCCGCACACAACGACGAGGACCTTCATAAGCACGGCTCCAGCACGGTGCGTTACGGCCGCGGATCGGTGCTCACCGTCGATTTGACCAACCGCTGCAACATGATGTGCGATCCCTGCTTTATGGACGCGAACCAGGTCGGTTACGTGCATGAACTGGGCTGGGAAGAGATCAAGGAAATCCTGGACAACGCGCTGAAGATCAAGCCGCGCCGGCAGATGTCCGTGCAGTTCAGCGGCGGCGAGCCCACGATGAGCCCATACTTTTTTGATGCGGTCGCGTATGCGCGCAAGATCGGCTACAACAGCGTGCAGGCCGCGACGAACGGCATCGAGTTTGCCAAGAGCAAGGAATTCTGCAAGAAGGCGTTCGAAGCGGGCATGCGATACGCGTACCTGCAGTTTGACGGCATCGGCAATGACGCCAACAGCCACCGGCAGATCGGCAATTTGTTCGATGTGAAGCTGCGCGCCATCGAGAACATGCACGAGGCGGGCATCGAAATCGTGCTCGTCGTGACCATCGTCAATAACGTGAACAACGATCAGGTCGGCACCGTCGTGAAGTTTGCGATGGAGAACCCCAAGAAAATCGCGTTTGTCAGTTTCCAGCCGGTTTCCTTTACCGGGCGCGACGAAGACATTACTCCGGAACGCCGCTTGCGGCAGCGCTACACGCTTTCGCACTTGGCGCAGGACGTCAGCGCGCAGGTGGGCAAAGTCGAGCCGACGCGCGACTGGTTCCCGATTTCGTTCGTCAGCACGTTTGCGGGATTCTCGGACATGGTGAAGGGGCAGGAGTCGCAATGGGGTTCGCTCTCCTGCGGCTGCCACCCGAACTGCGGCGTGGGCACGGCGCTGATGATCAACAAGGAAACGAAGGAATGGGCTCCCGTTCCGCGCTTCCTCGATGCCGTACAGCTTACGAAAGACGTCACCGACATTACCGACGCTGCGCGCGGCAAGAATTTCTCGAACTTCATGATGGCCATAGCCCTCTTGAAGAACTACAAGCCGTTCCAAGGCCCCAAGGGGCTGAAGCTGTATGACCTCTTCAAGAAATTTGACAAGACGTGGGCGCTGACCAAGGGCTCGGAAAAGAAATACGGCAAGACGTCTCCGGACCGCACGTACGAAGACGCCATGAAGCGCCGGCAGACCGATCCCTGGAACTTCCTGTTCATCGCGGGGATGTGGTTCCAGGATTTGTTCAACTACGATTTCCGCCGCACGGAAATGTGCATCATTCCCTACGCGACGCAGCAGGGTGAGATCAGCTTCTGCGCGTACAACACCGGTGTAGGCTGGCGGCAGATCATCGAGAACATGCACAAGAACGCGACCGTGGCCGAGTGGTATAAGAACCACGGGAAGCACGAGATTTATGCCAAGGGCAAGACCGTCAACCTGCAGAGCTTCGAGCATTCCCTGAAGATTGACTCCGAAGACGCCGCTCGCGTGCGCCACCTCGAGCACGATGTTCCGGTGACCGCGGCGGAAGAAGACCGCGCTCGCCGCAAGAAGGCTTATGAGGAACAGGCCAAGGTTCGCGCAATTTACGAAGAGCTGGTGCTAAAGAAGCCTCAGCCGACGGTCGTGCAAATCGGCACGGTCAGCGACATCGCTAAGGCGGTGCCTGCTAATTTCGCGAACGCGGGCAAGCCGGTATCCATTGCCCCGGCGATTGGTAATGGCAATGGCAACGGCCATTCGAACGGCAATGGTGCTCCTGCCATCACGCAATCCGCCGAAAAGACCGCCGAAGCTGTCGCCGGCGACTAAGCATCCTGTCCAAATCCGCAGATTCCAATGGCTCCATGCTTTCCATGGAGCCATTGTTTTTTCGGATGAGGAATGGTTGGGAGGGGCTGTTATAATCATTTAGGTAAATCGATCGAGGTCTGAAGATGCCGATATACGAATACATTTGCGAAGATTGCCAGACGCACTTTGAAAAGATTGTGCTGAATAAGGCGCAGGAGATTGCCTGTCCGAAGTGCGCAGGGAAGAAGAACGCGATTCAGCTTTCGGTTTTCAGCGCGGCGAATGGTTCGGCGAACGGCGCTTCGGCCAAATCGTCTGGCGGGTTCTCGGGCGGTGGGGGTAGTTGCTGCGGCG
>Ga0210399_10004791_pt1 | contig 10509 bp, 25 predicted proteins | sample IncBWC14MmetaG_FD_150865 | JGI IMG/M metagenome (GOLD analysis project Ga0210399, IMG submission 150865) | Forest soil microbial communities from Barre Woods Harvard Forest LTER site, Petersham, Massachusetts, United States - Inc-BW-C-14-M | ecosystem: Environmental > Terrestrial > Soil >...
CGCGTGCGCGCCGCGTGCCGAGGCGGATAACTGCGATCGCCATAGTTCTCAAAGAATAACTGGGGTGTTACTAAGTGGGATTAGCGGAGCCTGGCCGGCGCCAGCGAGGAAAAGTCCACCGGCACGGTGTAGTGATCTATGGCGTGCTGCTCGAGCGCCGGCGTGATATTCGGATCGAACCCGGCGTCAACGAGCGCGCTCGCCGGCGCCGCGGCGCTCGGGTTGTCTGCTTCCCAAAGCGCACGGTAGGTGAGGAGCTGGCCGATAGAGCGCGCCTTGGAGTATCGCTCCACCTCGAATATGGTGGGCACGCCGGATTGCCACCCAACGGCGTCAATGCGAGCTCGTGACAACCTGATTGCGTTACTGCGGTACGGCTCGGCGATCGCCGGGCCCGGATCGACGCCAGGGCCGACCAGCACGTCATACTGGAAACTGTCGTAAGAGCCCTGGTGGAGCTGCAGCCAGCGCTTCCATACCAGGATCTCATCAATCTGCATGGCCGGAAACTTCGTGCGATCGGCTTCCATCCTTTGCGCGGGGTTTGGTGGGGTACTCATCGGTGTGCCGGCTATCGGTTCCCTACCATGCGACGAAGGTATCCGATTTCCTGCTCGAGCTCGAGCTTGTACTCGAGGCGCGTGGGCTCGTGTTGCATCCAGCCATAGAGCAGAGCCCACTGGTACACATTTTCGGCGACCCGTAAAATATCGAGCATCCTCGAGCGAGACATCGGCCGCGCCTGCTTGAGCTCAACTTGCACGTGGGCCATGGCGATCGGTGCCACTCTCGCGCACGCGCTCGCGCTGAGATCCTGAAACCTTCACACCCACCGCGCGAGCCCACCCCATGAAGTAATCCACCTTGAGATCGCCGACGATGTGCAGACCGGCGAGAAACTGCATAACATCGGTGGTGGCATTACGGCGCATGAGCTCCTCGGGAATTACGCCAGTGGGTGACACGCTCATAACTGTTTGATGGTGTACGCGAGCTCGAGCAGGTGAGCCCACCTTATCGAGCTGAGCACGGAGCAGCGTAGACCGTCAACGTGAGTGGCGAGATCGGCCGGCAGCTCCTGGCTGCTCACGGCGGCGCTCAGACGCTGCGCGCGCACCTCGAGCTCAAAGAGCATCATGCGGAGCTCGTGGATCTCGGCGACGCGACTACTTGCCATGCCACTCAAGGTGTAGGTGCTCCTGGCCGAGCAGAGCTCGCTCATCAAAGGTTGCAACATCCGAGCTAGGCCCCGCGTAGGCGAGTACGTGGAGCAGAAGCGCCTGCTCATCCGGCAAAAGGTCTTTAGTCCGAACATCGACCGCCTTCCCTTCGGCGTGGAGCGATCCCGCGGCGTGCAGCGCATCCTTCGCCGAGGTGATCACCAGCGGCTTAGAGAAAAGCAACTGGTGGATCAACCCGAGGTGAGCGACGAAGTTTAAGAGCCCCTCATTCACTCCGTCCACATTCACCGCAACCGACGCCAGGCTAACTCCTGGTGGTAGTGCCATCGCTCCCCCTTTTGGGCTCGGGCTCGAGCCAACAAATCGAAAAGTAGTGGTGACGCCAATACACCGCGAGCAGGATCTCCTCGCGCGGCCAAGAATTAACCGAGGGCCAGGCGTGGAACTTGTACGGCCGGCCAATGGCGAGCTCGAGCCGGCCGATCCGCACCGCGCGCTCGTGAGCTCCGCTCACTACTTCACCGCCGGCACTGGTGGAGCGGCCGGCTTAATCATCGTGCCGGCCGCGGTGTAAACCGATCCATCGGCGTGCTGCACGAAATGCGCGGCGCCGGCGGGGTGCGGCGCATCCTCGGCCGCCTTCTTTGCGCTCCTGCGGATCGACGCGAGGAGCTGATCGACTCGACTCTGCTCGTGTACGTCAAGACTCACTGGAGGCCTCGGCTTTCTTGCGGCGCTTCGCCTTCGGCTCGGCCGCGGCTCTCGGCTCGCGCTCAATCCACCTGGCGTTGAGCTGAATGCTCGAGCGCGATCCCTGCTTGCGGAGTGGCACCGAGCGGAGCCACCGGCGTACCGAGGTGGCAACGCGCGCGCCGATCTTGTCGATATCGTCCCAATTCGTGACCTTCTGCTCTATCGCGTCCTCATCGAAGTTTGCCAAGTGGATCTCGAGCTCGAGCTGCATCTATTCCCCCTTTTCGCCTGTAGGATTTACTTTCAGCGGCCGCACGAGTGAACCAGGTGCGCCGGTACCCATCCGGCTCGCCACCGCGCGTACCGCCCACGCCAGAACCAGAGACACCCCGAGAAGGAACCAGAGCACGAGTGCGGTCCACCACCCCCACTCGCCGGCCAGGCGCAGCGCTCGCGTGCTGACGATGATGCACGCGAGATTCACCAGGCCGAGAATCCAGAGCATGAACTTCACTGTTTACCCTCGAGCCAGGCGCCTACCAGTACGCCGGCAAGCGCGATCACACCACCGAGCACTAAGCCGAGCAGCGAACCGACTACGTTTTGAGACATAACACCTCACCGGCCGAAGGCCGAGTTACTCACCCCGCCGCGGTTACTGATCTCGCGCGGAGCTTCGGGCAGTTTGGGGCTCTGATACGCCAGGTGCTCGAGCGCGGTGCGGATCGCGCGCAAGTCACGGATAAACCGGAATAGCGCCCACATCGCCACGATCGGTAACACCCACGCGAACAAGAACAGACTCAGGAAAACCGTGACCCATACAAACGCGTTGAATTGGCCTAGAGCATCCATCGTTTCACCTCGAGCGCCGTTGCGCTGACCGCATTCTACGCCTACGCCGGCGCCGCGGAACCTCGGCCAGCTCGCCGGCCGAACTCATGCGCGCTTGCTCCGCGGCGCGCTCCGACTCTCCCCACTCCTGGCCGCAGAGCCTGCACCACCACTCGCGCGACTTCTTGCGGAAGATGCAGTTCCGTGATCCGCACCTCGGGCACCGCACCAGAAAGGGCACGCCGGCGCCGTCACCCATTGGCCGCGGCCGCCTTTTGCTTGCGACGTTCGCGCCGGCGCTCCTCACGCTCGAGATCCCGCTCGCGTAACTGCTGAGCCATCGCGCGCAGCTTCTCGAGTGGCTGATCCATGAGCTCCTGCGATACGGCCAGCTTGTAGGACTCGCTCGCGCGGCCGCTCAGGTGGCGATAGATGAACGCGCGCAACCCCTCGGCACTGGTGGGCAGCGGCGTATCGCCCACCGATCGCGCCGGCGGGCGTGGCATGTGCAGGAGTTTTCTAGGCATTGGGCTTCACCTCGCGCAACCAGTACACGAACCCGGCCGGCTCCGTGATCCGCACGAAGCGCACCCCGTTGTCGGTGGCGAACACCATCGTTTTTCGGCCGTCATCTTCCTCGACCTCGCGCGTGTCAACCGGCGTGACCTTGGCGCTCGGCGCCGGGCATGGTGTCCAGTCCGCCATTAGGGTTTAGTCGTGGCCGTCTTAAGGACGTTGGAAACTGCAGTTAGCAGCCTGGCCGCCTCGTCAATGCCACCAATCTCAGCGACCGTGTCTTGGCTAATGCGCAGCGTCCCACCGCCGGCGAAGTTTTCATCGGCTATCGTTACGTCTACCCGGATCCGGTACCGCGGCTTCTCCATGCGTTACCCCTTTCGGCTTGCGAGATCGTCAAAGCTCACCGGCGGCGCCGGCACTTCGTCGCCGATATTGGCGAGAATGTGGTGCGCGATCGCGCGGAGCTCCTCGCGCTTATGCCAGAAGCGAACGTGCAGACCGCCGAGTTTCAACTGCACCTGGTACTGCTCACCGTCGCGCTGGATAAAGAGATCAACTCGCCGGCCTGGTAGCAGGGTTTTCACGTTAGAACCGCACCCTGCACTCGCACCACCCTGGGCTCAGGTAGATGTAGGTGCGGTGGCAGCCGAGACACTTCCACACCGGCTCACTGTCGTACGTGTGGCTCGTGCGCTCGAGATCACAAGGGCAACGCGGACAAACGAACGTCAACGTGTAGGGGTACGCTTGCCTGCGTAGTGCGGTGCTCATGTTTTCTGCTCCTGTGGTTTTAGGAGATTGCGCACGGCGAACTGATCCAGAACCGCCTGCAGCTCTTTCTCGTGGTACCAGTGCACCTTCACCGGCCGCAGATTCTCAGGATCGTGGCCGGCGCCGCACCACAGGCACACCGCCGGCTCCTCGGCCGGCATGACGCGCCACGCCTCGGGTGTGTGCGCGGCGAAGGTGCCTTGCGCGAGCTGCTCCTCGGCGGCCTTGTTCTGGCGCATCACGCGCAGCGTGCTGATCGTGGCGCCGTGCACCGCGGCCTGCTCGAGCAGGTAGAGCCGGAACCCGGCGTCTTTGGCCTTGAGGATCTCTTTAGCCTGGCCGAGATTGATCTCGCGCTCGCGCAGCGCGTGCGCCACGCCGGCATCCTTGCGAACGCAATCGACGCGATCGTTGATGTAGTCCTCGGACTTACCGAAGCGCTTGCGCAGATCGTCCATCGACCACTGGTGCTTCTCGGCGAGCTCGAGGAACTGCACGCCTTCCTCGTATGCGGTAACGTCCTCGCGGCACACGTTCGCGTCGAGCATGATGCCGTGCAGGATCTCCTCGACATCCTCAAAGATCGTGACGGTGAGCTCCTCGAGCCCGATCGTGCCGGCGGCGTACCAGCGGCGGTGGCCGTCAACGATCTCGTAGCGCGTCACCACCAGGCCGGCCTGGCCGAGCGCCGTATCCGGCGTGCGCGTAAAGACACCTTCGGAGTTTTGGTACAGCGGCACCACCAGGAGCGCGTGGAGCTGGCCGAGGCGCTTGAGACTATCGGCGAGATCGTGGATCCCCTGATCGCTCATCGCCACGCGCAGCGGCTCGGGTGGCTCCATAATTTGAGCTCGCGGCATGATGGTTGTTTTCGGCATCGGCGTTATCCCTGCGGCCGCACACAATCGAGCAGCACCTTGCGCACACAGGCGGCCATGCGCTCCGCGTCCTCGGTGTCAACCTTCGCGGCCACCTCGGGATTGATCCACACTCCCACCGATCCATCCGGCATCACGAACACAGTGAGCGCCGGCGTCGCCTGTGTGAGATCGGCGAGAGTGACGAAGCGATGCGCGCAGGTGTCGCACTCGGCGCCGGTTTTCTGGATTGTCAGACGTGCCATGCTCAAGACTCCTCGGTGTGCTCGGCGCGATGCGGCCACGCCGGCGGTAGATCTTTCTCCGTGAAAGTACCCACAGGAATTTGCGCCTCGGGGTGTGCTACGCGGAAAGTCACGTACGGCGGGTGTACTCGCACGAGCAGGAGATCTCCGACCTTCGCGCCGATCGCCTCGAGCATGCGCGAGTGGAGTGAGATCACCGTGGAGCGACCCCACTGCGCGATCTTCACGCAAAACAACACGCGCGCCGGCTCGCTCACGCTCGCGCCTCGCTGGAGTTTCTGACCCGGTATGGGGGTAGTACGGCTAGAAGTTTAGGGAGTAGTAAATATACTAAAACTACTATAAGTCCTGTGTTATTAACATTATATACATTATAGGACACGATGCGGCGAAGCCTATGAGTGCGTGAGGGGCCGTGCATGGAGCCCAAAATACCAGAACGTGTGTACTTGTCAAGGGGCTCCTGACAGAATCGTGTGTGCGTGTGTATCTATTATGAGCCTGTGGAAATCTTGAGGAAATCCTGTGGTAATTGTGTGAATCTAAAAGGGTTTCTCTCGCGCTCTTTTCCTAAAACATCTCGTATTAAGAGTTATCTATAGTCGTAAGCTGTACGGCCGCGGCTTGACAACTCCCCACCGAAAATCTACAGGATTACCCGCAGACAGGAGGCGCCATGCCCATCAAAGTCAAAGATCCTTCGGCCAGCTCGGCCAAGTACAGCACGAACGCGCAGAATGCCGTCGCAGCGTACAAGGCCGGCGTGCAATCGCCGAAACAGAGCCAGAGCCAGGCCGCCATTGCGGCCGTGGGCACATGGCAGCAATCCGTCAGCTCGGCCGCGGCCGCCGCGGCTTTCAAGAACGGGCTCACGAAGTCCGGGGACCAGGGGTGGATGAACGGCGCGCTGAACAAGGGCGCCGGCCGCTACCCGCAAGGCGTGCAGCTCGCGGCGCCGAAGTGGCAAGCCAACACGCAGCCGTACCTGCAGACGATCGCCGGGCTCAACCTGCCGGCCAAGGGTATCCGCGGATCCGCGCAGAATTACGCGCGTGTCCAGGCGGTGGGCCAAGCGCTCCACCAACAGAAGCTCCAGATCCAAGGCGCGCCGGCCGGCAGCTAAGGCCGCGGCGCAGCTCTCAACGGGAGCGACTGAGCTATGGCGACACCCGAAGAACCAGATTTTCCGAAGGGGCACCCCAAGCGCTTCGACTATGACCCGAAGTCACCCGAGGCGAAGGAGTGGGTACGCCTTCACGTGCACCCGGCAGGTGAGCGCGACTTCCCTGTCGGCCATCCCAAGGCGCTCGACACCAAGGGCAACACGAACGCGGTGCCGATCCGCGCCGGCATAGATCCGGCACACCCCGAGCTCGAGGAGTTTAGCGGCCGTACACCCGAGCAGGTGGCCGGCGACCGCGAAATGTGGCAAGAGCGCATCGCGGCCGCGCGACCGTCACCCGAGCGCACACCGATCGAAGCGCCGCCGCCGCCGCCGACACCTGGCGACACGCGACCGCCGAGCGGTCAACCCGATGCCGGCCTGCTCGCCGGCTTGCGCGACCTGATTGGCCGGCACTCGTAGCACCGCAAAAAGTTTCGGCGCCACTGGCGCAGAGGAGCGTAGACCATGCCACGCGGACTTGAGATCATCGCCGGCTTTGCCACCAACCCCGGCGCGACCCTTACCACCGTGACCAGCTCGGGCGGTGGATCCAACGTAATCCGCGGCACCGACACCAGCAAGGCCGCCTGGCTGCTCTCTACCTGGAGTTTTGCGGCGACCGCCGGCGAGTTGCGCATCACCTCACCGCGCCTGCACGACCAGGCGCAGTGTATCCGCAACCGCGTCACCGCGGCGTTTACTGCGCCGCTCGCGCCAGGGCACACGAACGGAGCCTTCGCGCAGCGACTGTACGCGCAAGACAACCTCACCATCCAGCAATCGGGTGGTGGCGCCGAGCTGGATCTCGCGGCGCTCCTGGTGGGGTATGACTCACTCGACGGTGTGGCCGGCCGATTCATCGACCACCCCACGCTCAAGAAGTCAGGCGTCAATATCCTAACGGCCGAGGTGACCGTGGTTGCTGTCGCCACCGGCCTGTGGGGCGGCGCCGTGGCGATCAATAGCAGCTTCGATACGCTGATCGCCAACACGGATTACGCGGTGGTGGGTGGCATGACCGACACCCGAGGCCTCGCCGTGGGTATCACCGCGGTAGACTTCGGCAACCTGCGGGTGGCCTTCCCTGCCGAGCCGACCCTGCGCGACGAAACGCAGAATTGGTTTCAGCAGCTCAGCCAGGCGTACAACGCGCCGTATATTCCGGTGTTCAACAGCGCCAACAAGAGCACCACGCTTATCGACGTGACCACCAACGGCGCCGGCGGCACCTTCACCATCAACCTCGAGCTCGTGCAGCTCGCCCCTGGCAGCGTGCCGGCGTATCTGGCGCCCACCGCTCCGGGCCAGCAACCGGGCCAGTAAGTAATCCCTTCGCCACTTGGCGACACTGATGCAAACGCAGTACGGGGCGAGGTGATTGCACCTCGCCCCTTTTCAGTAGGAGCGTAACGTGGGCAGCACACCGCAAGGACCATACGGGCGGCCACCGAGCGGACAGCCGGCGGCGATGCAGCCGGGCGACTTCACGCCTGCGGCGCGCCGGCCGCCACTATTCGGCCAGGGTGACCGTGAGCTCCGCGGCGTACCGCGCGTCATGGTGGTTAACCAGCCAGCAGTAGGACAGGAGTGGAAATATGTGCACTCCGGCGCTTCGTGGTTTTACCTTCGTACAATCGTGGGGGTGTTTACGGCCAGCGCTGTGGTTGCCACTCGAATACCGCGCGTGACGCTCACCTATAAATCGCTACTCTGTGGGCGATTCGCGGCCGCAACTGGCACAGCAGCAAACGCTGTCGTCACTTATACCGCGAGCGATGCGACCCCTGTTAACGTGGATCCCATAACAGGCATGATCGCTCTGCCGAGCGACTTGATTATCTGCGACGGTATGACACTCGCCTCGAGTACCGCGCTCATTGATGTCGGCGACCAATGGACTGGCATCGCCATACTCGGCGAGGAGTTTACCGACAAGTGTTTGGAGCTGCTCTGAGTGTCATGCACCTACTCACCACACTCGCACTCCTGCTTACCATGAGCTCACCAGTACACCCACCAAGCGGCCAGCCTGGACCGATGCAGCCGGGCGACTTCACGGCTGCCGGGCCGGCCAACGTGGTGAGCTGGCAGTTGAAGCGCCTGGCGCCGCCGTCACCGCTGTATATCGGCCGCGACGATCAACTAGCGGTGAGCATGGCATCGAACGTCGCAGGCACCGAGACGGTTACGGTTAACTATCGCCTGCTTCGTGCCAGCGACGGCGTTGTAATCCCTGGCGACTTTACGCTACCGAGCCCCGGCGATCGCGTGGTGCGCGCGATACAGCAACCGCTGGCCGAGGGCTTCCTGTTGAGCGCTACCTGCTCAGCGGCGGTGGCCACCGCGCGCGGCCAAACCTTCGCCCGTTTATTCCTGAATCGCGGCGCTATCAATAGCGGCCTTGTGGGCCGCACGCTGATGGCCGACTACGTGACAACGAGGCAATCGCCCGGTTATCCAGAGGGCCGCATTGTGGCGCCCTCCGAGGGTCCAGGGCACTTAAGTGAGACAACCTTTGCCGCGCCATCGCCAGGCATAGAGCTAGGCTTCGACGTACCGACCAACGCGCTGTGGCGCGTGCACAGTATCGCGATCAACCTGGCGACATCGGGCGCAGCCGGCACCCGCGTGCCTACAATGATCCTGATTGTTGGCGGGCAAACAGTAATGCAGTTCCCATCGGCAGGGGGTATCGCGCCTAGTTCGGCAGTGAATGTCACCTTCGCGCCAGTGTCCGCGTACGTGGCCGCCGGCGGTGTGGCCCTGGTGGTTCCTATGCCCCCCAATATGGTTTGGTCGCAGAGCACTCACTTCGCGACGGCTACCTTTGGCCTGGATGTAGGCGACCAGTGGGGGATAGCCAAGCTGGCCTTTGAGGAGTGGATCGACAATGCCTGAATCAGACGACCACGGCGGCGGCAACGGCGAGCACAAGGCGCGCGTGGTGCGGCTCGAGCTCACGTTTGACCTGGACACCTGCCAGGTGCTCATCGGCGGCGACCCGATCTCGATAGCGCTCGGCCAGATGATGCTGGACGAGGCGCAGCGCCAGCTCGAGCAGACCCGGCGCGTGGCCGCGGCGCAAGAGCTCGCGGCCAATGTAGCGGAGCAGCGGCGGGTGCAGGGGCTCTTAGAACGTACACGCGGCGGGAGGGCATGACCATGCGGAAGGTGGGACAGCGGATCAATACGAAGGTGGTGAGCGACATACTCACCGGCGAGATCCTCGAGCGGCGCAGCTACATGCACTTCGGCAAGATCGCGCGCGCGATGGGTGTGCGCCTGGCCACCGTGTTCAGCACCACGTTTATCGGGCCACTGCCCGCAAACGCGACAGAGACGCTAGTGCTCACCACGGGGCCGATCAGTATGGCGCTCGATAATGCGCAGGTAATCCTGCTGTGGTTTGCGTGCATCCTTGCGGGCACCTCCGTAACTTCACACGTGTTCCGTATCAGGCGCGGCACCACGACCGCAGGCGCGGCGCTGAACGCGAACCCCTGGCAGAATGCCGCGATCGCGGCTGCACAGACAACCTCGAGCGGCGTGTACGTGGACTCGCCGGGCGTGGTGGCTGGCCAGCAGTACTCGCTCACCGTGGTGCAAACGGCTGCAACCGTGGCCGGCACTTTCGAAGATGGTTGCTTGATGGCCATAGTGCTGTGAGCGCGATTCTCGTGGCCGCGGTGCCGTACCTGGTGCAGTACGGCATACCAGCTCTGGCGCTCGGTATCGGCCACCTCTCGGGGTGGTTTCATCACAAACATTCCGCGGCCAAGGCCGCGGCAGTAGTCAGCTCACAAGGGGGAATGTGAAATGTGGAACTCCATCGAAGAAATGGCGATCTACCTGGTGTGCGCTCTCCTCAAGGTAGTCATCAAGAATCCCGCGGCCGTGAGTAAGGAAAAATCCGTGATCTCCACGATCGCGCAGCTCGCCACCGAGGCCGACACCGCAGTCAACGGAACGGCCTGGACAACGGCGCCGGCGCCACCCGCGGCCGCGGCCTAATCGGCAGACCCGGGGGGGCCAATGGCCGATCAGATCATCGCGATCGTTGCGGTGCTCGGGCTGCTCGGCGCGCTCATCACGGTATGGGTAGGCGTCAAGACAGACGTTGCCGTGCTGCAGGCAACCGTCAACTCGCTTGATCGTCAACTCGTGCTCGTACTGAGGAGCCAACTGCGCCTCGAGCGCACGCTCCTCGGCCATCCGGCTCCTCG
>Ga0210399_10004794_pt1 | contig 10508 bp, 7 predicted proteins | sample IncBWC14MmetaG_FD_150865 | JGI IMG/M metagenome (GOLD analysis project Ga0210399, IMG submission 150865) | Forest soil microbial communities from Barre Woods Harvard Forest LTER site, Petersham, Massachusetts, United States - Inc-BW-C-14-M | ecosystem: Environmental > Terrestrial > Soil >...
CATCTGGCTGCCTTTTGCATCGGTCATGCTGTCGAATGCCTTGTTGCAGTACGCCACTCCGTCCTTGAGCGCCGCCACGAGGTCCGCCTTTGACGTCTTCGTTTTTTCGATGTCCTTTGCCGGGTTTGCTTCACCTATGACTTGCGAGCAGAACATGTACGAAGCGTCGGCCACATGGCCAACGAGCTGGCCAAAAGTGCGAACCTCCGGTGTCGGCTTGAAGGAGTAGTTTTCTTCCGGCATTTTCTGCGCCGCACCGACGACCGCGCCGCTCACAAACGAGTAAAAACCTTTTTCGCTCGCGGTAATCGGGTTCGCGGGCGGAGCGGACTGCGCCGGTGGAGCGGACGACGCCGGAGGTTTCTCCTGCCCGAGCAGAGCAACGGGGACTGCCATCAATGCAACAAACACAAAACCGAGTCTTTTATTCATGGAACTCCTTTCGGGAAATCGTGCCACCTTGCGGGTCATAAAGGACTTCTGTCCGAACACCCGCAATCTACTATACGCACGAAGTGCCGAGTTGTTTCGCGCTGAGACAAATAAGTCCCCGGAAGTCTTGCCGGACATCTTGCTTCTAGTACCCAAATAAGATGGTTGCCCCGTTCGATCCGAAGTTGAACGCTGTCTCCCTTGAATCTATTTCAGACCGACCGCGGCAAATTTCCACGACCCATCGCTCTGCCGCTTCAGCAGGCGCATCCCTCGCGTACTCGGAACAATGACCGGATCTCCCTTTGCCGACATCTTGAACGCCGCTTCCGAATCGCTCATCTCAATCGCCCAGCCATCCGCGATCTGGACTTCCTTCATTTCGTTCGCGTATCTCAATACTTGGAACTCCGGGTAGTCCTTCTTGAACGTCTCATAAGCCTCTTTCATTGCTTTTATCCCCACCACAGGCGGCCCGGGGAATCCCAGGTTTACCGCATCGTCTGACCAAAGAGTCGTTAGCGCCTTCAGGTCTTGCGTCATGGTGGCGTCAATGTCTGCTTGATGGAGTTTCCGAATGGCCGCCAAGTCCGCCGCTCGCGCCTCCCTCTCATGCAGCGTGCTCATCCGAGCGCTTCGAGCAAAGTAGCCGCCGGCGAATCCCGCAAGAAACGCAATCGCTAGAAGCATAGGAGTTCTTCTCATTTGGCCTCCTTGGTGTGCTTATTTGTCACGGTGAAAGAGCGATCGTCAAGGGCCGGGACGGCTCTTCAAAACTCGAAGCCAGGTTAAGTACTGGTTCGCCTTACCAGACCTGTCACTCGCCCACATATGTTGCAACGGGCACCCCGCTCATGATTTCTGACTTATTTAGATCGTCGTGACTTAGCCTGTCACTGGCGGCTTGCCGGGCCGGGTCACATAGGAGATGGCGAGAAGCAACAGCAATATCAGCGGCGCGAACGCTTTCGGCCCATCTTTCGCCAGATAGTGCGCAACGATGGCCGAGATCCACGCGAATGTGAAGCCGGCGTAAGCCCACTCCTTGAGTTTGACCAAGCCGGGGATGACGAGGGTGATCGCGCCAAGGAGTTTGGCGATCCCAAGAATAATGCGCAGTTGCTGTGGATATCCCACGTGTACAAATCCCTGAACCGCCTGCGGACTGCCCGATAGGTACGCGAATGCAGCAAACACTGACAGCACGGCCACCAGACCGGTGCTCACCCAATAAGTTACTTTGCGCTTCATACGTTGTGCGCTCCCCTCTTAATTAAGAGTAAAAAGCGGGCGCCGAGAAGTGTCAACAAACGGCTTGAAACACCTTCTCCGAGAAGGAATCCTAGCACGGGCCGCCTGCCTCCTTCTCCTTTAGTTGCTTCCATAAATCCCTCGAAAACTCCCAAAGAACCCAGTAAAGTTTCGCCGGTGTAAACACGCATTTAAACACACGCGCGTGTACCAATCGACAACGGACCTTAACTTCCGAATAGGCCTTCACTCGGGCTGAAACTAGACGGCCACCGCCGTCACCTGCGGGTCAGGGGCGCAGACCTATGACTCTGAGGAGAGTCTGCTGGAGTTTAACAAGCTCTCTCTGGCGCTCGTGCTCTTCTTTCGTGCGGTCTGTCAGCGCCTCTTTCAAAAGCATCAAATTACGCCGAAACTCTAGCTGAGCCAAAACGAGACGACTCAGAGCTTTCAGTGCCGCCTGTTGACTGGGGCCAAACTCACGTGGCGTGCGGTCGATCACGCAGATTGTGCCCAATGCATAGCCTTCCTCGTTGATCAACGGAGCCCCCGCGTAAAACCGGATGTGTGGTTCCGATGTGACAAGCGGATTGTTCCGGAATCTTTCGTCGTTCAGCGTATCCGGTACGATAAATACATCGGGTTGTTGAATCGCCACGGCGCAAAATGCGATCTCACGAGGAGTCTCCGAAACAGAGAGTCCCACTCTCGACTTGAACCATTGCCGATTCTCATCAACCAGCGAAATCAGCGCAATCGGAGTCTTGCAAATGAAAGAAGCCAGCAAAACAAGGTCATCGAACGCTTGTTCTGGCTCTGTGTCGAGGATGGCGTATTTCTGAAGAGCTGCGATCCGCGCGCCTTCGTCTTTCATCAGCATGGGAGTTGGCATGGTGGATCTCTCGCGTGTCTGCCTTATTTTGCGGAATGCCCTTTTTGTAGGTTCGTCTGCTGATAACGTACACTTTCACGCTTCATGCGTAAAGCGGAGTCTTTCCTACGGAGCGCTCCATCTTGTCGGTCGTTCTGCAGGCCGCCAAACTAACCCAAGCTTTGACATTTCGGCCTTCGCGCTTAGAATACAGGCCACTCCCCGGTAGTGCCGCAGCCCTCAACGAATCCTAAAAAAGTCGCTGACGCAAACCGGGTTGACGAGAGTGTCGACTCCGGCCCTCGGTTTCTGACTCCGCGGGCAGGTCTAACTCAAGCTCATTCTCACAACGAGGGAGAACTCGCCACACGCACGTCCTTGTTCTTCATTTACAGCAATGTTATTCAGATGTTCTCAACTCCGCTTCGGAGCAGATTCCGGACGGACTGGTAAACTGATGGTGTTACAAGCTTTACGCGGAAGCAGTGGTGAACCGGCGAGGACTCGAACCTCCAACCCGCTGATTAAGAGACCGTCCAACAACAATTGAGACCGAGTGCGATGTTTCGCTATCGGGTTGAATTACCGCGCCAGTAGCGGCGATTCTCGCTCCCACCTCGCTAGTACCATTTGCTGCGGTTTTCGATGTAGGGTGGGGCACAAAATAGGGCACAGTCTTTTTTTTCAGAATAGAGTTCCTTCGGAATATCGAGGCCGGGGCCAGCCACCCCTGCCGGGGTGCTGCAAACGGCTATAGCACATGACCGCATTGAAATTTGTACCTTATACCCGGCAGTTGCAAGCGCAGCTAGTTGACAATTACTTGAACGGTCTTCGAATGGCTGAGGTTACCCGACGTGCCGGTCACGGTGAGCGAATACGTTCCTGCCGGCGTACCTCCGGAACTCACAGGCATCACCGTGAGCATCGCCGTTTTTGTCACTCCACCGTAAGACCCGCTGATGGTCACCGGCGCGGAAGCGGCGACGGACCCAGTGCTTACAGTGAACGTCGCACTGGCTTGTCCGGCCGTCACTGTCACGTTGGCAGGCACAGTCGCCGCAGCGCTGTTGCAAGAAAGAGATATCGGCGCCCCGCCATTCGGAGCTAGCTGATTTAGCGTGACCTCGCCGGTAGCAGTTCCGCCTCCGTTAACGGTGCTTGGGTTGAGCATTATCGAATACAACGCTGGCGGACCGGGCCCGCCACCCGCATAGCCGCCGCCGCAGGAATACGCGCAAAGTGACAGCGCGACCAGCGCGGCCGTTCTTGCGAGACGCGGTCGCAGCTCAGAACTCCATTTTCGCTCGCAAAATCCTAGCAACGCTGCAAGCACACCCACACACGCCAACCCCAATGCCCATGCGTACCACAGGAATCGCAGAGGGGAGGTTCGAGGCAAGTCCGGTAGCGATACCATGCTTCGCGCCGTCGTCAGGGTGACCGTGGCCGTTGCCGTATGTGTACCGTCCAGCGTCAACATCGAGGGTGAAACACTGCAGGTCGCTCCAGTCGGCGCGCCCATGCAACTCCACGTCACAGTCTGATTGAATCCGTTGGCCGGTGCCGCAGACAGCGTAAGAGTCGCTGTTTGTCCTGCGGCTATCGTCTGGCTGAGTGGGGACGCGGAAACCGTGTAGTCGGGACTCCCGCCGCCCCCTCCTGACAGTGACTGGAGTGCCGGAACTAGATCCAAGCGGCCGTGGCCCATGCCTGTTTGAGCTAGTAGCGCCGCATTTGCTATCGCTGTAGCGGACTCAGATTCGGTGATGGCGCTCCTGACGGCGTGCAACAGCGCCCCGCCCCCCGAAACAAAAGGAGCGCTGAAAGAAGTGCCCCAGCCCGCGGCGTAACTGCTAAACGGGTAGGTAGTAACAATCTGTTCGCCCGGTGCCGCTACCCATACGACAGAATTTCCATAATTCGAGAACGATGACCGCGTGCCATCGGTGGCCGTCGTTGATCCCACCGAAGCCACACCCATCACATCACTCTGCAGCGCCGCAGGATACACAATCTCCTGCGCGCCATCGTTTCCGGCTGAAGCCACGCACGTCAGGCCGAGCTGGTTCGCGTAGTCGAGCGCGTTCTTCAATTCCGTGGACGAAGTCTTCGTAGCGAAACTCATGTTGATGACGTTGGCGTTGCCTTGCTGCACCGCGTAGTAGATCGCGCGTAAAATATCCGACAGATTCGCCGTCCCGTCCGACTTGAATGCCTTCAACGGTAGAAGTTCGGCAGTTGGCGCTGCCAGGTGGATAATTCCCATGACCATGGTGCCGTGGCCGAACGCCGAAGTTTGGGCTGTGTCCAGAACTGCGGCCGAAGACTGGTCCAACATCGCGGCGCTCGATTGATTCACCGGCACGGGCCCCGAGCACGTCGTTATGCAACTGGGCGTCGGGAAACCTGAAGGCAAGTCGTTCATTTCCGAAGCGCCCGGCTGATTGCGGGTGAAGTCGTAACCCGGCAACAACACGCTCTTCAGCACAGGATGATTCGGGTCCACTCCCGTATCAATATCGGCGACGATGCCTGCGCCAGTCACATGGAAGTCGCCCTGTGCGGTTTGCACCTCCACAACGCCGGCCGCGGGCTGGTTCACGTAGGAATTCCAAGCAGTCGTTGTAGAGCCTGCAGGATAGACGACCGGAGCTCGATCCGACATCAGTGTGGGATCCAGCGGAGTGGGAACTACATTCAGCCCCCCGACCAGACTCAATACTTGGTCCACCTCTGCGCCAACGAACCCGGCGACGCCGTTGAGAAGTCCCACGAGGTTCGCCAGGGGAAGGGGCGTCGTCACGAGAAACAGCTGCCCCAGACTACCGTCGAGGTTCCCTACCACCGTACAGGTGGTCGGAAGCAGGCAAAGAGTCTGAAGGGCAGAAAGGCTAGTCGTTCGAACCATGACTCCAGTGTCGGCCCTCGCCGAAGTCACACATGAAAAGAATAAAATCAAGCCCGCCAGCCACATTCGGCGTCTCATGGCGGAACCTCCTCGATTCGCGCGGTCGTTTTTTCCTAACCACGCGCCGTGAACGGAAACCTATAAGTGATTTGAAGCCTGTGGAAGATGGGAGTTTCTTGATTTCTCGGGGAGGTAAAGACCTGCATAGGTGTGCTCCCCCCCGGCTGCCTTTGAAATCGCCGGTTAGCCATGCGACTAAGATCCTAAGCCGATCTGGAACGTCCGGCGCAGTAGCGGGGGGCAACGCTGCTGTACAGTGTATTCCCTATCCGCAATTCGGGAAAAAACCGAATGGACGGGCGACGGAAATGTGCCGAACATCCTTTCCATCCTGTCCGAGGTGGCAGGCAACCGATGAAAACCGTTAACTTACCAAGAGCTAGCCAGCGCGAAAACCGGAAGGCGTCGATCTTCCTCGCTGCGGGTCTCAATGTCAGTCTATTTCTGGTACTGCTGTGCGTGTTCTCAATCCCCACCTGGGCGCGTACGTCGCAACAGGAGCAGTCTAGGGAAAAACTTGGCTCCTTGACGAGTCTGGGAGAAGTCTATGTGAACGATTCGCCCATTTCCGTCATGTCCACCGTTTCTTCCGGCGACAAAATTCGCACCGGGGAATCAGGCGAGGCGACACTTGCCGTGGCCGGAAAAGGCACCCTGAAGATTCGTCCGCTTAGCCAGGTCGTCCTATTCGGAAACGATCAATACACTGCAGAATTGGAGGAAGGCACGGTTCTGTTGAATTCAGTTCCTGGCTCGGACGGATTGATCGTGCGGATTGGAAACTACGTTGTTGTTCCCTCAGTTCGATCAATAGCAAACGCCTCAAGAGTCACTAAAGCGCAGGACGGTTCTTTTCTCGTTTATTGCTTGGACGGCAAGATTGGCGTTCTCACCGTGGAAGGCAAGTCCGGGCAGCTTCTGCAAGTGGGGCAGTCGCTGACCGTTTCGGCGAAATCTGAGCTGCTGGCATCCTCGTCCACGACGAAATCAAAAGGGCATTCTCATACGCGCTGGATACTTCTCGGTCTGGCAGGCGCAGCAGGGGCCGGCGCTGCCGTCGCGTTAGCACACCGCGGAGGAAACCAAACGGTGACGCTTTCGGCGCCATAGCACGCGCCCCCGGCTCTATTTGGCGGAAGAAACGGTATCAACAAAAATCCGGAGCGTCTGAATTCGCTCCCTCTTCAGCAACATGTGTTGACCGGAAATTTTCTCTGCGCCGCCTCGCAAAATCGCATCAGGATTTAGGTGTCGCAGAATTCGAAAGGCGGAAGACGACCGCTATATCCACCTCAGTTTCGACTGGCTGGCCAGCCAGCTTGGTTTCCGTATACCGCCACTGCCGAACAGCATTCACGACCGCTGCCCCAAGAATCGCCGGGCCGCCCGCGGGTTGCATGCTTTTCACTGACCCGTACCGATCCACAACCGCGTGCAACGTCACCGTGCCCTGAATACCTAGTCGCTTTGCTTCCTCCGGATAAACTGGCGCTACTCGTGAGAGCAAGTGTCCGAGCTCCAGACTGGCTCCGTGTTTTTGTTTCTTCGAACCACGTTCATCGGAACGAAGCGACGGATATGGATCAGTCAGTACGGAAACTTCCCCGGTCATCTGCGCCGCTGTCACCGGCTGTTTCACAAGCGTCGCAGCAGACGCGGCTTCTTTCAGTGGCGGGAGCGGATTTGCCGCTACTTGGCTGGCGGAACTTTCCACCGATTGCTTCGGCTCCGTGCTGGTTATGCTTGCGGGAACCTTCGTTGTCAGATTCTCTGACAGAGAATTCTCCTCCTGCGGCGCGGCAGTGGTGACGCGTGGGCTTGACGCGGTGCGCTGAATACCGTTCATTATCGGAAGCGCAATTGCCGCCCGCGTTTTGGAGCGATGGCCACGGCTCTCCGTTGGCGGGAGCTCGAGTTCGTGCTGGCGCGAGTTACGCTCCTCCGTTTTCTGCGGGCGAATGTCCGGAGCTTGGGCGGGAGACAAGGGAGCTTTCTCTGCATTTGGCTTGTCTACATTCAGCGCGCTCTGCGCTACGTAACCACCCATTTCTGTACGAACACTAGACAGGATCGCAATCCCTGCTATGGCAAGCGCAATTACGGCTGCCGACGTCAATACGGCAGAAAGTCCGACGTATCTTTTTGTTCTTGCACCCGAAGTTAGTGGGTCGAATACCGGCTTTTGCGCGAATCTGGGTTCGATCTTCAGCGGGGATTTCTGTGACGCGGCGTGGGATGCTTCGACCGGGCTGGTTGTCTTTTCAGGGCCCCCTCCCGTCAACGCTGGCCAGGGGGAGGCCGCTATTGCCGCTGGATGCTCATTAACCACGCCGTTTGAGAGGGCATCTGCGGGGGTAGGTATTCTGATCCTGGGCAGTTTGCGTCCCTCCTGGTGTATGACACGCGCTTGCGGAAGCCTAGAGGCCTTTTCCTGAGCTTTAATCGGCAATTCGTCTGGAGGAATCCGCAGGGCGATCCTCTTGCGAGCCTCGTCCGTCAGATTCACGAATCGTATCCCCGCCTCTCTTCTCGATTCACTCAGCCAGGCAATCTGCCCGGAAACTTCCAGCGAATCCTTCGAATCCGCGAAATGAATCCGAATCGTGGGAAGGTCATCCTTGGCCAGCCTTATGGCCATAATAAGGGCAAGTCCGCTTTCACTGATATTCAAGAGCATACCGGCGTTGTTCGGACCCATTTCAACATGACTCAAAGGCATGATTGGACGACGGAGATGACCACGTCGTTCGCAAAATTGAGCCGAAGCGCCTCGGATTGCTGGTTCGTCGGCATTCAGGGGAATTGAGTCAGGAAAAGACTCCATCACAGGTCCAGCGGACCGATTAGTAAGAGTCTTGGTGTCTTCATGCGGTCCCGGCGCTAGTTCGCTCGTGTTCACAAAGGTGAGGGGAATAAGAAGGTTTGGCAAGGAAGCCACGGGCGCTGTTGCTTTTGGATCACTGGCAGAGCGGTGAAATGCGCACAATTCAGCCTCCGGCGCAGGCTTCGATCTTTCGAGGACAAGCCAGTCCCTGATCACTCTACGCGTCTCCTCGGGCAAGCCGACGAGTCTTATGCCTACCGTTTTGCCGGACCCATTTTTCCACTTGATCTGTCCAATGGTTTCGATCCAGCCACCCCCTCCTGGCAACTGAATCCGCATTTTTAGAGGACTGTCGCCACGCAGAACCATTGCCGCGGACACTGCTATTCCGTCCTCTGTCATGTTGTAGACGAGCCCTCCGTTGACATTCTCTATGTCCACGTAGACGGGAGGGTTAACTGGCGTGCGCGTCTTGGCCCGGCGTTCTGCAGGCGCACTCGTGTTTTGCGCGCTGTCTCGTTTTCCCAGCATCAGGACGTTCTCTCAACAACCCATGCAGCAACCTTTTTCCCAACCTTGTCGGGCCGAGGCTTCGACGCCCGCGGCGCATCCTCTTGACGGCGAGGTGCGCCGTTCGGACAGACGTGTCGCCTCATCCCCGCCAGCATAGGTCTCCGCTGTAGCGTGTCAATCAGGGAAAGACCTGTAAGCATCTGGAGTCTAAATGCATCGAAAGAAAAGAGAGTAAGTCTGGGGCGTTTCCTGAGCATCTGCCACGAACGAAATGGCAGTATTGCCTAGCGCGGCTAACTCATTGAAAAGACTTGGTGAACCGGGGAGGACTCGAACCTCCAACCCGCTGATTAAGAGAGAGCGGTTCGCTCTTATACCAAGTTTATCTGTCTTGTGTTTTCTTATACTTAGCATATACTCCCCCTGACCTAGTTTAACAGATTTTACGCCATTTTACGCTTGAGGGTAAGATGGACGTAAAACGAGAACCCGCTGACTAAGGCCCGGAACCCGCTGATCGAATCAGCGGGTCGACAAGAGATGGACGTAAAACAACGTAAAACGAATCAGCGGGTCGGGAGGCATCTCTCATGGCACAAACTAAGCAGCGCAGCGCGTCGAGCGCGCCGTTCAACTTCACGCAACGGTCCATCCTGGCCCGGCCCGTTCCTGAACGAGGCCGCGCGACGTATCACGACACGCAAGTCCGCGAACTCGGGCTGATGATCTACCCGACCGGGCGGCGAACTTTCTTCTGGTTTCGCCGGGCGCGCGGAAACAGAAGCGGCACGCACTTCAAGACTATCGGGCCATTCCCCGACATCTCGATTGAGAATGCGCGCGGCAAGGCCAGCGAGCTTAACGGACAACTCGCGCGGGCGAAGATGGACGAGTACAGGGGCGGCAATCCGTTCGGCAGGAACCGCGACGATCTGACGTTTAGCGAACTGCTCGACGCCTACTGTGAACGGCACATCCGCACTCGCGCTAAGAACCCGGCGCTCACCGAGAAGCGCATGAAGAACTGGGCCGACTTCTATCTCAAGCATTGGAAGGGCCGCAAGCTCAGCAGCATCACGCGCGCCGAGGTTCTTGAAGTGTTCAACGACCTCGGCAAGAAGCACAAGCACACGGCGAACCAGACCGTCAGGCATTTGCGCCTGCTCTTCAACTTTGCACTGGCCGCAGAATTGTGGCGCGGCGAGAATCCAGCAACGCGCATTCCACTGTTCCATGAAGCGAAGCGCGCTCGCTTCGTACAGCCTGATGAATTGCCGCGTCTGTTCACGGCGCTCAAGACGGAGCCGAACAGCGATCTCGTTGACTTCGTAAACCTCGCGCTATGGACCGGTGCGCGCAAAGCGGACGTGTTTTCGATGCGATGGGATTGTGTTTTTCTTGCTGACAACCGATGGGATATTCCCAACCCGAAAAGCCAGAAGCCTTATTCCGTGCCGCTCACGCCCGAAGCAGTGAAGATTCTGAAAGACCGCCAGTCGAAGCGCATAGCCAGTAGCCCGTGGGTTTTCCCTTCGCACTCGCAATCCGGCCACGTCGAGGACTTGCATGGCCGCTGGAAGGAACTGCTCAAGCGCGCGAAGATCACGAATCTCCGCGTCCACGATCTGCGACGCACGCAGGGGAGC
>Ga0210399_10004795_pt1 | contig 10508 bp, 11 predicted proteins | sample IncBWC14MmetaG_FD_150865 | JGI IMG/M metagenome (GOLD analysis project Ga0210399, IMG submission 150865) | Forest soil microbial communities from Barre Woods Harvard Forest LTER site, Petersham, Massachusetts, United States - Inc-BW-C-14-M | ecosystem: Environmental > Terrestrial > Soil >...
TCACGCACAAAATATTCTCGTCCCGATATCTCTGCCGCAGCTCCGCCGCCACGCGATCGTTCTCGCTGAGCACTTTCTTCTCTACAACTTCGCGCACGGCTCCTCCAATTCCAGGTAAGCAATATCCAGTTCCGTCCCCCCGATGCAGCTCGTCTTGTTCCCGCCACACTTCGGGCATCTCAAATCAAATTCCTTCACCACGAACTCTTCCTGGCAATCCAGACACTTTTGCCGGCGTGGGCACCACTCCAATTCCAACTTCATCGTTTCCAACGAAGTCTTACGCCTCAGCGCCTCAAACGCAAACGTCAGGGCATCCTGATCCACGTTCGAAAGCTCGCCAATCCGCACGCCCACCGCCGCAAACCGCGCCTCCGGCCGCCGCCGTGCCTCCGTCTCGACATTCTCCAATATCGACGCCGCAATTCCCACTTCATGCATGATCGCGCTCCTAACAAATCCTAGGTAACTGATCCCCTGCCAGCATATCCACAATCCGCGTTGTCCCAAAAGTGGTCCGCATCACCACCATCCGCGGATGCTCTTTCGTCACCCGGCCGATAATTCGCGCGTCCGCGCCCAGCGGATGGCTCCACAGCGCGGCCAGCGCCCGCTCCGCCGCCACAGCCGAAACAATCGCCACCAGCTTCCCTTCGTTCGCCACGTACATCGGATCCAGCCCCAGCATTTCGCAAGCCCCGCGCACCTGTTCCCGTACAGGAATCGCGGCTTCGTCCAATTCCATTCCAACATTCGAGCTGCCAGCAATCTCATTCAGCGTACTCGAGAGCCCGCCGCGGGTCGGATCCCGCAAACACCTCACCTCATGCGTGGCATCCAGCAACGTCTTCACCAATTCATACAGCGCCGCCGAATCGCTCCGCACCTCCGTCTCAAACTTCAACCCTTCTCTCTCCGCCAGAATCGCAATTCCATGGTCTCCCAGCATCCCGCTCACGAGGATCGCGTCTCCCACTCGCGCCTGGCTTGCCGACAGCACAATTTCCTCTCGCACCAACCCGATTCCTGTTGTGTTAATGTACACACCATCCGCGCTGCCCTTCTCCACGACTTTCGTGTCACCGGTCACAATTTGCACGCCCGCCTTGTCCGCGGCTTCCTGCATCGACGCCACCACGCGCCGCAACACGTCAATCTCCAGCCCTTCTTCCAAAATAAACGCAACGCTCATCCACAACGGCTTCGCCGCACCCATCGCCAAGTCATTAATCGTCCCATGCACCGCCAGCGACCCAATATCCCCACCCTTAAAAAACAGCGGCTTCACCACAAACGAATCCGTCGTCATCGCCAGTCGCGTTCCATTCAGTGACACCACCGCCTGGTCTTCCAGCCGGTCCAGCACAAGATTCCCCAGCGCAGGCAAAAACACGTCCTTCAGCAATTCCGCGCTCAATTTCCCGCCGCTCCCATGACCGAGCAGCACTCTTCCGCCGGCCGGCAACGGCACCGGGCAAGAAAATCCTGCGCTCTCTTTCTCATCTATCTTGATCGTCGTTTCAGAGGGTAACGAGGTGGCGTCGATATTGGTGATAGGCTGCACAGGCACCTTCCGTGGAAACCATCGGTGCGCCCAGCGGCTTTTCCGGTGTGCACCGCGTCCCAAACGCGGGACAATCTGTCGGCTTCTTGTGTCCCAGCAAAACTTCCGCGCTGATGCATTCGCTCGGCTCTTCCGCCCGCACATCCTGCAAGCCAAACAAGCGTTCCGCATCAAACGCTGCGTACTTCTCCTGCAATCTCAATCCGCTCGCGCCAATATCCCCGACTCCGCGCCATTTCCGGTCCGTCACTTCAAACACCCGCTCCACCGCATCCTGCGCCGCGCGATTCCCGCCATACAACACCGTCCGCGAATACGAATTCTCCACTTCCGCGCGCCCTTCTTCCAATTGCACCACCAGCAGCCGGATCGCTTCCAGGATATCCACCGGCTCAAATCCGCCCACGACAAACGGCACGTGAAATTCCCGCGCCAACTCTTCGTATTCCGTCACGCCCACCACCGTGCACACATGCCCCGGCGCGATAAATCCCTGCACTCTATTTCGTGAAGACTGCAGCAGCATCCGGATCGCCGGCGGCACCAGTACATGCGAAACCAGCAAACTGAAATTCTTCAACCCCAGCCGCTCCGCCTGCAGCACCGCCATCGCATGGGCCGGGGCCGTGGTCTCAAATCCAATCGCGAAAAACACTACTTTGCGGTCCGGGTTGTTCCGCGCCAGTTCCACCGCGTCCGCCGGCGAGTAAACAATCCGCACATCCCCGCCCTCGGCTTTCACATGAAACAAATCCGTCTCCGACCCCGGCACGCGCAGCATGTCCCCATACGACAACAGCGTAACTTCCGGCCGTCGCGCCAGCGCATTCGCCCGGTCGATCATCTCCAGCGGCGTCACGCACACCGGACACCCCGGCCCGTGCACCAGCTCCACGCTGTTCGCCAGCAGCTCGTCAATCCCATACCGCATCAGCGTGTGCGTTTGTCCGCCGCAGACTTCCATCAGCACCCACGGCCGGGTCGACCGCCGCCGGATCTCCGCCGCAATCCCCCGCGCAATTTTCGCGTCCCGGTATTCGTCCATGTACTTCATGAAGTCCGCCGCTCTTCCGCGCTCAATCCCAACTCTTCGCCCAGAACGCCCATGCTCTCCAGCAGAGCATACGTGCGCTCCGCTTCTTCCTTGTCCACCACGCTAATCGCAAAGCCCACGTGCACCATCACAAAATCGCCCTCGCGCGCTTCTGGCACAAAGTCCAGGCACGCCTGGCGCCCGATGCCGCCAAACAACACGCGTCCCGACCGGACGCCTTCTTTGATTTGGATTTCTGCGACTTTACCCGGGATGGCCAGACACATGAGCGAGTCCTTCCACTAGCGAGTCCTTACTAGCTTCCTGCTCCCACCAGATCCGCGGCACATCCGGCCGCGCTTTCAATTTCACCGGCGCTCCCAACTGCTCCAATTCCACCAGCACCACGCCGATTGCCGCTTCCACTCCAGCCTGCACTGCGGCGCTCAATCCGCACTTCAGCTCGCAAGTCTCCGGCACCACACCCACCAGCAAGACTTCCTTCGGGCACTTCCCGCTCAACTCCGCGAACAGCAGCGCCTCCACCAGAGCTGGATCGTGCGGGCTCACCCGTTGTTTCAAGGGCACTTGCACCAATTCGTCTTTCCGGTAGACCTTCACTTCCCCCGGATTCTTCTTCGCGCTCACCGCGTCAATCAAAATCACCGCGTCGTACTCTGAAAACACCGAAGTAATCCCCAGACCCGGCGTTCCCACGTCCTGCAACTCCACTTCCTTCGGAAACTTATAACGCGCTTCCAGCATCTTCACCGTGTACGGGCCGACGCCATCGTCACCCATCAGCACGTTGCCGATTCCCAGCACTCCGATGCGCCGCGTTTCACTCAAGCCGCCGCCCCTTGCTTCTTCAAATAAAGCCCAAACGCCGCGTCTTCCTGCGCGATATGCGTAACCAGCCACTCGCGCAACTCCTGCACTAGCACCAGGCTCGGCTCATTCTCCCCCTGCAGCAGGTTCGAACGCACCTCACGCACCTTCTTCATCAGCCGCGTGTGCTCCTCCAGATGCGGCTCATACCCCGGATACCCATGCAGCCGCATCACCAGCTGCTCCGAAAGAAAATGCATATCCGAAAATTCGATGAATTGCTCCAGGATGTACTTCATCGGCGAAAGCTCCCCGCCCCGTTGAATCGCCTGTGCCAGCGAATCCAGCAGTTGCATCTGCAGGTCGTGCTCAGCGTCAATACTCTGTTCCCCAACGCGCACCGGCAGTGCGCCCGCTTGTTCGCTCATGCTTACCCCCTCGGCTACCGCGTGTCCGATACGCTGACCACTTCCTTGCCTTCCGGATCAAACGTGTGAATTGCGCAAGCCAGGCACGGATCAAACGAGTGAATCGTCCTCAGCACTTCCAGTGGTTTCTCTGCATCCGCCACCGGGTTACCGATCAGTGAAGCCTCGTACGGCCCGTGCGCCCCGTGCTCATCCCGCGGCCCCGCATTCCACGTCGTGGGCACTACCGCCTGGTAGTTGGCGATCACTCCGTCCTTGATCACCACCCAGTGCGACAACGTACCGCGCGGTGCCTCATGGAATCCCACTCCGTGCAACTCCTTGTCTCCAAACTGCGGCTTCACGAAAATCTTCGCGTCGCCCGAAGCGATGTTCTTCACCAGCAGGTCCCAGTGCTTCTCCGCCAGGTCCGCCAGCATCGAAGCCCGGATCGCACGCGCCGCAATCCGGCCCAGCGTCGATTGCAGCATACCCGGCTTCACCGGAATTCTCGCAACCGCCGACACCGTCTTGATCGCCTCGCTTGCCCACTTCACCGTCAGCTTGTGGCCTTGCGCGAATCCAACCAGCACCTGCGCCAGTGGCCCAACCTGCATCGGTTTACCTTCAAACCGCGGTGACTTCACCCAGGTATACTTGCCGTCGTCCTTGAATCCCGTGTAGTGCGGATTCGTCTCGCCCTTCCACGGATGCAGCGTCTTGTCTCCCTCGTACCAGGAGTGCGAAACGTTTTCCGTCACTCCATTCCTCAGTCGCTCGTCCTGGTAATTCTTGATCGTGTATACCTGGTCCAGCTTCCCGTCGAAGATAATCCCGCCGGGCAGGTCGAATTCTTTCATGGCACTATCCAGCGGCAGGTCCGGCACCGCAAGGTAATTTGTCACACCTGCGCCATAGCTGAACCAATCCGGGTACAACGCCGCCACCGCGCATGCATCCACGAAATACACCTTGTGCACAAACTCAATTAAGTCAGCGAACAAGCTCTTGATCATGTACAACTTTTCCATGTTCAAGGTCGCTTCGTTATCCAGGTTGATGGCGTTCGCCACCCCTCCAACCGCCAGGTTTTGGATGTTTGGCGTCTTCCCGCCCAGAATCGCCACAATCTGGTTCGCTTGCCGCTGGTATTCCAGAGCCTGCAGATAGTGCGCCACCGCTAGCAGGTTCACTTCCGGCGGCAACTTCATCGCCGGGTGGCCCCAATACCCATTCGCAAAAATTCCCAACTGCCCGTTTTCCACGAACGCCTTCACGCGGTCCTGCACCTGTTTGAAATCCTGGTAGCTGTTCCGGTGCCAGTTCGAAAGGCTTCCCGCCAGTGCAGCCGTCTTCGCCGGGTCTGCTTTCAGCGCCGAAACCACGTCCACCCAGTCCAACGCGCACAAGTGATAGAAGTGCACCACATGGTCCTGCAGCGCGTGCGCAATCAAAATCAGGTTGCGGATGTATTGCGCGTTCAGCGGCACGTTAATTCCCGCCGCATTCTCCACCGCGCGCACCGAGGCGATCGCATGCACCGTAGTGCACACCCCGCAAAACCGTTGCGTGTACAGCCACGCCTCGCGCGGGTCGCGTCCCTGCAGAATCGTTTCGATCCCACGGAACATCGTTCCCGATGCCCACGAATCGCTCACCTTTCCGGCGTCAATGCTCACGTCCACGCGCAGGTGTCCTTCGATTCGGGTTATTGGATCGATCGTGATGCGATTGCTCATTGCCTGTTCTCCCCGCTACAAGGTATCGCTACAAGGTGTCGCTTTAGTGCGTCACTACAATGTGTCAAACGGCCTCATGGCCTCTTCCGCCGCAATCTTCCCCTGTGAAGCCGGAAGAATCGCGAACGTCTTTACTGCGTACAGGAATATCGCTACAGCCAAAGCCGTAAAGCCGATGCTCATGAAAATTTCCGCAACCGATGGAAAATACCGGTAGTCGCCCAACGGCGAAAACGCCAGCGTCGTCGGCGTGAACCGGTAGAACAATCCGCCCAACGCCGTCAGGAACGTCAGCCGGAACAGCGAACCCGGCGCTTCCCTCTGCGCTTTTGACAGCAGCATCAACGCCGGCAACAAAACCAGCGCCGTCTCCAGCAGGAAATACAGACTGAACTTGTCGAACGCGAACGCCATCCCCAGCACGCCGCGATGCACCAGGTCTCCAATTCGAACGGCAATCCATACCAGCGATGTCCACGACATTACCTGCGCCAGCCGTCCCAGAATGTCCGCGTCCCAGCCCAAGTCCCACACATACGAACTAAGCGCCAGCACCAGCAGCACGCACGCGAATCCCAGAATGTATGCCATCACCAGGTACAGCAGCGGCAACCACGCCGTCTGCCACAGCGGGTGCACCCGCGTCCCCGCCAGGTACATCAGCGATCCCAGCGACGACTGGTGCATCGAAGGCAGCACAAACGCCAGCGCAATCCCGAATGGAAACGTCTTCTGCATGAACCGGAATACCTTTATGGCCTTCTCCCTTTTCTTCGGATCGTCGCTCCGGTACAGCTTTTCCAGGAAAGGCGGCATATTCTCCACGTCCAGCGCCAGCATAAAATACGCCGTCATGCACACCGCTACTTCCCATAGCACCGAGTAGTGGTTCCACGTCCGCGGATCCGCCAGCCAAACGAAATTCCACGGCCGCCCGACGTCAAACCCCAACGCCAGCATACCGGTCCCATAACCAACCAGGCTCGTTAGCACCGCGGTCCGCATAATCGGGTGGAATCTTTTCTCATTGAAAATCCACGCGAGCACCGCCACTGCATATCCGCCGGAACCCAGCGCTGTCAGCGCCGTCACATTCCAGTTCTTGAAGAGCCCCCACGAATACCCGTCATTTAATCCCGTCACATACCCAAGTCCCGTCACTTCGCGGTACAACCCCAACAGCAATCCCAGCCCCGCAAGCCCCGCGAAAATCAGAAACGGTTTCGTCTTCAACGGCTCTTTCAGTCGTATGCAGCGTTCCCAGTGCTCGGTCATGCCCGTTTCTCCTCTTCGTGGGCTTCGCTGCTACCCGGTTTACCCGCGTGCGCCATGTGTTCCTTCCAGCGATTCTTCACAATTGCCACGATTCCGCCGTACACCACCACTGGCGTCAGGAATCCGCGGTACACCATGTCGTTCACCCGCCGCTCTTGCGCCGGAGCCGATTCCTTGCCCAGCTTGGGCAATCCGAGATTTGTGTAATCCACATGCGAAAGCACCAGGCACTGCGTCCCACCCGCTTCGAATTCCCCATACACTCGATCTTCAAAATAAAATCCCGGCTTCTCTTTGATCCTCCGGTGCGCCTCAGCCAGCAGATCCGTCCGCTTTCCGTAAATCACTGCATGCGTCGGGCAGACCTTTGTGCAAGCCGGTTCCGTCGCCGACGTTCCCACGATATGACGGCACAGTTCGCACTTCACGATCTTCGGATTCACTTTGTCCCATTCAAATTTCGGCACGTTAAACGGGCACGCCACCTGGCAGTACCGGCAGCCGATGCACAGCGTCGGATTCCAGCCCACCACTCCGTGTGGTTCTTTGTGCAACGCTTCCATCGGGCAGCCCGAAACGCAAGCCGGGTCCACGCAATGCATGCACTGCTTCTTCATAAATGAACGCTCGTGCCCATCCGCCGCCGTGTACAGCGTGATCAGGTTTTTCGTGTGCGCGTTTAGCGAATCCGGCTGCATGTACAGCCCGCCCGATCCGCCCGTGTCCGGCTTCAGTCCGTTCGCATTCTGGCAAGCAGGCATACACGCCCGGCATCCGATGCACTTCGTTGCGTCGTACATCAGACCCAGGGCGTCCGGCGTCACCTCGAACGATTCTGGTTTCCCGGCCTTCGCCACCGGCACTCCCGTAGCCACAACCGCGGCCACAGCCGATCCCCCCATCAACGCCTTCAGCACATCCCTGCGATTGACGTCCATGGCTTACTCCTTGCTCGAAGTGCCGGAATTGTCGCTCTTCTTTTCCGTCGCTGCGGGCGCGGTCGTTTCCTTTTGGCCGATCTTCTTCGCCGCCATCCAGCCGGCTCCGACGATCAAACCGCCGATCAGTCCGCCGACTCCCGTCGCGATCGGGCTCACATGCCCTTGCGGCGGTGTCACCGGTGCATACGTCGATGGCGGTGTCGGCCGCGCGATTTCCGCGGGCTTCAACATCGGCACTCGGAACGCCGTCGCCTTCTCCGTACACCCAAAGCACGGATGCCCCAGCCCGATCGGCCACGCATCTACCACTTCGCAGAAGTGCAGCACAGAGCAACTTGCATGCGTCGAAGGCCCTTTGCAGCCCAGCTTGTACAAGCAATAGCCCAGCCGGTGCCCTTCGTCGCCAAACTCCTCCGCGAATCTCCCTGAATCAAAGTGCGCGCGTCGTGGGCAGTGCTCGTGAATCGTGCGGCCATACGCAAATTTCGGCCGCCCAAGTTCATCCAACTCCGGCAACTTCCCAAGTGCCACGTACTGCAGCAACGTTCCCAATAAAATGTACGGATTCGCCGGGCAGCCCGGCAGTGTCACAATCACCTTCCCCGGCAGTATTTCTCCAATCCCTCTCGCTCCCGTCGGATTCGGATCCGCTGACGGAATTCCTCCCCACGAAGCACAAGACCCGATCGCCACAATCGCGCCCGCCGACGCCGCCACATGCTTCAGCATGTCTATGCCGGTCTTGTTCGTGATCTGCATGTAGATCCCGTTCTCTCTCGTCGGGACCGCGCCTTCCACCACCAGAATAAATTTTCCGGCGTTCTTCTTGATCGCCGCTTCCAGCGCTTCCTCCGCCTGGTGCCCCGCCGCCGCCATCAGTGTTTCGTGATAGTCCAGTGAGATCAGGTCAAACAGCACTTCCGCCAATCCCGGATGCGACGTGCGCAGCAGCGACTCCGTGCACCCCGTGCATTCCTGGAAATGCAGCCAGATCACCGACGGCCGCGCTCCCTTTTCCACCGCCGAGATAAACTTCGCGGCCATGGTTCCGCTCAGCCCGATGGCTGCGGCGGCTTGCGCCACAACTTTCAGAAATGTCCGGCGGTCTACGCCGCTTCGGAATGTCACTGGTTCCGTTGTTTGTATCGCTTCGCTTGGCACGAGGGGGCCTCCCGCTTAACGCTTTCGGAAGTTCAATTTGGTTCCGTGGATCTGCCCGAATTGGGATAGGTAATTGTCGGCAGCTGGAATCGGTTGGAATGAGCGAGGGCACACTTGGAAATGCCCTAATCTGCGCTCGAAGGCTCCTGGACACCACATCCACAGCCAGTGCATGTCGCAAGCTGTGTACCAACTCGAACAATCGTTCGCTTCATCTCATCTTGCTGAAGAACAGAGCACTTAGTCGCATTTTGAACTAACGTACGCCCGTCACTCTGTGTGCAAAGACTCACTCCATGTTGCGTTATTCATCGCTTCCTGTGTCTTTCTCCGCAGCCCCCGTCTTTTCAATCAGGTACAAGACCAAACCAGTCGCGTTTCTCGCTTGGATTTTTCTCATCTTGCTTCCCAGTGAATTTCTCTTCACCGTATTCCCGTTCCGCACTCACAACCACATGACAATTCACTGTGCCGCCTCTTGCGTCGTTCGTAGCCCTCCGCTCGTTGCTCAAACTGGTGGTCTTCACTTCTGAGTTTCCGTCTCTCGTTTTTACTTCCGACTCCTTAGCTGTAAGCTGTTGGCTGTCGACTGTTAACTCCGAACGAAAAACTTGGAACTAAAAACTAACCACTAAAAACTCTCTCCCCCATGTTCTCTACCCGCACCAACTGGCCTCTCACCCGCAACACCTTCACCGTCGCCCTCGACGAACTCCGCGATGCCAACATCCCCCTTCTCGATCTCACCGCCTCCAATCCCACTCAATGCAACTTCCAGTACGATTCCGCCGTCATACTCTCCGCCTTCCAGAATCCCGACGCCCTAACTTACGATCCCCAACCCAAAGGCACCCTCGTCGCCCGCCAGGAAGTTGCCCGCTACTATCTCGACGATCACCAAACCACCCTCGATCCAGATTCCCTCTTCCTCACCACCAGCACCAGCGAAGCCTACTCCTACGCCTTTCGTCTCCTCGCCAATCCCGACGACGAACTTCTTCTCCCCAAACCCAGCTATCCACTCTTCGAATTTCTCGCCGGCCTCCAGGACGTCCATCTGAAACCCTATTCCCTCGCCTACGCTCACGGCTGGTTCATCGATTTCCAATCCCTCGAAAGCTCCATCACCCCGCGCACCCGCGCCATCCTCCTCGTCCATCCCAACAACCCCACCGGCTCCTACGTCCAACGCGAAGAACTCACCCGCCTCAACGCCATTTGCGAAAAACATAACCTCGCCTTAATCGTCGACGAAGTCTTCCTCGATTTCCCCTTTCACTCCCCTCCCCGAAAATCCTTCGCTGCCAACTCCGAAGTCCTCACTTTCACCCTCAGCGGCCTCTCGAAAATTTCCGCTCTCCCCCAAATGAAAATCGCCTGGCTCGCCGTCACCGGACCGGCCGCCCAAGTCCGCCCCGCCCTCGACCGCCTCGAAATCATCGCCGACACCTATCTCTCTCTCAGCGCCCCCACCCAAGCCGCCCTCCCCGCCCTCCTCGCTCAACGCCACTCCCTCCGCCCGCAACTCCTCGCCCGCATCAAGGAAAATCTCTCCCACCT
>Ga0210399_10004796_pt1 | contig 10506 bp, 9 predicted proteins | sample IncBWC14MmetaG_FD_150865 | JGI IMG/M metagenome (GOLD analysis project Ga0210399, IMG submission 150865) | Forest soil microbial communities from Barre Woods Harvard Forest LTER site, Petersham, Massachusetts, United States - Inc-BW-C-14-M | ecosystem: Environmental > Terrestrial > Soil >...
CCTCGATCTCACCGCTACGCGAGAGCAGGTAGCCGAGCTCGTCGACGCCGTTGAGGAGGCAGTGCCGGGCGAAGGCCTCGATGGGGAAGCTCACCCGCCCTCCGGTCGGCAGGCCGAGGATCCCGGCGGCGAGATCCACGCTGAGCTCCGCGCCGGGATGCTCAAGGAGCCAGCCGCTCGTCGCCTCGTCGACGATCACGGGCAGGAGGCCGTTCTTCAGCGAATTGTTGCGGAAGATGTCGGCGATCCCGGTGCTCACCACGGCGCGAAAGCCGTGATCGAGCAGCGCCCAGGGCGCGTGCTCGCGCGAGGAGCCGCAGCCGAAGTTGCGTCCAGCCACGAGGATCCGGCAGCCGGCGCTTTCCGGCCGGTTCAGCACGAAGTCGGGCCGCGGCGCGCCGCGCTCGTCATAGCGCCAGTCGGCAAACAGGTGGGTGCCGAGGCCGGCGCGGGTGGTGGTGGTGAGAAAGCGCGCCGGAATGATCTGGTCGGTATCGATGTCGGTGGCTGGCAGCACCACGGTGCGCGAGATGAGCGTGGTAAAGGGCTCCATCACAGCAGCTCCCGCGGATCGGTCACGCGGCCACGCACGGCGGTGGCCGCCGCGGTCAGCGGGCTCGCGAGCAGGGTGCGCGCCCCGGCGCCCTGGCGGCCCTCGAAGTTGCGGTTGCTGGTGCTCACCGCGTACTCCCCGCGCGGCACCGTGTCGCCGTTCATGCCGAGACACATCGAGCAGCCCGATTCGCGCCATTCGGCGCCGGCCTCGATGAACACCCGGTCGAGGCCCTCGGCCTCGGCCTGGCGCTTCACCTGCTGCGAGCCCGGCACGACCAGCATCGTGAGCCCGCGGGCGATACGCCGGCCACGCAGCAGCCCCGCAGCGCTGCGCAGGTCCGAGAGACGCGCGTTGGTGCAGCTGCCGAGAAACACGACGTTGACTGGTTGATCCTTGATCGGCTGGCCGGCCTCGAAGCCCATGTAGCTCAGGGCGCGGGCGAACGCCGCGTCCGCGCGCTGCTCGGGGATGGCACCGCTGATCGGCACCACCATGCCGGGATTGGTGCCCCAGGTGATCATCGGCTCGAGGTCGCCGGCATCAAGGCGCAGCTCGCGATCGAAGCGTGCGCCGCTATCGGTCGGCAGCGCGCGCCACGCGGCGAGCGAGCGCTCCCAGGCGGCGCCCTTGGGCGCGCGCGGACGCGCCGCGAGGTACTCATAGGTCGTCTCGTCGGGCGCGATCATTCCGGCGCGCGCGCCCGCCTCGATTGACATATTGCACACGGTCATGCGCTCGTCCATGTCGAGTGCGCGGATGGCCGCGCCGCGATACTCGATCACGTGTCCGGTGCCGCCGGCGACACCGAGCCTGCCGATGATGGCGAGGATGAGATCCTTGGCGGTGACGCCGGCCTGCAGCGCGCCCTCGACCTCGACGGCCAGCGTGCGCGGCTTCCTCTGCAGCAGGCACTGGGTGGCGAGCACGTGAGCGACCTCGGTCGTGCCGATGCCGAAGGCGAGGGCCCCGACCGCGCCGTGCGTGCTGGTATGACTGTCGCCGCAGACGATGGTCTTGCCGGGCTGCGTCAGCCCGAGATCCGGCCCGATGACGTGCACGATGCCGCGCAGCTCGCTCGTGAGTCCGAGGAGCTCGACGCCGAACTGCGCGCAGTTCACCTCGAGCTCGCGGATCTGACGCGCGGCGGACTCGATGGCGATCGGTGCGCCGCCGAATATCTGAGCGGTGCGGGTCGGCGTCGAGTGATCCATGGTGGCGAGCGTGAGCTCGGGGCGCCGCACGCTGACCCCTCGCTCGCGCAGCAGCGCGAACGCCTGGGGCGAAGTGACCTCGTGGATCAGGTGCAGGTCGACATAGAGCACCGCCGGGGTGGCGGGGGTCTCGGGCGCCACCAGGTGCCGTTCCCAGACCTTTTCAAAGAGCGTGCGCGATTCCAAGCCTTCAGCCCGAGGCGGCCGCGGCGCGCGGCGCCGACATATCGACGTAGTCGAGCCATCCCCAGCGGTCCGGCGTCTTTCCCGAGAACAGTCCGAAGAACGCGTTCTGCAGCGTCTCCGTCACCGGACCCCGCTTGCCGTTGCCCACGGGCAGGCGGTCGACCGAGCGGATCGGGGTGATCTCGACCGCCGTTCCCGTGAAGAACGCCTCGTCGGCGAGGTAGAGGAGCTCACGCGGGATCGACATCTCGCGCACCTCGATGCCGCGCTCGCGCGCCAGGCGCATCACCGAGTCGCGCGTCAGCCCGCCGAGCACCGAATGGGCCAGTGCGGGCGTGAGCAGCACCCCGTCCTTTACCAGGAAGAGATTCTCCCCCGAGCCCTCGCTCAGGGTCCCGTCGGGAGAGAGCCCGATGCCCTCGGCGAAGCCGAGGCGCCGCGCCTCGGAGCCGATCAGCTGGCTCGAGAGATAGTTGCCGCCCGCCTTGGCGAGCGCCGGCAGGGTATTGGGCGCCACGCGGTGCCAGGAGGATACGCAGGCATCGACGCCCCCGTCCTCGCCCTCGGCGCCGAGGTACTTGCCCCATTCCCAGGCGGCTATCGCGACCTCCGTCGGCGGATCGTTCTTCGGCGTCACTCCGATCTCGCCGTAGCCGCGGAACACGATCGGACGGATGTAGGCGCCGCGCTTGAGGTTGTTGGCGGAGATGACCTGGCGACAGGCGTCGTTGATCTGCTCCGGGGAGTAGGCCATGGCGATGCGATAGATCTTCGCCGAGTCGAACAGCCGCCGGGTGTGATCCCGCAGCCGAAAGATCGCGACGCCGCGGGGCGTCTCGTAGGCGCGTTCGCCCTCGAAGACGGAAGAGCCGTAATGCAGCGCGTGCGACAGTACGTGCACCGTCGCCTTTTCCCACGGCACCAGCTTGCCGTTGAACCAGATGAACTGCGTGGCGGGGATGGGCATGGGAACTCCTGTGCTTCAGACCGCGGCCGGCACGGGCGGCGCAGCCGCCGCGCGCGCGCGCGTCCCGGCCTGCGCCAGCTCGATGCGATTGATCACCTCGAGGAACGCGCGCGTACCGGACTCGACGATGTTCGTGCTCACGCTCGCGCCCCGGTAAGTGCGGCGATTGTACTCCACGTACACGCGCGCCTCGCCCTGCGCATCCTCGCCCTCGGAGACCGCCTGCACCTCGAATTTCCGCAGCGTCACGCGGATGCCGGTGGCCGCCTCGATCGCCTTGAAGGCGGCGTCCACCGGGCCGTCGCCGTTCGCCGTGTGCTCGGCGCAGCGGCCGTCGGCGTGCCTCAGCACGACCAGTGCGCGCGCTACGCCGCCGCTGCGTGTTTCGGTGGTGAGCTCACTGAGCGTCCAGGGTCCCTGTGCCGAGCCTTCGGCACGCAGCACCAGGGCCTCGATGTCACCGTCGTAGAGCTCCTTCTTGCGGTCGGCGAGCTCCTTGAACTCCTCGAACAGCCGGTTGAACTCCTCCTCCTCGAGCTCGAAGCCGAGCGCCTGTACGCGCTCGCGCAGAGCATGCCGGCCGCTGTGCTTGCCGAGCACCAGGTGGCTGCGCGAGAGACCCACGTCCTCGGGTCGCAGGATCTCGTAGGTAGAGTAGTGCTTGAGCATGCCGTGCTGATGGATGCCGGCCTCGTGCGCGAAGGCGTTCTCGCCGACCACGGCCTTGTTGCGCGGGATCGGCATGCCGGTGATGCTCGAGATCAGGCGTGAAGTCGGGTAGAGGCGGTTGGTCTGGATCCGCGTCGCCACGTTGAAGAAGGCCGCGCGGGTCTTCAGCGCCATCACCACCTCCTCGAGCGAGCAGTTGCCGGCGCGCTCCCCGATGCCGTTGATGGTGCACTCGATCTGGCGCGCCCCGGCGACTACCGCCGTCAGGCTGTTCGCGACCGCCATGCCGAGGTCGTCGTGGCAGTGCACCGACAGGCGGATTCCCTCGATGCCGCGCACGTTCTTGCGCAGGTAACGGAACAGCTCCGCGAACTCGTCCGGCACCGTGTAGCCGACCGTGTCGGGGATGTTGACCGTAGTGGCACCTGCGGCGATCGCGGTCTCGACCACCTGCGCGAGGAACTCGAGCTCGGTGCGCGAGGCGTCTTCGGGCGAGAACTCGACGTCGTCGGCGAGCTCGCGCGCGCGCGCCACGCCGGCCGCGGCGGCCTTGAGGATCTCGTCCTGCGCCATGTTGAGCTTGTACTGGCGGTGAATGGCGCTGGTCGCCAGGAACACGTGGATGCGATGGCGGGCGGCGTCCTGCAGCGCCCGCGCCGCGAGATCGATGTCCTCGGGATTGCAGCGCGCGAGGCCGCAGATGATCGGTCCCTGCACCTCGCGCGCCACGGCCTGGACGCTCTCGAAGTCGCCGCGCGAGGCGGCCGGAAAGCCCGCTTCGATGACGTCGACGCCGAGCTCCTCGAGCGCGCGTGCGACGCGCAGCTTCTCAGGCTGCGTCATGCTGCAGCCGGGCGACTGCTCGCCGTCGCGCAGCGTCGTGTCGAAGATCAGAACTCGGTCGGGGTTGGTGGTCATCGGTCGTCCCTCCGCCTCCATTTACGCCCGCCGCTCATTGAGCCACGGCATCCTGGCGCGCAGCGACGCGCCGACCTTTTCGATCTGCCGGTCGATGTCGGCGGCGAGGAGCTTGCGGTAGTTGGGGCGCCCCTCGGCGTTCTCCCGGATCCATTGGCGCGCGAACTTGCCGCTCTGGACTTCCTTCAGCACGCGGCGCATCTCGTTCTTCACGCGGTCGTTGACGATGCGCGGCCCGCGGGTGAGGTCACCGTACTTGGCGGTCTCGCTGATGAACTGGTGCATCTTGGCGAGCCCGCCCTCGTGCAGCAGGTCAACGATGAGTTTCAGCTCGTGCAGGCACTCGTAGTAGGCGACCTCGGGCTGATAGCCGGCCTCGACCAGCGTCTCGAACCCCTTGACCACGAGCTCGGTGGCACCCCCGCATAGCACCGCCTGCTCGCCAAAGAGATCGGTCTCGGTCTCCTCGGCGAAGGTGGTCTCGAGCACTCCGCCGCGTGTGCCGCCGATGCCATGCGCGTAGGCGAGGGCTCGGGCCTGCGCCCTGCCGGTGGCATCCTGCGCGACCGCGAGCAGGCAGGGCACGCCGCGGCCCTGCTGGTACTGGCGCCGCACCAGATCTCCCGGCCCCTTGGGCGCGATCAGGACGACGTCGAGGTCGGCACGCGGCTTCACCTGGCGGAAATGAATGTTGAACCCGTGGGCAAAGAGGAGGGCGGCGCCTTTCTTCAGGCCCTTCTTCACCTCCTCGTAAAGCCCCTTCTGGGCAAGATCCGGGACCAGCATCGCGACCAGATCGGCGCTCGCGGCGGCCGCGGCGGGCTCTGCCACCTCCAGGCCGTCACGGCGCGCCTTCTTCCAGCTCGCGCCACCCTTCCTCACCCCGACCACGACCTCGAAGCCCGAGTCCTTGAGGTTGAGCGCGTGCGCCCGGCCCTGGCTGCCGTAACCCAGGATGGCGATGCGGGCGCCCTTGAGGGCCTTGCGGTCGACGTCCTTTTGTGAATAAAGCCTCATCGCATCACTCCTGCGGCTGCGGCCGCACTGCAAACGTAAAAAACCCCGCAGCGGCTCTGGGCCGGTGCGGGGTCTTGAGTCTCTTAGCTCTCGCTCGTGCCTGCTGGGTCAGGCGTTCGCGCGTGCCCCACACCGCTTTGCCCCGCTAAGGAGCGGCAGTGCGGGCAGTCCGATAAGCAGCGCCAGCCGGGCGGCGGGTGCCGCGGCGCGGGTCAAGGTCGCTGTTGCTTCGGGTGTCACGGGAACAAACCTGTTGGCCCGATGGGATCACAGGAACCGCGGAGTTGTCAACGAGTTGAGCGCGGAACCTGCAGGCCCCCGCGGCCCTGGAGGCGCTCGTGCGGCGCGGTGTTAATCTCAGCGCCATGAAAAAAGCGGTGGACCCGCGCGCGTACTCGCGCATCGTCGTCGACGGGCTGAAGCAGGCACCGGCCCGCGCCATGCTGCGCGCGGTGGGATTCCGGGACGAGGACTTCGCCAAGCCCCAGATCGGGGTGGCCTCGACCTGGGCCAACCTGACTCCGTGCAACATGCACATCGGGGCGCTCGCCGATGCCGCGGCCGCAGGAGTCGACGGGGCCGGCGGCAAGAGCGTTCTCTTCAACACGATCACCGTCTCCGACGGAATCTCGATGGGCACCCCGGGCATGCGCTACTCGCTCGTGTCCCGGGAAATCATTGCCGACTCCATCGAGGCGGTGGTCGGGGCCGAGGGCTTCGACGGCTTCGTCGCGATCGGCGGCTGCGACAAGAACATGCCCGGCTGCGCGATGGCCATGGCGCGGCTCAACCGTCCGGCAGTTTTCGTCTATGGGGGCACCATCCGCCCCGGGGCACAGCGGCGCGACATCGTTAGCGTGTTCGAGGCCGTCGGGGCTCGCGCCGCCGGAACTCTCTCGGAGAGCGGCCTGGAGGAGATCGAGCGTACCGCCATCCCGGGCCCGGGGAGCTGCGGCGGCATGTACACGGCCAACACCATGGCCTCGGCGATCGAAGCCTTGGGCTTGTCCTTACCGGGAAGCTCCGCGCAGGAAGCCGTCGGCGAGGCGAAGCATTCCGACAGCGCGCGCGCCGGCGCGGCGGTGGTACGTCTGGTGCGCGACGGGTTGAAGCCCCGCGACATCCTCACCCGCAAGGCGTTCGAGAATGCGATTACCGTAGTCATAGCCCTCGGCGGCTCGACGAACGCGGTGCTCCACCTGCTCGCGATCGCGCGTGACGCGCGCGTGCGCCTCACGCTCGACGATTTCACGCGGGTCGGGCGCCGTTCCCCGGTACTCGCCGACCTCAAGCCGAGCGGTCGCTTCCTCATGTCCGAGCTGGTCGCGATCGGCGGCATCCAGCCCCTGATGAAAATGCTTCTCGACGCGCAGCTGTTGCACGGGGACTGCCTGACGGTCACCGGGCAGACACTGAGTCAGAATCTGGAAAAGGTACCCATGTATATGAGGGGACAAGAGATTGTCCGGCCTCTCACCGACCCCCTCAAGAAAGAGAGCCACCTCGTCATCCTCTACGGCAATCTCGCGCCCGGGGGAGCGGTGGCCAAGATCACCGGCAAGGAGGGGGAGCGTTTCCAGGGCCGGGCGCGCGTATTCGACGGCGAGGAGCGTGCCACGCAGGCGATTCTCGCCAACAGGCTGCGCCCGGGTGACGTGGTCGTGATCCGGCACGAGGGGCCGAAGGGCGGTCCGGGCATGCGCGAGATGCTGAGCCCGACGGGCGCCATCAGCGGGCGGGGCCTGGACGGCAAAGTGGCACTGATTACCGACGGGCGCTTCTCCGGAGGCAGCCACGGATTCGTGGTCGGACACGTGTGTCCGGAGGCCGCGGTGGGCGGTCCGCTCGGACTGCTGCGCAACGGCGACCGGATCACCATCGATGCGGCCAAGCGCGAGCTTCGCGTCGAGCTGCCTGCCGCGGAGCTGCGCAAGCGGCGGCGATCCTGGCTGCCGCCGCGGCCGGCCGCGCGGGCCGGCGTGCTCGAGAAGTACGCGCGGCTCGTCGGCAGCGCCTCGGAAGGCGCGGTAACCGAGGCCGCACAGGCGCCTCGGCGCGAATCCTGAGCCGCTGCCGGAGTTGTCAGTCCGGAGGGCACCCGGTACAGTTCGGGAAAGCATTCGTCGCAGCGCACACTGCGGGGCACCGTCCGCGCGGGGATTTTAGAATTTCACGCCCGCCGTGCGGTGGTTTGACGAAGTGAGTTCGCAAGTAGAATTTGGGGGAGCTGGCGGGTCCGCCCGCCGGTGACGGGGTTCTGGCTGAAGTCGAAGCGCAGCAAACAAACACATGGCCGCTTTAGTACACGATTCCCAATTCATGACCAAACGCGGTGCCGTGGTCGTCGCGATCCTGGCGCTGCATGGGTTCATCGCGTGGGCACTCGCCACCGGACTCGCGCGCCGCGCGATCGAAGTGCTCGCGCCACCGATACAGACGACCATCGTCGAAGAGACGAAGAAAGAGGAGGCACCGCCTCCACCGCCGCCGCCGCAGTTCGAGCGGCCGCCGGTCGAGCTGCCGCCACCCGACGTCACGATCAACGTGCCGGTGGAGACCGAGACCACGGCGATCCGCGTCACCAACACACCGGTCGTCAAGGCTCCGCCGGTGGCGGTGGCCAGGCCGGGGACCAGCGTCGGCTTCGGCAGGGGCTTCCCCAACAGCGACGAGTTCTACCCCGATGCGTCACGCCGACTCGAGGAGCAGGGCGTCGTCACTGTGCACGTGTGCGTCGGACCCGATGGCAAGATCACCGAGGAGCCGACCATCGCAAAGAGCTCCGGGAGTGCGCGGCTCGACGGCGGCGGGATAAAGCTCGCCAAGGCTGGCTCGGGCAGGTACATCCCCGGCACCGAGGAAGGCAAGCCGATCACCAAGTGCATCAACTACAACGTCAAATTCCAGCTGAGATGAAACTATGGAAAACCAACCGAGCGTAACCGTCAACAATCCCTACGGGCTGAGCGCGCTGTGGGTGTCCGGAGACCTGGTCTCCCGTTCCGTGCTGATACTTCTGCTCATCATGTCGCTGGCCTCGTGGTACGTGATCCTCACCAAGCTGTGGGACCAGCGGGCGCTGCGCAAGTCGGCCAGGTCGGTCGACAAGCAGTTCTGGAACGCGCCTTCGATCAAGGACGGCGTCGATCGGCTGAAGAAGGGTGACGACTTCCGCGGCATCGCCGAGGACGGACTGCGCGCCGCCTCCCATCACGACGGCCGTCTCACCGACCGCATCGATCTGCACGAGTGGATCACCATGTCGCTGCAGCGCGCGGTCGACGGCGTCAACAGCAAGCTGAACGGCGGGCTCGGCCTGCTGGCCACGGTCGGCTCGACGGCGCCGTTCGTCGGACTGTTCGGCACGGTGTGGGGCATCCTGAACGCGCTGGTCGGCATCGGCATCGCCGGCCAGGCGAGCATCGACAAGGTGGCCGGCCCGGTCGGCGAGGCGCTCATCATGACCGCGCTCGGGCTGTTCGTGGCCGTGCCGGCGGTGTGGGGCTACAACTGGCTCCTGGGCCGCAACAAGGTGCTGCAGGATGCGCTGCGGAACTTCGCCAGCGACCTGCATGCCTATCTGGTAGGCGGCGTCAAGGTCGAGGGCGGCGCCAGCGGTGGCGGTGCGCGTCCTGCCGCGGCCAAAGCTGCGCCGCGCGTTCGCTGAGTACGCAGCTGCGGGTCGGCCGCCGCGCGCGATGCAACTGCAGCGCGCGGCACGGCTCGCGGCCCGGTGCACTCTTTGAGGAGTAGCTGACCATGTCGATGAACGTGGGCGAGTCGGGCAGCGGCGGCATGATGGCGACCATCAACACCACGCCGCTGGTGGACGTGATGCTGGTGCTCCTCATCATCTTCCTGATCACGATCCCCGTGATCACGAAGACTGTGCCGCTCACCCTGCCCAAGGCGGTCAACATCCCGACGCAGACCAAGCCCGAGAACATCACCATCGCGGTGGACCGGGAGGGCGGCATCTACTGGAACGAGAAGAAGATGGCGAACAAGGAGGTGCTACTGGGCTACATCAAGGAAGCGGCCGTGCGGGTGCCGCAGCCCGAGATCCACATCCGCGCCGACCGGGACGCGCGCTACGAGTTCATCGGGCGGGTGATGTACGCCATCCAGCGCGGCGGCATCGTCAAGGTTGGCTTCCTCACGGAGCCTGACCGCGGCACGGGCGCCGCTCACTGAAGCCCTAAGGAGCGAATACATGTCCATGCAGGTTGGCGGTGCCGGCGAGGAGATGTGCGACATCAACACGACGCCGCTCATCGACGTCATGCTGGTGCTGCTCGTCACCCTCATCATCACCCTCCCGGTCATGACCCACGCGGTCAAGCTCGACATGCCGCAGCTCAACCAGCCGCCGCCGCCCGATCAGATCAAGCCCGAGGTCATCGATCTGGAGATCGACTTCGACGGTACCGTGGTCTGGAATGGCACCTCGGTTCCGAACCTGGATACGCTCGAGGGTTATTTCCACACCTATGCGGACAAGGATCCACAGCCGGAGATTCACCTGCGCCCGGATCGTCGCGCGAAGTACGACGTGGTAGCCAAGGTTCTGGCGGCAGCGCAGCGCAACCGCATGAAAAAGATCGGCTTCGTCAACACGGCAGAATTTGCTGACTAACAGGCAGGCAATGGCACACATCCGAAGCAGATTTCCGGCAGATCCCCGCATCTCCTGGGCGGCCGCAGGCGCCCTGGCAGCGAGCCTGCTGTTCATCGGCGCGACCGCTATGGGGGCCGATAAGCCGCAGAACAGCCCCAAGTTCGGTAAGCCCCTGAAGGAGGCGCACGACGATCTCAACGCGAAGAAGTTCCCGGAAGCGATCGCCAAGCTGAAGGAAGCCGAGGGTATCGCCGGCAAGACGCCTTACGATCAGCACCTCATCAACGACATGCTGGCGTTCGCCTACATCAAGACCAACGATCTCCCCGATGCCGCCAAGGCCTGGGAGGCGGAAGTCGAGGAC
>Ga0210399_10004797_pt1 | contig 10505 bp, 9 predicted proteins | sample IncBWC14MmetaG_FD_150865 | JGI IMG/M metagenome (GOLD analysis project Ga0210399, IMG submission 150865) | Forest soil microbial communities from Barre Woods Harvard Forest LTER site, Petersham, Massachusetts, United States - Inc-BW-C-14-M | ecosystem: Environmental > Terrestrial > Soil >...
GTATTCCAATCGTGCCAGCTTCTTTCAAGACTTTCAGCATCACGCGCGCCGATTCGTTCTTGAAAATCGGCCGATTCCCCGACAAGCACCGGTAGCCGTTCACCAGCGCATCTATCCTCGGGTTGTCGATTCGCCGTGCCATGTAGTGCAGCGGAAATCCGTAGAGCGCATGGCCAAACGAAGACAACTCCCACGCACCGATGTGCCCCGTCAGATACAGCACGCCTTTCCCCCGCCGCTGTCCTTCCAAAAAATTCTCATGGCCATCCAGCACGACAATTTGCTCGATGTTTTCTTTCGAATATTTGGGAAATCGCGCAAACTCCGCCGCCATCCAGCCCAGATTGCGCAGCATCCCACGCACGACCGCCCTGCGCTGCCCGTCACTCCATTCCGGAAACGCGATTCGCAAGTTTACTTCTGCGATTTTCCTCAGTCGCGGCAGAAACGCATAGAAAAGCCGCACCACTCCCGCCGCAAAACTCCTTGCGACCGACCGTGGCAGCACACCCAGCCCCTTCACAATCGCCCACACCGCCGCATATTCGATCCATTCCCTCATTGCATTCGTTACTTCGCTCTAGTTTCCCGCCGGGCGACAGTATGCAAGAGGTCCATCGCTGGAAGATAGTGGTTCGATGTTAGACTCAATTTTCCGTGACCGAAACAATCGCTCCCATCGCCGAAAGCCCGCGCCTCAGCCCCGCCGCCCGCATTGGCTGGGCCATCCTCATCCTGGCCACTCTCTACGTCTGCTACTTCAGCCACCTCGGCGCCATCGGCTTCGTTGGTCCAGACGAGCCGCGCTACGCCTGGATCGCGCGCGACATGGCCGAAACCGGCGACTGGGTCACCCCGCGCCTCTACGGAAAACCGTGGTTCGAGAAGCCGCCGCTCTTCTACTGGGGCGCAGCCCTCTGCTTCAAACTCTTCGGCATAAGCGAAGCCGCCGCGCGCCTGCCGAGCGCCATCTCCGCCCTGCTCGCCACGCTCGCGCTAGCCTGGCTCGCACTCCGTCTCTACGGCGCGGAAACCGCTCGCTGGCTGCTGCTTCTACTTCCCACCACCGTCGGCATGATCGGCTTCTCGCACGCCGCTGCCACCGACATGCCCTTCAGCGGCATGCTCACCATCGCCATGGTCTGCGCCGCCGTCGTCCTGGGCCTAACGCGCAACGAAAACACTCCGATTCTTCCCCGCACGCCATGGCTCGCGCTCATTCTCTTCGGTTTCTTCCTCGGCCTGGCAGTCCTCGCCAAAGGTCCCGCCGCCATCATTCTCTCCGGCGGCGCCATTTTCTTCTGGGCGCTCTTCACCAAGCGCTGGCGCGATGCCTTCCGCCTCTTTCATCCCGCCGCCCTTGCCTCTTTCTGCCTCACTGCCCTCCCCTGGTACATCCTCTGTGCCCGCCGCAACCCCGATTTCTTCCGCATCTTCATCATCGAACACAATTTCAAGCGCTACCTCACGCCCGAATTCCAGCACATCCAGCCTTTTTGGTTTTACATCCCGGTTCTTCTAGTCGCTTTTCTCCCTTGGACCGCAACATTGCTGTGGACAGCTTTCCAGGGAAGCGCTCAGTTTTTGGAATCTAAAAAGACAAGCCCTCATTCTCTGTTCTTGCTGACTTGGCCTGTGTTCGTCCTCGTTTTTTTTAGTCTTTCGCGATCGAAGCTACCAGGCTACATACTCCCCGCTGTTCCCGCGATTGGCCTTCTCGTGACGCATGTCTACCTCACACTTGCATCTACACACCGAAAATCATTTCGGTTCAGCCTAATCACGGCAGCGGTCTTTCTGTCTCTTCTGCTCGCCCTCGTCAGAATGATCACGCAGCACATGTCTTTCGGAAACGTGAGATTCCGAGGTATAGCTAGCTTGATCATTGCCCTGATGGGAGCAGCCAATATTCTCATGGGTATTTTCTATCCATCGAGGTCTGGGACAGATCTTCGCAAACTCCTCGCCGCTTGCTCTGTGCTACCCATTCTATTAGCTGTTTCGCTGACCGATAGCTTGTTGTCATCCTACTTTCTGTGGGATCCAACCGGCCGCTCGCTTTCGGAGGAAATTCGGCGCAACGGAATCCCCTCGCACGAGCTGTTTGCGAGAGTAATGAGCCGCGGCCAGCGCTACAGCTTGAGCTTTTACCTCCACCAAGAGGTCAGAGAGTGGGCACCGGAGTATCCCCGCGAGGGCTACCTTCTGTCTGGTAGCGGGTATTGTAGGGGTGTGGTGGGATTAGACCTCACTTGCCATGGGATCCCATTCAGTCTCGAGAAGACTGGTTTCTTTCTATACCGAATCGAGCGGCGATCATCGGATGGGCCTCCCAACAGCGGGCAACCTCACTAAGAAAAACGACACAATCCGATTCTCATACGCCCGCTTATCCTCATCCCCCAAGCTCACAAAATTTCCATGCGGAATAATCGCCTGCTCCCGCGGCTCCGGTGCCTTCAGAAACATCTGCCGCGTCGTCTCCGCAAGCTCCGGATCATCCACCGCCTGAATGTAAAGCGTCGGAACGCCCGTCAACGTAATCAATTTCCTCGAAACCGGGGGATCCTCGCGATGCGCATAATTCAAATATTCAAAACTAAACTCCGCCGCACGAATCATGAACGGAAATCCCGCCAGGCCGTTGCGCTCCACGCCGACCTTCACCATCTGCTTCGGCTGGTCATACACAGAGTCCAGCACCAGCGCGCGTATCCGCTTGTCGCCTTCCGCTTCGCGCAGCGCCGCGTAAGCGCCCAGGTTGTAGCCCCACAGTCCAAATCGCGCAGGATCCACATCCTCCCGTGCCGCCACCAGGTCCACCGCCGCGCGCACTTCGTCCACTTCCCGATAACCGAGCGTGCTGATTCCCCCGTTCGCCCCATGCGCCGCAAAATCAAAAATAAGAACGTTGTACTGGTGATCCTGCAGCGCTGATTCCAGCGTCAGCAACTCGCCCCGGCTGGACTCGTACCCATGGCACAAAATAATCGTCGGCGCGCCTCGCAACCCCGGAAAAAACCACGCCTCGCGCGTCCCAATCCCCCCCGGCACCTCGAACGTCAGCACCTCCGGCCGCCCCGGGAAGCTCGCCATGTTGATTTCCGTGCTGGTGCGTTGCGGTTTCACAATGCGATAGACCAGGAACCCCGCAATCGCCGTCGTCGCCAGCACCGCAAAAAACGCCAATGCCAGCAGAGCCGTCAACAGCTTGGTGTACCACTTGCTTGGATAGCGAAGCTCAAAAAGGATATGCATTCGTCGTCTGCACAACTGGGCTGGCGGCAATCGCCGCTTTTCTCTACCTCATAAGTAAATGCGACGATTGGCATCGTAACATAACTTTTCCATCGCCCTTTGCGCCACCCCGTGTCCCTGTGTCTGCTCCTTTACCTCCTTCACTTCCTTTATCTCCTTTACCTCCTTTATCATAGACTCGCACGGCAGGGGCCACGCATTCTCCGCCCTCATTCATGAACATTGTCGATTTGCGTCAGACCACTGTCCGCCAGATTGAGCCGCTGCTCGAAGAAGAAGCCCGTCACTGGCGCGACGAACTTCATTGGGACTACCGCGGCGCGCTCGAACTCATCAAGCGCTTCCTCGACGCCCACGCCCTCGCGGGCTGCGTCGCCTTTGAAAACGGCGTGGCCGCCGGCTATTCCTTCTACGTCCTCGAAGATCAAAAAGGACTGATCGGTGGCTTGTACGTCTCCGCCAAATTTCCCCAGGACTCCATAGGCCGGCGCCTGCTGGAAGACATGCTCTACTCCATGCGCGCCATCCCGCATCTCGGCCGCATCGAAGCCCAGCTGATGCCCTTCAGCGGCCCCGTCGACACTCCCCTCCTCGACCAGGGCTTCCACCTCTACACCCGCCAGTTCATGCTGCAGGATTTGCAACACGATCACGAAGCCAAAGCCGGCGCTTCCGCGGGCATGCGCCTCAACCGCTGGAACGACCGCTACTTCGAGCCCTGTGCCAAGTTGATTTATCTGGCGTACGCGAATCACGTCGATGGCGAAATCAACGACCAGTATCGCAGCCGCTCCGGTGCTCTGAAATTCCTCAAAAACATCATTCTGCTTCCCGGTTGCGGCCAGTTCGTACCCGGCGCGTCTTTCGTGCTTAACGAGCCCGGCAGCGAAGAACTCGTCGCCGCCGTCCTGACCAGCGAAGTCTCCCCCGGCGTCGGCCACATCACGCAAATCTGTGTCCTCCCCGGCTACCAGGGCCACGGCCTCGGCCGCATGCTCATGCAAACTTCCGCCGACGCCCTCCGCTCCATGAAATTCCGCGAGTTAACCCTCACCGTCACCTCCGACAACCGCACCGCCGTCCAGCTCTACGAAAAACTCGGCTTCCAAACCATCAAGCGCTTCACCGCCGGCGTCTGGCCCCGCTAAACAGTCTGTCTCGCAACGGGGGTCGGACCTTTAGGTCCGACATAACTCGATCCTTTCCTTGGCGGCTTTAGCCGCTGAGGAATTGGTTTCTCGGTTGAGACACAGCCTGCGAAGGGCGAAAACATCGCAAAGATGCTTTTCAATACAAAGTACTTGACAACAGGAAGCAGAGAGTTATCCTCATTTTTCCAGCCTCCAAGCGAGGAGAACTCTAAGATGGAAATCGTGCCTCCAGTTCCGTCACCGGCCTTCGGCCACTCCCCCTCTAGTTCCTTTCGAGCCCAACTCGCCGACGCCGCCCGCTTTTGGGAGCCGCGCCGCCTCCTCTATAACTTCATCCTTGTCCTCGTCACCTTTACTTGGGTCCTCGCCACCTGGCCCCATTTCCGCCCGGCATTGAATCTGACTTCCCTTTTCCTGCTCTCCATCCTCGCCTTGATCGCCAACGCCTTCTACTCCGTCGCCTATTTCCTGGACCTCCCCTTCCAGCTTTCCTCAAACGCCCACCGCAATCGCCTTCGCTGGGGTCTGTGGATCGCCGGAACCCTCTTCGCCATCCTTCTCACAAACTACTGGATCGCCGACGAAATCTATCCCGATTTTCACTAAAATAGGAGGCGGTGGCGCAGCCTTAATTCTGTAACTCTGTTCGGGGTGCCCTACCCTTTGCGGTTTTGTTTTTTGCAAAGGGTGGGGCCTTTGACTTCGCTTTTTTCCTGCCCGTCTCGCACCCACTGAAACCATTCAGCACGCCTAATAGCCGTTCAACCCTCATTTTCGACCATTCGCTGTAAAACACTTAACATCTTCATTAAGGTGTGCTATTCTCTCCGGTGTTTATTCAGAGGCCATAGCCGCAAACCATGCCCGCCCGCTTCGCGGTCCTGCCATCTCCCTCACCGGCGTCAGGCCCTCAAGTATTACTCTTATCTAAACACCAAGCTCCGACAAACCATGCAGAATCAACACTTTTAGAAGTGTTCTTTCTAAAGCATTTAAAACCCTTTGAAATCAATACTTTTGAAGAACAGGGAGGGGAGTCCCCATTATGGTTAACCAATTGTTCTAAACAAGTATCTACCGATCTATCCCCTTTGCCACCTATCGTTTACAACCATACCGACACAACGGCATCACCTCAACCTCCTTGGAATCAACAGGTTACGCACCCTTTTCATCGCGACGGAGGGTGCAGGGGGGTACAGCAGTGGCATTCCGAAACCAAAACTTTAACTTCCTTGCTATCCAAGTGAATCCCAGTCGCTTATTGGAGGCTCCGCTTTCGCGCGGCCTCAAATTCATCGCCGGGAAGCCAGCCCGCCAGCGTGGGCTGCCAAGCCGCCTTCGATCCAAGAACGAACCCAAATCTGGCTATGACCGCGTCGCTACTAAAATCCATGTCCGGGCTGTACTCGTCGCTCGGCTGATGATAGCGATGTTCGACGAAATCCCTGGCCTGCTCTTCGCCCCACTGCGCGTCATGGCCCGCGAACTTGATGCCCTCATTGATCGAAAACGCCGGCACGCCCTCTCTCGCGAGGCTGAACTGATCCGAACGGTAGTAATGTCCCGCCTCCGGGCGCGGATCGGGCCGGATCGCCAGATGAAACTCCCCCGCGGTGCCTTGCACCACCGGATAAAACGTCGTCCGCTCCGCGCCGCTGACTTCCACCTCTTCCGGCGTCCCCAGCGGCGGCACATCGTCAAAATTCAAGTCCACCATGATTTTTCCCGGCGGCACCGGCGAATGTTTCCCCAGATACTCGGACCCGAGCAATCCCTGTTCTTCCGCCGTGACCGCTGCGAACAAGATCGATCGCGGCGCCGCAATCGGCATCGCGCCCCACACGCGCGCCAGTTCCAGCAGGATGCCGCAGCCGGTCGCATTGTCGTTCGCACCGTTGTAAATCTTGTCGCCCGGCAGGCTCGGATCGATTCCCAGGTGATCGTAGTGCGCCGTGTACAGCACCGCTTGTTTGCCGAGCACGGCATCCGTGCCCGGCAGCATCGCCAGAACATTTCTGGAGACGAACGGTTTCAACTGGCTCGCCACGTGGGTCTTCAACCGGATCGGCAGCTGCAGCGGCCTGAAATCCTTCATCTGCGCGCGCTCGAACATTTTGTCCAGGTCCAGTCCCACCATCCCGACGATTCGTTTTGCCACGTCGAGTTGGATCCACGAAGCCGCTTGCAGCTTCGGCGTCTCGTCGCGCTTCAGGTAAGATCGTTCCGTTCCCCACGAATTGCGCACCACTTCCCAACCGTAGCTTGCCAGGTCCGTGCGGTGAATAATCAGTGTGGCCACCGCGCCGCGCCGCGCCGTCTCCTCAAATTTGTAAGTCCACCGGCCGTAGTAGGTCAGCGCCTTGCCCTTGAAAAAATCGGGATCGTCCGAGCTCGGCTCGCTGACAAAAAGCAGCGCCACTTTCCCCTTCAGGTCCACCGTCTTGTAATCGTCCCAGCCGTATTCCGGCGCCTTGATTCCGTAGCCCACAAACACAATGGGCGCATCGATGTCCGCCGTCTCCGTCTGGCTCTCGTTATTGGTCACAAACTCGGTGAGATTTTTTGCCTCGAACGATTTTCCGCTGGCCTCCATGAACTTGAAGGTGGTGTCCGGAAGCGTTTTCACGCCCACCATCGGGACTTCCTGGAAAAATGTCCCGTTGTCCCCCGCGGGCTTCAATCCATACGATGCAAATTGTTTTCCGATGTAGTCCGCGGCAAGGTCGCCGCCGCGCTGCCCTGTTCCCCGCCCTTCCAGCTCATCGCTCGAGAGATACTTCACGTGCGCGCGGATTCTTTCCTTCTCCATCATCGGAAGCGGCTTCTCGGCCACCGGAGCTTTCTTCTTCGCCTGCGCCCCGGCGCGCTCCGCGGCCGCAAGAATTCCGGCGGCTGCGAGCAGCACCGACAAGAAAAACGCCGCACATTTTTCCATGAAGACTCCTCGAGAAAAAACCAACTACTTTTTGGCGCGATCCTTCAGCAGATTCTTCAGCTCGCTCATGAATTCCTGCACGTCCTTGAAGTCCATATACACCGATGCGAATCGCACATACGCAACTTTGTCCAGCTTCTTCAGGCGGTGCATGATCATCTCGCCGATTTCCGTGGTAGTCAGCTCCCGCTCCGTGGACTCCTGCACCACTCCTTCGATTTCATCCACAATCCCTTCCAGCTTGGGAGTGGGCACGGGACGTTTTTCGCTCGCCTTCAAAAGTCCCTGCAAAATCTTTTGCCGCTCGAAGCGCTCGCGCCGGCCATCCTTCTTGATCACCATGTAGGGAATTTCGTCGATGCGTTCGTAGGTAGTGAATCGGCGGCCGCACTTCAGGCACTCGCGTCGCCGTCGAATGGTGTCGCCGAGCCTGCCTTCCCTCGAATCGATCACCTTGTCGTCAATGTTCGCGCAAAAGGGACACTTCACTGGGCTGAGTCTCCTTGCCGTGCGGCTCCTTCGCTTGCCGCTTCTTTTTCGTGCTCCGCCAGCTCCTTCAATTTCCCGAGCGAGAGTCCCTCATGAATCAGCAGCGGCACCCCTGCCAGGCTCACCGCAGCAAATGTGATCAGCCAGATCACGACTGCCGCGGCGGTTGCGGGCTCATTTTCAATTCCGAAAAACTTATAGACAGAAATTGCTGCCAACTGCGAGCCGCCCCCCGCCAGCGGCAGCTGAAAAACTGAACCTGCCAAGGTAAACGCCATCAGCAGCATTGCGTCGCCTGTATTGAGCTCCGTAAATTTGCCTCCAAAACTATGCGAAATCCAAACATAAATAAAGAGCACCAAGCACCAATGAATGGCCGAATATACTACCGCTAGCGTAAGTTCGCCCCAGCTGCGAATCATCTGAATGCCGCGGACAAAGCCGGATAGGATTTCGGCCGCCTTCGCGCGCCATCCACTCGACTTAAACCACTCTTTTGAGAGCCGGTCCACTGCAGTCGATCCATGCAATCTGACATAGATGAGAAATGCAATTCCACCAAGCACGCCTGCTATCAAGATTGTCCCTGTCGCGCCCGCCACTGGCACGTGGCGCTTCTCGACCAGCAGGGCGATTCCAGCAATTACGGCAGCGCTGACCAGATCAAAAATCCTTTCCAGGGTGTAAATCCCGGACATGGCGGCAATCGGGAGTTTTTCTTTTCGCGCTAATAGAAGCGGCCTCACCGGCTCGCCTGCCCGTCCAAGTAAGAATACCGCCGCGAATCCGGCTAATGTCATTGCGTAGATAGCCCCAAAGCGAGAATCTCCGAGGTTTCCTTGAAACAACTTCCATCGAAGCGACCTCAAGGCATAGCAACCGTAAATGCAAACCAGCGAAAGTAGGAGTAGCCACGGATCGGCTCCTCGGATGGCATTCAATAGCTTAGTCCCGCTGAAATTGGCGCCGCGCATCATCCCGCTGGAACGATAAATCGCGTATCCGAGTGCGAGAAGAACAATCAGGACGACAAGAAGTTTCCGCGACCTTGTTTGCATGCGTGGCCAGCCTAGCGGGAGCGAGCATCCGCGTCAAGCGGCGCGGCGCAGATTATTTCAGTGTTTTCCCAATTTTCTGGCGGTGCGCTCGGCGGCTTCTTCGCCGGTGCGCAAGGCGCCTTCGCTGGAGAGGCCGTCGAGGTAGTCTCCGCAAAAGTCGAACGGAGAATTCCATGTATCCAGTTGCTTGCGCAGCGCGGTCATCTCGCGCAAACGGCCGGGAGGAAATTGCGCGATGCCGATGTTCCAGCGCACGAGATGGACGAACAGCACTTTGCCGCGGCACTCGGGAAAATTCTGTTCGACGACCTCGCTGGCTTGTTGCTTCAGGGATTCGTCATCCACGTCCAATCGATTTCGTCGCGGAGTGTCCCAGAGAAAAACTCCGGCCATTCCTGTGCCCGCTGGGCAACGATTAGGTGCGCGCAGATGCTCCATTTCGATTTCCGCGCCGGGAACGACATCTTCCGTGAAGGCATAGCCGGCGTAGGGAGTGTTCGGCGGCTTCGAGAGCGCCACCGCGGCATTTACAATACTGGAATACTGCGTGCGGGCAAGCGTGGCGCGAGTTTCCTCCGGCAATCCGGGGCAAATGGCAGGAACGAGTTGACCCGGCAGCGCAAAGATTACGGCGCGCGCTCGAAGAGTTTGCGGCTTCCCATTCACTTCAGCGTCCACTTGAACTCCCAAATCATTTAGCTCGACGTGCAAGGCGCGCGCTTCTGTCAGAAATCTCGCTTGCGACGCCGCTGCCTCGGGAATGCGATCGACGCCGTCGGTGAGATTCCACTGCCCGCGGACCAGCAAGTTCCAGAGCACTTGCATCAAAATCACGCGCGACGAAGTGTCTACGGCTCCGCCGACGGGACCATTCATCCCGGGAAGAAAGATACGCTCCAGCAATTCTTCGCCGCCAATTCTCCGGAAATACGTGCGCGCGTCTTCGCCGTCGAGCGAATCAGCAAGAGTGCTGAAGCCGTGGACAAGAGCGCGATGGTGGCGGAATAAGTCCAGTCCAAAGCGGACGCTGGCAAGTCGCGCGCGCCAGGAAAGGCCGCGATCCAGAAGCAAGTCTTCAAAACGGCCCCCGCGGTAGCCGCGGCAACCGGTCGCGTCTTGAATTCCTACACTGAACCTACTTTTGCAAACCAGCGCTGAGAGATTCAGTCGATTCACAAGTGCGCGCATGGAGCCAAAGGCATTGCCGAAGAGAGTGACGCCGCGATCTACGACGAATCCGTTCACACGGTCGGTAGTCATGCGCCCGCCGACGCGAGACTCGGCTTCCAGCACCAGGGGTTCGAGTCCGCGATCCTTCAAGCGCACCGCCGCACCTAGCCCCGCGATGCCTCCGCCGATGACGATGACGTCCGCGTCTCCGCTCTGGATGCCCATGAACAGTCTCCTTAGCGGCGCGTTCCGGCAAAGAGATCGACGGCCTGGTTGCTGCGCGCGTACTTCACCTCGTTGAAGCGTTCCTGCAGGAACTTGTCCCAATCCTGGCGTTTGGTGACGTGATGAATCACCGGGCCAAAGATCACGTAGTTGTGGGCGTCCCAGCCGTGTTCGAAGAGGAGAACTTTGCCGCCGGGTTTCAAGACCCGCGAAGCT
>Ga0210399_10004798_pt1 | contig 10505 bp, 12 predicted proteins | sample IncBWC14MmetaG_FD_150865 | JGI IMG/M metagenome (GOLD analysis project Ga0210399, IMG submission 150865) | Forest soil microbial communities from Barre Woods Harvard Forest LTER site, Petersham, Massachusetts, United States - Inc-BW-C-14-M | ecosystem: Environmental > Terrestrial > Soil >...
AATACGCCCCGGGACTCGAATTCATCGGACCCCATCACGGTTCGGAAAACTCGGTCCGACGGCCGAATTGGAACGACTTTGGACCTTGGACATCGGACATTGGACTGGCTGTTTCCCGGTAGGGCGGTCGCTGCCGCGCCGCCCAAACTTTCGTCCCAAAACTCTTTTAGTCTGCTGGCACTTCCACGGGGATCGTCGCCGGCAAGAGCCGGGAAAAATCATTCGCGTCCAAAGTCAGGAACTTCCGCGCCTCCGCCTTGATTGCAGCCCTGGCATGCAGCCAGTCATGAATGGCTCCGCCCCGGATGCCTGCGGACTCGGCCGCCTTGGCTGCCTGAAGGTAATCATCCGTGGACAATTCCACGAATTCCAGGTGCTGCGTTAGACTTTCCAGCAATGCTGCCGCCGTATTGGCGCTCACTTTCAAATGGGCCTTGCCGGTCAGGGTGGAAAAGGTCTCCGCCAGCGCGTGCCTTCGAGTCAATCCTCGTTCGACGCTTAGCCGCCGTCTCAAGTCGGCAAATGTGCAAGCTTCGATCAGCGCCGACGAATCCCAGTAAGTGGTCGGCCTGGCGCCCGCGTTTGAAGGAGCGCCGGCGTCGCTCATTTGGCGTCCCGGTTCCTGTCCTCGCGCAGGTTGGACAGAATCTCATCGCGCGGGATCCGCTCCGACAAGATCAGGCCGTACTTCGTTTCGACCAGCCTTGGTTCCGTGGCAGCCGGTTCAGGCTTCTCCACCGGCGTTAAGACCACCTTGCCCGCGTCCATCTCGAGCGCGAACACCTGGCCCGGCTGCGCACTGGGAATGCGCACGCGCTGGCAGTCATCGGCTGTCACCGTCTTCACGTCGGGAACTTCCCACAAATGACGGACGTTTTCAAGAGAGACGTCGGTACTTTACCCGGTTCGGAAAACTCGGTCGGACGGCCGAATTGAAATGACTTTGGACCTTGGACATCAGACTTTGGACCGACTGGTCCCGGTCGGGCGGTCGCTGCCGCGCCGCCCAAACTCCAAAGGGCCAACGGCCCGATCTAACTTAGCCTGGGAGAAGCGAGCACCGCGAGCGCAGGCCCAGGAAAACGGCCCCAAAATAATTCCCGAGCCCTGAAAGCGGCGGTTCATTCAAGCAGCTCTCCACAAAAGGCAACAAAGGAGATTTGAACATGGCCCCACGGAGGCAACCGAGGAGGGCCGGAAGGGGGTTTTTTACCGCAGATGGACGGGTGATCCCTGTGCGGGAACTTTGAGCGAAGAGAAAGCCGCCCATTGCAACGAGTTGCAGGCGGGCGGGCTGCGGGTCGGAGACCAGCGCTTCGGGGGGCATCCGAGTTGAAGGACGCATTCACAGGTGGTATCATGCGGTAATGTCAGAGTCCAACAACGACACAGCCTGGATGTCTTTAATGGCCGCAATAAATCTACTTGGAATCTATGCTCCGATTCACGCCTTAATTGGGAGTTCAGGAGGGCGCTATAGCAGGGCAACTGGAGTATTTGCCTGGATATGCATCGGTTGGGCGATTGAGACTTGTCTTGGAACGTACTGGGAATATTTCAATGATCCATCTTGGTTTGGGTTTGATGTAATCATCCTCGTACCGTGGTCGATACTCATTTTTCTGGCCGGTATCGTCAGCCTCCAGCGCTTGCGGCGAAACAAACGTGAAAGGATTAGTCCTGAAAGGGTCCTGGAACCGTGATGGGGTCGTTGTGACAGTTTTTCATCTTTCACCGCGTTTTCCTTCTCCAGTCAAAGCGGCTTAGTCTTGATACCTGCAACACGCGCCCGGACTCGAACTCATCGGACCCGGTTTTATCGCGAGCTTTCGGGAGCATGACGCTTCTGAGCCTATTCGTTACAGGATTGGCGAGATGCTAAAATAGGCGAACATCCCCACAATACTGACCCTTTTCTGCCTAATTCCGATGAGCTAATCGCCCAAAAGCGAAGGAGTTTCTTCCCTGTTCAACGGAAGTCCGGAGGTGTAGACTGGCGCGAATGCGACCACCGCCTTGTGAAAGCGATAGCCGCGCAAGAGGTATATGAGAAGGGACCTGAAGGCTCAAAAATCCCATCTCGCCAGCCTTACGCTGGCGGTCCTATCGGTTCTCAATCTTCATCTTTCGATAGTTTGCGCTGCTCCCGGCGACCTGGACACCGCCTTCGCCGGCACAGGAAAGGTCCGATTCGATAGCTTCGGCTCTGACACACCGGGCGCGCAGGCTACCGGTCTGGCCATTCAGCAGGACGGAAAAATCGTGGTTGCGGGTGATTCCCCACCGCCTCCCGAGATTTTCGGAACTTCCTCCCAAACGCGCTTTGCCCTTGTCCGTTTCAATCCTGACGGCTCGCTCGACGCCGCCTTTGGCACAAATGGAATCACGACGACGGTCGTGGGCACAAATCTGGTTTCTGCCGGCCCAGTGGCGATTCAATCGGATGGCAAAATTGTCCTCGCGGGAATGGCCAATGGTGCAATCGCTGCCGTCCGCTACAATGCCGACGGTTCGCTGGACACTTCATTTGGCGACAGCGGCGAGACGACGACCACGTTTCCGGGCACTGCCGGCGCTGCGGCGATGGCCATCCAGTCCGACGGCAAAATTGTCCTGGTTAGCAGTAGCGGCGGATCGGCCTTTACCGCCATCCGTTACACCACTAACGGCGTGCTCGACACCTCCTTCGGGACCGGCGGAATCGCCAGCATCACGGTTGGAACAGGAGAAGTCCAAGCCTATGGCATCGGGGTTCAGTCCGACGGCAAAATCGTCGTCAGCGGCGAAATCGTAATCGCGCCAGGCACGATTGATTATGCGCTCGCTCGCTTTAACAGCGATGGTTCCCCGGACAACTCCTTCGGCACATCGGGGTGGGCAGTCGCCAGTTTCGGCAATCACGTTTACGGCTATGGACAGCCAACAGCCATCCAACCCGACGGCAGAATTCTGGTTGCGGGTGAAGTCCTTACCCCCGGCCTTATCGGATTTATACATAAATTCGGCGTGGTGCGGTTCGCGACCAATGGCGTGTTCGATGCCTCTTTCGGCAGCGGTGGCGAAGTGGTTACTTTGGTCGGCGAGGCCTCGGACGGAGCCGTTGCGCTGGCAATCCAGCCCAACGGCAAAATCATTGCGGTCGGAGACGCCTTGGTCGGTTCTAACTACCAATATGCCACGGTGCGTTACAACCCGGATGGGTCGCTCGACAATTCCTTCGGATCAAACGGCGAGGTGTTGTTCGGCTTTGGCGACGGTGGCGACGATACGCCGTCCGCCCTCGCACTGGATTCGATAGGGCGCGTGGTGATCGCTGGCAGCGCCAATGGCGCGTTCGGCGTTGCCCGATTGTTAGGGGATGCTGTGCCGGTTTCGCTGAGGATTTCACTCACGGCCACCAACACGGCGGTAATTTCCTGGCCTTATCCTTCGGCAGGCTGGACTCTCCAACAAAATAGCGACTTGCGAACGACGAATTGGACAGCGACGCCCCAGACGGTTAACAATGATGGTACCAACAACTTCATCATCGTCAGTCCGCATCCGGGGAATCTTTTTTTCCGCTTAGAACAATAGGCATTCCGCAGAATTCCCCGGCAGTTTGAATTTGCCCGACGACATGGCTTTGCAGGCTGTGCCAGAGCCTTCGACCTGGAGCGTGCTTGGAGTGGGTGGACTGCTGCTGTTGTCCGCATCGCGCCCCGGCAGAGGACGCAAAGAGTCAGCAACCTGCCAAAAAAACTGAAGTGCGCCGGGCGGAAATGGATAGGGGTTAGTCAGATCGGGCCCGGTAGGGCGGTCGCTGCCGCGCCGCCCAAACTCCCAAGGGCCAACGGCCCGAAATATCTTAGCCTGGGAGAAGCGAGCACCGCGAGCGTAGGCCCAGGAAACAAGCCCAAAAAAACATCTTTGGTTTTCTGACCAAAGTTGGCCGTTGACAGCCCGGTCCCGTTTGGCAGCCTCCGTGTCTGATGAGTTCCCATATTCGGCGCTCGCTTTTTTGTCTGCTACTCATCCCATTCGCGCCCGCCTGTGCACCGGAGATGTCGCCGGCAGAGCGATACATCAATGAAGTGCTGGACATCATGCAAACAAACGCGCTGCACAGGGACTCCATCGCCTGGCCAAAAGTTCGCGAACAGGCGCTGGCTCGCGCCCGTGGCGCGAAAACCAGTTTCGAGACCTATCCCGCAATTGCTTATGCGCTCACGCAATTAAACGAACATCACAGTTTCCTGCAACTGCCTGACAGCCTGCCGGAGGAGCGCAAGAAGGCAATTCACTCGGAAATGTGGAAAGGTCTTCCCAGGCCGCAACCCGATCGGAAGGCCTCACCGTTCTCTCCATCAAGCGCAATGGAGGGGCATCTGGACGGGTGGAACGGAAAGATTTTTGCGCGTGTCGTGGTGCCGCAGTGCATTATGCCCCACGCGGAATTGGGAAAAAACGCCCCCAGCCTCCAGGATTTCGCCGAAAAGCTCCACAGAATCGTGATGGATTTGCAAGTGCACAAGCCACATGGCTGGATCATTGATCTGCGTGGAAATGGCGGCGGAAACATGTGGCCAATGCTGGCAGGAATCGGCGCCGTGCTGGGCGAAGGGGATTTGGGCAAGTTCGTGAACCCGGACCTGACTCAAACTTCGTGGTTCTACCGGGCCGGCAAGGCAGGGACACGTTGGGGAACGGGACAGCAAAGCATCTCCGCTTCGATCGATCGCGAGCCGTTTGCGCTTTCCCCCTTGCCCCCGGTGGCGGTCCTGTTCGATCGAGGAACTGCGAGCTCAGGCGAATCCGTTGCTGTTTCCTTTGCGGGGCGTCCACGGGAGCGCTCCTTCGGCGAGCACACCGCGGGCTTCACCACGGCCAATATGCCATTCCCGCTGTCCGACGGCGCTGTGCTTTATTTAAGCACCAGCGTCCTGGCCGACCGCACCGGAAAGGTCTATGGCGATGGGATCGATCCCGACATGTTGATTCCCGAACCAGAGACCCGCCCGGCGGCGGGGCAGGATGCAGCGATACGTGTCGCCGAGGACTGGCTGGCCCAACAGGGCGACCAGTAGCCTGGCACCCAAACTCGCCCAACATTTCGTCGGTGGGCTTTTGGTCATCCAATATCGGACGACGCAGTTTTTTGACCACTCCAGCTAGATTCATCCGTTCACCGATCACTTTACGCGTTGGCGGTAAGCCACTTTTTTATACCGACTCTGATTTTGGGAACAAGCCCCTCCGGAACCGGGAAAAGTGTAGCTTGCTTCATCCCTCCTCTAATTTCATCAGCAATTTTCTTTACATCTTCGCCCCACCAGGGGTCCATCTTAAGGTGGTTTGTCGGGCTCGTGGGAATGAAATATAGGGTCTGGTCATCAGCGTCACAACGCTCGATGACAGCCCAAGCGTAAATCCCCGGATTATCTCCAGCTGCGGGAGCGTAAAAGAAAACGAGGATGTCACCGACGCCCGGTTCCTCATTTCCTCGTTTTTGGCCATAGGGCCAGTGCCAACGGTGGTTCTCCCAGATCTCATACCGAAAGATATTCGGCGGCCAGGACTTTTGGTTAAGTTGATAGAGCCACATTCCCATAGTAGGTTCGGATTGAATGGGATAATGGACAGTCTTGCGCGAACCCGCAAGTCTGAAAACGCTCGAAAGTCGGATGGCTCGCGTCTCGACATTCGACAAGCCGCGGACTCAAGCGTTTCAATTGTCGAAGGTCGAAACGCGACCCCCGCGCCCGGGGTGGATTTAGGGAGTGCTGTGCGGTCTGGTTGGACCCCGACTTTTGCGGCTTGAACGTCCATCACTCGCGTAGCAAAATGCAGACAGGTAATGCACGACGCTGAAAAATGGGTAGCCATCTGCACGGGAATCTTGGCGTTAGCGACATTCGCGCTCGCCATCCTGACGTTTAGGCTCGAGTTGGCTTGGAACAAAAACTCTAAGGAGCAGATCGGCGTTCAGACGTGGCTGGACTTGGAAGCTCGGTTTGATTCCAAAGAAATGAAACGGTTCCGGTCCGAATTGGCTTTTCAAATCAAAGATTATTCAGCGTCCAACCACGGTGAAATTCGTGAGCACGTCATTGAATTCTTTGAGTCCGCTGGCACGCTATACAATCTTGGACTGCTCAACGACGAGCTTGCAAAATCTTCGTTCAGTTACCACGCAACCCATTGGTGGGCTGCTTTACAGGGATATGTCCAGCAAGAACGTCTGAAGAAAATCGATGAATCGATCTTCTGTGAGTTTGAACGATTTGCAAAGGAGATGGGGAAGGGTTATCCAAAAATCGGCCAGCCCGCTCTTTCGGATTTTCTGGTTGATGAGATCAACGTTGAGGACCACGCAGAAGCAGAATCCTTTCAGCCAATTTTCCAATGGTCACTGACCTACCGCGGGAACCCGGTCATGCGCGGACCCAACAACGTGCAATTTAGCCTTACTAACGTGGGGGCAACTGTTACTGATGTAAGCATCAACACTCATTCCGATGTTAAGGGAACGTTAGGTGCTCGACCCCCGTCGCTCTCGGTTTTCCCTTCAAAAGCTGAAGAATTGCTTCAGCTTGCCGGGCCGTTGAGATTTCCGCAGCAGTTTGAGATTCTTTACATCACTAGCCGGGGTCAGCGATTCGCTCGGAAATTCATTGTCGAAGAAATGAACTCGTTGCAGCCTGTCGCACTTGAAAAGTGATTTGCTTCACTCCATGGTGCCCTCTTACCGCTTGAACGCCCGCCCTACCGTGCCACAATGCGGGCATGGATGCAATCAAAGACGTAGCGGGCGGTGGGGACATTATGAGTGCTTCTCTCCCAGAGAAGGCTATTTGGGGCGAGTTGGATGCTCTGGAACGCGAACTCGGTGGAGATGTGCGTTACTTTTGGCGCACCCGTCGCCATCAAACCAGCCAGCATTGGAGGCGTGCTTATTGCCGCGCTGTGTCAGCTTATTTTGAGGCCATTACCTCATGGATGGCGCGTTACACCGTTATGCTCTATCATCCCGGACAACTCGGTGACGGTGAGCGCCGCACACTCGAATCCCGTTTCTCCGCGTTGGAGCGCGCTTATCACGCACTGGACCTATTCACGAATACGGCCGGGGCGGAGTCGCCACTGCAAGAGGAATCAGGTGAATGGAAAGCTCTTGCGGACATGATTCGGATTCGCAATCGCATTGTTCATCCGAGGCGCAGTCAGGACGTTCTGATTACCGAGGACGATCTTTCCGCTATCGAGCGTGCGGCCAACGTAATTGTACGGCTCTTTTCGGAGGCGCTTCGGCGTGCGGCAGATGCTCTAACCCAGCGCGCCAATGAACTTCAGAATGAGTGGCAGCGAACACACGGGGTGCCAAGCGTATAGTGGATACTCATTTTCTGCACTTCCTCAGACGCACGAGCCATTGGATCCAGCCGCGCCCGACAGGCCACGGATGATTTCATCGCGGCGGCGGGGCGTATTGGAACTGGGGATCGAATGGGTGATAGAACCAGCTACTTTCACGTAATGTATTCGAAAGCATCTCGCTTACTTGTTGCGATGTAAAGCGGATCTGATTTGTGCCACTCTCGTCAGAGTCTGGGACCCCGCCGTCAGGGTGGCGAATGGCCCATGAAACAAACTTGTCACGTTCTTGCTGTGTTGGATCAGCGATCTCAATCCAGCTTTCCGTTAATCGTTCGGCATTGGGGTCTTTGGCCCAGTGGTACCGCCAGGTGCGGCCAGTCACGGTATCGAGTTTGAGAATTACGTGGACGGTCGCGCTACTCGATCCGCCCGGGTAAACTGCGGTTTCGGCGGTTAGGAGTTGATATCGGCTTACCGGGCTCTGACGATACGGCGGCTCTGGGGTTGCAAATCCAAGCGCCATAACCAAGAGTGCGAATAGCAACGGGGGGAGATACTTTTTCATGGGGATATGGTTTCACCAAGATTGACTGACGATTGGAAAGCGTTGAAAACCATTGAGATTTTTTGTCATTCGATCATTTCGGCGCGAATTAGTTCGTTGTGGCGAATCCCTTTCGCATGATGCCACACCACGCCGTGCGTCGGTGATTTAAGACAGGTTCGCCAACGTCAAACCTCATATAGCGCGTCGCGCGGGGCGGGTCAAACGCGTTCGCGATAAAGGACCATGGCTTGGGAAGCGCTGTTAAAGTCCACTCTGATTTTGCGCCTTTTGCGCCTTCTTGCGGCCATTCAGGGATTAGTGTGAATTGGTGTTCATTCGCGGTTAATACAAATTCCGGATTGGGTTGTTCATCATCTGTGGTCGTCTCCGAATCTGTGGGGAATTATTTTTCCCTTCGTTGCGTTCCGTGAAAGGACGTCTTCCGGTGTTTCGGCCTTTCAGGCCTCGGGGATTTAATTTGGGGCTCGGTTTTCCTGGGCCTCCGCTTCGCTTCGACCCAGGCTGAGGAATTTCGGGCCGTTGGCCCCGCAGTATTTGGCTGGCGCGAGATCGCCTTTGTGCATCGCTAAAAAGCGCAAGCATCACGCAGGTCAATGGCTCCCGTAATTGCTCACCAGCCAGCGCAGCGCCGTTTCCTCTCCTGAAGCTGCCAATTGCGCGTGATAACCGATCCAATCCTGGTCCGAAAGCGTCTGCCATAATGGATCGGCTTGCGCGGTAAGGGTGTGGAGGGTGGCTTTCTGTTCTGCAAGTTGATCGAGCCGATTTTGAACCGTCTGCCCCGCCGTATCATAAGCAACGGCTGGATCCAACCCTGACAGGGCCGCCGTCTCTATGCTGACTCCCACCAATTGGTGCAACATCGACTCACTCCCGGATGGGTCGCCAAGACGCCGCCCCAAATAAACGGCAATTTGCAGGGCCGTGTCGTGGGAGGTTTGATCACCGGACTGCTGGTAGCCGGCCGCGAGGCCGATCAGGTTTTGAGCCAGTTCCTTGAACTGCGGCAGTTCGGCCTCAGTCAGGAACGCGTTGGCCATCATTTTGGCTTCGCCGGGCGGGTATCCCGCTGCCACGTACGCCGCTTCGTCGCCCTGAGTCCGCGCTTGCGAGTAATCCTGAAACTGGACCTTTCCATCCGCGGCGTTGAGGTCCTGGATGGCCTCGGCAGTTTGGCCGGATTTGAAATAATCCAGCGCGGAAAGGTAATTGGGAAATGCGTTATCGGGCGCGGATTGCTTGAGAGCGTCCAGCCAGGAACGCCGGTCCTGCGGCGACGCGCCGCCTTGCATGCTGGTTTCAAAAGCCACTTGCGGATCGGTGGGATATTTTTGCGCAGCTTCGGCCAGCAAGGCCGGGTCGCGGGTCGTCCGGTAAGCAGCCAGCAAGCTGGCGGCATTCCGCCCATTGGCCGCGAGATACGAGGCCACTTGCGCCTGGGTCAGGTTCGCCTCCTTCTTCGCCAGGAACGCGTACAATTTAGTGGACGGAAACGGCACGCCGGTGATGGCTTTCTTCGACGGGACGACTTTTCGCATTGGGGCGGGAAGTTTCGCGCGCAATGGGCGCTCCGGGGCGATCTTCGCGATGGCGGCGGGCACGGGTTGCAGGGATTCGCCTGGTTTCGACGTTTCTCTGGCGTTTTCCGCAAGCGCCTGCTTTTGCTTTTGCTCACGTGAAAGCGCGGCCTCCCTGGTGCGGTAGATTCCGATTCCGATGACGGCGGCGACCACCGCGGCGACGACTGTTTTTTGCAATGTAGTCATGACAAGTATTTTGGCTGTCGATAGGACGGTTGAAACGTGAGCGGAACTCTTGACAAAGGACGTGGACGCGAGCGCCGCCGAAAGGCTCGCGGGCGCCGACTGGACCGCGTTGGCGCTGATCAACGCCACCAGTCCCGCGGCGCCAATGGCGATGCCCTGTTTGGCGAAAAGCGCTCGAAGCCGTTCCACCGCGCGATTGACCCGCTTCTGGGCCGCCTGGCCGGAAATCCCCAGCAGCCCCGCCATCTCATTCGCCGACTTGCCTTGAAAGTAGCGCAGAAGCAAGGCGTCGCGGTCCGGCTCGCTAAGCTGGCTGAGGGCGGAGTCAAGGTGAGGCCCGATGGATTGCCAATTCGCGTCGGCTTCGGGGACAAGCAGATCATTCATGACGGCGGCTTCTCGTTCACAGGCACGGTGCCGCACATCGGCGCGCACGGCATTGGCCGAGAGGTTATGGGCCGTGCGATGCAGCCAGCCGGCCAAAACCGGCCGGTCCGCCAGCCGCGCGGCGTTGTTCGCCAGGGCCAGAAAGACCTTTTGCGACACATCTTCGGCAAGTTGCTGATCTCGAACCAGCCGCAGGGCAACGGAATACACCAAGTCGGCGTGCCGGCGCATGACTTCCGAAAACGCCGACTCCGACCCTTCTTCGGCGTAACCCCGTAATAGTTCCTGGTCCGATCGACTGCTCACTCATCTATAAGTAACCAAAAACGCCAAAATCGGACATAATAATACCTGAGAACATCCGAGGAACCGGGGAACAGGTGAAATCCGCGAAACACTTGGAGCTCCAGCGGAGCGTCCTGTTTATA
>Ga0210399_10004801_pt1 | contig 10503 bp, 7 predicted proteins | sample IncBWC14MmetaG_FD_150865 | JGI IMG/M metagenome (GOLD analysis project Ga0210399, IMG submission 150865) | Forest soil microbial communities from Barre Woods Harvard Forest LTER site, Petersham, Massachusetts, United States - Inc-BW-C-14-M | ecosystem: Environmental > Terrestrial > Soil >...
CGCGACGGCAGGCGGCCGCAAACTGTTTCCCCAATCGCGGAAGCCGTCCACCAAGAAAAGGTCCGCCTCGCCGGATTCATTTCCCAGGGCGCAAGCTTCCACTTCGACGTTGCGGCAGCGATTCAGACGCACGTGCTTCGCAAGCCGGCGGCGCTCGCGCGGCGACGGTTCGAACGCAATCACTCTGCCGCCCCGGCCTACTCGTTTTGCGGCCAGCAAGGTGTACAAGCCGTGGTGCGCTCCGATATCGAGCACCGTCATGCCCGGGCGCAGCAGGCGCCGCACAAAACGCATCTCCGTTTCTTCGAAGCCGTTGTACATGAGCTCATGATCCAGCGCTCCCTTCTCCGCCAGCCACCACGCGCCATACGGCAGCCGCAACGGAATCGGCATCTCGGGAAAGACTCTTCGCGTGCGCAGAGCCATCGTGATGTATTTCCCTTTCAGCGTGCTCGCGAGGAATCGCCCGACGCGGCTCGCGACGCTGGGCCGCACTGGCGCAGGCTTTCTCCACGGATCGCTCGCTTCGCGCGGCTCCGGGTACAAACGGAACCCCGCGAGATCGATCGGCGAGTGCGACGCCAGCAACACGGTGCGTTTGCGAGCATGGTCGGGCGTGTCGCGAAAATCGTCGTGCTGCGGCAGAGGCGTGACGCGATAGACCACTGCGAACCCGGCGCGGTAGAGCATCTTCACGAGGCTGGCCTCGCCGGGGTAACACGCCAAGTCCGTCAAGCTCTGGTTACCGGCGCGCGGCTCCTCGCGCAGCAGCATCGACAGCTCATCGTCCGGAAGGCACATGCTCTCGATCAGCAAGCACTTCTCCGTCAGCGCGCGCAGGTTGCGTATGGCGAGCAGGGGATTTTCCAGGTGATAGAGCAATCCGCAGCACAGGACAAAGTCGAACCGCCCCAGCTCCAGAATGCTTCGCGCTTCGATATCCGCCGTCTCAAACGGCAAGTGCGGAAACCGCTTGCGGGCTTCCGCGATATTCTCTTCTCGCGCGTCGAAGCCGCACGCATTCAGGCCGCACTCCTTGAGCGTCTCCGAAAAAAAACCGACGCCGCAGCCGGCATCAAGCGCGGTTTCAAGCCGCAACGCCGGCTTCAGTTTCCCCACGACCCGCCGGATCGTCTCCGCGCGCGCCGCGGTCAGTTTGCGATACTCCCGCTGATCGAAAGGCGTCAGCCTAATCGTGAATTCCGTGGTGAGGCTGGGGGCGGAAACCTGCGCAAGCGCGGGCCGAACTCCGTGTATCGCTGGCATGGGCTGGACTCCACGCCGGCTTTTTTCCCGACGGGGCTATCGGGATCGCCGGACCTTCGTGCGCCTTCCCGGATCCGGCCGCTCGCCGCGTGCACAGCCAGGAAGAGCCTTTCCGCCGCTAACCGGAACGAAGTAAATGCGGGCGTTGAATAGCGTGGCTAGAAAGTAGACGAATAGTAATCACGATTTACGGAGAATGCAAGCATATTTATTATAGAGTTTAGTATACTCATTCGATTATTGCCCCTGGGAGGAGATGAGGGATTCACAGCGCGAGGTGGAAGTCACCATTGGGGGCGAGCTACGCCGGAAGACGCAGGCATTTTCGGGAAGAAGCAGGGTTATCGCGACGGCAGTTTGCCGGCTCGCCGGAGTGCTCGATAGTCTTGCTGAACGCGGAAACGGTCCTTGGCGAGGTCGTGAGCGATGCCGGGGCCAGTCAAAATCCAGTGGAGCAGCCCGAAGAGGGCCACAACAGCCAGCATGGCACATGCCAGTATGCCCATCCAGAACACGAAGCCATCCTCTCCTTGCAACACCGAACTAGCCAAATCCGGGGACAAGCTTACGCGACGGAATCCCCGGCGGCAAGACTCAAACTGTCAGTAAGTCATAGAGTGGTAATCACTTAACCGCGATCCAGAGTGCACGCGGTGGCCAGCGCAAAGCCCTGGATTCCTTAATTCTTCGAGTAGCTAATCACAGACCGAAAGTAGAATGGCGAGAACCGAAGCCCAACGGCCCGCCGGTCTCAAGCGCGAGCGCCTCCGCTCAAGCCTAGCTTCTTTCGCACGCCAAGCGTCCTATGCACGAACACTTCCCATAGGAAATCCCTCACCGCAGCCGTCTCTTTCCGCCAATAGACTCTGCGAATCGTTCCGCCTTCCGTCATGACGTGCGTCGCGCTCAAGATGGTGTAGGTATGGGGACGCTCTCCGTAATATTGAAGATTTTCATCGGCCTCCACGCCGCCGTACGTTCCCAGCTCTCTTCCCCCGGCCACGTGGTGGTAGTCGTGGAGCTGGTGGATGATAGCGGCGAACCGCGTCAAGTCCACGACAGGCAGGCGTTTCTTGCGGGCGTACTTGATGCACCATTGATCGAACCACACCCGCCCGATGGCCAGCGGCGGCACTTGCTCGTAAGTTCCCCGGGGAAAGACGAAAAAATCGATGCCGGTGGGGCTTTCGATCTGGCCTTCCTTGCGCATGCGCTCTTTTAGTTTTTCTTCCCAGCCGGTGCCGAAGTCCAGCGGCTCGCGCACTTCGAGGTTGGTGCGGCGCCCCACCGCCAGGAACTTTCCAAAGCGCTGCCTGACCTTCTCGATTCCCGCGGTAAATTCACGCGGCAAGATGATGTCCGCGTTTACGTAGGCAAAGACCTCGCCGCGCCCCTGCCGTTCGGCGCCCGCAAGGATATCCGCCAGGAGCGGCGTGCCATGCCGGTTCCGCGCCACTTCCGGCACGTGCAGAAGACCAAGCTCGCGCGCGGTTTCCGCCGTTCCGTGTTCGCTGCCGAACAAAATGATCTCTGGCCTCGGCTCCAGCTTCGTCCAACTGGTCATCGCGTTGCGCTGGATTACGCCGATGTGCCCTTGGAACGGCTTCGCCACCGCGCAAACGGTGATCCGGGGTGAAGCGAGGGAGTCTGGCAGGCTAGGGGTGCTGCGGCTCACTCGGAGGGTCATCCCTTAAAGGCGTGCGGAGTTCCGGACGGCCGCGCTTCGGGCTGTTCGTGGCGCGGCCGAACTCCAAAGTAGCGTTCGTCACACTCTTTGCACCGATAAGGATGCACACCAAGCGCCTTCAACAAAGTCTTCTCGAAGACTCCATTCCGCCGCGATCGGCGAACCCTGTTGCCTCGACAATTCGGACAGTGCAACCTCTCGGCCTCGCTTGTGATCCGATATCCTCCGATTTTCCACATAAACGTGCTCCCCGGGGCTAGGCAAGACTCTACTTTACGCTCTTTGCGCGGGTGCTGCCAGGCTTGCTGGACAATGAGCTTACCGGTCAAAAGTGCGGACAAGGGGGAGCGCCTCGGCAATCCGCTCTTCCGGGCAAGCTACGAAATTTCCGTCGAATTCGGAGGCGCTCACATCCAGTGCCCGCAGCCAGCCATCCGTTTCGATTTTGAACCACCTGTAATTCCTTTGCTGCAGAAGATCGATGATCTCCTTCGCAGGGTATCCCCACGGGCCCGTGCGGACGTCCTGCACTTCCGCGAAAATTACAGGACGCGGCGGACGCTCTAGCAATTTCTCGGCGCCTTTCAGCACATCGCGCTCTCCGCCCTCCACGTCCAGCTTAATAAAGTCGACTCTCTCCAGACCGGACTTTGCAAGATAGTCGTCAAGCGGCAACACATCCACCTGAACTGCTTGCGAATCTCCCCCCGCCGCTTGACGGCGCAAGCTGTTGCACCAGTCGTTTATACCCACGCTGAGAAAGAGCTCAGCCAGGGTCTGCGAGCTTCCCAGAGCATACGCCTCGACTTGCACGTTGGAACACGAATTGAAACGCAAGTGTCGCACCAGCCTTCGGCGCTCACGAGGCGAAGGTTCGAATGCAAACACTTTGCCGCTGTGGCCCACTCGCTTTGAAGCAAGCAGTGTATATAACCCGTGGTGGGCGCCGACGTCCAAAACTGTCATCCCGGGTTTGAGGAAACGGTCAACGAATCGTATCTCTGCGTTTTCGAACCCGACAGTAGAGAGATTGAAATCAAGCGCACTGTTTTCTGCAAGCCACCACGCCCCGAACGGCAAACGAATCGGGACCGGCAGCCGTGGAAACGCGCGGCGGAGGCGCTGAGCGACCGCGATATACTTAAACCTCGCCGGCATCGCCCAAAATTTTCTGACTTTGAAAACTATACTCACGTCTCCACGCTACGGCCAGCAGGCGGGCTGTTTCGGGTGGGGTCCCCACTTCTGCCCCAAAGGATTTCTTCGTATAACTTCACATAACTCCGAGCTTGCACCTCAAGATTATATTCTTGAACCACCATTTGCCGGCAGCTATTCGACATCTCCGCACGTTTGATTGGGTCTCCCATCAGACCAATCAGGGCCTCACGCAACTTCAACGGGTCCAGGGGCGGAACCAAATAACCGGTAACCCCATGACGAACCAATTCAGGAATGCCGCCGACATCCGACCCAATAACTGGTGTTCCGCAAGCCATCGCCTCCAGGGCGGTCTGGCCAAACGCTTCCTGTACAGATGGAATCACGAAGACATCTGCGGAGCTGTACAACACGGAAAGCAGCAGGTCGCTCCCCACATGCCCTAAATGCATGTGACGAACTGCAGTTGGGAGTTTTGGAACGCCCCTTCCGGCGGAAAGCAGCAGGAGATTCGAGGCATTAGTCAAGCACCCCAATGCCTCGACCAGGGTTGAGAGCCCTTTGCGGCGGATCGCTACTGAATCAGCCGCAAACATAATCACAAAAGCTTCGGAAGGGATTCCCAATACCTTCCGAGCGCTCAACTTGTCACGCGGTGCGAAGCACTCGACATCTAGCCCGTAATGAATCGATGAGATAGGAAATTTGGCAAGCAAAGAACTGCGTTTCGCCTCCGTTGCAAGCCAGCGGCTATCCCCAACCACATACATTCTCCCAGGGGGAATTGACTCGAAGGCCTTCTTTTTTCGCGTCCAGATCCGCCGGGAGAGATCTGTCTCTTCCCCGGAACCAAGCTGTGGACAAGCCCCGCACGCATCCGCGAATTTTCCGCAGCCTTCGTCGTAGTGGCACCCTCCCGTGAACGGATTCATGTCATGCAGCGTCCACACGACCGGAATCTGCCGCGGCACTGTCGAGAGAAAGTCCCAATAATCAATAAACCCGGCGACCCAATGCAGGTTAATCACCTCGGAAGGCGGCAATTGGAGCCTCAAATCGGAACGCAGAACGCTTCTGTCGTCGCTAAATAGCTCTTGTCCCTCGGTTCGATGATTCCGGTACGGGGCAAAATCGCTCTCGATACGTTTACGCCGAGTGCTGCGAAGGGCGCGAGAAACTAGATTCGCCCTTTGATCAAAAATCATTATTCCTTTTTCAACATCTATTGCATCGTTCAGAAAAAAAAGAGAATCGTGGCCGAGCCTGCAAAGCCCGTCATGAAGGCGCTTTGCGGCCCGCGCAGCGCCTCCCTTGCCGAACGTGTTTAGATGAGCGATCCTCAAGGTACCCTATCTATACAAACAATTCTCACGGTTTTACCGCTTCCATAAATAGGGAACCCGGTTTGTATGTAGTGCCGTCTGGCTCAGAATCGAGATGAAAGGAATTCCAGTTGGCAATCTGGCTCTCTGTCGGTCCAAAACACCTAGGATTAGACAAGCCTACATGCTGCAATAACTCTCCAAGCGAAAACGAGTCATACATCCAGAGGTGAATCTCCCCGCCTCGGCGAAATCTTCCAAGCCTCAAGCATTCCCAATCCTTTCTCCCCAGGACGAATCGGATGAATTTGTCGCGCAATACCCGCCCCGGATTGCGAAGAACATAATCCCAAACGACACGAGGCCCCGCCTCGGAGGCCTTGGCCGGGTCGCACACATTCCCAAATGATCGTCGAAACGTCGTGGCCTCCGGGCCCCAACGTGAGAGCACGAAATCCCAATTAGGGATGGGATCTCGCCGAAAATATTCCACGTACCCCCCCAGCGACTGCTCGCGAACGGCTTGATCGTACATTTCCATCACCATCCACTCGTGGTCGTCCCGCGAGCCAGGAACATCCTGCCGTGCTTTTTTCAGCGAATCCAGGTAAAGGCGGGCAGTGCCTTCGAGGTCAGGGATTACTACGCGAAGGACGCCAGATCTCTTCAAAACTCGCTTACATTCGCTAAGAAAGTCGACTGCCGCGCGCCTGGAAAAGTGCTCAAGCACATGCGAATGATAAACAACGTCGAAAGTCTCGTCGGAATAGGGAATACCCTTGCGTAGGTCATGGGCGCGGACGCTCGGCGCTATCGGCGCGAAGTCGACGTTCTCCCACTCGAGATGAAAACGGGTACCACATCCAAGATTCAAACAATTCATCTTGTCGCCTTCGGGGCAATTTGGATCACTCTAGCTGCGTCCCCTCCGGTCGCCCATAGAAGAGGCCGTATTGGTTTGTGATGGTATCGGAAACGGCAATCCGGCTACTTTGAATCACCTCAAATGAAGCTGCGTTCTTGACGTAATCGAACTCTTCTTGACCGGCGCGACCGGCCCAAAGGTTCAGGAAATAAGAACCCGGCATAAGTAGCAGCTGTGGCAAACGAATCTCGATCAAAAATTCGCCTCGGGGATTGGAGCGAAAGCTCTTGAACTGATCGTAGGCCCACATGGCAAGAACTCCATTAGCTGTCACGAGTTGGAAGCACGCATTAAAATCGGTGCCGCCACTTTCCGCCTTTCCGGCGGCTCGAACGCACAAATCATCTCCCATCGATACGTGTGTGACACGCAAACCGTGCGGATCACAAATCTCGATGGAAGTAAACCGCACTCGCCCGCTGCCAGTGCGCTCCCAAGCATCGTTCTCTTGTGTCGAGGCCATACTCTTTACGTATTTGGTGATCGTGCTATCTGTGGGTCCGTCCAAAATAAGAGAGCCTTTATCCAGCCAAACGCATCGGCGACAGAGCTGCCCGATTGCTCCAACGTTGTGACTAACGAGAATTACGGTGCGCCCGGTTTTGGATACATCGTCCATCTTGCCCATGCACTTCTTTTGGAAGTTGATGTCGCCCACCGCTAGAACTTCATCGACGAGAAGAATCTCCGGCTCCAGATGCGCCGCCACCGCAAATGCCAGCCGCACGTACATTCCGCTCGAATAATGCTTCACCGGCGTATCGATAAATTTCTCCAGCTCCGCGAACGCCACAATCTCGTCGAACTTGCGCGTAATTTCACTTTTGGCCATCCCTAGAATGGCCCCGCTCAAGAATGTATTCTCCCGCCCCGTCAGCTCAGGATGAAAGCCCGTTCCCACTTCCAGCAGTGACCCAACTCGCCCATGAATCTCCGCCCACCCGGTGGTCGGTTTTGTAATCCGAGAGAGGACCTTCAGAAGGGTAGTCTTGCCCGCTCCGTTCCGTCCGATCAGGCCCAGCACCTCGCCTTCTTTGACTTCCAGCGATACATCCTTCAGCGCCCAGAACGTCTCATCCTTCGCCCGGCGGAACGCCGCCAGCGGCGACTTCACGAACCGCTCCAGCGCATGCCGCAGCCCCGGATCAACCGCCAGCCCGCGCCGATAGCGCTTCCCAAGCCCTTCCCCGTGTATAACCGCTGTGCTCATTTTTTGTCCGGATGGATCTCCGCGTAGCACGGATCCCAAGCCCCGCAAATCATTCTAATGCAATATTCCTTCGCGCTACGTCGCCGATCACGGATTCTCACAAATTGAGGAACAGAAACAGCCGACTCGACCCGCCAGAGGGTATAATCCCCGCGCGCTGGAGGCTTGATGTCTGTTTCCATTCTACGCGGCCCTCGTTCCCAGCCCATCCTGATTACGGTGGGCTTCACGCTAATTTTCCTCGCATTAATCGCTCCAGGAATCTACTCCGTTGACGGCAACGCCATGCTCGCTGTCTCCGAGTCGTTGGTCACCCATCGCGGCTTCACCGTGCCGGAGGGCATGGGCGTGCCAGGCGTCGGCGGACGAATTTACTCTCATTGGTATCCGCTCCTCTCCGTTCTCAATGCGCCGTTCGCCTACCTTGCACTTCTCGCGAGCCGAGTAACTCATTTGCCCTTCCACTATTTGGCTGGAGTCCTCGCTCTTCCCATGATCGGGGCTCTGACGGCGGCAACCGCAGGCATAGTTGCGTTGCTAGCGAGGCGATTAGGGGCAACGGAAAAAGGCGCTTGGTTGGCGGCCGTCGCGTTCTGCATCGGAACGGTGGCGCTCGCCTATGGCCGGATATTTTATGCCGAACCCTTGCTGGCGTTCTTGACCACGGCGGCCCTTTACTTCACCTTTGGCGACTCGCTCCCCGATGTTGCCATCGGTGCTTGCTTTGCGGCGCTGGCGATGCTCGCGAAGCCGACGGGAATCATGGTGGGTCCCATCCTGGCTGCCTATTTGCTCGCGAAAGGCGCTCCCATTCTCAGGAGCATTCTGCCGCTCGCCGGAACGGCCATAGGCTTTGGCCTTTTTGCCGTCTTCAACATAATACGCTTTGGACATCCGCTGGATTTTGGGATCCCTTCTCCTTTTCAACCATCCTATTTCCTCTCCGGCGCCACAGGCCTGTTGTTTAGTCCGGGATACGGCCTGCTTTGGTATTGCCCGCCCGTGATCCTCGCAGTGTTCGGTTTCTCGAAGGCTTGGAAGGGTCATAAATTCGAGGCTCTTGCGATTGCGGCTGTCTTTGCGGGATTTTTGGTGCTGCATTCCTGCCTGCCATACTGGTTTGCGGCCTGGTCCTGGGGACCGCGTTACCTCGTACCGGTTGTGCCCGCTTTGTGCGCATTCACCGGCTTGTTGGAAGGAAATCTGCGGAAGAACTTGGTCGTGCTGACGCTTTTGGGATTTGCGATAAACGTTCCCACGACCTTCTGTTTTTACGAGCGCTACTACTCGGAACTCCTCGAGCAGGGCATCCCGACCGGAGCCACTCTAGCCTGGTCGTTTCGATACGCGCCTTCTCTGCATGAATGGCCCGCCGCGATTCGTCAAGTTCAGGACGCAGAGAAAAGTGACGTAAGAGAGATCTTTGCGGAACGAGGTGCTCCAAGCCGCACGATATCCGGATCCCGAGCCTTGCGAGTCGTTGCCTTGTGGTGGTGGGTATTGCCTATCGTTCATATTCCGCGCGCGGTGGGTGCCGCCTTATCACTATTGATGGTCCTTTGCGGATGCTGGATCGTTTTTCGTGCCCGGAATCGCGCAGAGGTGCCGACATCTCGGCCTTGTCCGTAGGCCAGCGACGTATTCATCCTTAAAGTGCATGAACGTCGAGCCGTTCAATCCTCCCTATGACCGTTGAGACCCTCCCGCATGCCGCAGCCCCGGATCAACCGCCAACCCGCGCCGGTACCGTTTCCCCAGCCCCTCCCCGCGTATCACCGCTGTGCTCATGCCACGGCCCTGCGCACAAAAACAAGCGAATCCACTTCATCCACGATCGTCCAAGGATGTGCTTTCCCTTGCCGGAAGTGACCATCGACGAATCGCACCGGCCCGTAATCGGGGCTCGTCCACCCATTCGGGAACACCCGCGCGTCGTGGAACGCCACCATTCCGCCTTCTACCACTCGCCCCTGCCAGTCGTTCCAGTCCCGCTCCACCGCCTGTACCTGGTGGTCTCCGTCAATGAGCAGAAAATCGACGGGCAGCTTCCAATCGCGTGCTACATCATGGCTAAATGCTTCGATCCACACCGTTTGCGCGCCGGGACCTCCTCCAACCGCCCGTTGCGCTGCGCGTCGCAGAAAATTCAGCACGGGCACACGCGACAAATGGAAGGGGTCCACTAAGTACAGAGTGCCCGCGGGATCCATCGCCTCCCTCAGCGCCACTCCGGACGCGCCCTCCGCTACCCCGATTTCCACCACGCTACGTTTGCCGCGTGCGTGCTGCTCCAAGGCCTTGTGCTCCGCCGCGGTATGTTGCGCGATCGGCGGACGAAGCCCCGCCCATGCAAAGAAAGGATGCCCCATTGCGCGCGTCGTCCACCCAAGGCGTTCCGCGCCCTTGGCCCCCGTCTCGGCAAACCGGATATTCGATTTCATCGCTCCTGCCCCCGACTGACTTCTGTCTTCATGATGATTCGCGGTGCTTTCTCCCTGCCATCCTTTGGTTTTTCAATACTTTACAGTGCTACAAATTTTCATATTCATTTTTGACTTGACAAAGCAGTAATCACATGCTATAATGTTTTGTGTTTGCTCGTTACAACCCGCCCCTCTGTTCCAACCTTTTCCAAGTCCCTCTCGGCTTCCTCCCCGCCCTCCATTTCTTTCCCTCAGCCAACAACTCCTTTATAATCCGCACTTATGAAAAAACCCCCGGGGGGGAGGGGCTGCCTAGCCGTTGTAGGGGCGGGGCTTGCCCCGCTTCCGACGCTGCCTCACCACTTATTTACTCTGAGGGCCGCCGAATCACCACTATCCCCTTTAGAATAACATCTTTTGCAGACCCCCACCCCTTAACCCCCATCGAATCACATCTTTACAAAAACAGGCGAGGGGGGCCAGCTTCCGCGCCAAGATTCATTTCGCCA
>Ga0210399_10004802_pt1 | contig 10502 bp, 11 predicted proteins | sample IncBWC14MmetaG_FD_150865 | JGI IMG/M metagenome (GOLD analysis project Ga0210399, IMG submission 150865) | Forest soil microbial communities from Barre Woods Harvard Forest LTER site, Petersham, Massachusetts, United States - Inc-BW-C-14-M | ecosystem: Environmental > Terrestrial > Soil >...
TCTTCGATCTCGGCGAGCGGCTCCTCGCGCGGATAATCGCCGATCGCCGCCCGGCCGCGCTGCTGCTGTTCGATCTCGACCGCTTCAAGGAAGTCAACGACACCGCGGGGCGTCCTGCTGCGGGCGTTCGCGCGCCTCGTCGCCGGTTCGGTGCGTCCGGGCGACCTGTTCAGCCGCGTCGGCGGCGAGGAATTCGCCTGCCTCTTGCCGAACGTCTCGATGGAGGAGGCGCTGCGGATCGGCGAGCGATTGCGCGCGGCTTTCGGGCTGATGCGCTTTCCGGGCGTGGCGCCTTGCGCCACCGTGAGCGTCGGCGTCGCCATGACGACCGGCGCATGCCGGACCCTGCCGGCCCTGATGGCGACCGCCGATCGGGCGCTCTATCGCGCCAAGGCAGAAGGGCGCAACCGCGTCGCCCCGGCGCCGCTGGTGGTGCTTGAGACACGCGCCAACACCACGCGTCCCTCGGTCGACATCGGCGCCGGAACCGCACTCGCCGCGCCCATCGCCGGCTAGCAGGCGACCCGCTGCGCCGCAGTTTACTGCCGAGCAGTCCTCAATGCGCGCCGCTCGCTGCGTAGAGTATCAGCGCCGCCGAAATGACGGTCACCAGGATCGTCAGCCCGGCGCCCGACTGTCGACCGAAGGTCTGCTTCAGCGACGAATTGAGGCCCCAGGCACTGAGTAGCCGCGCCAGCAGCAGGACCACCGCCAGCCCGTTGACCAATGCCCAGCGATAGCCGAACGCCTCTACAAGTCCTATGAGCAGGAGGGCCAGCGGGGTGTGCTCGGCGAAATTGCCCTGCGCGCGGACGGCCTGCGCCAGCGCGGCAACGCCGCCGTCGCCGAAGTCGACCTTCGCACGCACCCGATTGACGATGACATTGACAGTGAGAAGCGCGGCGAGGAGTCCCAGGATTCCTGTGTAGATCGCGGTGTAGAACGGAAAGACCGGCGTCAAGGCGAACCTCCGTCATTGTACGCAGGATTGCCACTTCGCCGGCCGGCAGACCCTGCGTGGCGCTGCGGCCACTTCCAGTCGATCGGCAAGCTTTGTTTTCGACACGTGCAGGTGAAATTTGTTCGTTAGTCACCCCAGCTCGGCCAAGCGCGCGGTGAGGAAGCGCCGCTCGGGTTCTAGGTCGGCGCCCTGCAAGGCTTGCCGGTACGCTGCGATCGCCTCCTCCCGCCGGCCCAGGCGGCGCAAGAGGTCGCCGCGAACGGCGGGAAGCGCGTGGTAGCCGTCAAGCTCGCCGCGCTTTTCGATCGTATCGACCAGCCGCAGGGCCCGTTCGGGCCCGTCGACCATCGACACGGCAACGGCGTGGTTGAGTTCGATCACGGGGGAGGGGTGGATGCGCATCAACACCTCGTACAGCCCCGCGATCTGCGGCCAATCAGTATCCTCGTAGCGCTCCGCGCGCATGTGCAGCGCCGCGATCGCCGCCTGGATCGCATAGGTGCCCGGCCGCGCCTCGCCGCGCAGCGCTGCCTCCACCCGGGTCAAGCCTTCCGCCACCTGCGCCCTGTCCCAGCGCGAGCGGTCCTGCGACTCGAGAAGAATGGCGTCGCCATCCGGCGTCGTGCGCGCTTCGCGCCGCGCGTCGTGCAGAAGCATGAGCGCCAGCAAAGCGTTGGCCTCGGGGCGGTCCGGCATCAGCTCGACCAGCAGGCGCCCGAGCCGGATCGCTTCGCGGCACAGCTCGGCGCGGATGAGGTTAGGACCCGAGGTCGCGGCATAGCCCTCGGTGAAGATCAGATAGATGACGGCAAGGACGCCGTCGAGCCGCTCCGCCATCAGCTCGCGCGACGGCACCTGATAAGGAATGCCGGCGTCGCGAATTTTCGCCTTGGCGCGCACCAGGCGTTGCGCCATGGTTTTTTCCGAGACCAGGAACGCCTTGGAGATTTCCAGCGTGGTCAGCCCGCAGATCGTGCGCAGCGTCAGCGCGATCTGTGCCTCGTTCGGCAGCGCCGGATGGCAGCATGTGAAGATCAGACGCAGGACGTCGTCCTGCAGTTCGCCCTCTGCGCCTTCGTCTTCAGGAAACCAGCGGCCGATGCGATCATCCGACATCAGTTCGGTCTCGATCTCCTGGCGCTTGGCGAGAAAGCGCAGATGCCGGCGCAGGCGATCGATCGCCTTGTGGCGTCCGACATTGACCAGCCAGGCGCGGGGATTGGCTGGGGTGCCTTCGCTCGGCCACTGGACGAGCGCCGCCGCGAAGGCATCCTGCATCGCATCTTCCGCCAGCTCGAAATCGCCGAGCAGCCGGATCAGCGTGGCCAGCACGCGCCCGCTCTCGCGGCGAAACAGCTCGGCGATTGGGTCCGGCATGCGAGGTGCACTCGAGGCGTCGACCGGTTCGATCAGGCCTCGAGCGCAAGCGTTGCCGCGCGCTAGCGGCCGGCGCTAGTTGTACACCATGATCGGCCGCACCTCGATCGAGCCGATGCGCGCCGACGGCACGCGACCGGCGATGCCGAGCGCCTCGTCCAGGTTCTTGGCATCGATCAGATAATAGCCGAGCAGCGCTTCACGGGTTTCGGCACACGGGCCGTGGGTGACCACCGGCTTTCCGTCCTTGACGCGGACGGTCGTTGCCGTCGAGGTCGGCTGCAGGGCGTCCCCGGCCTTGAAGTTGCCGCTCTCGATGATCGAGCGGGTGAATTTCCCGTAGTCTTCCATCATCTTCGGACGGTCGACGCTCTGCCGGTTGGCTTCGCTTTCGTAGATGAGCAGGAGGTACTGCATGGCGGTTCCTTTCACTGTGCGGGATGCTATCGCCATCCAGTCGAACGGGCGACGGCGAAATCGACAGCGGCCGCCTCGGCGGGGGAGGCGGGCGGAACGCTCGGCAAGCATGGTCAACGGCGCCGACGGCAAGCTGGCGCGCGCCGGAGCGAGCACGCGTGCGTGAAAAAGAGCGCCGCTGGAAAGCTCCGGCGGCGCGCTCGCATGCGAACCCAGAAGCGATATGAATTACAGGCGCCGGCTGAAGCCGCCGCGAAGGCCGCCGGCCAGGAGGGAAATGAGGAACAGCACCAGGGCGACGAAAAAAACGATCTTCGCAATGCCCACCGCGGCGCCGGCGATGCCGCCAAAACCGAGTATGCCGGCAATCAACGCTATGATCAGCAAGGTGACGACAAGGCTCAACATTGCGGGCTCCGAACTTCTTCTGGGTTCTGCAGATAAGCGCCTGAGAACCGGAGCGGTTCCGGGCCCGTGTGGCGCCATAAGGCGCTTCAGACCTGGTCGGGATCGTCCTTGGGCGGGAAGAGAAAGGCGCTCAATACGATAATGAGACCGAGCGTGGCGTAAAGCTGCAGTTCCGAGCTGTGGATGGCAGCGGCAATCTGCCCGCAGAAGCGGTCGATTTCAGCAAGCATGGAAGAGCGTCCCCGTGCGGCGACCCAACGGCGCGTTCGTTGCTCTGTGATCGAAGAAAGCCGCCCCATTGACGGGGTGAAACAAGCAAAAATGTGGCTGCGGTCGACGCGCCGAGAAAGCCTCTCGGTGCCTGTCGTGTTGGCAGTTCCGCCGTCGGGTCGCGATGAAACCGCGGGCCGCCGAACTCTGCCCAACATTTCGACGACCGGTGCCGCAATGCATGGCAAGCGCAATCGCTGACAACAAATATTCATTGCAAGTCAAAGGACTGAAACTGGCACGCCATTTGCTGCTCTGCGGCATGAGGGGAGCCTTGGTCAGCCGATGGCTTCGCGTAAGGCGTCTCGGCGGGCCTTGAGAAAACGGGAGCCGAGAGATGGACTACGTGAAGCCGGCGGATCTTGCTTCTGCCATGGTCGATGCCGGGCGCAGCAAGCTCGCTTTGCCGCCGCTCGACCTGGTCATCCGCGGCGGCCTTGCCGGGGGCATCCTCGGCGCCGCCACAAGTCTCGCCATCACGGGCGCGGTGCAGGCCAACCAGCCGCTCGTCGGCGCGCTGATCTTCCCCGTCGGCCTCATCCTCATCGTGCTGCTCGGCGATCTCGTCACCGGCAGTTTCGGCTTGCTGCCGCACCCTTGGCTTGAGAATGAAGCCGACGCAAAGACGATGCTCGCCAACTGGGGTTGGGTTTTTCTCGGCAACCTGATCGGCAGCGTCGTCTACGGCGGGCTGTTGGCGATCGCGCTCACCAACTTTGGCGTCACGGCGCCGGCCGGCGTAGCCGCCAAGATTGTCGCCATCGCCGAGTCCAAAACGGCCGGCTACGAGGTTCTGGGCCTGGCGGGCATGGTCACCGTGTTCGTCAAGGCGATCCTCTGCAATTGGATGGTCTGCCTTGCCGTGGTCGCGGCCATGACCACCTCGTCGACCATCGGCAAGATTGCCTGCGCCTACATGCCGGTTTTCATTTTCTTTGCTCAGGGGTTCGAGCACTCGGTGGTCAACATGTTCATCATTCCGACCGGAATGATGATGGGCGCCAAAGTCACCGTGGCGCAATGGTGGCTTTGGAATCAAATCCCGGTCACGCTCGGCAATCTGGTCGGCGGCTTTGTGTTCACGGGGCTTGCGCTCTATCTGACCCACAAGCCCCGCGCTGCCGCGCCCGCGCACCTGACCGCGCCGACGCGGGTGCCGGCCGAATGAGCGAGGTCGACTTCAAGCCCGTGACCTCGGCGCCGGCCGGCGACTTCGAACCCGAACAGAAACGCTACCTGGAAGGATTCGTCGCCGGCCTTCAGATCGCCAAGGCGGCAAAAAGCTTTGGCGGTAGCTCCGCTGCGGCTGACGCGGCCGCGATGCCGGAGCCTACGGGGCCGGACGCGGCCGCGTTCAAGGCTCAGGCCCGCGTGCTCGCGTCGGGCGGCAGGCTCTCCGATCAGGAGAAGTTCAAGCGCGAGCAGCATCCGTTCGACACCTACGAGCGCCTGAAGGAGCACGCGGCGAAAGGCGAATATCCCAATCCGCCCGACAATTTCCGCTGGCGATTCTTCGGTCTGTTCTATGTCGCGCCCAACCAGAACTCCTACATGTGCCGGTTGCGCATCCCGAACGGGATCGTCAAGGCGCAACAGTTCGCCGGCCTCGCCGACCTCGCCGAGCGCTACGGCGGCGGTTATGCGCATGTGACGACCCGCGCCAATATCCAGATCCGCGAGGTCGAGGCGGCGAATGCGGTCGCCATGATCGAGGCGATCCAGGATCTGGGGCTGTGCTCGCGCGGCTCCGGCGCCGATAATATCCGCAACGTCACCGGCACGCCCATCGCAGGCATCGACCCGCAGGAACTTATCGACACGCGTCCCTACACGCGCGAATGGCATTTCCACATCCTCAATGACCGTTCGCTCTACGGCCTGCCGCGCAAGTTCAACGTCGCCTTCGATGGCGCCGGTCGCATTCCCGTCCTCGAGGATACCAACGACATCGGCTTCCAGGCGGTTGACGTGAACGACGGCTTCGGCCTCGAGGCCGGCGTCTGGTTCAAGCTCTGTCTCGGCGGCATCACCGGGCACCGCGATTTCGCTCGCGACACCGGCGTGCTGGTACGGCCGAACGACGCCTGTAAGGTCGCGGATGCGGTGGTGCGCCTGTTCGTCGAATACGGCAACCGCACCGACCGTACCAAGGCGCGGCTGAAATATGTGCTCGATGCCCTGGGCATCGAGCAGTTTCTCAGCCTGCTCGAGGAGAAACTCGGTCACAAATTCGACCGCGCCGTGCCGGGGGCAGTGGCGCCGCGTCTCGCATTCGACCGCACCGCCCATATCGGCATTCACGCGCAGAAGCAGGCCGGGCTGAACTGGATCGGCATCGCCCTTCCGGTAGGACGCATGTCGGTTGCGCAGATGCGCGGTCTGGCCGCCGTCGCGCGGGACCTGGGCGATGGCGATCTCCGGCTCACCGTCTGGCAGAACCTGTTGATCTCCGGCGTCCCGACCGAAAGTCTCGCGGCCGCCCGGGAGCGGATCGAAGCGCTCGGTCTTGCCATCGAGGCGAACGCCATTCGTTCCGGCCTCGTCGCCTGTACCGGCAATACCGGCTGCAAATTCGCCGCCTCCGACACCAAACGCCATGCCGAGGAAATCGCGCGCTGGTGCGAAACGCGCGTCGCGCTCGACACGCCGGTCAACATCCATTTGACCGGCTGTCATCACTCCTGCGCGCAGCATTTCGTGTCGGAGATCGGCCTTCTTGCCTGCAAAGTGCAGGCTGATGAGGAAGCCGACCCCGTCGAGGGCTATCACATCACGGTCGGCGGCGGGTTCGGACCCGACGCCGCGCTGGGGCGCGAACTCTATCGCGAGGTCGTCGCGGAAGAGGTGCCGCGCACCGTCGAGCGCATCCTCAAGGCCTATCTCGCGCACCGCCGATCGCGCGAGGAGAGTTTCCTCACCTTTGCGCGGCGCCACGAGATCGAAGCGCTGAAGGCAATGGCCGACCGCGAGGCCGCCGCATGAGCATGACGCCGCGGCCCCCGATCCCGTCATTTATCCCCGAGTCGGCGCCGTTCTCACCGGAGCAGCGGACCTGGCTGAACGGACTGTTCGCCGGCCTGTTCGGACTCGAGGGAAGCATCACGCCACTTTCCGCAGCCGAGGCCGCGAAGCTCATCCCCGGCTTGATCGATGGCGCTGCCGCGCCCGCTCCGACGGAAGCCGACGACGGCGCACCCTGGCACGATCCGGCCATGCCGCTGCCCGAGCGTATGAAGCTCGCCGACGGCAAGCCGCTGCCGCGGCGGCTGATGGCGGCGATGGGACAGCAGGATTGCGGCCAGTGCGGCTACAATTGCCAGGACTATGCGGACGCGCTGTTCGCCAAATCTGAAAAGCGGCTCAATCTCTGCGTACCGGGCGGCAAAGAAACCGCGCGCGTGCTCAGAGAGCTTTATCAGCAGCTTGACGGCACAACGGCGGTGGCGGCTCCTACGCTCGAAGCGAAGCCGGCGCCCAGCGCGCGGCCGGGCCGCTCGCGCGACAATCCGCTGTACGCCACCTTCCTTTCCCGCCGCCGCTTGAACAAGCCGGGCTCAGGGAAGGAAACCTGGCACATCGATATCGATCTCGCGGGCACCGACCTCGACTACGTCGTCGGCGATTGCCTCGGCATATTCCCCGCCAACGATCCCGGTTTGGTCGCCGCGGTGCTCGCTGCGCTTGATGCGCCGCCGGACTTTCCCATCGCCAGCCGGACGCTGCGCGAGGTGTTGACCGACGGCGTCGCGCTGTCGCCGGCGCCCGACATGCTGTTCCAGCTCATCTCCTATCTCACCGGCGGCGAGCGCAAGCAGAAAGCGCGGCGGCTTGCCGCCGGTGAGGATCCGGACGGCGATGGCGGCGCCCTCGATGTGCTGGCGGCGTTGCACAAGTTTCCTGGCATACGGCCGGACCCGGAAGCCTTCATCGAGGCGCTCGATCCGCTGCAGCCCCGCGTCTATTCGATCTCCTCTTCGCTGAAGTCGAATCCCGGCCGCGTCTCGCTCACCGTCGATGCGGTGCGCTACGAGGTCGACAAGCGCACGCGCCTTGGCGTTTGCTCGACCTTCCTCGGCGGCCCCATTGCGCCCGGCGGCAGGCTCAGGGTCTACGTGCAGAAGGCGCAGCATTTCGCGCTGCCGGCGGATCCCTCGAAGCCGATCATCATGATCGGCCCCGGCACCGGCGTCGCGCCATTCCGTGCCTTCCTGCATGAACGTCAGGCCGTCAACGCACCGGGCCGCAACTGGCTCTTCTTCGGCCATCAGCGCCGCGACTACGATTTCTTCTATGAAGAAGAGCTTGTGGCGATGCGTGCGGCGGGGTTGCTCACGCGGCTGACGCTTGCCTGGTCGCGCGACGGCGACGAGAAAGTCTACGTGCAGCATCGCATGCGCGAGGTCGGCCGCGATCTGTGGTCGTGGCTCAACGACGGCGCGTACATTTACGTCTGTGGCGACGCACTGCGCATGGCCAAGGACGTGGAAGCCGCGCTGGTCGAGATCATTGCCAATCACGGCGGCCGCGCGCCGGCCGAGGCGGTAAGGCTTCTCGGCGAAATGAAAGCGGCGGGCCGCTATCAGGTCGACGTCTACTAGAGCATGATGCGAAAACGTGGAAGCCGGCTTTCCAAAAAGATCACGCGCCTCCGGGAGACCATTTGCTCGTGAGTGTGCACAGCGCGAGCGCTGAAATACGACCGGGCCGCTTGTCGCCGATTGCGCGCCTGCCGGTCTTCCTCGCGCTCGCCGGCAAACGCGCGATGCTGGCCGGCGGCAGTTCCGCGGCGGCGTGGAAGGCGGACCTGCTGTCGGCGGCCGGTGCGCAGGTCGACGTCTATGCCGAGGAAATCTCCGCAGAACTGCGCGCACTCGCCGACGCTCCGCCGCGCGGCTCGATCATGCTGCACCGGCGCGCGTGGACCGCGGGCGATCTTGAAACCGCCGCCGTCGCCGTCGGCGCGTTTGCCGACGACGAGGATGCGGCTCACTTCGCGCAGGCCGCGCGCAAAGCCGGCGTACCGGTCAACGTCATCGACAAACCGGCATTCTGCGACTTTGCCTTCGGCGCGATCGTCAATCGCTCGCCCCTGGTCATTGGAATTTCCACCGACGGTGCCGCACCTGTCTTCGCCCAAGCCATCCGCGCAAGGCTGGAGGTGCTGCTGCCCGTGGGCTTTGCAGCCTGGGCCGCGGCGGCGCAGCATTGGCGTTCGGCCGTCAAGGCGTCGGAGCTGACGTTCCCCGCGCGTTGCGCCTTCTGGCGGCTGTTCGCCAAGCACGCCGTCACACACGCCGAGAGCGCGCCGACTGGGGCTGACTTCGGCCGCTTGATGGCCGCCGTTCAAAGGGAGGGGGCCGCCGTCGAGAATGGATCGGTCACCATCGTCGACGCGCCAGCCGATCCGGACTTGCTTACAGTGCGTGCGGTTCGCGCGCTGCAAACGGCCGACGTGATCGTGTTCGACGGTCTCGTCTCCCCCGAGGTGCTCGATTTCGCACGCCGCGAGGCGCGCAAATTCCTGGTCGGCGAAGCCGGCTTCGGCCCCGCCGGCGACGAGAATGAGATCGATATCCTGATGGCCGGGCTCGCGACGCATGGCAAGCGCGTGGTGCGGCTCAAGAGCGGCTACCCGGCCGCGACCGCGACGGCTCGACAACCCGTGGCATGTTCAGCCTTGCCGCCGCTCCAGGATCATCGGCAGACCGTAGCGCGGCCGGATTGTGATCAGGCCTTGCGGCTCGACCGGATGGCCGGGCTTGAGGCGCAGGCGATAGCGCTGTGCGATCGTCGCCAGGATCAGCATGCCTTCGGCCATGGCGAACGCCGCGCCGATGCAGATACGCGGGCCGGCGCCGAACGGCAGGTAGGCGAAGCGCGGCCGCGCCGCCGTTTGCTCTGCTGAAAACCGCTCGGGCTCGAACCGGTCCGGCCGCTCCCACAGCGACGGCTTGCGGTGGAGCATCCAGGGCACGACCAGGACCGTGGAACGGGCCGGGATGCGATGCCCCAGCACCTCGTCAGCCGCGATCGGCTCGCGCCCCAGAGTGTGGGCCGGCGGATAGAGCCGCATCGCTTCCTCGAGCACCATGCGGGTGTAGGGGAGGTTGACGAGATCTTCGTTGCGCGGCGTGCGCCCGCCGAGCACGCCCGCCAGCTCCTCGTGCAGCTTCGCTTCCGCAACCGGATGGTGCGACAGCAGATACCAGGTCCAGGCCAGCCCCTGCGCCGTGGTCTCGTGCCCGGCCATGAAGATGGTGACCACCTGGTCGCGCACTTCCTGCGCCGTCATGCCGCCGCCGGTCTCGCCGTCGCGCGCGGCGATCAGACGGGCCAGCAGATCCTTCGGCTCGGCGTCCGGCGCGCGGCCGCGCTCGGTGAGCAGCCGATCAACCGAGGCGTCGAACTCGTCGAGGATGCCGTCGGCCATTCGCGGCGAGATCAGCGCGGTAAGCCATTCGGGAACGTGCAGCAGGTCGAGAAGGCTCGGCCGCACCGTGGTCTGGTATTCGCTGACACCGCGCTCGACGACGTCGACGATCTCGTCCGAATCCGAGGAGAACATCGCGCGCGAGATGATGTGCAGCGTGGTGTGCATCATCGCTACCGCGACGTCGACCACGCTCCGCTCCGGCAGCGCGTCCCATCGCGCCAGCATTTCCTCGGTGACCTCGGTCATGACCGGTGCGTAGCCGGCGACGCTGCGCGGGTCGAAGGCGGGCGCCATGATGCGGCGATGGCGGCGCCACAGCTCCCCGTCGGTGGTGATCAGGCCGCGCCCGAGCCCCGGCTCCAGGATGCGGCGGCTGAGTTCCGACTTCCGGTAGTTCTGCGCGTTGTCCAGCAGCACATGCCGCACGCCGCTTGGTTCGTTGACGACGAAGGTGCGGCGCCACAGCAGCCGGCGGGCAATGAAATCCTTGTCGAAGTCCTCGGGCGCGTAGGTGGCAAGTACGTTGTCGCGGATGACCTGCAGGAACTGCCGCAGGCTCACGCGCCCTTCCGGCCGGCGCGGGGCGGCAAGGACCGGGGCTTCCGTGGTATCGATGACGCTCATCGCTGCCTCTCA
>Ga0210399_10004803_pt1 | contig 10502 bp, 11 predicted proteins | sample IncBWC14MmetaG_FD_150865 | JGI IMG/M metagenome (GOLD analysis project Ga0210399, IMG submission 150865) | Forest soil microbial communities from Barre Woods Harvard Forest LTER site, Petersham, Massachusetts, United States - Inc-BW-C-14-M | ecosystem: Environmental > Terrestrial > Soil >...
TGGGGGAGGGTGAGGAGTGAGGAGTGAGGAGTGAGAGGTGAGAACGGCGACACGTTTCTTCTGGTGCGTGTTTGGCGCTTGAAGATCTTGCGCGGCGGCGCTTTCTTCTTTTAACGAAACGTATGTCCTATTCCGTCGACAAGCTCATTGAGGAATGGCTGGCCGAGAACGAAGGCGAAGAGTTGCCTGGAAAGGGTAAGCCACTGAATCTCGACGAGTACTTCAGCTGGCCGGAAGATCTGCGCCTAGGTTATTCGCTTCTCAAGAATTCCGGACACCTTCCAGAAGAAGTGGAACAGCTACGGGAGATAAAGCGTTTAGAAGAAGAGTTGCGAACGTGCCCTGACGCCAACCTTAGGACGCGTCTGGAACGCAGGCTGCGCGAAAAGCAGGTGCAGCTGAGTCTCAGACTCGAACAGTCTCGGCGGCAGAGAAAACGTTGAGTTAAGCGATCGAGAGCTAACCCGCAAAAATCACATGCTTTAAGAATCGACGAGCTTATTGCGGGTTAGAAACGACTTATGTTTGTAGATGTTCTTGTAGTCGGTGCGGGTCCGGTCGGGCTTACGATGGCAGGTGAGCTGGCTCGCAATGGCGTCAGTTGCCGGATTATCGATAAAACGGCGGCTCCACCTGTGACTTCCAGGGCGTTGGCGATTTTTCCTCGCACGCTTGAAGTGTTTCAAATGATGGGGGTCGTTGATCTGATGGTCGGCGCCGGTCACCAGTTGAGCGGTGTCGCTTTCCACAATCGCGGTGGTCAAATTGGATATATCGGGTTCAGCTGTCTGCCTTGCCGTTATCATTTTGCTATCAGCCTGCCTCAAAGTGAGACTGAGCGGATCCTCATCGAGCACCTGGCGAATCTCGGGATTTGCGTGGATCGTGAAAAGGAACTTATCGGCCTCTCCCAGTCTTCTGATGCCGTGTGTGCAGTTGTCCGAAATTCCAGCGGGCTCGAAGAGACGCTGGAGGCGCCTTGGCTGATCGGTTGTGACGGCGCGCACAGCAGTGTCAGGCATCTACTAGGTCTGCAGTTTGAGGGAGATGCGTACCCTGAGACGTTTCTCCTCGCCGATGCGACGGTCGATAGTCCACTGGATCACATTAACGTTCATCTATTCCTGGCCAGCGATGGGCTCGTCGCGATATTCCCGTTCCGTGGAAACCGTTGTCGAATAATCGCGAATCTTCGGGTGGAGGAGAACGACCGATCCGCCGGTGAACCCCTGCTGGACGAGATCCAGGCAATAGTGGATCGCCGAGCCATTGCGGGGATACGCCTTACTGATCCCGTCTGGCTATCGCGCTTTCACATTTCCCATCGGAAGGTCCTGGAATTTCGTAGCGGCCGCGTTTTCCTGGCTGGCGATTCGGCTCATATCCACAGTCCTGCGGGTGGTCAGGGAATGAATACCGGGATCCAGGACGCGTTCAACCTGGCCTGGAAAATTGGTTTAGTTGTTCACGGAAAGTCGCCTGTCTCGTTGCTGAATAGCTATAACGAGGAACGGGAACCGGTCGCGAAGATGGTGTTGGATCTGACTGATCGGCTAACGCGGATGGCCACTTTGCAGAGCCCACTGGGTCAACAACTCAGGAACGCATTGCTTCCTATCCTCACCGGCATCCATCTGGTCGAGGATCGGATCGCCGAGACCATGGCGGAGATCGGGATTCACTACCGCAGGAGTTCGGTTGTATCTGGCAAAACCGGCCACGCCGTTAAGGCTGGCGACCGTGCACCAGATTGCGAACTCCAACTGGGAGCCGGTAAAGATCCTATTCGATTGCTCGATCTGTTTCGGAAACCGGTTCATCACCTTCTGCTATTTGCCGGTGCAGATGCCGATGCTGCTTTGGAACTGAATTCTCTGCTTCTCGAGATGAAGCGAGATTTCAAAGACCTTATTGATGCGTCAATCGTGGTTCACGGTGAAAAATCCAGCCTTCCCTGCGTCCTGTTCGATTCAGATGGTGCAGTCCACGCGCTTTACGAGGCTGAATCGCCCGCAATTGTCTTGATTCGGCCCGACGGGTACATCGGCTTTCGAGGTGGTGCCAGACATGCCGATGCGCTTCACGAGCATCTCGCCCTCATTTTTTCCGTGCCGCGGCGCGCCGAACGCTAACTTGTGTACCGTCTCGCATATAATGGTGATGTCGCCGCAGGTCAGTTGGCTGTTTTTCAAGGCGGTCCGAGCCGGACTGGCGGTAAAGCGCCCATATCTGGATTCATACGGGTCGACGCCCATACGCCGACTCGCCGACACGCTTCTCCTGCAACTCCCGACTTCTTGACTTGTTTTTAGAATAAATCCATCACCATGAAACTCGCCATGCTGCTCGTCCTTGGGTCGGCGTTCTGTGGCTGTACCTTAACTCCCAACGTCAACACGAGAAAGCCTGGTCAGAAGTGGAATTACTATGGCGACTTGTCGAACTTATATCGCGATGAAACCAAGGGCAGCCCGGTCGCATTGGTTTGGCTGGAGCAAGTGCAATTTACGAGAGTCAATCCAAGCGAATTTCAGAAGACCGTCCGGGCGTTGCTGACCCAAGGGTATCGAAAAATCGGGTTCATCTCAGTTCGTTCCGAATATTTCGTCGATCCCTATAATGCCAAAAAGTTGGCTGCTGATAAGGGAGCACGAATGGTGGTCGGCTGCTGGTTCTCAGTGCACAATACAAGAGCGAATTCAAATATGGTCGAGTACTGGTACCAACTGCTCGACAAAGCGACTCCGCCTGCCCCAGGTGCGGTTCCGAACGCTCTTCCACTTGCCCGACCGCAGCCCGGCTTGTATTAACCGTTTGTCGGGTTAATTCTGCCCGGCGTGATATATGTTTCGACTAAGCACCCTTTCTTTCATCTCCGCGCCGGCTTCACTAGCAATCTCTCTGGCATTCCTTAGCGGGTGTGCCCAGACACCTAGCGGGCACTTACCGGCGGGCGCCGGACATTTTTCGACCGTTGTCATTGACCCCGGTCACGGTGGAAAGGATAGCGGTGGCGTGAGCGGGCGAAGAGCTCCAATTTTTCTGCGGGAAAAAGATCTCACTCTCGACACGGCCAAACGGGTCCGTGCCGAATTGCGCAGTGCCGGCTTGCGGATCGTGATGATTCGTGAGGACGATCACTTCGTGGAGTTGGACGATCGCGTGAATATTGCCAACCGGCAGGGGCCTGGGGCGGTGCTTGTCAGCATTCATTACGATGCGGTATCCAATAGCGGGATGAACGGAGCCAAGACCTTCTTCTGGAGAGCCGACAGTCACGGCCTGGCAACACGTATCCAGGAGCATCTCGTCGCCGCGACCGGCGAAACTAATGTAGGCGTTATTCGCCGCCGTCTAAGGTTAACCCGGAATCCAAATATTCCGTCCGTGCTCTGTGAATGCGCCTACCTAACAAACCCGGCCGAGGCGCGAAAAGCGGCAACGGACGGTTATAGGCAGCGAATCGCCCATGGGATCGCCCAAGGTATCCTGGAGGAGTACAAACTCGGTGATGTCGGCATTCCTCCAGTTCCTGAGATTTCGGCCCCACTTTCAAAGGCGTCCGATAAGTACCACGAACACCGATCTCACCGTCACTTGCGAAAAAAAGCCAAGACCCCGTGACCCGCCGCGCTAGCCATGCATCACGATCGATACTCCGTGTCGGATCCGTTCGACTCGCGTTTTAGGGCAACCGGTGTGATCGAGTGCGAAGAGTTGGTCATCGATCTTCAAACGGAGTCGGAATCTGGCGACCTATCCGTCAATCTGTGGGCACCAGACCACTTGAGGAAGATTATGGCGCACTTCGTCCCCCGCTACAAAAGCGTCCGAACTTCCTGGTGTGTCGGTGACAATCTGGTGACTTTTAATCGAGCGATTGCTGCCGGAGCAACGCCTGAGGAAGCCGCGATAAGAACTTTGACGGGACACCAACTTGCTCTGGCCGGATATTCGCGGGCGGAAATTCGTTCTCTCGAAGGCAATCCCGCCCGGTACACGAAAGTCGTCGTCAGTTTTCTCAAACCTTAACACCATCATTAGCCTGGCTCGCTCACAAATCTTGAGAGATTTGTGAGCGAGCCAGGCTGAAGACATGATTGCGCCATACGTCAAAGGAATGGACACCGTGAAATTGATATCCAAGATGAAGCCTGCTTTTACCCTGACGATGATTATCCTGGTGTCAGCGGCGTTTCCCGCTCCAGCTCAGGAGCATGTAGACGTTCCACTTCCTCCCTATGATCCTCCTCCCACCGTGTCTCATCACGGAGAGAATCATGACGATCAATCCGCGCACGCTCCCCAAAACGCTCATTCCCAGCACCGTGCGCCGCAAGGCGACCACCGAACAAAAAGCTCGCACGGGGATCCGCACGATCACCGGCGCCATCGCCGAAATAAGCACCATAGCCATTTCCACTGGCCCTGGGAGCACCGCAAATGACGGCAGTCAGCCCTTGACCACGGGTCAGCGTTTAGCTTGTTGCCTTTCTGAAACCACCCACCCAAACGGGAACCGCGGCCGGCAAATATTTTTACCGTTCTCAGATACGCACCATTTGGGAAGGTCACAATGGAAGCAGCGTCCACCGAAGAGGCTGCGAAGAAACGCAGCCCTGAAAAACGGTTGGCCACAACGGGGGCACTTCCAATTGGCCAACCAGGCGGCAAGGAAGAAGTAACCGACAAATGTAAGAGCGAAGATAAATCCTGGAATGAAAAACAAGAACCGTATCTCCACCATCGCCAGGATGAAGAAGGAAAACACTACAAACCGTAGGCGGCGATAAAAAACCCAGGCATTTGCATACTCAGGATCGACCCAGGTAACGTCGGACTTGTCTGAAACTTTTTTCAACCGAGACATTCTGCCCCGAACGTGAACTTAACCTAAAAACCGAAGATAAGAGGTAAATCGCAGATTCCGCAGACTTCGCAGATTTGAGGAGTAGGGCAGACGGTCTTTGCCATCTACAATTTGTTCCGGATGAATCCTTGGGTCAGAAAACGCTAAACTCCTTGGCTTCAGTCATCTGTGGAATCTGTGAAATCTGCGGTTACCTCTTATCTCGGTTTTTGGGTTTAAGGCTTAAGAGGCCTTCAATGTCTGATCAAGCCAGTCGAAAATTCGCTGGGAACGAAGACCCGGCGCCTTTGGTTCACAGTGCAGGTCGCCACCTTCAGCTGCGGTGAACTTCAAGAGCGTTTTGGGACCCGACAGAGCGTCGTACAATTTTTGGGATTGGCCCGGCCAGAATTGCTCTCCCTCGGGATCGGTGATCAGCATTGGACACCGGATTTGCTTGGCAATACCGGCTAGATTGTATTGCTGCACCGCTTTGAAAGCTTCGTAGGGCGAATTCAAACCAAAGGGTCGCATACGCAAAACGAGAGTGGCCATTCCTCGTGCGTTAAATCTGAGCCCGATGCGAATTAAGTTGTCGAATCTTTGCTGCTGGTCTCCTGCCAGCAGGTCGAGCATCGGTTTCGGCAGCGCTTGGGTCCAAGCGGTGGAAACATCCCAGACCCCAGGATCGGCTACACAGGCGGCAACTCGCGAATCGAACGCTGCCGCGCGCGGCGCCAAATAGCCGCCTTGGCTGATCCCGACCAGCGCAATCCTGTTCGCGTCGATCTCGCGCCGGATCAATAGATAGTCAAGCAAAGGCGAAACAACATTTTCCCAATCGGGCCGGAAGTAGAGTTTTTGTTGTAACAGTGCCGTCCCTTGACCAGGTCCGTAGAAGGTATACGCGTTGTAGCCGCGCTCAAGAGCCGCCGCAACTCCCAGGGTCCAGGCAGTAACCATTCCGCCGTCACTCCCGTTGTTCAGAATAATAAGCGGACGCCGTCTGCCGGAATCGTCGACCTTGAAAAAATAGCCTGGAAGCGTTGTCTTCTCGTACGGAAACGGTAAGTAATCTACAGGTGGATCAAGCAGCGCGGCCGCCTTGTCCCAGAGTTCCTGATGTCGCTGCCAGTTGAAAGCAAAGGCGTCCGGCGGACCGATTGGGCTTACGAAATAAGTGGCCGAGAAAATATAATTTGCCGCTTGCATGTACGCCTCCCGAGCACTGGTCCGGAGCCCGTTTGTGGCCGATGCCTCAGCAACAGCCGAAAGTCGGTCTCCGGCGACGAGCAATGCTCGCAACGCGCTAGGCCTGTCACCGTCGACAATCTGGTCGGCGATCGCGAGACAGGCACCGATATCCGCGGTCCGATAATAAGCGCCGCCAAGCATAACCTGAAAAACATAGTTAATTTCCGGGTCTTCGAAGTAACGGGACGCTTTGCGGAGTTTCTGTTGAAGCGCGCTTCCGAATTTCTCCGAAGGGGATTGGCCGGGTGCGCTCGGAGAAGGAGACGATTGCTCCAGTTCCGCGGCTTGGGTGGAATCAAACTGCCGCGGCGCAATGGACCCGCCGGCGGCCAGTGCAGCCGTCGCCCTGAGGAAATCTCTTCTTCTCATCTCGGTGAATCCGGATCTGGGGCATGATATTGTATTTCAGCCATATCACACAAAAGTCACTAAGGTCACGAAGAGAGAGGAGGTCAGCAAGGAAATATGAAAGTTGTCCGGGACCGACCAATCTCCAATTTCACCCTTATCTGTTAAAGTTTTAAAAAGCCTTCGTGACCTTAGTGTGAGTCTTCGGGATCTCTTAGCTGGCGCGAACCAGATTTTAGCCGGGAGCGCTTGCTTGACTTAGTTTGTGCAATTCAGCATCGGTGAGCCGAACATTCGAAACACGCAGCAGGTCGGGGAGTTGCTCGGTGGTGCGTGCGCTGGCGATGGGAGCAACCACCGTTGGCTGGGCTGCAAGCCAGGCAAGTGCGACGGTGGCGACCGCGACGCCGTGCGCGGCGGCGATCTCATCCAGCGCGGCCAAAACCCTGATTCCTTTCTCGTTAAAGTAGGCACCTGCGTTTTGGGCACGCTGGCTCTCGACCTTGGAGCCCGCACGGTATTTACCCGTGAGAAATCCGGAGGCAAGGGCGAAGTATGGTATGGACGAAAGTCTTTCTCGTGCTACCGCGTTGGCAAGTTCGCCCTCGTATTTGTCGCGCTCCATCAGATTGTAATGCTGCTGCAGAGCGACGTACCTTGCGAGGCCGTTGCGATCGGAGACCGCTAACGCTTCGAGCAGTCTTGGCGCAGTGTAATTGGAAGCCGCGATGTACCGCACTTTGCCTTCCCGCACCAGCGCGTCAAATGCGCCGAGAGTCTCTTCGAGAGGCGTGTGTTCGTCGTCCGCATGCGCGTAGTACAGGTCGATATAATCGCTCTGGAGCCGTTTGAGCGAATTCTCCGCGGCGACTCGGATTGTCTTGGCCGAGAGCCCTTTGAGTTGAGGGTGCATCCCGACTTTGGTTGCGATGATCGTCTGCTCCCGCTTCGCGCTCGCCGTGAGCCAACGTCCAATGATAGTCTCAGACTCTCCGCCGGAGTTGCCGGGCGCCCACGCGGAGTAAACGTCCGCGGTGTCGATAAAATTTCCTCCAGCCGTCGTGTACGCATCCAGGACGGCGAAGGACTCCTTTTCATTTGATGTCCAGCCAAACACGTTCCCCCCAAGCGCGAGGGGAAAAACATCGAGGTCTGTCGAACTGATTTTTGCCATTCTCGAAGCTACTGCGCCCACCTCGCTTGTCGAGCGTCAGCGTGTCGTAGGAGTTCTCGCGCCTGAGCTCGGGAGAATCAATTCTTGAGCAGAGCCGCTTCGACCGCATTCGGAAAGAGAGCCGTGACCTCGCCCTGCAATCTGAGTGAAACGCACGGCCGGTCATCGTGGTCGGTTGCTCCGCGATTGATTATCGCGTAAGGAACTCCGCGTTGGGCCGCCAGCAACGGAAACGAGGCAGCCGGATACACAGATAGTGTGGATCCAAGCGCGATCACCAGGTCTGCGTTTCCTGCCGCTTCACCCGCCCGCTCGAGTGCCAACGGGTCAAGACTCTGTCCAAAACTGATCGTCGCCGGTTTTAGGAACCCACCACAATCGCAGATTGGCGGTTTCCGATGAATCCGGAATTTCTCAAAACAGGGCTCGGGATCGCCACGCCAATGACAGCTTTGACATTCTACGAGTAGATTTGTGCCATGGAGCTCAACCAGGTGCTCTGTATTTGAACCGGCGAGCGCGTGCAATCCATCGATGTTTTGGGTGAGTACGGCGACGACTCTTTCGGCGTTTTCCAGCTTTACAATTGCGTGATGCACCTGATTTGGGCGCGCGGTGCGAAACGTTGGCCAAGCTTCGAGCTTGTAATCCCAGTGCTCGATGCGGGCCGCTTCCGAGGTCATGAAGTCGTGGTAATAAACCGGTTTGCGGCGGGTCCAGACCCCATTTGGTCCCCTGAAATCCGGAATCCCGCTTCCTGTCGAAATCCCGGCACCGGTGAAAATCAATATCTGGTGCGCCTTTCGAATATGTTCGACTAGAAGTTGGAGCTCCGCAGTCATCCGAACGTATTTGTAATCGCTGGATAGCTCTTAAACATACGAGCAAGTGAAGAAGTCAGGAGTTGCAGGAGTTCAGGATGCAAATATCCGTGCCGGGAACAGATACTGGCACCGAATCGACTGCTAAGCCGATTCGAAATCTTCATCGCATGGAGGCCGATTAATCACCATCCACAAACCGGAAAGCCGCCGTCTCATTCTGCAACTCCTGAACTCCAGCAACTCCTGACTTCTTCAATTGCTTTTAAAATAAATGAATCAAAAACCTGCATTGCTCACAAAATCTAAGGATTTGTGAGCGATGCAAGCTAGGGGTTTTTCAGCGACAAACTAAATACCCTGACATCTTTCTCAACAATCTCGGGCGCCAGGCGTTGATAGTCCGCCGTCAAATAACTTGGCTGAATCGCATTGTCGTTTTTCGGGTCCCTCAAATTGAGGCTGAACGAAAGCCCACTTAGTATTTGAACGGGCTGATAGGATTCAATGCGCTTTTTTTGCGCCTCTTGCTTTTGCTGTTCCTGACGCTGCATCTCCTTCTCGGCGAAGGTTTCGGTCCTCGAGCGTTCGGGCGAGGTGCTGAAATCAGGTTTTTGTTCACCGATCACGACGAGGGCAGGAAGGTCGATCGCCTTCGTAAGATCTTTCGAGTATTTCTCGCGATCGGCTGGTTTGAGTTCGGTCAGCGAAAATTGGAACTCGCCTTCTCGGCTCTGGATCAACAGTGAAGAAGAATTGCGGCTCAGGACCTGGACATCATGGAAAGTCTGCCCTGCGATCGTCGTGAGATCATCTCCACGGGCAGCAGCCGCAACGATCGTGGCCAAAAAAACAAACGAAAATTTTCGCAGTCGCGCGTTAACGGTTGGCCTGATGTCAGAATCGCCTGGGTTTTGTCGCACGATATCGAACCTAACCGCTAACTTAACTTCAAACCAGCCGAAATCTTCATGATGTGCAAGGTGTTGCTCGGACGGGGCCTCGACTTAATCTAAACTCCGAATTTGAGGAGTCGTCCTCGTACTCGTCCTCGAGAATCCCGATCGTTTCGCCATCAGACTAACAGAACAAATTAGTTCCATCGGTCTCTTTGCGGTCACGGAATCCCAATGCACCGAGGACGAGCACGAGGATAAGGACGAGGACGATTCCAAATTTCGGAATTTGGGCTTAATCAAGAAGTCAAGAAATCAAGAAGGTGCCCGGAGCGGGCCGGTAAAGAACTTGGCCGTGTCGACCACGCGCTTTTGTCTCTGGATTCTCGATTTCTTGAATTCTTGAATTCTTGAGTTCTTATACTTCGTATGGCAATCAAGAGCCGAATATCTGCGGAGAAGACAGATATCACCAAACTGGCGGTCGACGCGATCGTCAACGCAGCTAATACCTCGTTGCTAGGCGGAGGCGGAGTGGACGGCGCGATCCATCGTGCAGCCGGCCGCGAGTTACTGGAGGAATGCCGAGCGCTAGGCGGTTGCAAGACGGGCGAGGCAAAAATCACCAAGGGCTATCGACTGACGGCGAAGTGGGTGATACATACTGTCGGCCCAGTATGGCACGGTGGAGAACATAGCGAGCCTGAGCTCCTGGCGAGCTGCTATCGAGCTTGCTTCAATTTAGCCGCCAAACACCACCTCCGAAGTTTAGCTTTTCCGGCAATCAGTTGTGGCGTGTACGGGTACCCAATCGATCAGGCGGTCGACATTGCTTGTCGTGAATCTGTCGCCGGTTTGAAGGCCAACGAGTCAATCGAAAAGGTGATTTTCGCTTGTTTCGGCCAAGAAATTTACGCCGTTTACTTAGCGCGGTTGGGGCAGTTGAGCGAGTGAGAGCACCTCGGCCAATCGTGCTGCTCTTGACAATGCCCTTCTTTAGGATGACCGAACCGGCTCACGCCTCTGGTTCGCGGTCAGCAGATATACCCTTTGTTTTGCATGATTCGGTTCCGCAAATGCTGACCTGCCGTCAATCGACGAGATCTATCGCCAGGTGACTGATAGCGATTCCTTGGAAGACCTTGTGTCCCAACTGGCGC
>Ga0210399_10004804_pt1 | contig 10501 bp, 5 predicted proteins | sample IncBWC14MmetaG_FD_150865 | JGI IMG/M metagenome (GOLD analysis project Ga0210399, IMG submission 150865) | Forest soil microbial communities from Barre Woods Harvard Forest LTER site, Petersham, Massachusetts, United States - Inc-BW-C-14-M | ecosystem: Environmental > Terrestrial > Soil >...
CTGCTCCATCCAGACCGTGGCTTCGCTGTCGCTCGGTGCGCGATAGTCGCCCCGCGGCGAAAGCGATCCGCCGGAACCGACTTTCGGCGCGTTCGGAATGCAGGTCCGCTTGAATTGACTCAGCTTGAAGAAGCGCCAGAGAAACGTGCGCAGATGACTTTTGATCTGGGCGAGGCTGTATTCGTTGCGCTTATTCTCGGTGATATCGGGCCAGCGTCCGATCGCGCGATCATGCCAGGCGCAGTAAGCGAGAAATGCAATCTTGGGCGGCGGATAACCGAAGCGCAACGTGTAATACAAATTGAAATCCTGCAATTCGTAAGGCCCGATGATCGCTTCGGTCGCCTGGATCGCACCCGCGTGCCCCGGGATTAGCTCGGGACTGATCTCCGTCGCGAGGATTTCGCGCAGCACCGCGCTGGTCGCTTGGCCGAAGCGATCGGTATCCGCGACCCAGCGGATCACGTGCTGAATCAACGTCTTCGGCACGCTCGCGTTCACCGCGTAATGCGACATCTGATCGCCGACGCCGTACGTGCACCATCCCAGCGCGAGTTCGCTCAGATCGCCGGTGCCGACCACGATCGCGTCGTTGAGATTGGCGAGCCGGAACAGTAGATTCGTGCGTTGCCCGGCTTGCACGTTCTCGAAGGTGACGTCGTACTGCTCGCGTCCGGCGCTATAGGGATGGCCGATATCCTTGAGTAGCTGCGACGCTGCGGGGCGAATATCGATCTCGTGCGCCGCGCAGCCGATCGTGCCCATCAGGCGACGCGCTTGCGCGAGCGTGCGATCGCTGGTCGCGAACCCGGGCATCGTATAGGCAAGCAGATTACTGCGCGGACCACCCAGACGATCGATCGCCTGCGCGCAGACCAGCAGCGCCTGCGTCGAATCAATCCCGCCCGAGATTCCGATCACGACGCGCTGCAGGCCGGTCGCACGCAATCGGCTGACCAGACCCTGCACCTGGATCTCGTAAACCTCGGCGCAGCGATCGCCGCGGCCGGCGTTGTCGGCGGGAACATACGGAAAGCGTTCGTATTGCCGTTCGAGCAGCAGCGGCTCGCGCGTCGATAGCGGCGTGGTGAAAGCGATTTTGCGAAATTCGCGAATTGCGTCGCGCTCGTACCGCACAGCCTGCCCGAATGAGGTCTGACGCATGCGCTCCTGCGCCAGCCGCTCGAGATCGATCTCGGCGCAGACCAGTTGCGGCGCGTCTTTGAAACGTGCCGACTCCGCGATCAGGTTGCCGTTCTCGCAGATGAGAGCGTGGCCGTCCCACGCTAAATCGGTCGTCGATTCGCCCGGCCCGGCCGCCGAGTAAAGATAGGCCGCGAGGCATCGCGCGGATTGGCTCGCTACCAGTTCGCGACGATAATGCGCCTTGCCGATCGTGATATTCGACGCAGAAAGATTCGCCAGTACCGTCGCGCCCGCCAGCGCGGCGTGCGCAGAAGGCGGAATCGGCACCCACAGGTCCTCGCAAATCTCGACGTGCAATGTGAGCAGCGGCTGATCCTGATGTTGGAAGAGCAGGCGCGACCCAAAAGGAATATCGCGTTGGCCGCAAAGTTCGATTGTCTCGCTGATAGCGTTTTCCGCGGAATTGAATTGACGCGCCTCGTAAAACTCGCGGTAGTTCGGCAGATAGGTTTTCGGCACGACGCCGAGAATTCGCCCGCCGCAAATTACAATCGCGCAGTTGAACAACAAATTATCGACTTCGAGCGGCGTTCCGACGATCGCCATCAGGGGCATCGTGGCGGAAGCCGCGGTGATCCGCGCGATCGCATCGCGACATCCGTTGAGCAGCGCGCGCTGATGGAACAGATCGTCGCAGCTATAGGCCGACAAGCCGAGTTCGGGAAATAACGTGAGCAGCGCTCTGCGTTCGACGGCGGAACGCATCAGGGCGATCGTCTGATCGGCGTTAAAGACGGGATCGGCGACGCGCACCGCGGGAATTCCGACGGCCGCCCGGACGAAGCCGTGGTTGTAGAGGTTGAAGAAATTATCGCCTGGACGCACTGCCTCTGCTCCTCGATTTCTTCATGCGTACGCGATTTTTTCGCATGACCGCCATCGGATGGTTTCCCTATGTATATCAAGCTTTATCATGCCACGGCACCACAGTTTGTAAGTCCGTGCGGGAGAGACCTTCACCGGATCCGGTCGAACGCGAAAAATGCCTTGCGTGAGGGCCGACTTTGCGCCAATTTCAGGCTGGCGTCGCCGATCAGCAACTCGGGGGAGTTAACTGGAAAATGCTTCGACGCCAAGCATTCGGAGGCCGACTAGGGGGAGGCACACCGTCGTGGGGGAGACCAACTGCCCGTCATGCGGATTCGATTTGGCCGATGGGCGCACTATCGCTGGCCGGAGACAACTCAGCCAACGGGATGTGAGCATCTGCCGCCGATGCGGTGAAATCGTCATCCTGTGCAAGACCGATCAAGGGATCCGGGTCCGGCACGCCTCGGCCAGCGAGTACCTGAGCCTGCGGGAAGAGGCGCAAACCCTGCTGCGCGTCGCCTTCGTTTTGGTCAAGCGGTCGCGGCGCCCGGCGCGGATGTCGCGCCATCTTAACTGAAGGACGCGGCGTTTAGCCGGGCGCGCGTCGCGCGCCGACAGTATCGCGAAGCGTCGCGCGGCCTAATCGGTTACCGCGCCTAAACTGCTGGTCGAGACCTGCGCCGCATATTTCGCGAGCACGCCGCGTGTATAGCGCGGTTTGGGGGGTGTCCAGGCCGCCCGCCGGCGCGCAATCTCAGCGTCAGGAACATTGAGCTGCAAGAGTCGTTTGTCTGCATCGATCGTGATCGAATCGCCCTCGTGAATCAGCGCGATCAATCCGCCCACCTGCGCCTCGGGTGCGACGTGACCCACCACTAAGCCATAAGTGCCGCCCGAGAAGCGGCCGTCCGTGATTAGCCCGACCGCGTCGCCCAGCCCCGCGCCGATAATAGCGGAGGTCGGCGAAAGCATCTCGCGCATCCCGGGTCCGCCCTTCGGACCCTCGTAGCGAATCACGAGGATATCGCCCTTCTTGATCTTGCCGGCGAGGATCGCGTCGAGCGAATCCTCCTCGCGCTCGAAGACGCGCGCCGGGCCGGTAATTTCGTGATGGGCGATGCCGGTGACCTTCGCGACGCATCCCTCCGGCGACAGATTACCCTTGAGAATCGCGAGATGACCCTGCTTGTACATCGGATTATCCCACTGCCGGATAACCTCCTGATCCTTGCGCGGCGCGTCCGGCACTTCGCGCAGGCTCTCCGCGATCGTCTTGCCGCTGATGGTCAGCGCGTCGCCGTGGAGCAGGCCGTGATTGAGCAACATCTTCATTACTTGCGGAATGCCGCCCGCGCGATGCAAATCCGTCGCAACGAAACGTCCCGAAGGCTTCAGATCGCAGAGCACCGGAATCCGTTGGCGAATCACCTCGAAATCATCGATCGTCAGCGGCACTTCCGCCGCGTGCGCGATCGCAAGGAAATGGAGGACCGCGTTGGTCGAGCCGCCGACCGCCATCACGACCGCGATCGCATTTTCGAAGGCCTTCCGGGTCATCACCTGGCGCGGCAATATCCGGCGATGGATCGCGTTGACCACCGCCGTCGCAGATTGCGCCGCGCTGTCGCCCTTCTCGTCGTCCTCGGCGGCCATCGTGGAGGAATAAGGCAGACTCATCCCCATCGCCTCGATCGCCGACGACATCGTGTTCGCGGTGTACATCCCGCCGCATGAGCCCGCGCCGGGACAAGCGCGCCGCTCGACCTCGAGCAGTTCTTTTTCGTCGATCTTGTTGGCGCTGAATTGACCGACCGCCTCGAACGCGCTGACGATCGTCAGATCCTTGCCGTTGTAGTGACCTGGCTTGATCGTCCCGCCATAGACGAAGATCGCCGGGATGTTCATCCGCGCGATCGCGATCATCGCGCCGGGCATATTCTTGTCACAGCCGCCGATCACGATCGCCCCGTCCATCGATTCCCCGTTGCAGGCGGTCTCGATCGAATCCGCAATCACCTCGCGCGAGACCAGCGAATACTTCATCCCTTCAGTGCCCATCGAGATGCCGTCGCTGATCGTGATCGTGCCAAACACTTGCGGCATCGCGCCGGCCGCCTTGACCGCAGCCTCGGTGCGCTTGGCCAGAATATCGAGGCCGAGATTGCATGGCGTGATCGTGCTGTAGCCGTTCGCGATACCAACGATCGGCTTCTCGAAGTCATTGTCGCCAAAACCGACGGCGCGGAGCATCGCGCGATTGGGCGAACGCTGCGCCCCCTGCGTTACTATTCGGCTGCGCAAATTCTCGGCCATGATAATTGATCTCCACCGCGCGGATTTCAGTGTCCGCAAAGTCGGCGCCGCCACGGCGGCGCGAAGCGGGATTGCACCACAAGCCGACGCCCCTTCGCAAGCTCGACGGTATCGATCGGAAGTTGCCGCTCGCTTGCTTTTCCAACTCCGGCGGTGCGATTAGTTGCGAACGAATTGGAGGCGCGGATCGCAATGGCGGATGCAAAGCCACGGATGCTCGACGGCTACAAGGTGCTCGATTTTACGCAGGTGCTCGCCGGACCGACCACCACCCGCTACCTGGCCGAGATGGGCGCGGAGATAATCAAGATTGAGATCTCGGCGCGCGGGGACATTGCGCGCCAGGTGCCGGTTATCCGCGACGGCCGCAGCGGCTACTACGTGCAGCAGAATCGGGGAAAAAAGAGCCTCGCCGTCGATCCGAAAAAGCCCGCCGGGCTGGCTATCATCAAAGCGCTAATCCCGAAGATGGACGTGCTCGTGGAGAACTACTCCCCGGGCACGATCGCCCGGATAGGATTGGATTATCCGACGGTCAAGGCGCTGAACCCGAAGATCGTGATGTGCTCGATCTCGACCTTCGGGCAGGCGGGCCCGCTGGCCGATCGCCCCGGCTACGACTTCATCGGCTGCGCCTACTCCGGCGTGCTCAGCATGCTGGGCGATCCCGATCGCACCCCGGTGCTGCCGCAGGTCGGAATCGGCGATATCACGACCGGCGTGCATGCGTTGAGCGCGATTCTCGCGGCGTTACTCCATCGCGAGCGCTCGGGAATCGGGCAATATGTCGAGACCTCGTTGCTTGATTGCTATTTCAGTTATCAAGACCTGACGGTGCAAACCGTGAGCTTAAGCGACGGCAAAGTTTTGCCGCGCCGCAGCGGATCACACCATTTTGCGCTGACGCCGCTCGGCGTTTTCCGCGGCAAGAAACATCCGATAATGGTGATGTCCAGTGCGGAGCATCAGTTCCCGGATCTTTGCCGCGCGATGGGCAAGCCGGAGCTGGCCACCGATCCGCGCTTCAAGGATAACCCGGCGCGCACGGCGAACAGCGCTGAACTCAAGCGGATCGTGCAGGAGTGGTTCGATTCGGTAAGCGACGAAGAGGCGCTGCAGCAGATGGAGGAAAACCGCGTGCCGCATGCCCCAGTGCTGGCGGTGGAAGAGGCGATGGCCCATCCCCATCATCGCGGGCGCGGTATCGTGCAGACGATCAACGATCGTTTTCTTGGGACCTTCGATGTCCCTGGATTCCCGCTGCGATTTTCGGAGTATCCGGAGAAGCGGGAGATGGAAGCGCCGCTGCTGGGCGAGCATAACGCGGAGATCCTGCGTGATTATCTTGGCTATGACGCGACCCGGGTCCGGCAACTCGAGGAAAATGGCGTGCTGTATCACGGCGACCGCTAGCGTCCGACTCGGCGCGTCGTCTTCTTTTCTTGTCTTTTCGTATCGACCGTGCCATTAGCGGGTGATTCGCGGTTACCCGGCAGGAGGCGCTATGGCAGCTCCGATCCCGATGCTCGAAGGCTACAAGGTGCTCGATTTCACCCAGGTGCTCGCGGGCCCGACCACCACGCGCTACCTCGCGGAGATGGGCGCCGAGGTGATCAAGGTCGAGATCGCGCCCAACGGCGATATCTCGCGCGGCGTACCTTTCATCCGCGACGGCCGGAGCGCCTATTACATCCAGCAGAACCGCGGCAAACGCAGCCTCTGCCTCGATCCGAAGAAGCCTGCCGGACTGGCGCTGCTCAAGGAGTTGGTCCCGAAGGTCGATGTGCTCGTTCAGAATTTCGCGCCGGGCGTCATCGAGCGCCTCGGCCTCGGCTACGAAGTCGTCCGCGCGCTCAATCCGAAGATCGTGATGTGCTCGATCTCATCGCTCGGCCGCACCGGTCCGCTTGCGGATCGACCCGGCTACGACTATATCGGCGCCGCCTATTCCGGCGTCCTCGACATGACCGGATTCATCGATCGGCCGCCCGTTTTTCCGCAGGTCGGGATCGGCGATATCAGCACCGGCGTTCATGCGATGGGCGCGATTCTCGCCGCCCTGCTCTATCGCGAGCGCACCGGCAAGGGTCAGCACGTGGAGACCTCGCTGCTCGACTGTTATTTCAGCTATCACGAGGCCAACGTCCAGTTGCTCAGCGCGAGCCACGGCGCGATGCAGCCGAAGCGCGCCGGGTCACATCATTATCTGGTCTGTCCCGCCGGCATTTTTAACGGCAAGCGTAATCCGGTGCTGATTATCGCAGGAATCGATCACCAGTTTCCTTACCTCTGTCGCGCGATGGGTCAGCCTGAACTCGCGATCGATCCGCGCTTCAAGGATCTGCCCAGCCGGGCTAAGAATGCTGCAGAACTGATAGCGCTGGTTCAAGCCTGGATCGATTCGCTACCGAGCGATGACGAGTTATTCCGCTTGCTCGAGGAAAACCGCGTGCCCCACGCGCCCGTGCTGACGGTAGAACAAGCAATGAATCATCCCCACTTGCGCGAACGCGGGACGGTCCGCACGATCCACGATCGCCAGTTCGGCGACTTCGACGCGCCCACTTTTCCGCTGCGCTTCTCGGAATATCCCGAGCCGCTGGATCTAACTGCGCCGACGCTGGGCGAGCACAATGCGGAGATTCTGCACGACTATCTTGGTTACGACGCTACTCGCGTCCGGCAACTCGAGGAGAGCGGCGTTCTGCATCACGGCGAGCACTAGGGCACAGCCACCCTGCAAGCCGGCGGCTTTACCAGCCGCCGCCGTGACAGAATTTGAGAATCGTACCGACAAGGATTCTGCAATCCTCCCAGATTGACCAATTATCAATATAGCCGCAATCGAGCTTGACGATTTCCTCGAAGTCGCTGACCTTGCCGTTGCCATGCAACTGCCAGAGTCCGGTCACCCCCGGTTTCATACTGAGCCGCCGCTGGTGATGCGCGCTGTAGTTGGCGACCTCGTCCGGCGTCGGCGGACGGGTCCCAACGAGACTCATCTCGCCACGCAAAACATTCCAGAATTGCGGCAACTCGTCGAGATAGTGTCGGCGCAGAATCCGCCCAAGGGGCGTCACCCGCGGATCGTCACGCATCTTGAAGATGTGCCCGGTCATCTCATTGTATTCGGTCAACTCACACAGCCGATCCTCGGCGGTGATGTGCATTGTGCGAAACTTGTAGAACGTGAAGAGCCGCCCATTACGGCCAACGCGGATCTGTTTGAATAGCACTGATCCCTCGGTCTCGTGCCGAATCCGGCGGGCATACAGGAGATAGGCCAAACCGCACAAGATCAGACCAAAAAAGGCACCGACAATATCGATAACGCGCTTGATCGTGAGACCGATCCCCAATTCGGGAACCATCTCGAGCGATAGGAGGTACTCTCCATCCCCCAGGCGCTCCGTCGTATAGCGTCCCACCGGACCCATCGGCGACCGCACCAAGGTCCGAAACGTGATACCGCGAACGGCGCACAGATAGGGCAACGTCGCGCTATCCACGCCCACGCACGGTTCAACCTGCAGGACTTCGTCGATCGCGTGACGGTTAAGCAAATGCTCGATGCTGTCGTAGGTTTCGGTTCCCTTTGGGCTCTGAAAACGCACGCGGCCATCGCCGTCGCCGGCGACAGTGCCGACGAACCGATCGGCATGCAGCAGATGGCTGCTTAAGGTATTGCGCCCACTCGCCTCAAGATTGGTCCCGAGGACCAGCACCCTTGAGCTGAAGGACTTTATCCGTGAGCGGAGACGCGTCCCGAACGACTGCGCGGCGCCACTGCCGACCACCAGGGTGATCGCGGCGGCGGCGAGGGCCAGCCCGGAAATGGGCTCACCGCCCCGTGTCGAGGCGAAATAATACGTACCGAGAAACAAGCTGGACCCAACCAACGTAGCAGGTCTCAAAGAGGTCAACGCAAGACTCCTTGCTCTATGCTCATCTAGGCTAACGCTACATAGCAAACACTATCTGGCCAAAAAAGGCACCTCCGTGCTAGCGCACTGCCCTTGAAGTGATGCCAAGAATTAACCGATAGAGCTTAAAGTGGTGTTAGACTCAAGCAAAATGAACTGATCTCTACGCTTTTTCGCACTCCAAATTCGCTTGCGTCGCCAATGACGAACCGTTCATTTTTTCAGCATCGGTGCAAATTCGAAGCGACCCAGCCAATCTGAATTTGGATTTGTACCATATAACTGAATCAGACTAATCATAACAAGGCAGAGGTGCTGTATCGTTCTTAACGGTTAAGTCGATCGGGTTGTGCGCCTTAAGGCGTCTTGGAGCACACCCGACTTTCACACCGATACCCAATGTTACTTCAAACCCACTAGAGCGCACGTCGGTTCCGAAGCTCCCTCGGAGCGAGATCGCGTCCGGTTCCCCTGTCAACTTATTGCGCGAATCGACGCCTTTGGGGTACTCGACTCCAGAATCAGACGGATCGCTGTCTAAGGTGTGCTTTATGGAAACCCTGAAACTAGATGAAGCCGGGGATGGGTCCGGCGGCGCAATCTTGACGTTGAACCGTCCCGCGGCGCTCAACGCACTCAACACCCTGATGATCGAGGAGCTTCTGAGCTTGTTTCACGAACAGGCCTACAACGAGGCACTGCGCTGTCTTGTGATCACCGGAGCGGGTGGGCGCGCGTTCTCGACCGGCGGTGATCTGAAAGAACGCAATGGGATGAGCAACGATCAGTGGCGCCATCAGCACCATCTGATTGAGGAGATGTTCGAGGCGTTGTGGAACTTCCCCGTCCCGACGATCGCGGCCGTCGAAGGCTTTGCTTATGCGGGCGGCTGCGAGCTGGCGCTTGGAACGGACTTCATCATCGCCGCCGAAACGGCGGAGTTCGCGGTCAAGGAGGTTACCCGCGGCATCATGCCGGGCGGCGGCGGGATCCATCGCCTGGCCCGAACGATCGGCGTCCCGCGCGCGAGTGAGATGATTTACACCGGACGTGCGCTCAACGCGGATCAGGCCTATGCATGGGGCATGGTGAACCGGGTTGTCCCGACAGGACGCGCACTGGCGGTCGCGCAGGAAATCGCGAACGACATCCTTGCGAGTGCGCCACTCGCGGTTCGGGCCGCCAAGATCGCGATTAATCGCGGTATCGACTGTGATTCGCGCACGGCCTACGCAATCGACATAGCGGCCTACAACCAGCTTATCGGTAGCGAGGACCGACTCGAGGGTATCGCAGCCTTCAACGAAAAGCGCAGACCGGTTTGGAAGAATCGATAACGGGCTGAGCGCGATCACGCGACGCAATAGAGTATCCTGATCAGCGCGATTCGCTCGCTCGATCTCGCAATTCCAAGGAGCGATTAGATGGATTTCGAATTCACCGACAGCCAGAAGGAGATCCGCGCAGCGGTCGCTGCCCTGTGCGCGCGCTTCGGCAACGAATACTGGCGCGGCTGCGATGAGAAAAATGCCTATCCCGACGAATTCGTCAAAACGCTGAGCGAAGCGGGGTGGCTCGCGGCGCTGATTCCGCAGGAATACGGCGGCGCCGGGCTGGGGATGCTCGAAGCCTCCATCATCCTCGAAGAGATCAATCGCAGCGGTGGCAACGCGGTCGCCTGCCACGCCCAGATGTACACGATGGCTTCGATCCTCAAGCACGGCAGCGCCGATCAGAAACAGCGCTACCTTCCGCGTATCGCGGCGGGCGATTTGCGACTGCAATCGTTCGGGATCACGGAGCCGGACGCTGGTTCCGAAACGCCGCGCATCAAGACCTTCGCCCGGCGCGAGGGCGATCAATACGTGGTCAACGGACAGAAGATTTTCACCTCGCGTTATCAGCATTCGGACATGCTGCTCTTGCTCACACGCACCACGCCCTTCGATCAAGTCACGAAGAAGACCGACGGGATGAGCCTCTTTCTCGTGAACCTCAAGGAAAGCGGCAGCGCGATCAAGGCGGTGCCGATCGCCACGATGGTGAATCACGGCACCAACCAGCTTTTTATCGATAATCTGATCCTGCCGCGTGAGGCGCTGATCGGCGAGGAGGGCAAAGGCTTCTCCTATGTCCTGAGTTCGCTCAACGCGGAACGGATTCTCGTCGGCAGCGAATCGATCGGCGACGGCCGTTGGTTTGTCGAATACGCCGTGAAGTATGCAAACGAGCGGCGCGTCTTCGATCGG
>Ga0210399_10004805_pt1 | contig 10500 bp, 8 predicted proteins | sample IncBWC14MmetaG_FD_150865 | JGI IMG/M metagenome (GOLD analysis project Ga0210399, IMG submission 150865) | Forest soil microbial communities from Barre Woods Harvard Forest LTER site, Petersham, Massachusetts, United States - Inc-BW-C-14-M | ecosystem: Environmental > Terrestrial > Soil >...
TCAGGTCCTCAGGGTCGAGTCCCAGGGCCTTGAGGATCGTGGGCGCGACCTGCGACGTGGCGACCGGGGTCTTCACAACCCCGGCCTCCAGATCCGGATGGGAGACGATCAGTCCGACGTTGGTGTCCCCGAAGCTGAAGCCTCCATGCTCGGCGTTTTTCTTCGTCGACGGGGTGTAGACGGTGCCATACACGGGTTGGACCATGATGTCGGGCGTGCGGCTGTCCGTCGTCGGGTCATTGAACTTCAACCTTAGCTCCCGCCCCGCCATGACCTCGTCGATAAACAGCGCCTTGGCATTCGCATTCAGGTAGTCGGCAACCGCCTTCGTATCGCTCTGGTGCTCGAGCCAGATCAGGGCGATGTCGTCATCCTGAACGAAGCCGCACGAGCCGGTGCTGCAGTTGTTGGCGTTGGCGATGGCGATCCCGCCCGGGTTGGTAGCGGCATCGGGCAGAGTTGCCACGAGATCCGCAAAGTGGCCGGGCTTGTTGACTTTCGCCGGGTTGATGGGTGATTGGCCGTGTTTCGCGGAGACAACGAACAGAGTGGATTCGTAGAGGCCCCGGTCCTTGAGGGCCTGAATCATGCGGCCGAGGGCTTCGTCGGTCTTCCGCAGGCCGTAGGCGAGAACCTCGGTTGGGGTCCCGGCACCATCCACATAACCTCCGGGCTTTCCCTTCAACGCGTTGCCATCGACTGGATTACAGAGGAGTGGATCGGCCGTGTCGTGAGATACCTTCTGTCCCACGCTCACCGCCTGGAAATTCATGCCAAAGACGGTCGGGACTCCCGGCGCCGGCGATCCGTCGTGCCTTCGACCGTGAATCTGGTTGATGATGCCCTGGACCTTTTTCTCGTCGTTCTCGACCGTGCAAACCACGCTCACCGTCGCATCGAACCCGCCCACGTTGGTGATTTCGGGTGTGTAGAGGTCATCCACACCCGCTCCCGAAGGCCCGTTCACCAGATCATAGGCGGGGTGTTTGTCCGCCCAAGCAGTGCGTCCCCCTTCCGCCTTGACCACCTCGAAGATCGTGTTGGTCCGAATTGCCTGGTGGGGAAACAGGGGAACGCAATTGCCGTGCGCGTCCAAGTGACGTGGCAATTTGGTGGGATCGATGACGTCCTGGGAGACGTTGGCCGCATTGTACAGATCGACGCTCTCATCGAAGGTCATCGTGTTTCCGGTGGCACCGGAGCAGCTCGTGTTCGTGGGGTCGAAAATGGTGCGGTCGTAGCTGACGTCGTAGAAGAGCCCATGGGTGACAGGTGACCCACCGGTGACGAGCGCCAGGAGTCCAGGGAATGAATCGGAGTTCGCGGGAGTGCGGGCGTTGGAGTACGTGATCCCGTGCCGGGAGAGCGCGGCCAGAGCGGAGTGGGGATGGGTGTCCACGAAGCGCGCCACATCCAGCGCATGCAGGCCGTCAACGCTGATGAGAAGCGCATGACGGATTTCACGACTGTCCTCTGCCTGAGAGAGCGAGACCGACGCCGCCCCCATCATCAGAATGAGAGAGAGAGTCCGGAACATTTCTTTCAAGGAAACCTCCTTATTGCCGTTTCACTGGACTCTAGGTGGCAGGCGTGACGGCGGAATGAAGAAGGGTCGACTTTTGGGTGAAGTAACGGTCCGAGGATTCTGGATTCACCGCACCGAGCTCGAGCTCGGGAGCATCGTTGGCGCGGCAACGACACTTGTTCAGAGCGACGAATCCCTTTGACGACGCCGACCAGGACCTAAGAGAGCTCGGGTCTCCTCGCCAGCAGCGATGCCCGTTTCACAGCCGCGGGTGGCCATGATCGGATGGTATATACTCGGCCGGCGCCACCGGGCAACGGTCGGTCGGCCGGCAAAGAGCCGGTCCGGTACCTCTCCCGAATCAGCCCCACCGGGCTGTGGCCGGCAACGCTGGCTCGTGAGGTGAGCCATCACACTCCACCGCCTGCCCCCCTTCGCATCCGTCCTGGTGTCCGCCAGCCTCTTGGGGGCCGCTTCTTTTCTTACCCTCGAGGCGGATGGATACATTCGAGCGACCGTCGACCTCGAGATCCGCTCTCCGAATGTATCGCCCGCAAACCTGGAGTTGCACTGGGCGAAGAGCGTCAAGGCTTTCGATGAGCGACGAGCCTGGAAGACTATCGTCCCGCCCGGCCGTTCCCGCCACAGCGTCTACATTCCCGCAGACGTGAACGCGCTGCGCATCGAGCTTGGGGAACGACCCCTCAACATTCTGATTCACGAGGTCGCGCTCCGCAGTCGCTTCGGCGTCGCTCTAGCCCAGTGGAATTCCCGCACCGGCTTTCGCGGCTGGAAGCCGAGCACCGAGGTCTCTCGTTTCGCCCTCACTCCCGACGGTCTCGAAGTAGAAACCACGGGCGGGGAGCCACGCATCAGCATCGAAGGCCTGACCGAAGTCCAGCCTCGACGCCTCAAGAGCAACATCGGCCTGGCCGCCGTGATCGGCTTGCTCTTGGGCTTCGCGCACGCCTGGCTGACGGCAGGTCTAGTCAGCTCCGGGGCCGGTCTGCCAGTCGGAGTTGCACCGGCCACGCCCCTGGCCACCCTCGGTAGTGTGATCCTATTCGTCACTTCCACGGCCCTGAGTGCGGCCGCGGGGTACCTCGTTTACGAGCGGCTTCTGCGACCTCCCCGCGTCGGCCCGGACACGAGCATCGGACAACACGATCTATTTCTCGTGGACTCCAGGGGGCGACGCCTCTCGGAGGTACCGGGAGACGTGGCCATCGTGCTCGATCCCTTCACCGGCTATCGCAATGCCCCGCGTCAAGAGACGAGCCGGGTCACGACCGACGAAAACGGATTCCGGGGAGGCATCCCCGCCGGGGACCGGCGGCTGGCCATGGTGGTGGGCGGGTCGGCCGCGTTCGGATTCGGGCTTGAATCCGACAAAGAAACCTTCGCTGGCGTTCTCAATCGGCTCCAGTCCGCTTACCGAGTCGTGAACACGGGAGTCACGGGCTTTCTTTCTGGCCAGGAACTCAGCCTCATGGTTCACAAACTTGACGATTTCCACCCGAAGCTCTACGTGGTATTCGACGGTTGGAACGATCTCTTTTTCACGCAATCGTTCCCCAATCTGCGACTGCACGACTTTGGCTTCAACTGGCCAATCTGGGGAGACATCGAGAACCGACTCCACGACCAATACCTGTCACGGGCTCCCGTGGCCCAAGCATCAACGATCCCCGGCTTGGCGTCACCGGCCCGCGGGGAAGCCGAAAACCTGCAGGGGGCGATCGCCGCCTACATAGAGAATCTGGGCCGGATGAAGGCCTTCGCCGATGCACGGGGGGCCAGGCTGGTCGTGATCTTTCAGCCCGAATTGTTGAGTAAACGCACCCCCACAAAAGAGGAGGTGTCGTTGCGGAAGGAGTTCCTCGACTGGGCCGCTCGACCGCGCGTCAAGTTCGACGCCGCCCGCTTCTCCTCCGACTACCGCATGATGATTGGAGCCGCGGGCCGGGCCTGTGATGGTCTGGGGGTCAGCCACCTCGACCTCAATAGCGACGGCCGCTTTCAGGAGAGCCGCGAAGAGCTGTTCATCGACCACGTTCACTTCAACGCGCACGCTCACCGGCTGGTGGCCGAGATCCTTCGAGAGGAACTGGAACGAGCCGCCCCCTTACCTTGAATCCGCTCGTTCAGATCCAGCGTACGTAGGCTCGGGCCAGCCCGTTCGAGTTCCAGCCTTCCCTGCTCCCGAGTTGCCCGGTTCCTCGCCGGGGGGAGTCCCTCACCAAGCGCGACAGGCGTTCTCCCGCACCATGGGTTGGCCCGTTCGGCACCCGAAGGCCTCGCGGAACTCCTCCATGTTGCCGACCGTCCCCATGACACGGAACTGGCCGGGCGAGTGCGGGTCGGTCTGCGCGAGCTGGCGGGCGGCCGGCTCGGTCACGTTCTGGCACCACACGTTGGCGAAGCCAAGGAAGAAACGCTGCTCGGGCGTAAAGCCGTCGATCCGTGTCCGTTCCTTCCCTTCGAGCGTCCTTTGCAAAGCTCGGTAGGCGACGCGCAGGCCACCGTTGTCGGCTGTGTTCTCGCCCAGGGTGAGCCGGCCGTTCAGATGGACGTCGCCATTCACAGGGTCCTTTACGGACACGAAACCGTCGTACTCCTTCGCGATGCAGTCCGTGCGCTCTTGGAACGCCTTGAGGTCATCCGGGCTCCACCAGTTCTCCAGGTTGCCCTCGGGATCGAACTTACTCCCCTGATCATCGAAGCCGTGCGTGTACTCGTGCCCGATCACGACCCCGATCCCACCGAAGTTGACGGCATCGTCGCGCTCGCTATCAAAGAAGGGCGGCTGGAGGATGCCCGCCGGGAAAACGATCTCGTTGTTCGCGGAATTGTAGTAGGCGTTGACCGTGGGCGGGGTCATGCCCCAAAGGGTACGGTCCGTTGGCTTATCGATGCGGTCATGGCTGCGCTTGATCTCGAATATCTCAGCGCGCCGCCAATTGCCAACAAAGTCATCGCGGCTGACCTCCACCGAGCTGTAGTCCTTCCACGCCTCGGGGTAGCCCACCTTCCGAGTGCTGAAGGCTTGGAGCTTGGCGAGCGCCTTTCGCCTGGTTTCGGGGGTCATCCAGGGCAGGCTCTCGATGTCCTCGCGCAACGCAGACGTGATCGCCTCGATCATCTGGCGCATGCGTGCTTTGCTCTCGGGGCCGAAAGTCTTCTCCACGTACAGCTGACCGAGCGCGTCGCCCAGCGCGCGGTCGGTGGCCTGGACGCATCGCTTCCAGCGCGGCTCCATTTCCTTGGCGCCGTTCAAGTACTCACGGTTGAAACGGAAGTCCTCCGTTACGAATGGCGAGCTCAGGTAGGGAGCGGCCGCGCGCACGACGTGCCATCTAAGGTAGGTCTTCCAGTCCGCAAGGGGTGTGCGCTCGACGAGGCCGTTGGCCTCCTGAAAATACTTCCGGCTGGTCAGGTTGACGCGCTGAAAACGCCGCGCTCCCGTGGCAGGGAAGTACGTGTCAAAGTCGAAAGCGGGGGCGAGCCCCTTGAGCTCATCGATCGACATTGGGTTGTCGCGGTTCCGCGGATCGCGCATGGAAACGCGGTCCAGGTGGGCCCTGGCCAGGTCGGTTTCGATACGCATAACGGTCTGGGCATCGGCGGCCGCTTTCTCCGTGCTCTCACCCAGCAGCCCGAGCACGCGGGTGACGTGCTCCACATATTTCGCGCGTTTTTCCTTCGACTTCGCGTCGTCCTTCAGGTAGTCGTCGCGGTCGGGCAGGCCCAAGCCGCCCTGCCCCAGGGTGGCGATGGTCCGCCTGGAGTCATGGAGGTCGGGCGCGGAGCTGAAGCTAAACAGGCCAGGCAACGCGTGCGCTTGGTTGTCGCCGAGGAGACGGAACAGATCAGATCTCGATCCGACGGCCTCCACCCGAGCGAGGATCGGCTCGAGGGGCTTGGTCCCCTTGGTTTCGAGCCCGGCCTCGTCCATGCAAGCCGCGTAGTAGTCGCCCACCTTGGTCTCAACGGGCGAGCGCTTGCCTTCTGCATTCTTCGACCGCTCGAGTATCTCGTGGAGGACGCCGCGGTTATGGTCAGCCAGCTCGTTAAAGCGGCCCCAACGTGATTCATCCGCCGGAATCGGATTGGCCCCGCGCCAGCCTCCACAAGCAAACTGGTAGAAGTCCACACACGGGTCGACCGATCGATCGAGAACGCTGACGTCGAAGCTTCCGGCCCGCAGACGCGCCGCTGGGGGTCGGTCAGCGGCGTGCGGCGAGTCTAAGCTTGGCTCCCTGTCCGCCGCGGCGACGGCGGTGGAGGCGACGAACAACAGGAACGCGGGCTGCTTTCTCATCACCGGGCCCTCCCAAAGGCCACAATGGGCTATTGCAGTTTGCTCGCGAATGGGCCCAGCCGTGGAGGTCTGGGGCCGGTCCGAAAGAAGGCTTTTCGCGGCATTGAAAGGACGCATAATATCCGATCGAGCTGCTCGACGGGCTGTGGGGACCAAGTCTGACTTCGGCCTGTTCGGGGCAAACGGGTAGCAGAGCGCTCGTTCTAGGTCGTCGGGGGTTTGGTGCCTCAAGAGCCAGCCGCGCAAGACAAAGTCGTGGCCCGCTACCAGGATGGTCGCCTCCTGAAGGGCTTCACCACTGACTTCCTGCCCGAAGCGGAGGTCTTTCATCTGTCACCTGTGGCCCCGACTCAAGGGGCTACCCCGGTAGAGGTCCGAGTTGCCGAGCTGAAGGCTCTTTTCTTCGTGCGCGAGTTCCAGGGCAGGCCCGACTATAGCGACCGGAAGGAGTTCGATCCCGCGAGGCCTCCCGTGGGTCGGAAGGTCAGGGTCATCTTTAAGGACGGGGAGCTTATTCTGGGCACCACGCCCGGGTACCAGCCCGACCACTTTGGGTTTTTCGTGGTGCCCGCTGACCCGAGGTCAAACATAGAGCGCTGTTTTGTGGTTTCGTCAGCAACGAGGGACGTCACCTTGCTCTAGATTGGTCCGGCCCTTCTGCAGCCAATCCAAAGGGCGTTTTCTACAACGTCCCGCCAAGAAGCAGTGTTGACCCCGCCGCAGCGAAAAGTAACCCGTCGGCTTCGGTCCAGGGAAGATCAAGAGCCATTTCGATATTGACCCAAGTTCCCTGTTTACTATCGAGTAGCAGGCCTCAGCCACGGGGTCTCACGCCTGGCACGTAGCTTGCTTAATCCAGGGTCGGGAGGCCGTACATGTCCGAATTTGAGAAACCCTTGGAAGAGCCGGAATTCGAGGAGGACTTCGACGACGCCGAGCTCCAGGCCATGTTCGCGGTCACGCTCGCCAGCGTCACCGGTCGCTACGACAGTTCCGTCAGCGCATACAAGGCCCACTCCAAAGACACCGAGCCCCTCTGACTCTAAGGGGTATCGATTCCCCGGATGAGCCTGAACCTCTCAGCATTTCGCTCCCCGCCAGAGACTAGCCTCCGCACTTCCCACCGAATTTCTACTTAATACCGGCAACGCCTACCTCAGCTTCTTTGGTTCTCGCCCGTCGCACGCGGGAGAGCCCTTAGGAGCTCAAGAGCGTCTCGAGCAAGGGGCAGACGGTCTCCTCGTTCAAACTTCCGGCGGATAGTGCTTCGTGATGAGCAGATCGTACGCCAGCCCGCCGACCAAGCCGCCGAGGATCGGCCCGACAATGGGAACCCACCACCAATGGTTCCCCGCGCGGAAGACTTCGCTCCCCCAGCCAGCGAGGGCCGTAAAGAGACGAGGGCCAAGGTCACGGGCCGGGTTGATGGCGTAGCCTGCGTTGTAGCCAAAGGTCATCCCGATAAGCACGACCGCGGCTCCGAAAAGGACGGGCCCCAAGCGGGGATCGGGCGCGAGGTTACGCTGGTCGGTCAGGGCAAAGACCAGCGCTACAAGGAGCGCGGTCCCCACGATCTGGTCCGCAAGGCCCCCGGGGACGTTGCTCAGGAAGTCCTGCGGATAGGTCGCCCAAATTCCGGCCGTTGCCTGCGGACCTGTCACTCTTCGGATGCCGCCGTCGAAGCGGTCCAGCGCCTCGTGGTAGACCACGAAAGTCACGGCGGACGCGGCGAAGGCCCCCGCGATCTGAGCCCCGCAGTAGGCCAGTACTCTTCGCCACGGGAACCGCCCGTGGACGGCCAACGCCAGGGTCAGCGCGGGGTTCAGGTGGGCGCCGGAAACGCCCCCCGCCACATAGACGGCCATGGTCACGGCCAAGCCCCAACCGATGTTGATGGAGAGGTACGTACCGTGGCTACCCCCACTCAACACCACTTGGGCCACCACCGCGGTTCCGAAGAGGATCAACACAAACGTGCCCAGGAATTCGGCCACCGCCGTCCGTCCGGTCTCTCTTAGCATGCTTGCACTCCGGTCGCGCTCTGCCTTTCCGGTTTCCGCCCTTCGCGCCAGCTAAGCCCTTTTCGTGGTCGACGGCATCCTAGATTGTTTGGGTGGCGTGTCTCAAGCCCTTGGCAGGAAGGACATGGGCGCCAGCGTGGGGTGAGCTACAGGAGTGCTATACTGCCAGATTATGCGGACGTCATTCGGCACGCCGAACGCGGGCACCGTTCGTCATTTGAGCGTGAAGTACAGACCGTCATAGCGCGGCGGCGACGAAGGCGTTATCAAGTCTGGACAAGCAAAGCGCCTGTAGCTCAGTTGGATAGAGCGGCAGCCTTCTAAGCTGCGGGTCAGGGGTTCGAGTCCCTTCAGGCGCGCCAGCTGCTGTGGTGGATGTAGCTCAGCTTGGTTAGAGCGCCAGGTTGTGGCCCTGGAGGTCGCGGGTTCGAATCCCGTCATCCACCCCACAAACAACTTACAGATTCATCTTTGCCGTGGGTTCCACATGGGTTCCACACTTCTTGACCACTAGTAACATATATGTTACTATCTAACGGTTGTGATTGAGATCCGCGAGTATCTCGATACAAACGGCGACAGCCCGTTTCGGGCTTGGTTCGACGAACTTGACGCGGCAGCCGCCGCCAAGGTCACGGTCGCAGTTGCGCGGCTGGAGCAGGGCAACGTCTCTAGGCTCAAGAGCGCGGGCGGTGGGATCCTCGAGCACCGGATCGAGTTTGGTCCCGGCTATCGAATTTATCTGGGCCGAGACGGCGACACTCTGGTGATCCTATTGGGGGGTGGAACAAAGAAACACCAGCAGCGCGACATCGAGGATGCGAGGGTCCGCTGGGCGGACTTCAAGCGCCGAAAGCGAAAGGGATGAAAATGGCACTGACACGACAGTTCAGGGAAACGGTGAAGGCCCGCGTGGAACGCGATCCCGCATTTCGTGAATCGCTGCTGCGCGAAGGGATCGACGCCATGCTCGCGGGCGAACTCGATACCGGCAAGGCGATTCTGCGCGACTATATCAACGCGACGGTCGGCTTCGAGAGTCTTGGTGCCGCCACGGGAACCTCTCCGAAGAGTCTCATGCGGATGTTCGGGCCGAGGGGAAACGCTCGGGCCAAGAACCTATTCGCCGTGATTGGGCTTCTCCAAAGGCGAGCCCACCTCAAGCTCCATGTCGAGACCATGCGCTGACCAGGGTTACGCGTCCTTCACAGAGCTATTCCCAGAGCACGAAGTGAGCTTCACGCCGGAGGCTGGGGTTGGAGCTTGGAAGGGGCCCCGTTGGAGATTTGCTAGGTCTCGCAGTCGGCAGCAAAACAGACCCAACTCGATCTCGGAGGACCACCGCCAGCACCAGGCGTTCCCCTCGGCTCGCGGGAGCGTACGCCCGCCCGGTTTGTGGCCCTCGAGGTCGCGGGTTCGAATCCCGTCATCCACCCCACTCACAATAGAGTTTAGAGCTTGAGCGCATCCTCCCAGAAATCGGCAAAACTCGAAGGCAGGCGAAGCTGGCAATGCTGGCGCTAACGCCGGGCACCACCTTCGGTTCCTACCGAATCAGTAACCCCGTGGGACACCCTGGCGACACACTCCGTCCCTGGTGTCCGGGGTTCCGACCCCAAGTAGGTGGTAATGACAGTAGGAAGGAATCAGCCTCGGTCTACATAGCGCATCTCGCAGCCGACCGCCAGGTCGCTCTGAAGGTCCTCCCGGCCGAATGCCTCCAACACCCCGAGTGCTCCTTCCGCCTCGAACAAGAGGCGGCTATCTTGGCGCAGCTTTCTCACCGCAATATTGTGGTCGCGTTAGACCTGGGTAGAGAGAGCGACAGGCTCTACATGGCGATGACCCCCATCGCCGGCGGGGCGCTCTCAAGGTTACTGGGCGAGGGGCGGCTCAAGACCAGTCATGCCCTGGCCATCCTGCACGGCGTGGCCACCGCCCTTGACTACGTCCACGGCAAGGGCGTCGTCCATCGCAACGTGGCGCCGCAGAACATCCTGCTCGGCGACGCCGGACACCCTTTTCTCGCCGACTTCTGCATCGCGAAGAGACTCAAGTTCAGCGTGGAGTGGATCGGGACCGACGTGGTTACGGGGACGCCGCCGTACATGGCACCTGAACAAGTGGGCGGCTTCACGGCGGACCAGAGCTCCGATATCTACGCGCTTGGCGTCGTGGCCTACGAGATGTTCACCGGGCGTCGACCGTTCGAAGGGACCAACCTCATGCATAAGATCGTCCACGAGCCGGCTCCTCCTCCGCGGCACTGGAACAAGGAGCTGAGACCCCGCTGCGACGAAATCTTTGCGTCCGTCCTGGCAAAGAACCCGCATGAGCGCTACCCCTCGGCTAGCGCCTTCGTCAGCGCGCTCGAGGAGGGGCTGGCGCCATGAGTGCGTGTCATGATGCCGACCTGAAGTAGAAGAGTAAGTCTGCTCGACCTAGGCGAGAGAGGAAAGCGTCGGCGGGCTGCGGGAGAGCCACCATTGGTGCTGGCGGACTGAACCGCTCCTGCACTTCCCTCTGCCCAGCCGACCTCGCCCATGCTAGAGGAGAACAGCCGGAGCTGACCGCCTGCCACACGCCAGCTCCGGAAGGAACCCCCCAAGGCGAGCGGAGCGGCCCTCCCCCTT
>Ga0210399_10004806_pt1 | contig 10500 bp, 8 predicted proteins | sample IncBWC14MmetaG_FD_150865 | JGI IMG/M metagenome (GOLD analysis project Ga0210399, IMG submission 150865) | Forest soil microbial communities from Barre Woods Harvard Forest LTER site, Petersham, Massachusetts, United States - Inc-BW-C-14-M | ecosystem: Environmental > Terrestrial > Soil >...
CCGGATGATGTGACGCTGGTGCTGGCGCGGGCGAGGTAGTACACAGGCACAGCAACTACCAGGTATGCCCATCGGGCTCGAATGGGCCTGACATGCCTCCGACGATCTTCCAACCTTCATCCGTTTTGAGCCAGGTGTGGGTAACGCGGGAACTGAAGGATGTCTTCTGGCCGTCGGTCCCGGTGAAGGAGGACTTTACCGCATACTGGGTAATCCCCACATTGCCCGTCACTGCAACCGATTTGGAGAGGAATTCGTAGTCGAGTGTTCCCTTCCGTTGAAACTTGCGATGCACTGCCTCGCCGAGAGCCACCTTTCCGATTGGCATCTTCTGGTCTTGCGGCCAGCCGAGAAACTTTTCGTGCCAAAGAGTCATGTAACGCGCCTCATCGAATCCCTTCACATCGCGCCAGTAAGTTTCCTCCATTTGCCAGACCTCTTTTTGCAGGGACGACATCTCCTGCGGAAAAAGCGGCAGCGCAAGGGCAATCGAAAATATCGCAAGAATCAGGGCGCGTTTCATGAAATCTCCTGAGTGGCGAGCGGGAGTATAACATCGTCGCTAAATGGTCTCGATCTTCAGAGTTGGAAATGCGGCGCGATAGATATGTCCGTCCAGGGTCAGGAGCCGATAATCGTGCGCGGCGGCGTGGGCTCCAATCAAGAAGTCAGCAACAATCCTTCGCGCGCCCAAGTCGCGATGCTTTCGACGTCGTTCCGCATAGCCTCGGAACGCTCGGCCGGCAGATCGCCATATCGCTTCGGTCAAATGCCAGTCGATCGTGATTCCGCTGTCTTCAAAGAACCCATTCACGAAATTTTCAGTTCGGCCGGGACCCGCTACCAGTTCGGCAAAGACCGGGGCAGCCACGGTTACATTTCCCCGCCCGAAGGCTGATTCCAAGGCAGCCTGCACGGCCAAGTTCAGCGATGGGTCTGGGCCCCAGTACGCGACGACCACATTGGTGTCGAGGGCGGTGGTCATCACTCTCCGCGCATTTCCCGCAGCCAGCGGTTGATCGCCTTCCTGCCCGATCCAATTCCAGGAGTGCCGATGCCGCGATATTTTTCGAATACTCTTTGGCTGCGAACGGGACGGATATGCACGCCGTTGCTGTCGCTCTCGAAGAGCAGTCGGTCCCCGGCCCGAACGCCAAGGATTCGGCGAACTTCGATGGGCACGGTGATTTGGCCTTTGCTCGTGATTTTAGCTTGCTTTTGCATGACGAGATCCTATTCCTTACTTTATCATATTTTCCTTACTTGGCATATTTTAACCGCGGAGACCGCGGAGACCATTTCCAAATCCCTTGTAACTCTCTCGCCCTAAAAATCATCAATAATTTGTGTGGGCGTGATTGCGTAGGAGGACGAAAAATGAAAACGAAAGCCAAATTCTCGATGTTTGTGGCGGCGTGCGCCTTGTTGTTTTCGGGTCTGCCCGTACTTGCAGGCCCCGCGAATTCACCTCAGGCTGAGGGGACTACGCAGACGCAATCGGCGCAGAAAGGTGAGAAACAGAAGGGTCAGCCCGGCCCCGGCAAGGACGTCGGCAAGGGCAGCGAGGACATTGGCAAGGGTGCAGGCAAAGGGGCGGAGAGCCTGGGCAAAGGCACTGCCGGAGCCGCCGGCAATCTCGTGACCTTGCACCCCGGCCACGCTGCCGCCGATCTCGGCAAGGGCGCCGCAGGTGCAGGGAAGGACGTCGGCGTCGGCACCGGAAAAGGCGCGGCCAAGATCGGCAAAGGAAGCGCCAGGGGAATAGGAAAACTGGGCAAGAAGATCTTCGGCAGGGGCGGCAGGAACAAGAAGAACGCCGAGACAGAGAATTGACGGTACCCCAACCGCGCTCGACCTGGGTGCAAGTCTCTATGCGTAGGGCGCCCTGTCCGCTGCAGCCGCGATAGGTTACTTCCTCGAAGAAGGCTTTACCACCGTCACTTTAGCCGTCACCTGCTGGCCTTTTTCCATGCCTCCTACGATGACCAGGCCGTGGTGCGCAACCAGCAAGCCGCGATGATCCATGGTGGGCTCGGAATTGTTTTCGCTGATCGTTTCCCATCCGCCGCTGTGAACGTTAAAAGCGAAGGTGACCGGGGAGGGTTCGGCGGGTTGGCCGTTATAGCCGATTCCGTTGTAGTTGTAGGGGTTGTCAGTTCCGCCGGAGAAATAGATTCTGCCGGCTTTTTTCTCGAGCGCCCCCGCGCCTGCCGCGATGCGATAGCGCGCGTTGCCGGGATGTGCCGGGAGTTTCGTCCATTCAATTTTCGTGATGTCACCCTTTTTGGGAATTTTTCCCATCCAGCATTCGCTGGACGCGACATACTTGGGATTGGGGCTGCTCGGATTCTTGTAGGCGCCGTCGACGTAAACGATGGTGTCGCCGATGATGGCGCCCGCGTGACCGAACACCGGCGTACCGGGAATCGGCGTGGCTTGCATCCAGGCGTCTTTGTCGGTGTCGTACACCTGAACATTGCGAACCGCGTCGCCTTTCAACGTTGACCATCCACCGATAAGGAAAATGTAACGGTCACGATAGAGGCCGACAACTGCGTCGTCGACCGGCACGGGGATGTCCTTGCCGCGATAATAGCGGTCTTCAACCGGGACAAAAACGTTCAGGTCCGACACGGTCGTCTCTCCACCTTGCGCGTCAACGACGTAGCCTCCGAAGATGAAGACCTGGTCGTGGAGCGCTACCGCCGATGCCGCCAGACGTCCGGCCACGCCCGGCACGGGACGCTTCTCCGTCCACTTGCCAGTGCGCGGATCCATTTCGTAAGCGCTGGCGGTGATTGCATCCCAGGTTTTTTTCGGGCCCATGCCCATGAAGGAAAAAATCCTGGATCCGTAATCGTCATGCGAAATGGCAACGGCATTGTTCGAGACGGGCGCCGGGAGCGGGCTGAGTTTAGGTTCCTCGGCGGCTTGAAGGCGGACCACCGGAAGACAGAACAATACCGTGAGAAGCATGGTGGATGCTGATTTCATTGCTGAAATGATAGCAGCCTGCTAGGTGGAGAGCCGGGCGTACCCGCCCGTCCCACCACTGACCTCAGAACCAGGTGCGCTTGCGGTAGTCGCGATAGGCATCGCCGAACTGTGCTTCCAGCACCGCGGCTTCGCGGCGCGCCCGGATGATCTGCATGGGAATCAGCACGACCAAAACGGCCAGCAGCTTAGGACGTTCTACGATTAGGGCGACCCCAATCAGAAAGATCATTCCGGAAATGTAAATCGGATTGCGGATCCGCGAGTAGATGCCGCTGGTGACAAGCGCGGTCGCCTTCGGAGCAATGGAGAACGACCGGCCGAGCGTGTAGCGGGAGAGAATCACGCCCGCAAGCCCGGTCAAAGCGACCACTAGGCCGATCAAACGCGTCGGGCCGTAGGGCTCGGGCACGGAGTGGAATATCCAACCAAGAAACAGTATGCCCCCGACCATCGGCAGCCAGACGCGCAATGTCGTTCCACGGTCCATCGCTATGAATGTATCTGAGATTTGTTCCAACTCTACTGATCGTAGGCAAACATCGGAAGAAAATCTTTGGCGCGCACAGAGTCTCTCCTTCAGTCGAGATGCCCTGCGAATGCGGACCAGCAGGCGCGTTGCGGCTGGCTGCGTTAAGACGGTACGATGACAGACGCTACGATGATAGATGATGGGATGATGGGCGCGACTGCACGCCGGCGGCTCAATCGCGTAATGGAGGACTCTCTCCTCCGCAGTATGCCCGGAGCGGCTAAAGCCAGTCCTCGATCTAAGCCAGCAATCGCAGCGCTGAAGCCCTCCACGCCATCGCGCCAGAACCGGGCGTGCTGGGGACCCCGGCGCTGCGCCACCCGAAATCTGGCTCCCGCCTTTTTTATTGCCACCTCACTCTGGCTATTGAGCGTGTCTGATCAAGCGCAAGCGCAACGTCCGACCCAAGCCCAAACCCGCCAGCAGTTGTTGCACGACCTCGATTCGGGCCAACCGCGGGATGCGGTCCTGCTTGGCCAGCAAGCGGTTTCGCGTTGGCCGCGCGATGCGGAATTCCGTCACGATCTGGGCGTGGCCTACTTCAAAAACGGTGATCTCAAGCAGGCACAAGAGCAGCTCACGCGAGCACGCGAATTGAACCCGAGGGATTCTGCGATTCATCTTGACCTTGGGTTGGTTTTATTGAGTGAGCCGGACTATGCGGGAGCGGCGGACGAGCTCGAAGCGGCCATCAAGCTTAACCCTTCAATCGCTCTCTGGCATACTTTGCTTGGGCGAGCCTATTTGAATTCGAATCGCAGTTTGCAGGCGATCGGGGAATTTAAGACTGCTCTGAAGCTCGACCCCGCCATCAAACTCGGACACTACCATCTGGGATTTGCCTACTTCAGCCTCGGACGCAACGAAGAAGCCATCAGCGAATATAAAGAGGAGTTGCGCCGGTCGGGGGAGAGCCCGGCAGCGGTCTGCGCGTTAGGACACTCGCTGCTCGCGAGCGGAAGATACGATGCAGCCATAACGTATCTGCAGCGTGGCACGGAAGTAGATTCCGGCAACCCCGACGTCTGGTACGACCTTGGCAAGGCGCAGGCCCTCGCGGGGCAGTGGGCAAAAGCTGAGCCTTCTTTGCGGAGAGCGGCGGAACTGAATCCGAAGGACCCGAGCCCGCACTATCAGTTGGCGCGCGTCCTCGAAAAACTTGGCAAGAGCGAAGAAGTGCTACGCGAACGAGAGCGCTTCGCGGAACTCAAGAAGGGGCAACCGGCCGCGGCAGGAATGGCTACCGGGCGCGATCAGTGAGAGTGATTCGGCACATGAAAAAGATGCAAGTGAGGTTTGCGGCGACTGTTCTGCTGATGGCACTCGGCGCCAGTTGGATCTTGTCGGGAATTGCGCAGACGGTTGCGCCGAAGAGCTCTGCACCGACCAACAACGGTCCGGTGGAAAACCCTGCAAAGGCCGCGCACGAGCCCGGCGTGAAGACCCTCCCGACAAATCCACCGTTGTTCGTTGACGTCACGCACGCCGCTGGAATTGATTTTCGCCTGACTTGCGGCGGCCCGGACAAGCTCTACATCGTTGAAACCCAGTGCGGTGGCGCCGCCGCACTCGACTACGACAACGACGGGTGGATGGATATTCTGCTGATCGATGGTTCGACCGTGGCGGACTATCGCGCGGGCAAGTGCCATCCACCGCGGCTCTATCACAATAATCATGACGGTACGTTTACCGATGTGTCGGCGAAGTCAGGCCTGAATTTCTGCGGCTGGGGTTACGGCGTGGCCGTAGGCGATTTCGACAACGACGGCTGGGAAGACGTATACATCACGGGCTTCCATGGCTCCGCTCTCTATCGCAACAACCACGGCACGTTCAGCGACGTCACCGCGAAAGCCGGCGTCGCCAATGCCGATCGCTGGGGAACCAGCGCGGCCTTCGGCGACTACGACAACGATGGCAACCTCGATCTCTATGTCGCGAACTATGTCGACTTGGATATCAACAACCTCCCTCAGTTCGGCAACGGCGTGTTCTGTCAGTATCGCGGAATCCCGGTAAATTGCGGGCCGCGCGGGTTGAAGGGCTCGCGCGATCGTCTTTACCACAATAACGGCGATGGCACCTTCACCGATGTCACGGAGAAACTCGGCATTGACACCGAAAGCTACTACGGCCTCGGCGTCTTGTGGCTGGATTACGACAAAGACGGATGCCTCGATCTCTACGTAGCGAACGATTCTTCGCCGAGCCTGCTCTATCACAATAACTGCAAGGGTGGATTCACCGAAGTCGGCGTCGAGGCTGGCGTAGCTTATAGTTCCGACGGACGCGAGCAGGCTGGCATGGGCATTGACGCGGCCGATTACGATCGCGACGGCTGGCCCGACATTGTGAAGACTAATTTTTCCGACGACGACAACAACCTCTATCACAACGATCACAATGGCGAGTTCACCGACCTGGCAGGCGCGGCAGGGATTGGGGCCATCAGCAATCCATATCTCGGTTTTGGCACGAAGTTTCTCGACTACGACAACGACGGATGGCCCGACATTTTCATCGCGAATGGTCACGTGGATCCACAAGTCGAAGGACAGTCTTTCGGTGTGGGCTACGCTGAGCGACCTTTTCTGTTTCACAACTTGCATAACGGAAAATTCGAAGAAGTCGGCGAGAGGTCAGGCGGCGCGCTGGCGAAAAAATATGTGGGCCGCGCCGCCCTGACAGCGGACTTCTGGAATCGGGGCCGTCAGGATCTGCTGATGACCAACCTAGATGCCTCACCCGTTCTTCTGCGCAATGAAGTACTGTCAGTCGGCCACTGGCTGCGGATCAAGACCATCGGCAGCAAGTCGAACCGTGACGGCTACGGCGCAAAGATCGAGATCACGGCCGAGGGCTCAACTCGCTATGCAGAAGTGCGCGCCGGAAGCAGCTTTGAAAGTTCGAGCGATCCGCGCGTCCATTTCGGCCTGGGCGCAGCGACAAGAGTCGACGCAATCGTCATTCGCTGGCCAAGTGGACAAGTCGAAAAACTGGGAACGCAGTCGGCGGACCAGGAACTCGTCGTCCAGGAAGGACGGGGCGTCATTGTTAGAAATCCTCGAAAGAAATCCTGAAAGACGCCCCCCGGCTGCTCGCGCGCACCAACCAGTAGCATCTGCAGGGTCGGGAATAATAATGATGATCTACGGAATTTGGTAGCTCAACGCATCGCGATCTTCAGTTACCCATAGGATTCGGGGAGATTCCACCCGTAAGTACCTGAAACATTGGGCACTGTCGTTTGGTTCAAGAAGTGCGATTCCACCCCGAAAGGCACTAACTGTGGCTGTTTCCAGTGCGAACGACGGGTTTTTCAACAATTTCCTGCAGTTCGCTCAACAGAATCAGCAACATGGTTGACAAAACAGTGGTTCGAGGCGCAGAATTCTGCGCACTTCGCAGTAGCAGGTAATGCGGCACCCCTACCGATGAGCTTTCGGTTGATGGGATTGTAAGAGTTCAGACCGCAATGAGAGTTGGCAACAAAGGTTCGCGACAAGCTTTCACAACCAGGTTTCGCAACAAGAATTTCCGTGCATATTCAAAAACCAGACGCCACGATCTCCCGAGGGGGTAGGTAAATGAAAAGATTGCAGTTTTGCCTCGCAGTATTTGCCGTGCTGGCTCTGACCTTCAGCGCATTCGCGCAGGTGCAGAACGGCCAGTTTACCGGTACCGTGACCGATCCAACCGGCGCCGCGATTGCGAACGCCAAGGTTACTGTTAACAATCCGGCGATCGACCTGAACCTTTCTACTACCACCAATTCGAACGGCAACTACACGGTTAAGGAGGTACCGCCCGGCACCTACAAAATAACGGTCGAGGCCCCGGGGTTCAAGTCAGTGTCCAACGCCGGTGTGACCGCGAATGCTGGCACGATCGCGCACGTAGACTTCAAGATGCTAATCGGTAAGGCTTCGGAAGTGATCGAAGTCACTGGCGAAGCTGCCGCCGTTAACACCGAAGATTCCAAGCTGGCCACCACGGTAAGTTCCACGCAGATCAACAACCTGCCCCTGAACGGCCGCAATGTGTTTGACCTGATGCAGTTGAGCGCGGGCGCCGTGAACGTCAATGGCGTCGACTTTGAAAACGGCCACGGCACGGTCGTCAACGGCGTGCGTGAAGACTTCAACGGATTCCTCATCAACGGTGTATCCAATAAAGGACTGAGCGGCGGTGTGGTGAACGTGCCGATTCAGGACTCGGTCGAAGAATTTCAGCAACTCCAACTGAATATGTCGGCGCAGTACGGCAACAGCGCCGGTGGCACCGTGAACCTTGTCACGAAATCGGGCACCAATGCCTGGCATGGCAGCGGCTGGGAATACATTCGTAACGATGTGTTCGATGCCAACCAGTTCTTCGTGAAGGCGGCCCAGACTCCGCAGCCTCCCACCCGGTTCAACCAGTTCGGCCTTACGCTGGGTGGCCCCATCATGAAGGATAAGCTGTTCTTCTTCCTGTCCCTGCAGGGGGACCGCTACCACTCGGACGGCAACCCGGTTAACGTCCTGCAGGATTCGCAGTTGTGGGAGCAGGCTGTGGCTAGCGCCAATTCGGGGGCCGGTTCACTCAATTCAACTGCTTCGTTGCTGTACAGCGACTTCGGTAAGTTGAACCCCGGCACCCCCACCGGCCTAACGATGGACTGCTATGTGTGGGTGAGCGTCAACGGCAATAAAGACTGTAGCAACCTCGGGACGCCGAATTACAGCAGCCTGCTCTGTCTCGATGTTCCTTCCAGCGGCATTGGCTTTGGCGGCCACCCCGCCATGTCCTCTTTGCAACACCAAAAGATCGCCAACATCGTTGGCGTTTTTGCACCCGATGTAGCTGCCATGACGGCTGCGGGTTGCGTTAACAAACCGGCACTGAACAACGGTACGATCGGTCGCAACGTATCCATCCAGGAATCGAGCGTTTCTACTTTCGGCACCCAGACAGAAACCATAGGCAATTTGTTTAATGGCAACGAAGCCTCAATCCGCGTCGACTACAACTGGAACTCGAACAATCGCTTGTACATCAATTACAACTACCTTCGTGAGACCGACAAATTCGGCCCCGCGAACATAGCGGCGACGCGTGGCTTCACGAACCCACAGCGCAGTAACTTCCCGGCGGGCACGTTTAGCTTCGTCCATACGTTCAGCCCGACGATCCTGAATGAGTTTCGCGCCGGATATTTGCAGAACAATACCGATACCAGCGTCAGCATCGGTGGCGTTCCGCAGATCCACTTCTCGAATACGAGCCAGGTGGGATTCGGCTCCTACAACGGCTATCCCCAGAACTTCAAAGAGAACGTTTACACCTACTCCGACATGGTTTCGATCGGCCATGGGAATCACAACATGAAGGCCGGCGTCGATTTCCGCCGCAACATCGAAAACAGCGAATTCAACGTCGGGCGATCCTCCTACTACTTCTATGACCAGGTCTTTTTCGCCGCCGATGCACCGTACTACCAGGCGGCCGGCACGGATCCTGGAATTTGCAAGGCGCCCTGTCCGGTTTCCTCATACAACCCGAATCCAACGGCGGCGCTCAGTAGCAACTTCCGCCACTGGCGCAATCTGGAGTTTGGAGCGTATTTCCAGGACGATTGGAAAGTCACCAAGCGCCTGACCTTGAACCTCGGTCTTCGCTACGACCTCTATCAGCGCCACCACGAAGAGGCCAATACGGCGACCACGTTCATCCTGGGTCCGACCACGCCGAACTCGTTCGTTCTGGGAGCGAGCAACGGCATCCCAAACGAGTTGTATAACGCCAACAATCCGAATACATGCGTCGCTAACGGAGGTAATCTTGCACTTGCGCAGTTAGCCGGCGGATGCGGACCGGGCAGCGGTGGTTTCGCCCCCTCTGCAACCTTGGGCGCTGGCGCCCACAAGGACTTCGGGCCCCGCGTCGGCTTTGCCTGGGATGTATTTGGTGATGGCAAGACCTCGGTGCGTGGCGGCTTCGGCATAGCTTACGAGGGCACGCTCTACAATCCGCTCTCTAACTCTCGCTGGAACCTGCCCTACTACTCGTTTAACGCCGCCTGCTGCTCGACCGATCAGCCCTCCGGTGGCAATATCGTCTACGGTCCGAGCAGTCTTCAGGGCGGCATCTACGCCCAAGACCCGACGATCGCGCCGACCTTTACTGGACCCGGCTCGAACGTAGGAAATCAGGGCCCCCCCAGCCAAGCGCAAAACCACGGCAACATTGAAGGCTGGGACCCGCATAACTCAAATCAGGCGCTCCTCACGGGAATCATCTTCCCCACGGGCGTTAAAGATCCTTACGTTTATAACTTCTACTTCGACATACAGCGCGAAATCATGCCCAAGACGGTGCTTGACGTAAAGTACGTCGGCACTGCTGGTCACAAGCTGTTCCGTGCAGAGGACGTAAACCGCCAACCCGGCTCACTTCTCCCCCAGGGTGCTGCAATCGGAGATGTCACAGTGGTCGACAACTTCGGCAGAACTTTGACCGGCTTAGGCGGCCGTCTGAATCAAAACTATGGTCGTCTGCGCGTGTGGGAAAATTCGGTCAACTCCAATTACAACTCACTGCAGGCTTCGGCCAAGCGCCAGATGTCGCACGGCTTGCTCTTCAACGTCGACTACACCTACAGCCATTCGATTGACGATGGTTCAACCTGGCATAGCGGCGCCACGACTGCCAACGGCGCGGCTGGCGGCGAAGGTTTCACCAGCGATCCAACGCTTCCAGGCCTGGATCGTGGCGACTCGATCTACGACATCCGTCACCGTCTTGTCTTCAACTATGTCTGGCAGTTGCCCGGACAGAACTTGAAAGGCGCACTGGGAGTCATTGCTGGCGGGTGGAGTTTGAACGGCATCTGGCAGTTCCAGAGCGGCGCCCACTTTGAGCCGTTTACCTCGACACCAGCGCTTCTCTTCGAACCCGGAACAATCAACAACCCCGGAGGCCCAACCGCT
>Ga0210399_10004807_pt1 | contig 10499 bp, 9 predicted proteins | sample IncBWC14MmetaG_FD_150865 | JGI IMG/M metagenome (GOLD analysis project Ga0210399, IMG submission 150865) | Forest soil microbial communities from Barre Woods Harvard Forest LTER site, Petersham, Massachusetts, United States - Inc-BW-C-14-M | ecosystem: Environmental > Terrestrial > Soil >...
CGCGAACGTGCACTTCGGCCCGCTTTTCATAAATAAGTTTCGCAGGCGGATTTCGGCCCGCTCGATCTGGCTGATCTTGAAACGCTATTTGCGCCACACTTCGATTCCGATTTCGATCAGTCCGCACAAGCTGCGCCATAGTTTCGCGACGCACCTGCTCGATCGCGGCGCCGATCTGCGCAGCGTGCAGGCGTTGCTCGGCCACGCCAGTCTTTCAACCACGCAAATTTACACGCACGTTACCGTCGAGCGGCTGAAAAAGGCGTACGCGGACGCGCATCCTCGGGCGTAGTTTTCAGGAGGCGGGAAGCGGAACTAGCTCGCGCCCGCGGCTGCGCCGTGCGGCTCGACCACCTGGAAGGTCAGTTTTCCGTGACCCGCTGTGACTTCGACGCGGTCGCCCGCTTTGACGTTGCCTCTGAGCAATTCTTCCGCGAGCGGATCTTCGAGATATCGTTCAACCGCTCGGCGCATCGGACGCGCGCCGTAAGTTGGATCGTAACCTTTTTCAATTACGAACTCATGCGCCGCGGTATCGAGCACAATCTCGATCTCTTTCGCCTTAACTCGGGTCTTCACCTTGGCGACCTCAAGATCGACAATGCGCATCAGATGCGATTTTTCGAGTGAGTGGAAGACAATGATCTCGTCCAGTCGATTGAGAAACTCGGGTTTAAAGACCCGTTTGGTTTCGTCGAGGATCTTGTCGCGCATCGAATCGTAATCTTGCCCCTCGCGCGGCGCGCCAAAACCCATGACCGTCTGTTTTTTAAGCAATTCGGCCCCGACATTCGACGTCATGATGATGATGGTGTTGCGAAAATCGATTTTGCGGCCCAACGAATCGGTAATCTTCCCCTCTTCGAGAATCTGGAGCAACAGATGCATCACGTCCGGATGCGCTTTTTCGATTTCGTCGAAAAGAACAACTGAATAAGGCCGGCGCCGCACCGCTTCGGAAAGTTGGCCGCCCTCTTCGTAACCGACATAACCCGGCGGCGACCCGATCAGTCGGGAAGCGGTGAATTTTTCCATGTATTCAGACATGTCGATCTGAATGAGGGCGTCGGAATCGCCAAACATGAATTCCGCCAGCGTGCGCGCCAGATAAGTTTTGCCAACGCCGGTCGGGCCAAGAAAGACAAACGAACCGATCGGACGTTTCGGATCTTTCAGGTCGGCGCGGGAGCGGCGCAACGCCTTGCTGATGGCGGTGACCGCTTCGTCCTGACCAATGACACGCAGCTTTAACTCCGACTCCATCGCAAGCAACTTCTGCATTTCTTGCTGCTCCATGCGCTGGAGCGGCACGCCGGTGACCTTCGAGATGATGTGCATCATGTCGTCAGCCGTGACGAGCACCTGCTTTTCTTCGCGCTCCTCGCGCCATTTGTTCAAAATGGCGTCGAGTTTTTCCTTGGTTTGCTTTTCCTTGTCGCGCAGCGCAGCGGCTTTTTCGAAATCCTGCGCTTTGATCGCCGCTTCTTTTTCCACGCGAATCTCTTCGATTTCCTTTTCGATTTCCTTTACGTCGGGCGGACGCGTCATCGCGTTGATGCGCGCGCGCGCTCCGGCCTCGTCCATGACGTCGATGGCTTTATCGGGTAGAAACCGGCCGGTAATGTAACGCTCGGAAAATTTAACCGCCGTTTCGAGCGCCTCATCGGTAAGCTTAGCTTTGTGATGCGCTTCGTATTTCGGGCGTAATCCTTTCAAAATCTCGATCGCCTCATCGATGGTCGGGGCGTCGACTTTCACCGTCTGGAAACGGCGCTCAAGCGCAGCATCCTTTTCAATGTACTTGCGATACTCGTTCATCGTCGTCGCGCCGACGCACTGCAACTCACCGCGGCTCAAGGCGGGCTTGATAATGTTGGAGGCGTCCATCGCGCCCTCGGCCGAGCCAGCGCCGACGATGGTGTGCAGCTCGTCAATGAATAGAATCACGTTCTTCGAGCGCCGAATCTCATCCATCACCGCTTTGATCCGCTCTTCGAACTGGCCGCGGTATTTCGTTCCGGCAACCATCAAGGCGAGATCGAGCGTGATCACCCGTTTGTCGCGCAATAGTTCCGGCACGTTACCGTTCGCAATCTCTTGGGCAAGACCCTCCGCGATTGCGGTCTTGCCGACGCCGGCTTCACCGATCAAGACCGGGTTGTTCTTCGTTCGCCGGCAAAGCACTTGAATGACGCGCTCGATTTCATTGCGGCGCCCGATTACAGGATCAAGCTCGTCCTTTTTCGCCAAGTCAGTCAGATCACGACCAAACGCGCGGAGCGCCGGAGTTTTGACATCTTTCTTGGCCGGCTCAGCACCTTCGTCCGCTTCCGGAGGAGTGAAATTCGGATCGAGCTCCTTGAGAATCTCGTTCCGCGTCCGCTCGATATCGACTTCGAGACTCTTTAGGACACGTGCCGCGACGCCTTCACCTTCGCGCAAAAGCCCAAGCAAAATGTGTTCCGTGCCGACGTAGGAATGATTGAGGGCTTTGGCTTCCTTACCGGCAAGGGCCAGGACTTTTTTCACGCGCGGCGTGTAGGGGACATTTCCGACCATCTTGGTTTCAGGTCCCGAGCCAACCTGCTTCTCCACTTCCATTCGCACGGTCTCCAGATCGAGACCCATTTTCTGCAAAACGTTCACAGCCACGCCCTGCCCCAGCTTGATCAGTCCCAGAAGCAGATGCTCGGTGCCGACGTAATTGTGGTTGAAGCGGTCGGCCTCCTTGCGAGCGAGCGCCAAGACCTGCTGTGCCCGTGGTGTGAAATTATTCATTGTTCGATGGCCGGACGGTCGCGCCATTGCCCGACTCCTTCCCCATCTTACTGATATCAGGTTTAGGAAAGACTTTCAAACGCTCGCGAATAATTTGCGCGCGCAGATGATCCCGTTCCTCCGCGTTCAATTTCTGCTGCGAGCTTTTCTGCAAATGCGCCGGCTGGGTGTCGATGAAAAGTTCATCGATGGGCAAACGCCGATCTTCCGGAAACGCGCCCAGATCGACACCGAGTTTGATGATCGACAATAAATTAAGCGCTTCTTTTGAGCTCATGGCGTGCGCATAAGTGAGCACGCCATAGGCGCGACCGATCTGGTCCCAAAGGGTGTTCGATTTCTTCTGGATCAAAACCTGCCGCGCATCGTGTTCCTTCTCGATGATCGTTTCGATGACTTTGGTCAAGCGGCTGACGATCTCGTCTTCCTTTTCGCCAAGCGTGGTTTGGTTTGAGATTTGAAAGAGGTTGCCCATCGCTTCGGTGCCTTCGCCGTAGAGACCGCGCACGGCGAGACCAATCTTGCTTACTGCCTGAATGACTTGATTAATCAGTTCGCTCAGGACGAGGCCTGGCAGGTGCAACATGGCGGAAGCGCGCATGCCAGTGCCGACATTCGTTGGGCAAGCCGTCAGATATCCGAGGCGCTGATCGTAGGCGAACTCGAGTTTGCTTTCCAGCGCACTGTCGATCTTGTCCACGAGCTTGAAAGCTTGTTTCAATTGCAAGCCGGAGCGAATCGATTGCATTCGTAGATGATCTTCTTCGTTGATCATGATGCTGAGCGTCTGGCGGCGATTCATCACGACGGCGCTGCCAACGCCCTTGGCGGCGTGCTCGCGACTAATCAGATGACGTTCGACGAGCACTTGCTTTTCCAACGCGGAAAGATCTTGCAACAATTCCGAAAATGAATCCTGCATTTCGAGCAGCTCCTCTACGCGCGGCCGGATTAGATCGAGAACCGCCGTGCGCTCCGCCTTCTTGGCCCAACCGGGGAAAGCGCGATTGCGCAGATTGCGCGCGAAGCGCACGCGACTGCTGATCACAATTTGGTGATGTGGACCTTCACCGCGAAGCCATTCTCCGGCGGTGGACATGACGTTAGAGAATTTCATGGTTAGGTCGCGAGTTCGTGCTCGAGTTGTTTGATTTGGTCACGGAGCGAAGCGGCCGTCTCGTAGTTTTCTTCGGCGACCGCTTTCTGCAGGTTCTCGGTCAAGGTGCGCATCCGATCATTGAGCTCCAGGGCGCGGTGTGCACGCTGCGGCAGCTTGCCAACGTGCTCAGTCCCCTTGTGCATCGCTTTCAGGAGCGTGTTCAAGCCTTCCCCGAACGTGACATAACAAGCGCTGCATCCAAGCCGGCCGGTTTTCTTGAAATCCGCTTGCGTAAAACCGCACACTGGACATCTCTGTGTCGGCGCACCCTTCTCGATTTCCTCGGCCGCACCGATGCCGAGCAGCAAATCGGCGAGCGCAAAACCGGTCGGATCTTGGACGCCTTTTTCTTTCGAGCAGGCGTCGCAGAGATTCACCTTCTGCATTTTGCCTTCCAGAATTTGGGTCAGGAAGACCGTCGCATCATTGCATTTGCAAACGTCGCACAACATCTCTCTGTAAATTAGACCTCAAACCAGGTAAAAAATTCAACCCGAATCTCGGTGAGCACCTTCCGCGCCGAATCGATCGCGCCAGGAGTTAATTATAAACCGGCGTGCCGGTTTCGCGCGTCAGTTGCCGGAAGCGAGCGACCATGCGCGTGCTGATCAGCCCCGGTTTGCCATTCCCGATGAGACGTCCGTCCGCTTTTATGACGGGGATAATCTCCGCTGCGGTTCCGGTGAGGAAACATTCGTCCGCGATGAAAACATCGTGCCGGGTGATGTCGGTTTCCGTGACTTTGATTCCAAGTTCCGCCGCGATTTCAAAGACAACCAATCGCGTAATCCCGCGCAACGCGCCGGCCGCGATGGGCGGCGTGAAAATCTGACCGCGCTTGACGACGAAAACATTATCCGCCGTGCATTCGGCGACATTGCCAGCGTCATTTAACATGAGCGCTTCGTCGGCCCCGGCCAGATTTGCTTCGATCCGCGCCATGACGTTGTTCAAATAATTGAGGGACTTGACCGCGGGGTTGAGCGCGCCGGGATTCGTGCGCCGCGTCGCGCACGTCACCACCGTCAATCCTTTTTGATAAATCTCCCGCGCATAAAGCGTGATGGTCGATGCAATGATGATCACGGTTGGCCGCTTACATTGCGCAGGATTCAGACCGAGATTGCCAATGCCACGCGTGACCAGCAACCGAATATAACCATCCCGCAATTCATTCTGCCGGATGGTCTCGAGCAGCGCCTCCGTCATTTCGCGCATCGACGTCGGAATTTCGAGGCAAATCGAGCGCGCTGAATCCCAGAGCCGCTCGAGATGTTCTTCGAGGCGGAAGACTCGCCCGTTGTAAAAGCGAATGCCCTCGAAAATTCCGTCGCCGTAAAGCAGACCGTGATCGAACACGGAAATCTTCGCGTTCGCTTCGGAATAAAATTTTCCGTCGATGTAAATTTGTAATTGCTTCGAGTGCGCTGTCGTAATTTTTCTGGAAGTTTTCCCCGCCGGCGTGGTCGTTTCGAGCCGAGCGGGTGCATCGACAAGGGCGCCCGCAGTTCCTTCAGCATCTTTAGTAAGCATGGGAAAACTTCTGGCGATTCGGTGCGCAATTCAAGCGGCAAATGTGAAGGCGCAGTAAGTAGAGTAATGGAGTAGTCGGGAAAATAAATTCGCGTCACTACTCCATCACTCCACTCTATTGTAGCACGCCGTCCGCGATGTGCAGCTCTCGGTCGCCGCGCGCTGCCAAGCGCACATCGTGCGTCACCACGAGCAGGGTCTTGTTTCGTTCGCGGGCGAGATTCAAGAGGAGATCGACAATCGCGTCGCCGGTTTTGGAATCGAGATTGCCGGTTGGTTCGTCCGCAAAAATAATGTCGGGGTCGTTCGTTAAAGCCCGGGCAATAGCAACGCGTTGCTGTTCGCCTCCGGAAAGTTCAGCGGGCAAATGTTGCAGGCGGTCGCCTAAACCGACGGCGTGTAAACTTTCTTCCGCGCTTTTGATTGTCGATCTTCGCCCGATCATTCCAGGCAGCCAAACATTTTCTACCGCAGTCAGTTCCGGGAGCAAAAAATAACCCTGGAAAACGAAACCCATCTTTTCGTTGCGCAACCGCGCTTGCCAGGCCGAGCTCCCCTTGTAGAGTAATCGACCTTCAAACTCCACGGAACCAGATTCCGGTCGTTCCAATCCGGCGAGGGTGTAAAGCAACGTCGTTTTTCCCGCGCCCGACGCACCGCAAAGAAAAACCGCTTCCCCATGCACGATCTCCATCGAGATTCCGCGCAGCACCTCGATCCGGCGCGCACCCATGCGAAAAGATTGAAATAAATCCCGGGCGACGAGTTGCAGTTGTGGCGTCATCGAGTTGCGCTGGGGTATTGGAGCAGTGGAGTGATGAAAGAATCAATCCTCCATTGCTCCATCACTCCAAGCTAATCGTTCATCGACATCTTCCAAGATCGACATTTCCGTACGCGGCAAAGCCGCCGCAGGAAATTCCGCGGCGGCTTTTTGTAATCCAAGTCGGGTTATGTCATCCCCAACGAGGCGAGCGTTGGTTCATCCACGGCCGACGTCATGTATAAACCGTGGTCGCGCTGGTAGTCCGCGATGGCCGCGCGCGTCAGCGGCCCAAGCAAACCGTCCACTTCGCCGTGATAATATCCCTGCTCTTGCAGCGCCGTCTGTACGTTGGCAACCACCTGATCAGGCGGCAAGTCGTTGTACGCGTAGATCGGCCCATCGTACGGATAATACGAGTAGCCGGGATTGTACCCCCAGGCAGGGTACCAATATCCGCCGTCCCAGTAATAATATCCACCGCCGATAAGGATGATACGGTTGTAATGGCCTCCCCACCAACCCCTGTCGTGCCACTGAGACCTGTAAGCCCTGAAGGCTTGGTAATGCTGACCTTGCCAATTCCGACTGCCCTGAATCTGGTTGTTCGCTCTGAACCTCGCGCTCGCGATCGCCGGATTGGGTTTGGTTGCGAGGTTGAAGTGCCGGGCCTGAAATCGCTGCGCGTTTGCCTGGCCATGCGACGCCCCACGGGACGGCGCGGTCGATACGTTGTGCTGCGTTTGCAACCGCGCGTTGGCCGCCGGGGTGATCGTATGTTGCGAGGGATGACCCGCCGGAACGACCGCATGGTGCGCATGTTGCGAAGGATGACCCGCTGGGACGACCGCGTGTTGCGCGTGTTGTGCAGGATGACCCGTGGGATGGGCCGTGGGTGCGACTGCATGTTGCGAACCTTGCGCTGCGTGCGCAGGCGCGGTTTTCTTCTTTGGTGCTGGCTTGTTTTCTTCCGCCCCAGCAGCGACGGACGCGAGTGCAAGACAGCTAGCTAAAACAAAAAACATTTTCATAATCGTGTGTCTTCTAAATTCTTCGACTTTGCGAGATTGTTATTTATTCAACGTCCCTGCAAGGCTTTTTGGATGCCCAAAAAAATTCAAAAACTAGAATCTGAGAAAACAAAGAGCCGCATGGTGAGACCATGCGGCTCTCGAATACTTTTGTTAATTAAGCCAAACCGAGCGATGACAGCGTCGGCCGGTCGACGGCGGAAGTGATCGCTAGCCCGTGGTCAGCTTGAAAGGCCGCGATTGCCTGCCGGGTCATCGGACCGAGAACTCCGTCAACCGGCCCAGAGTAATAACCGTCGCGCTGCAATTGCGACTGCACGTTCACGACCACCTGATCGGGTGTAAGATCATTGTAGCCATAAATGGGGCCATCGTAGGGATAGTAACCTCCCGAAGCGTAACCCCAGGCCGGATACCAGTAACCAGAGTTCCAGTAATACCAGCCGCCACTTACGAAGATAATCCGATCGTAATGGCTTCTCCACCAACCGCGATCGTGCCATTGCCTGTGATAATTACGAAACGCGGAGTAGGACTGACCGCTGAAGCGGGCGCCTCGCCAGTTATTCGTAATCCTCGCATTTCTTTCGCGATTGATCGCGGCGTTTTGTTGACGAGCAAACGCCAGATTTCTTCCCCGATTAAACGCGGCGTTCTGTTGACGATTGACCGCCAGACTTCGTTCACGAGCGACCGCGGCATTTCGTTGACGGTTTATCGCCACGTTTTGTTCGCGATTGAAGCTCCTTGCGCGATTTACGTCGACGTTTCGCGCACGATTGGCCGCAACCTGGCTACGGGCCTGGACGCGACTGCTTTTAACGTTCGCCACGCCTCGCTCGCGAACCGTCGCACTCGTCCGCGGATGAAACCGTGCGGCCGAAACGTTGTCTCGCGTTCTTACCGTTGCGGCGCTTCTTACGGTCGCGCCGCCCGTTCTTGCGTGCTGAGCGCTCGCTGCGCCGCGCGCGTTTGCCTTAGTCTTGGCACTCGCCGTGCCGTTAACTTGCTCGCCCCACGCCGTAAGCGCCAGCGCGAGCGTTCCAATACATATTGAATAAAGAATGCTCTTCATAGTTTTCCCTCAACTTTCATTAACAAGTTAGACAACTTTGAGAGCGCACTTATTCACCATCGGTAACCATCTCCTGTTCAAACCGCTGCGGTTGTATCTCAAGGTTTACTTTTTTCTGGCGCACGGCTTCGAACAAAACAATCGCGACCGCCGTAGCCAGATTCAGGCTGCGCGTGCCATGCATTGGGATGGTGATGCAATTGTCGAGGTTGGCCGCGAGCAATTTTTCCGCTAAGCCTTTGGTTTCGCGACCAAAAACAAGAAAATCGCCCGGACTAAACTTGATCTCGTAGTAAGCGCGTTTCGCTTTCGTAGTCAGGAAAAAATATCGGGTGCCGGGCAATTGGGCTTGTTGTAATTGAGCGAATGAATTCCAAATCCGGACGTCGACTTCATCCCAATAATCCAAACCCGCGCGCTTGAGCTGCCGATCTTGCAGCGAAAAGCCGAGCGGCTTCACCAAATGCAGCGCCGATTCGGCGGCCAGACAAAGCCGTCCGACGTTGCCGGTGTTCGGCGGAATCTCTGGCTCAATCAAAACTACATTGAACATGGTGGATCGGCCCCGAACGCTTTCGGGGGCGATGCTAATTTAGCGCCGCGGGCGCATTAGGTCTGGCATCGAGGTCGCAGCGGCGGCGACTGCTCGATCGACCTACAGTTTGCTCGCGACGAATTTCTCGAGCTTCACGATGTCCGCGGCAAATTTGCGAATGCCCTCCGCGGTTTTTTCCGTGGCCATCGCATTATCGTTCAGGAGATAACGGAACTTCTTCTCATCCAACTCGAGGCGCTGCACGTCGGCTTTCTTCGCCTTCTCGGGATCGAGCTTGCGCTCGACTGGCTCATACGATTCGGAAAGCTCCTTCATCAACTCAGGGCTGATGGTGAGTGCATCGCAACCGGCCAGCTCAATGATTTGGCCAACGTTGCGGAAACTTGCGCCCATCACTTCGGTTTTGTAGCCGAACTTTTTGTAGTAGGTGTAAATTTCCTGCACCGACTGCACCCCCGGATCTTCCGGCCCGGCGTAATCGCGCTTGTTCGCGGCTTTGTACCAATCGTAAATCCGGCCGACAAAAGGCGAGATTAACTGAACCTTGGCTTCCGCGCACCGCACCGCCTGCGGCAAAGAAAACATCAGCGTCAGATTGCATTTGATTCCCTCCTTTTGAACCTGCTCAGCGGCCATAATGCCTTCCCACGTTGATGCAATTTTTATCAGCACTCGCTCGCGCGGGATTTTCCGCTCTTCGTAAAGTTTTATCAACTGGCGCGCTTTTTTTATCGAGCCTTCCACATCGAACGACAAACGCGCGTCCGTCTCTGTGGAAACGCGGCCCGGTACAATTTCGAGAATGTCGCAACCAAATTGCACGAGCAGATGATCGCAGATGTCTTCGATCTGGGCGGCGCCGCTCAAGCCGGATTTCTTCCGATCGGCAATCACTTCGTCCAGCAAATGCACATATTGCGGCTTTTGCGTCGCCGCATAGATCAGACTTGGGTTGGTCGTTGCGTCTTGCGGCTTGAAATCTTTTATCGACTCAAAGTCGCCCGTGTCGGCGACGACCTTGGTGAATTTCTTGAGCTGATCGAGCTGGCTCAGCTTGGTTTTTTTCTCTTCAGCAACAGCAGTGCTCATACTTTTTCTTCCTCCGTAACAATCGAGCGCTTGCCGCTCGACGCACATTCAGCCTAAGCTTGCAAAGCAGGATGGACAATTGAAAATGCCGCTAAGCCGAAACCGCGGGGCGCGCTTCGACCGGGCGCTTTGAGCCGAGCGCAGCTCGCACGAAATTGTTTCCCAGCTCCCACATTGGTCCGGGAAACTTTCGGCAATCCGTGAGCACATCATCGAGCACGCTCACGAAGAAATCGATCTCACGCTCGCCGATAATGAGCGGCGGCAAAATCTTCAATACGTCCATTCCGTGTCCGGCGACCTGTGTGAGAATGCGATGCTTGCTCAACATTTGCGTCACGATCATTTGCGCAAAGAGCACTTTATCGATCTTGTGCAGAAGTTTCCACGCCATCTTCAATTTGAACTCCTGCGGCTCATGAAACTCGATCGCGATCATGAGCCCTTTCCCGCGCACTTCTTTGATGAAGGAATGTTTCGCGCGCAACCTGTCGATCTTTTCCATGAGCAACGCG
>Ga0210399_10004808_pt1 | contig 10499 bp, 10 predicted proteins | sample IncBWC14MmetaG_FD_150865 | JGI IMG/M metagenome (GOLD analysis project Ga0210399, IMG submission 150865) | Forest soil microbial communities from Barre Woods Harvard Forest LTER site, Petersham, Massachusetts, United States - Inc-BW-C-14-M | ecosystem: Environmental > Terrestrial > Soil >...
CAACCGTTCCCTGCGCGGTGATTCACAGTTGGCAAGCTTTCACACCGGGCGGACGCGGAAGGTAGCTCCCTGAGCTCAGCGCGATCCGGCTTACCCATTGGTTGCCCGGCGGTGTCCCCGCCAGTAGATTGACTCTGGACCATGGTCCAGGGTTTAGCCTTGGTGTCCACTCGCACCGGGGTCTGCACAAGGACGCTGTCGATGGCTGAAACCGGAAGAACCTATCTGCCGGCGGCCGGCTACCATTGGTCGCTGGCTCTCTATGACCCGTTGGTGAAGCTGCTGGGCGGAGATGCGGCCCGCGCGATGCTCCTGGAGCAGGCGGCGGTGCGCGCCGCTCATCGCGTTCTCGACATTGGTTGCGGCACCGGAAGCCTCCTCGTCATGATCAAGCGCAAGTATCCCGAAGCCGAGGTGGTGGGCCTTGATCCTGATCCCAGAGCACTGGCTCGCGCCAGACGAAAAGGTCAGCGCTCCCGGATTCGGTTCCAACTCGACCAAGGTTTTGCGGACGAGCTGCCGTATCCAGACGAAAGTTTTGACCGCGTGCTCTCCTCGTTCATGTTCCATCACTTGGAGAATTCGCTCAAGGTAAAGACACTGCGCGAGGCGCGACGGGTCTTAAAGCCCGGTGGCAGATTTCACCTCATGGACTTTGCGAAGGCGGACTCCGTGTCCGCCGGTCGCATTGCCCGCTGGATTCATTCGAGTCCGCGACTCAACGACAACTCCGAGGCACGCCTTGTCAGTCTGATGCGCGAGGCCGGCCTGTCGGATCCGAAACGAATCGGGAGCCGTAGTTCGCACGCGGGGGAGCTCGCCTATTATCAGGCGACCGCGAGCGGTTAATGGCGCTCCTTCTCAAGCACCTCGGGGCCCAGGGGAACGCGTTTGAAGGTTCTCACTAATGAATTGCGCCCGGGTCTTTACCCGCATCCTCCCAACCTGGCCGAGCACCGCCACGACGCCGAGCAAGATCCGCTAGCCGCCCATACCTTGGCGGCTCGGCAGTTCTGGATCATCAAACATGGGATCAAGATGACGGGAATGCCCGCTTGGGGAAAAACTCACGACGACGCGACCATCTGGACGATCGTGGCGTTTCTTCAAAAGCTGCCGACACTGACCCCGGAACAATATCGCGAGATCACCCAAGAGTCCGAAGCCGCACACGAAGCCTCAGGGCACAGCCCGACGCACGGCGCGCACGGCGGCGATGCGGATCACACGGAGGGTGAGGGGGGTGCTCCCCACACGCCCGACCTCATCATCACTAACAGGTAAGTCTTGACTCGGGACCATGGTCCGGGGGCTAGACTGTCGATGCGTTCTTGATGAGGTGCTTATGGAATCCATGGGGATCGGTGCGCTTGCCAAACGGGCCGGGGTGAACATCGATACCGTTCGCTACTACGAGCGCAACGCGCTCCTCGCGCCCCGAACGCGACTCGCCTCCGGCTATCGCCGCTACGGCGACCTTGAGCTTGCCCGCCTGCGCTTCATCCGGCGCGCGCAGGGTCTCGGATTCACACTGAGAGAGATCAAGCAACTGCTCGCCCTCTCGATGCAGCGGGATGTCGGACGCGTCAAGCGCTCGGCCCAAGCGAAGCTCTTGGACGTCCAGGCACGCATCACGGCGCTTGAGCGGGTGCGAGACGGACTCGCAACGCTGATTGCCGCCTGTCCAGGACACGGTCGGGCGGCAGACTGTCCAATCCTGCGGGCGCTCACGGCGGAGGAGGACTAGCTGGGGCGGCTCCGCCTGTGGGGCCGATCGGCAAATCAGAGCTCCCCCATATGAAACACGAGAATCCCGGACGGTCCGACACGCACACCGGTCACCAGATGACCGGCGATCAAGGCGGCCACGATGGGCACGCCGGCCACTCCGTTGCGATGTTTCGGGACAAATTCTGGCTCAGTTTTGCTCTCACGATTCCCGTCGTCATTTGGTCGAGCGACGTTCAGGGCTGGTTTGGATATACAGCGCCTTCCTTCCCCGGATCGAATCTAATCCCGGCGGTTCTCGGAACACTGGTCTTCATCTATGGTGGGCTAGTTTTCATCCGCGGGGCTCGGCGCGAACTGGCGGAGCACAAGCCCGGCATGATGACCCTCATCAGCCTGGCGATCATTGTCGCGTTCGGAACCTCACTGGCTGCGACGTTTGGCCTCTTCGAGATCGACGTTTGGTGGGAGCTCGCTTCGCTGATTACGATCATGGTCCTCGGCCACTGGATGGAAATGCGGGCCATTTCCCAGGCGCGTGGCGCACTCAATGCACTCGCGCGCCTGCTGCCGGACACCGCCGAGCGCGTAACTGGTGCAGACAGTCAGTCAGTACCGCTGTCTGAGGTGAGGACCGGCGATGTCCTTCTCATCCGGCCCGGGGCCCGGGTTCCGGCAGATGGCACTGTCATCGAGGGCGCTGCCGAAGTTGACGAGTCCATGATAACCGGCGAGTCCAAAACGGTGCCGAAGGGAGTGGGTGCGAGAGTCATTGCGGGAACAGTTGCCAGTGGCGGCAGCCTCCGTGTGCGAGTGACCGCCATTGGGGATCAAACCGCTCTCTCCGGAATCATGCGGCTCGTGGCAGCCGCGCAGGCGTCCGGTTCTCGCACGCAGGCGCTTGCTGACCGGGCAGCGGCGATCCTGTTCTACGTGGCCGTCGCATCAGGCGCCGTCACCTTCACTTACTGGTGGTTTTCCGGTGACAAGGCACATGCCCTGATTCGAACGGCAACGGTGCTAGTCATCGCTTGCCCGCATGCGCTTGGACTAGCGATTCCGCTCGTGATCGCCATTGCGACGTCATTAGGCGCCCGCAATGGGCTGCTCGTTAAGGACAGACTCGCGCTCGAACGCGCCCGAAATCTGGACATGGTCATATTCGACAAGACCGGAACCCTGACGCGTGGCGCTCCTGCAGTGTCGGACGTCGCCGCTGCACCGGGCATCACCGAGGACGATCTGATTGGTGAGGCGGCCGCCGTTGAGTCCACTTCCGAACACCCGCTCGCCAAAGCAATCGTCGCCGAAGCCAGGCGCCGCAGCGTGGCCCCATCGTCAGTCGTGGATTTCAAGGCGCTGCCCGGGCGAGGGGCAGAGGCGCTCGTGCGCGGTAGGAGAGTCGTAGTCGCGGGACCACGTTGGTTGACCGAGGCTAATGTACCGATACCTCCAGAACTCGAAAAGCGGACTGTGGCGTGGCGCTCGGAGGGGAAGACGGTTCTGTATGCCATTGCACAAGGAAAACTGCTCGGAGCTTTTGCAGTCGAAGATGAGATCCGACCCGAATCTGCCGAGGCCGTAACCGAACTTCACGGTCTCGGGATCCGGGTCGCGATGATCACGGGAGATTCGCATGCAGTTGCCGATTCGGTCGCCCGGCGTCTCGGAATCGATGAAGTGGCAGCCGAGGTACTCCCCGCTGACAAGGCTTCGGCAGTAAGGCGCTTTCAGGCTGGTGGCAACAGGGTTGCAATGGTTGGCGACGGTGTGAACGACGCGCCGGCCCTTGCCACGGCCAACGTAGGAATCGCAATCGGCGCTGGAACCGACGTCGCGATTGAATCCGCGGGAATCGTGCTCGTGCGTAGCGATCCTCGCGATGTAGTCGGGGCAATCGAGCTGTCACGCGCAAGCTACAGGAAGATGGTGCAGAATCTGGCTTGGGCAAGCGCTTATAACGTCATCGCCATTCCGATCGCGGGTGGTCTGCTGGTTCGCTGGGGATTCGATCTCCCCATGAGCGTCGGCGCAATCGCAATGAGCCTGTCGACCATCATCGTGGCTGCGAACGCGCAACTGCTTCGCCGAGTGAAGCTGCAACCCGCGAGCCATTGATCGTCCAATCACCGGGTGCCCTTCACTATAGAGTCAAAAGCTTATGTCCGCTCAAACGTGCGGAAGCACGGGAACACCGCGGCGACCGTGGCGGTGCCCTCGCAGCTGATCCCTGCGCCAGAGCGGCGCCGATACCAAGCGTCGGCCTTGGCTGAGGGATCGAGCAGTCCAAACTGCCCACTCTTCGCATCTTGGGGGTGGGAGGAGGGAAGAAATTTCGAATTCATGGCGACCCCACAATCATCCGGCCGATGGGGTAAAACGTATGCCCAGTCCATCTAAATTAATCGCCGACCGTTCCGACCCGGCGCCTCCAAGACGGCCGTAACCGAACGCGGCGAGAGGACCCGCATGGCCTATGTCTAAGAATAGGACGCCAAAGCTTTTCGTTGGCATCGTTGCTTCGTTCATGGGTCTTGCCGGCGTGATCATTTTTCTGCTGGCAACAAAGATCGTGAGCGTCCAGATTGGAATCCTGATGCTTGTTATGTCAGTGGGAATGCATCTCGGATTCGGAATTCTGATAGCTGTCTATCGCTTGATCGGTAAGCTGGAATGAGCGAAGGCCGCCTTCTGTGGCACTCTCGACACTGTGGGCGGGTCACGACGGGCGTGCCGTACAAGGGGCCGTTGACGCCCTCCACGAAGCGAGCCGCCCGCCTCATTCGGCGGGCTGGGCCGTATTTTCGCAGCGCTCAGTGTCCGACGTACTATAAGACCGTGGGAGTCTCGCGAGTCGCCAGGAGTCTCGCCTTCTGCTAGATTTTTGAATCATGGCAATGTGGCTGCAAATCAGTGGTCTCGTGCTGTTCCTGGCCTTGTGGGGCGCGGCCTGGCGGAGGCAGCCAAATCTGGCTCTTGGAATCTTTTTTGGTGTGGCAATCGCGGCGGTGGTCGCGGCACTGGTCAGAGCCTCCCATCTACACAGCGTGCCCCTTTGGCTGCCCCCGCTCCCCTTCGCGGTTGTCGCGATTTCTCTGTTCGGTTTCGGCATCTGGGCCTGGGTTTTGGGAAGAGAACGGTAGCGCAACACTCTCTCAAGACCGCCAATACCTGCTTCAAATCAAGATCTTGCAGGTGCGTCGCGCCTTCTTCACCGGGCAGCGGTGATTTTCTTCCAAAGCCCGGATTCTTATGAGAAGCTGAAGTGGGTTTGGCCTTCGGCGGATCGGAGATGAGTCCTCCGCCAGAGGCTTTTGCGTAGACGAAGTCGAGGCAAGACCGTGCTCGGTCATCGAGCGAGAGCCCGAACGGCGCTGCAGCACCCACCTCTCGGGCAGGTCGACGCCCGAGGGCGGCGCGACGCCGCCCCTCGTGCCCGTGAATCCCTGAACAGCCGCACTGCCGCTCGTTCGCATCTGCGAGCGGCACGCGCTCGCGGACGCTGCGGCCGATCCGGGACGGCCAGCGAGCCAGGGAGCGATCGCTGATGAAATGCTTTTACTACTTGGCTCGCACCCTAGAGAGCACCCATCGAATTTTCAATGATGTACGCGCAGTTGGCGTCAACGACTCTTTCCTGCACGTCATCAGCAAGGACGAGGCTGGGCTGCAGAAACAGCACATACATTCCAGTAACTATCTCGAGACCCTGGATCTCATTCGCAACGGACTCATCGGTGCCGCGCTCGGCTTCATCGCCGGAGTGATTGGCGTCGCACTGCTGAGGTATTTCGAGCCTTTCGGCCCCCACGTCCCACGCGTCGTCTACTTCGCAACAGTTGCGGTGGCGATACTGTTCGGCGCCTGGGAAGGCGGCTTGACGGGCATAGCCACCGAAAACAGGAAGCTCGCCAGATTCCACGACGACATCGAGCGTGGTTGGTATCTCATCCTGATTTATACCCCGAAGGATCAGGAGATGGCTGTCCGCGAGATGATGCGCGCCAGACATCCGGGAGCAGTGCTCGCCGCAATCGACCCCCGTTTCATCAATCCATTCAGTGCGGTGAAGCGGACGGCGGAGTCTCCTCTTTCGAGCGATGGACTCTTACAAGAGGAATAACGGATGCCAATGGCAGTCGCCCTGGTCGTGTTGGTTCTCGGGACGATCTTGTTCCACTTCCTCAGTCCGTGGTGGTTTACGCCGATTGCATCCAATTGGAAGATGATGGATGACACGGTGAACATTACATTCGTGGTCACCGGCATCGTCTTCGTCGCCGTCAATCTGTTCATGGCTTATGCGATCTTCCGCTACCGCCACCGCCGCGGACAACGCGCGGCGTATGCACCTGAGAATAAGAAGCTCGAGTGGTGGCTGACCGTGGTGACCTCATTCGGTGTCGCGGCGATGCTGGCACCGGGCCTGTTTGTATGGGCAAAGTTCGTCACTGTTCCGAAAGAGGCGGCGGTCGTTGAGGCCGTGGGCCAACAATGGACCTGGAGCTACCGCTTTCCCGGCGAGGACGGCGTATTGGGCGCCACTGATCCCAAGCTCATCACCCCTGACAACCCGTTCGGCATCGATCCAAAGGATCCCCGCGGCGCAGATGACATCCTGATATCGAGCCCCGAGTTGCATCTGCCGCTCAACAAGCCGGTCAAGCTGTTGCTGCGCTCCAAGGACGTCAACCACCAGTGGGCCGTGGCGCAATTCCGCGTCAAGATGGACATGGTGCCCGGCATGGTCACTTATTTCTGGTTCACTCCCACGAGAACCGGGCAATTCGATGTCCTCTGCGAGCAGCTGTGTGGCCTGGCGCATTTCGCCATGCGCGGCCGCGTCGTAGTGGAAGAAGAGAGTGCGTTTAAAGCCTGGTTGTCCACTCAACCAACTTACGCAAGCACGCGAGCCCGGCCTGCTGGCGACGCTGCAGCTGGCCAGGCAAGCTATGCCCTGTGCGCCGCCTGTCACGGGTCCCGGGCGGAGGGTAACCGGACGCTGAACGCTCCGAAGTTGAGCGGCCAGGCCGGCTGGTATCTGGCGAGACAACTACGGTATTTCAAACAGGGAATCCGCGGGTCAGACTCCAAGGACATCTATGCAAAACCGATGTTACCGATCGCGGCGACGCTGAAGGACGATACGGCAATAGACAATGTGGTCGCTTATATCGAGTCGCTTCCGGATGAGCATCCGCCATCGACGCTTGCCGGAGATCCTGGAAGAGGCAAGTCCCTCTACACGACCTGCGCGGCCTGTCACGGTGCCGCCGGCCAGGGCATCTGGTCGACGAATGCCCCGCGCCTGGCGAACAGGGATGACTGGTATTTGGCGCGACAGCTGCAGGATTTCCAGCAGGGTATTCGCGGCACGCATCCACAGGACTTCTACGGCGCGCAAATGGTGCACATGGCCAAGATTCTGCCGGATGACCGGGCAATCAATGACCTGCTTGCCTATGTACACACGTTTTGATGTGCCCGCCCGCCGCGTTCCACAGTCAGGCTGCGAGGCACCAGTGCGCGGCGATCTGATGCGGAGGAGGAGAGATTAATGGCATACGTAGCAATCGCAGACCGCGACCATGCATTGCATGATCCGCAGACCTTCGTCACGAAATACATTTGGAGTCAGGACCACAAGGTCATCGCGATCCAGTACGCAATCACCGCCATTGGCATCGGCCTGGTTGCCCTCGTCATGTCGGTGTTGATGCGCCTGCAATTGGGCTTCCCGCATGCTTTTTCCCTCATCGCGCCCCACAACTATTACCAGTTCATCACCATGCACGGCATGATCATGGTGATCTACCTGCTGACCGCGCTGTTTCTCGGGGGCTTTGGCAACTACCTCATCCCGCTGATGTGCGGCGCCCGGGACATGGTCTTCCCCTACATGAACATGGTCAGTTACTGGGTATATCTGGTCGCGGTGCTGGTGCTGGTGGCCGCTTTTTTCGTGCCGGGCGGACCCACGGGCGCAGGTTGGACCCTGTACCCGCCGCAGGCTGTCCTACCCGGTACCCCGGGGGCGAGTTGGGGCATCATCTTCATGCTGCTGTCCCTGGCGATATTCATCGTTGCGTTCACCATGGGCGGACTGAACTATGTGACAACGGTCCTGCAGGCGCGCTGCCGTGGAATGACTCTGATGCGCATGCCGCTGTCGGTATGGGGCATTTTCATGGCCACGGTCCTTGGGCTCCTGGCCTTTCCCGCCCTGCTGGTCAGTGCCGTCATGATGACGCTTGATAGCCTCCTCGGAACCAGCTTCTTCCTGCCCGCGGTAGTCTCCATGGGGCAGCCACCCACGCACAATGGAGGTAGCCCGCTGCTGTTCCAACACCTGTTCTGGTTCTTCGGTCACCCGGAGGTGTATATCGTGGCTCTGCCGGCCTTCGGCATCGTGTCCGATCTGCTCAGCACGCACGCGCGCCGGCATATCTTTGGCTATCGCATGATGGTTTGGGCGATTCTTGCAATCGGATGTCTCAGCTTCGTTGTGTGGGCGCACCACATGTACGTCAGTGGCATGAATCCGTACTTTGGATTCTTCTTCGCCACGACTACGCTGATCATCGCGGTCCCGACCGCAATCAAGGTCTACAACTGGGTGCTCACGCTCTGGCGCGGTGACATTCATCTCACCGTCCCGATGTTGTTTGCGATCGCTTTCATCTTCACGTTTATCAACGGCGGCTTGACGGGTCTGTTCCTGGGTAACGTAACGGTGGACGTGCCCCTGTCGGCCACCTACTTTGTCGTGGCTCACTTCCATATGGTCATGGGCGTGTCGCCGATCCTGGTGGTGTTCGGGGCGATCTACCACTGGTATCCGAAGATCACCGGTCGCATGTTGAATGACACGTTGGGCAAGCTGCACTTCTGGGTGACCTTCATCGGGACCTATGCGATCTACCTGCCCATGCACTATCTAGGTATCCTGGGTGTGCCGCGGCGCTATTACGCCAATGGCGGCACCAACTTCATCCCGCCGTCGGCCCAGTGGGTGAATGCGGCGATCACCATTTCGGCCCTGTTCGTCGCGGCCGCTCAAATGGTGTTCCTGTTCAACCTGATCTGGAGTCTCAAACACGGCAAGGCGGCGGGCAGCAACCCTTGGAGGGCCACGTCGCTTGAATGGCAAACACCCGACACGCCGCCGAAGCATGGCAACTGGGGCGCAAAGCTGCCGGTGGTCTATCGTTGGGCTTACGACTACAGCGTGCCGGGCGCCAAGGAAGACTTCATACCGCAGAATCAACCGCCCGACGCCCTGACGCCCGCAGGACGCGCCCACGGGACCGGGCGGTGACTCTTTCAGCTGCGGTTGTCGCCCTGCTTGCTGGGGTGGTCGTGTGGGTGCTCCTGGCGACCCGACTGACCGCGAGGCCGTGGGAGACGCCCGGATCGCCTGAAGATGTCCCAGCCGGGCTCGCGCCAGGCGTGCCGCCCGCGAAGATCGGGCTCGCGTTTCTGCTGGGTGTGATCACCTCGCTGTTCGGGCTGTTCCTCTCCGCCTATTGGATGCGCATGGAGCATGCGCACGGGGATTGGCAACCGCTCAACGTACCGCGGCTGTTATGGCTGAACACCGCAATGCTGATTCTGAGCAGTGCACTGATGCAGTGGGCGCTCGTGGCGGCGAGACGGGCCCAGGCCGGCCGTATGAGGGTCGCTTGGATCGCGGCGGGTGTTCTCGCCTTCGCGTTTCTCGCCGGACAGCTCGTGGCGTGGCACCAGTTGCAGGCGTTGGGCTATTTTGTGGCGAGTAGTCCCGCTAGCGCCTTTTTCTACCTGCTCACCGGGGCACACGGGCTGCATTTGCTCGGAGGCCTGATCGTATGGGGTAAGACCGTCGTCAGGATGGTGCAGCCGGGCGTCGAGGTGATCGATCTGTGCTTGAGCGTGGAGCTGTGCACCGTCTACTGGCACTACCTGCTGCTGGTGTGGCTGGTCCTGTTCGCTGTGCTGCTCTCCACCTGACTGGGGTCGAATTTGTATGGCAGAAAGTGCCGTGACAACTACCGAAGCATCCACTTCAGCGCTCCCGGGCTTGCCGGGAGTCGTTGCCGACTGGTCCGGGGACAAGAATGCGTTTCCGGTCCCCTGGGGCAAGGCGATGATGTGGATCTTCCTCCTCAGCGATACCTTCATCTTCACCTGCTTCCTCACCTCGTACATGAATGTACGAATATCGACCACAGTGCCCTGGCCGAACGTGAGTGACGTTTTCGCGCTGGACATCGGGGGCAGGCGCATTCCGCTGATCCTGATCGCGATCATGACCATGGTTCTGATCACGAGCAGCGGGACCATGGCTATGGCGGTGAACATGGGCTACCGGCGCCACCGCGCCAACACCACGGCGCTGATGCTCATCACGGCAGCCTTCGGCGCCATATTCGTTGGCATGCAGGCGTTTGAGTGGACCAAGCTCATCGTGCACGAGGGAGTACGTCCCTGGGGGAACCCTCTGGGCGCGCCGCAGTTCGGCTCGTGCTTTTTCATGATCACCGGGTTCCACGGGCTGCACGTATCGGCGGGCGTGGTCTACCTGAGCGTCGTCGCTAAAAGGGTATGGAGTGGATTTTACGACCGCAAGGGAAGTTATGAGACTGTCGAGATCACGGGGCTGTATTGGCATTTCGTCGATCTCGTGTGGGTATTCATCTTCGCATTCTTCTATCTCTGGTAGGAGGAACCATGGCAGCAGCCGTAGGACAGGAAATTGCCGTCGCACACGAAGCCGCCGCCGGACCGGCAGC
>Ga0210399_10004809_pt1 | contig 10498 bp, 6 predicted proteins | sample IncBWC14MmetaG_FD_150865 | JGI IMG/M metagenome (GOLD analysis project Ga0210399, IMG submission 150865) | Forest soil microbial communities from Barre Woods Harvard Forest LTER site, Petersham, Massachusetts, United States - Inc-BW-C-14-M | ecosystem: Environmental > Terrestrial > Soil >...
CAGGGAGCGGAAATGTGACGGCTTATTCGGTCGATCCTGCCACTGGTGCATTGAGCGAAATTCCTGGCTCACCCTTCGCGGCAGGTGCAAACCCGAGCGCCCTGGTCCTGGATGCGGCGGGGAAATTTCTCTTTGTCGCTAATCAAACCTCTAACAACATTTCCGCCTACTCCATCGGGATAGACACGGGCGCCCTCACCCAAGTCACCGGCTCGCCTTTCACGGGGGGAACGGGTCCTTCCGCCGTTGCTATGGACCCTGCTGGAAAATTCCTGTTTGTTGCAAACTCGGGTTCGGCGAACGTTTCTGTATTCTCGATCACCTCGGGTACCGGCGTCCTTTCCGCTGCTGCCGGCTCCCCATTTGCCACGGGCGCAGGCCAGGAGATTTCCGGCATCGCTGTCCCCCCTACTGGAAAAACCGTTTACGTATCCAACTTCGGCTCCAGCAGCATTTCCGCACTGGCTCTGGGAAATGCTGGGGATCTTACGCCCATTAGCGGCTCCCCCTTCGCGGTGGATTCGAGTCCCCGCGCATTGCAGATTGATCGCTGGGGGAGCCCATTTCCGAGTTGTTGACGATTCGGGAGTAGAACGATTTTCGTCTTCGCTGTGGCCGTGGATGCGGCATTGTGAAGCAGTAGATAGTGGGAAAGAGAAAAGCTTGAAAAGCAGTGTGTAGTGGACCAGTGCGCAACGAAATGGCCTCTGAACCAGAAGAGCGAGCAAACTGCGTCTGCCATACAAATACAGCGATATCGTGCTAACCTGCCGTGAGCGAGATGAGCCACTTGAAATGGGATCAGCTTCTAGCTGAGCAACGTCTGCGCGAGTTGCTTGGCGGATCGAAGTCGACCAAAGTCGCAGGAGAATCCCGCAGCGAGTATGAACGGGATAGAGACCGCACGGTCGGCTTATCACGTTTTTATCACACCAGCTCCCTTGCAACGGCATAGAGCTGCCCACGCAAAACCCCTAATCCATTTATAATCAAAGATTTTTGTGGTGCGCCCAAGGGGACGATTTTAGAACTTTTCTGGGTGACTTTGTTGTTGCTTCTCAACATTTTGATCTTCACGCCGGTGCAGCGCTCTGGATCAATCGCGGTTTGCCCTTTTACTAAACCAACTCAAGTTCGATACCGTCACCTTCTTCACTTCCGCCAGGACCGTGGATTCGAATGATGTCAAGAATTATGTCCGCTACGGTCGGGCCTTCACCGTGCCGCGCTGCTTCTAACTCTTGCTTTACGAGTGCGACACTGTCCGGGTGGCAGCGCTGAATCTTGTTCTCAAGCCAATGGATTGTTTCTGTGTATCCCAGAGCCTCACGGGACTCCTGAAAATTTACCCAGCGAAACCTGAATCCGCCTGTGGGCGTTCCAAAACTCCCTCTGAGGATATCGTTGAAAGCATCGAAATTGCGGCCCCATCTAGCTCCCGGGATTAGACGGGCCGAAATCTCATCCCAAAAACTGTCTAGAGTATTGAAACGCGCACCGTCAATTTCGATTATGGGTTTCGGCATCTAATGAGGACCTTGAGCGAAGTTCTAGACGCGCAGAAGGATACTTCCGTAAGTTCTTCAATGCAAAAGAATAAAGGAGTGGAGCGCCCAAAGGGACGATCTTAGAACTTTTCTCGGCGATCTTGTAGCAGCTTTGCCAGCGATCCAGCTGTTCTCCACCAGCACTGAGGGGTAGACTGGCCGCGAGCCCCCAGGGCGCTTCATCGATAATATGATAAGACGGCCTCGTAACCGTCATTTTCAAAAGAGGAACCAGACATTCTCAAGGCCGACGACGATTGGCCCGGAACCAGTCCTGCCGCTTGCGTAAGTCTCATGGCTGCCTCCCGAAGTCGAACGCGCCCCCTAGCACTATGTTCAATTCCCACACTTAGAGGGCGATCTTTCGCCTCTCCTCAGCAGGAGCAATCACCTTGTCCCCTATTTCCAGCAACAACTCCTCCTGATTCTCGTACAGCACCGGAGCCAACACCCAAGGGTAGCGCTGGAAGTGCTCGAACATCCCGTACTTGTGCTGTGTAGACAACAATAAGGGCTGAACAGGAACGGAAGGTAGATGGGGAACGATCTGTCCGAGTTCCTGGGGAATACTCCTGGCATCAGTAATGTCGGCGATCACAAATCGCGCCATGTGGGCCAGCGTTGAAACCGTCTCCGTGAGGTCTCGACTGGTCGGTTTTTCGAAATCGAACAGAACTGGTAAATAGTCCCGCTTGCGGAGTTCGTCTCGTACGGCATCCAGCACAACCTTACGTTCAGGCGTGAACCGCCCAAGGATGAGGACGACTTTGGAGGTAATTGTGTCTATGATGTGGCGAATCTTTTGGTTCTTTAGGAGCAAGTAAATGAACTGTGCAACTTCAACATTGTCGACCGTTATCGCCGGTTCGGTCACTGGTGTGATCACGACATTGAATTGCTCTTTCGGGCTGCCCTTCAGGTTCCAAAAGGAACACCCGTAAACGAATGAGCCCGAAAAAGTAGCTTCGGAAACGTCTGCCCCGACCAAGCGGGCAAACCTTAGATTCGTTCGTGTAAGATCGGTGCCTCGGAGAACTGCCCCATTGAGATTCGTGCTGCTGAGATCTGCTTCCATCATATTGGCCGCACTCAAATTTGCCCTCCACAGGGATGCCCGATAGAAATCCGTCTTGTTCAAATTCGCCCCGCTCAAGTTGGCGTTCGAAAGTAATGCCCCGCGCAAGTCTGCTCCTCTGAGGTCCACCCCGGGAAGCTGTGCGTCCCTGAGATCTATCTCTAAGAGCTGCGGCTGAATCTCGGGATTTGCCTTTCTCCATTTGTTCCAATGTTTCACGCCCCGTTCGAGAACAGCTACGTGAGCTGGATCTGCTCTGTTCATTACTACATACCTCCGACACCAGCATACGAAGTCATCTTGGGTGGGCCTGCCGATTGGATGAACAACCTCAAGCCACGCATCGCATTTACATTATTTTGTTCCATGCCTTGGACAGAACCGGAATCTACCGCCCCTTGTTCCCTCTTACCATCCCAAGTTGCAGATCATTCGTTAAGAAATTAGAGCGTCTTGTCAATGTTGATAACCCTAACTTCGATTTGTTCACCTGCATCGCCAAGAATTCGGCCTCGCAGGCGATGCAGTTTCTTTGCAATCTTCAAGCTTTCGTTCTCTGCAAGCTCAAGTAAATGTCCTAACGATAGTGACACAGCGATTTCTAACAGCTGGAGTTGATATTCGGTTAGACCTTTGACTGTTGACACTAGATGTGCGGCGTCCGCTGACATCTCTTGAAGCGATTCCTTCCCCTGCTTATAGCCAGTGAGCACGAGTAGAAATACGGCTAGCCATGCTGGGTCAGTCAGAATTTCGAAGAAGGGGGGTGAATCCACGTGAAAATGTAGGACCGAGACTTCCTTATTTCTTGCCCTGCGATAAGTCGGCCAAAATCTCGGCCAGGTGTTGCCCTGTATGCCCTCAACTTCGCTGAGGGCTCGACTAACATTGGCTATCTCTTTAAAAGAGCGCACTTCTCGGGATAAGGAAACGCGCACAACAAATGGTGATGGGTATCCCTCTATGAACGGGTTTATTCCCAAAGTCGCCTCCTCTCACGTTCGACCGGAGAACAGAACTGACAATTCATCACAATCTCGGTCAGATATCCTCTAAAGATTTGATACTACGGGCGACGCTTCTTAGCATTGGGAGTTGTCGCTTTCTTGCGTTCTTTCGCGTTCATTACAGGTGTTACGGGCCGCTTTAACATCTCTTGCCGAAGTTCGGTCAGTATCTTCTCTGCTGAATCTATTTCTTGGTTTAAGTCAGTCGATGGAGCTACAGCTGCAACAGCGTCGAACTTATTTAGCAGAGAGCTCTCGGACTCCCGCAGAAACTTAATGACAACGTTTGGCCGAGGCTCTTTGGGTCGTTTTGGCAGCACGTCACCTAAGGTTGATAACACAATTCGTTGTGCTTGACGGAATAGATTTGCTGCTAGCTTATGCTCATTCGAATTGTCTCTGCTAACCCATGCAATAGAATCGGTATTGAGTAGATTTAGAGCCGGTAAGACACTTTTATAACTGGAAAGAGGGTCGATGTAACCGTTGAGACCTCGCCGCTGTTCCCAGACTTTGAGGATTAGTTGTATTGCGCGATCTCTGGCTTGGCGTCGAAGCTTAGGTGTGGCTGCGTTCTTCGACTCGTTCATTAGTTCCGCTAGATGATGGGCCATCCACCTTTCGAGCGTGTGCGTGCTGCGCTGAAGTTCGAGTTCCCGAACGAGGTAATCGCCAAGCTCCAATGTATCCTCTGGCGTCCTCGATTGATCCGTCTTTGCGGAAGACGAGGACACGGTCGTATCTCCTCTCAACGGCTTCTTTCGAATGAACTCTTGCATAGCTGCTCTCATCCTTCCTAATCCACACCTGGATTTCCATCACCAGATCAAATCCAACTCTCGTAAGATGTTGCTTCAATGCCTCCCTCGAGATCCAAAGCCGTTCTCCATCTGACCTGACGTCATGATTTGGGCGATTGCTTTTAGTGTTAGATGTATCGCTCCACTGTTCGTAAAGGTAACTGACTTCACCACGCAAAGCTTGCCACTGTGTGGTTGCATCGTCATTCAGAGACTGTCTTAGGCCCCTTCGGGTTGAAGTGCCCGGTAAAAGCCGAACCGGCCCGATCTCATTTCGAAAAGGGTCTTCTCTGTCTATCCCCGAAGAATGAGAAGGGTTTGAAATCCAGCCGAGCAATCGATAAGGTGCTTCATCGATTTTCAAGTCTGTAATTGATTCTTCCTCCGGCAACCCATAGTCCATAGGTTCTTCTACTGTCTGCAGTGCCCTGACTAGTGACGCAGCTGTTTGGGGTTGTACAAGCGCAGAACTGACCCTAGTACTTGTCGTAATGTCTCCTGCGTTTCTATCGTGGCGAGCCGAAATGACGAGCGTCTCTTCGTTTGGTCCTATTCCTACTTCAAGGAGAAAATCAGCGTCGCTTATCTCATCAATCCATGAGGGGGAAGAGGGAACAAACCAAAATCTTTCTTCCAAAGGTTTTATGCAGCGGAGATCTGCTAGCCAGTACGGAGGAGCGCCTAGGCACTGATCTCTTAATGTATTCTCAAAACTGTGGTGCTCGTACAATCGAGATTTAACCAGTGGCTTGGATTTCAATAATGTACCTATAGTGCACCACATCGCATTCCATTCGAGATGGGTCGAGTATCGTTCTACCGTCGGAGTGCCCCCATGACTATGACTCCATAGGGGCCAGTCTCTATCCCTGTAACGATTCCGCCTTGGTTCGGAATCCCAATACCTAACCTTAGATGACGGTTTCCAGTCATCAACAATCCAGTTGTCAGCCACTTTTATGAAGTCGCGTAGCGACACATCCGCAAACATCCTGGTGGATGGTTCATACCAGTAAGGAATCGTGTCAATGATATCGAACTCGTATCGAGTGGATTTCCGCCCGGGCCGTTCGTTTCTTCCGAATTGATCGCTGTCCTTCTTGGCTGCTTTTCTGGGAAGGTTGCTCTGATTTGCTCTGTCAAGCTGCCTCTTTGTTTTAGTCGACAATTTAAAGGGCGGATGTTTTGATAGTGCTGTAACTGCGTCTTTTGCAAAAGCCCTAATCAACACATGAGGAAAATCTTGATCTACCGCAATGTCAAAGAGAGGCTTCATTAGGCCCTTTAGCGCCGAAGGAGTTTCGTTTGCCACACGGCACAACGCAATCATCAACCAGAGGCGTGCTGACATCCAATAAAAAGCTGCGCCAGGCGCGCGGAAGACTGGCTCGGTCTTTTTGGGATAGAGTTTAAGTAATTCATGCAGCGCTTGCGCATTACCGAAACTTGCGAGTCTTCGAACTACGTGAGCGGTACGCCAACGTATACGGACATCACAATCGGACAATAATGCAAAAAGATATCGGGCTAGGGCAGAGGGAAAAGCGGCGGGTACGCTAGCAAAATCAACCCTATCTATCTCCTGGTCGGGGATTCTTGCAACAAGTCTTTTTGAATAGGCTTCGAGGATTGCACTTGCCTGAGAGCTCTCCAAAGTTTGCACGATCTCAGATACCAATCCATAAATGGTTGGTGCATCGAGTCTCTCGACATTCGCTGCAATTCCCTCGATTAATACTTTTGGTACTTCTTGAACTTGATTTGGTAGAGCCTTGAGCAGGAAAAGGATCGGGGCTTGTTTCTCGAAAGTGATTCCTAATGACAATTCAGGGAGGCGCTCAGAAATGAGCCCACCCAATTCTCTTTGCTTCCAATCCAATACCGCCGGATTCTCCCACTCATTTAGTGCAATTGAAATGGCGGTGCCAAGACTATAGCCATGTAGCGTGGTTTCTTTAAGACTACATAGAGCCCGAAGATAGCCCACTCGTTTGTCTAAAGGTACATGCGTTCTAATGTATTCGAGAACCATAGACTTTGGAGCAGATACTGAGAGCGACTGAATGATCTGCTCGAGTCCGCCTACCGAAGTACACTGTTCGCCTATCACGCTTGCGGGAATGTCGAATCCTAATTGCTGATCCTCATCCCTTTCAGTGGACTCGGCCACATGCAAATGGCTCTCCGGTTTAGGTCGTTTGCTCAAGAAGCTAAGCTGCGTAAGCAGTTTGCTGATCCAAATCCCTTCTACATTGCTTGGTAATTCTGAGTTGTTAAATACCTTCGCTATCCCAGGTGCCCAACGTTCGTCTATCTGCAGCGCTACATCTCTTGCAAGAGCATCGATGATCTTTGACTGCAAAGGAGAAGTACCCTTAGCTAGACCCTTAATGATCCTCCCGATTAGCTCAGTGTGAATCGTGCCAAGAAGGGGTAATAGGGCAGCGGCTTCCCCATCAGTGATCGACTTTTCGTCTAAAGCTGTCAACAAGATGGAAGCCAAGCATGTATCACGATCAGTGATCCCGGTATCCTCCCATCTTGCCAGGGATGCAAAGGCCACACTCAAATCGAAGGACGCTAGCGAGGAACTTATGACTTCCCATGGGAACCCTTCTTCATCAGCTAGCCGAAGCGCGGCATCAGTAACAATCGAGTAGTAAATCTCGCTTTGGGCACGACGCAGTTGTTCGCCCATCCCTTGTTTTGCCTGTTTTACTACAGATGCGAGGCACCTAAGCTGGTGAATAGCAGTCCGATCCATTTCATCAGTAATTTGGTGTGCGCTTGTGAAAATTGCTTTGGCATCATCTCGACTTATCGGGGCCACGAATCTAGCAAGCGGCAATAGTGCCTCGATTTTCTCTGTAGCCACCGTCTTTAGCCCAGAAATCGCCTTGGATTTCTCTGTGATCCAAGCCAATATCCGACCATGCGTGGATCGGTCAAGCGACAATACTGACAGAAAGGCCTCGTCTCCGGTCGCTAGGGGAGCGCGCTCTGCGAACAGGCTGTCGATAATATCTGTGAAAAGAACGGCCTGATCCAAGCCCAATAGATTCCCGAGACTCGCGGCAGCTGCAGAACATAGTGGCAATATACGGGCATAGTCATAACTACGAGCTACCGTCCTGGCCCCGGAGGAAAGCTGCGACAGGCTTTCTCGTATGCGATTGTTTGCGTCATGACCGTATTTCTTGCCAACAATTAACTCGGCGCGCTGATCAAAAAAGGGGACGCACGCTCGAAAGAACCTCAGCGCTTCTTCTTTTTTTTCGTCTTAAGGTTGGGACGAAGCATTCCCTGAGTTTACGATTCCCAAAAGACTCTCGGCAGTAAGCTCGACGCCGCCTAATCTCTCTTTAAGAGCACGAGCTCTGAGTAAAATCACAATTCTAGCTGGGTTAAACAGCGGTATTTTGTCGTAACGCGTCAGCGCCGGATCTACGAGTGTCTTCAGCGTTTCTCTGACGACTTCCTGGTGACCTCCGCGTGCAATCAGTATTTCGCAGCCTGTCAGTAACAAGTCGAACCAAAATCCAGATAGATCGTCCCGCCAGCTTTCATTCAGTCCTTCCGGATTAGCCATCCCTCTCCTTGTGGCTAGCCGCAAAGCATTCTCAAGGTCAGAAATATTAACTTCCTGGCCAGCGACCGCCATTGGAACCATAAGTGCAAGCATCCAAGGGGCACGAATCAACTTGCGCTCAAGGCATTGTCCTAAAGCTTCGTATCTGCCAGAGGCGAGTAACCGGGGAACCAAAAATCGTGCCACCTCAAGGCCAATTCTTCGCGGAGTCCAACTTTTTAGACACCTGACAGCAAGTTCCACCCCATAAACAAGCAATACGGATTCAACCTGAGCCGCAATATCTTGTGCACTTATCTTCCACGGACTCTCGGGGTGCTTGGGATTACGCTCTTTCTTGGCTTTCCAATCCTCTTCTCGTCTATTGAACCAAGCATTCAATCGTCGTTCATATTCACGCACCATTACTCTGTTCCCGTCTCTGGCTTCTATAAGCATGAGTTGAAACAAGAATGCTCCGTGGTGTTCAAGATAGTCAGCGTCCTGCAAAACTAGTTTCTCGGTACTATCCCGGACAAATTCGACAGCGAGATCAGGATTCGAAACAACAAGCTCCGTGATTGCGTCTTGGGTCTTTAGGGCTTCTGCACCAACAAGAATTGCTCGAATTGCTCCAGTCGTGCTCCCATCTGCCGCGGCAACTTGCATTCCTGTCCGGAGTCGTTTGATTTTCACTTGCTGGCGTAAGATCGGATCAGTAATCGTTCGGGGTTCCGGTTCAGTTTCAAGCAAGACAGTGATATCGGATGCCCTGCCAGCAGCAAAGAGAGCGCTTGCCACATGCGTTGCTGCATATTCTTCATCGTTGCGTCGGTTCCATAAATGTTCTGCGACCTTTTCGTTAAAACTTCTTAGGTCATCCCCCACGCGTTTAGAAATGAACTCTTCAAAATCCTCATCCTTAAAACCGATGCCATCCTCTGAAACTCGAAGTGCTTCTCCCAAATCTGCACAAAGATCACGAACCTGAGCCACTGTTAGTCCACTTACATTAGCTAGATCTTTCCAAGGGATAGGCCTAGGCATGACTGCAATCGCACCACAGAAGCTCCGAACAGACTCTTCAGTCCCTGATTTCTCAGCTGCTTCGGTCAGGCGTTTCTCGAATATTTCGAACAGCCGTTTTCCGGCAGGGCGAAGGTAGTCAAGACATCGTTGTTGATCTTTGTTAGCGTAGTCTATTGCGTAACCCTGAACTCTTGGATTCCCATCGCTGAAGTGATGGAATTCCTCAAGCCAAAGTGGCGTACAGCTACTCCAAATTCGCCCCGCATTTTTGTTTGATTCTTGTTCTGTAAACCCCTTCAATTCATCTGTTTTGAAACTTAACGGCAGGCACAGCTCGTTCAGTCTGCCGGTTCTAGCAGTAACAAGGAATCGCACATTCGGAGGAAGTCCTCCCAGCGTCACAAAATCACTGACAAAACTACGCTCTGGCGGTACGGCTTTCTTGGCAGCAGTAATAGAATTGTCGGCCGCATCGATTGCGATGACCAGCAGTGCATCTTTCGAGATTGAGTTAAGGACAGAAGATGCCCGATGTAGGCGGTCACTAAATGACTTTGCATAGTTGGCCCCTCGATCACGTTTTAGGAGAAATGGTATTTGAAGTTCGGTTGCCAATTCGTTACACAGTTGGAGAAAGGCATCTTCGGGTCTATGTCGAGTGCCATTTGATTCCAGATAACGACCTGCACCGAAGCAATCAAAAACGATCATGGTTGACCCGGATGGAAGCAGGGCTTGGACTTCGTGTAATACGGTTGTTTTTCCACACCCAGCTGATCCATGGAGGCAAATCTGTTGGACCCCGCTTAACATTCTTGTGACAGTTTCTTGTGCAACCGACCGGATTACAGGGTTATCGATTAGCTTGATTTGCTTGGGACATGGGAAAAGCGCCTGTGGACTATGGAATCCAAACCAGGAGAGCACCGTCTCACCAGTAATTTCCTTGCCCGAGCTTTCCGGCATCATCATTTCTTGAACACGAGACAGAAGGCCACTGAAAATGAGCGAGGCGTCATCGTCCACCCAACTTCCGATTAGCCGCACGACGCTGTCTTTAATTTGAAATCGAGATCCTGTCTGTGACGTTAGGTCTAAGGCGGAAATAAACTGGAGAAAGATTTCCGAGGAGAGGCCGGAGTCCCGGAACAGCGATTCTAGGCCGGGTGACAACATATTCTCATTCTTCTCACTCTGTGCCGAATTTCCCAGAGCATTTGCGAGAGAATCCGCAATTGGCCGATTTGAAACGAATCGCACCTCAACCTTACCTGCTAAATGCGGGTACCGAGAAATCACACCGCCATAAGCCGCTGCTAATCGCCGTATTATTGAATTGTTATTTTTCTTTGCTGTGTTCTTCACGAAATCAGAGAGGGTCCATGAGCCACTTGCATTTGCTGCGGAGTATTTCAGTTGCTCTATAACAATTCTATTTACGTGAGATGTGCCTTGATCTATGTAAAAAAGAG
>Ga0210399_10004813_pt1 | contig 10495 bp, 8 predicted proteins | sample IncBWC14MmetaG_FD_150865 | JGI IMG/M metagenome (GOLD analysis project Ga0210399, IMG submission 150865) | Forest soil microbial communities from Barre Woods Harvard Forest LTER site, Petersham, Massachusetts, United States - Inc-BW-C-14-M | ecosystem: Environmental > Terrestrial > Soil >...
TCAACGAAGTCCAGGGCTCGGTGATCGAAGGGCTAAGCCACCTGATGGGTTACGAAATCACGATCGAGCGCGGCCGCGCGATGCAGAACAATTTCCACGAATATCCGCCGCTGCGCATGAACCAGGTGCCGCCGGAAATCGAAGTCCATTTCTTGAAGACAGACAATCCGCCCACTGGACTTGGGGAACCGGCGCTGCCACCGATACTGCCCGCCATATGCAACGCGATCTTTACCGTGACCGGAAAACGTATCCGCTCTCTTCCGCTCGCGAAACAAGGCTACAAGTGGGCTTAATGGCCCGGCGCTGGTGAAGCGCCGACAATCGCTTCAGATTTTCGCACCGAGGCAAGCACTGAAAAGTTGCGCGGATGGCTTCGCCGTGCAAAAATCCCACCATGCAAACCGCAAAAATCTGGCTCGCGTTTAGAATTTTTCCTCTGGTAGCTGTGTGCGCCGCTTCGGCGAGCGCGCAGACTACGCGTCCCGACTCCGAAAAGCAGCTTGCGCATGACATCTACAAACAATTCATCGAGATTCAATCCGGCTTCACGACTGGCGCAACGACGCCCGTCGTCGACATTGCCGTCGCGCGCTTAAAAGCCGCTGGATTCCCCGACTCCGACATTTTCACTGGCGGCGCAATCCCGAAGAAAGGCAATCTCGTCGTGCGTTATCACGGCACGGGCACCCGCAAACCGATCCTCCTCCTCGCGCACATCGATGTCGTGGAAGCGAAGCGCGAAGATTGGAGCACCGATCCGTTTCAATTCCTTGAGAAGGACGGCTTCTTCTATGGGCGCGGGACCGGCGACGACAAAGCGCAGGCCGCGGTTTGGATCGCCAACCTCATCCAGTACAAAAAAGAAGGATTCAAGCCAGACCGCGACATCATTGTCGCCCTTACCGCTGACGAGGAAGGCGGCGGTCCTTATAACGGCGTGGATTGGCTGCTGAAGAATCATCGCGATTTGATCGATGCGGACTTCGCGCTGAACGAAGGCGGCTGGGGCGAGGAATCGAAAGGCAAGAAAATCTCGAACGATTTACAGGTCAGCGAAAAGTACGTTCTGAATTTCCGGTTCGAGGTGCGCAACAAGGGCGGCCATAGCTCGATGCCGGTGCACGACAACGCCATCTATCATCTAGCCGGAGCTTTGTCGCGGCTCGGCGATTTCGGTTTTCCTTTGAAAACCAATGAAGTCACCGCGGCTTACTTCCAACAGATGTCAAAGATCGAAGCCGGCGCTATGAAGGACGATCTGGCAAAGGCCTCTTCCGGTTCGCAAGAGGCGATGGAGAAAGTCGCAGCCGCGTCTCCCGCGTGGAATTCGACGCTGCGCACCACCTGCGTGGCCACCATGCTCGAAGGAGGCCACGCGATCAATGCGCTGCCGCAACTGGCCGCCGCTACCGTGAATTGCCGCGTTCTGCCGGAAGATTCACCCGAATACGTGCTGAGCACGCTGCAAAAGGTCGTGGCCGATGATCAGGTCAGCGTCAAACAGTTGAGCGACTTCAGCAAGGCAGCGGCTTCCCCGCTGCGGCCCGATTTGCTTAAAGCCGTCAGCGATATCACCACCAGCATGTGGGCCGGCGTTCCGACCGTTCCCATCATGGTCATGGGTGCGACGGACGGCCGCTACCTCCGTGCGCAAGGGATTCCCTGCTATGGCATTCAAGGATTCTTCATGGACCGCGACGACATTCGCTTTCACGGACGCGATGAACGGCTGGGAGTGGAGTCGTTCTACGAAGGGCAAGCCTTCCTCTACGAACTCGTCAAGCGGCTATCGACCGTAGGCAAATGAAATTGCGCCGAGAAGGACCGGCTTCATACGGCGATTCGCCTACGGGTTAGGCTGCAACCGTGCAATCAGGTTTTGCACGCTCTTTGCGAGATCTGCCACTTCCCCGCGGCCCGCAATCTCAAAATCAATCGCGCTATTTCCCTGAGCGGCGTGATCGACCGCCTCTCGTAGAGTCACCAGCGGTTTCACCACTTGCCGCGGCAAGATAAAACTCACCCACACGCTGAACAGCAGAGTAATCGCGGACACGATGCTCAGCGCCCATTCCGCCGAGTGGATCAGCCGCCGCGCCTCGCGATGATCGCTTTCCACGCGCTTCCAGTTTTCTGTCTCGAGCTCGGAGAGCAGTTCCAGCACTTGCTGACTCGAAGTCTGCAAATCGGCGGTGACCGGCGCCAGCGCAGGGTTCCCTGCCTGAACGGTTTGGGAGATCTGCGTATCGAACGAGCCAACGCGGCTCCGCAACTCCTCAATGAGTTGCGCGCGCTTCTTAAGCCTTGCCCCTTGCAGCAATTCGTTCAGATCATCTTCATAAGCGCGCACCACCGCCTGGATACGGTCCGCATCTCCCTGTCCGGGCTGCGCCATTGCCGCAGCCGCGGCACCAACTCTTTGTTCGTAAACACTGAGCGCTTCAAGCGCCTTTTGCGTTTCTCCCATGTCTTGCGGCTCAAGATCTTGAATCTGGCTCACAATCTGCCGGGTTCTCCCGAGCGCCTCGCGGTTGGCTACGAGATAGCTCGCATCATGCAGCAGGAGATAATTTCGTTCCGCGCGCCTCGCTTCCAAAATCTCAATCGAAGCCCGCTGCGCCAGCGTCGCCGCCGGTGCATCCACATTCACGATGCGGTCCACTATCCAGCCCATTTCGAACAGGTAGTAGACCGCGAGTAGAATCACCGGGACCAAAATCAATCGCGCAATGGCCAAACTGTAAGCCACTCTCTTCCGCAGAGAATTTCCCGGCGCAAGGATCTTGAATGTTTTGCGGATTCCTAGTCTCATAAGCCGGCTCCCGTCACTTAGCTCGTACCGTGGCGGCCTGATTGTATGTCAGCAGCGCGTGCCCGGCGCACCCTTTTGGACTCGCGTCAGCCCGTCGCCGTCCGTTCCCGGCCAACCCTTCACCGTTGCGCATCATCAACACGGTCCGGGGCAGCCTGAATAAGGTTGCCACACGAAGTCAGAGAGACCTTGAACTGGACAAAGACGGCAGTTCATTGTTGAATGCGTGTGAGTCGAAGCGGAACAAAGAAAGAGAGTTTTCCCATGGGCGAGCCGGAAGTCGACCTGAGCAAGAAATACGATGCCGTGATTATCGGATCGGGCGCTGCTGGAGGAATGGCGGCGCACGTTTTGACGACTCACGGCCTCCAGGTTTTGCTGCTTGAGGCAGGAAAGAAGCTGAACATCGAGCAGGAATTGCGTTCGATGGAATGGCCTTACGACAACCCGCACCGTGGAGGGCTTCCTCCCGGCTCGCATTCGCTGAGTTTTAACGAGTACACGATCCGGAGGCCGCCCTACGGGCCAGGCTTTGAAAAGTCAACAAATCTTTACAGTTATGTCGGCAACACCGACTACATGAAGAATATCGTCGTCAATGAAAGGGAAAATCCTTACACAGGAACGAATTACGCGTGGGTGCGGGCGCGATGTCTTGGAGGCAAAACAAATATTTGGGGGCGGCTGGCGCTACGGCTTTCCGATTACGATTTCAAGGCCAAGGACCGAGACGGTTACGGCGAAAACTGGCCGATCAGCTACAGCGATATCGCTCCTTATTACGACAAGGTGGATTTGTACCTTGGCATCACCGGGGTGAAAGAAAATCTCCCGTACCTGCCGGACAGCATTTTTCAGCGCCCCACAAAGCTGAACTGCGCGGAAGTGACGCTCAAACAAGGCCTACAGAAGATGGGGCGGGTGCTGACGCAGTATCGCGCGGGCGTAACGAGCGACGGGCTGAAGCACAATAAATACCGGAGCCGTTGCCTGAGCCGCGGCGCATGTGAACGAAAAGGCGGCTGCGATATTCATGCGGCGTTCGATTCTCCCACCGGGCTGATCTACCCCGCCATGGATACGGGCAACCTTACGCTGCGAACGAATTCCCTCGCGCGAGAAATCACCGTCGATCCCAAGACTGGCAAAGCTTCCGGGGTGCACTTCGTCGACTCGCTGACGATGAAGGACTATACGGTGCAGGCGAAGGCGGTGATTGTTGCGGCCTCGACTCTGGAATCCGCGCGGCTTCTGTTGCTTTCCAAATCGCGGCTCTATCCGAATGGACTGGCGAACTCGAGCGGGCACGTCGGACACAATTTTTGCGAGCACGTAATGGGTCCGCACGTGTACGGGCAAGCGCCGGATCTCGTTGGAAAGCCGCCTACGCTCGATGACGGACGTCCTGGCGGCTTTTATCTCACGCGGTTTCGCAACCTGGAGGAGAAACATCCGAAATTTATTCGCGGGTACGGATTCGAAGGCGGGAGCGGCTGCGCGATGTTTCCAAGGAATGCGGAGATATCTGGATTCGGAGCCTCGTTTAAAGAGGAGATTCGCAAAAACCAGGGATCGTATATTGGGATGGGCGCTTTTGGGGAAGTGCTGTCGCGATATGAAAACTACGTCGACCTCGATCCTGTGGTGAAGGACAAGTGGGGCGTGCCCGCGTTGCGATTCCATTATAAATTTGGCGACAACGAGCATCGGATGGCCGAGGATATGAAGGAGACCGCGCAAGAGATGTTCGAGGCTGCGGGATTCAAGATTTTGGCAGTGAGCGACCGCGTGCTCACGGAGGGGTGGTCGATCCACGAACTCGGCACGGCCCGCATGGGAAATGATCCGAAGACTTCTGTATTGAATCAATTTCAGCAGTCGCATGACGTGAAGAATTTGTTCGTGGTGGACGGCAGCGCGTTTGTGAATGCAAGTTGCCAGAATCCTACGTGGACGATCATGGCGTTGTGCTGGCGCTCGTGCGACTATTTGGCGGAACAATTGTCGAGGAACGAATTGTAGTGGCTGTTGGACTGCGCGAACGAATGGCTGTGCCTGCGAGAGGAGGAAGAATGTCCGCGAATGATCCCATCAATTTAAAGCAGGATCGGCGGCAGTGGTTGAAGACCTCGGCGACGGTTTTAAGCGCTGCGGTCTTGCCGTTGTCCGCGACGCCTGCGGAAGCTTTGCCGGTGGAATCGCAGAGTGCGCAAACGTCGTCTGCCAGCGCGCCCCAAGCACCGGGCGTGGAAGCGAAATCTGGCGCGCGTTTTTTCACGCCCGCGCAACACGAGTTGATCGAAGAGTTGTCGGAGACCATCATTCCAGCCGATAGCCACTCGGGCGGAGCGAAGGCTGCAAAGGTCGCCGATTTTATCGAGCAGACTGTCCGTGAGAGCACGGACGACCAACAGAAAGCGCTTTGGCGCGAAGGGTTGCGGCTGATGGAGTCGATGAGCCAGCACTACAATGGAAAATCTTTCGTCGATGCGAGCACGGAAGAGAAGATTGCGGTTCTCAAAGTGTTATCCGACAACGAGCACATGATGGACGTCCCCGAAGTGCAGTTTTTCCACGAGCTGAAGCGTTTGACCGTGCACGGCTACTACACAAGCAAGATTGGAATTCACGACGAATTGGAATACAAGGGAAATCGCGTGCTGATGGAGTACGTCGGCTGCGGTGATCCCACGCCTCCGACCAAATAGAAATCAGAACCTATTTTTGCGGCGGCTGAGCTTCGATTTTATCGATCACGATGGCCTTCGAGCCGCCACGCTGGTAGACCTTGCCTGTCACAATCACTTTGTCTGCTGCAAATGGAAGAAGCTTGGGATTTTGTCCGCTGGATGGGGTGGTGTCTGCGATGGGCCAGTAGATTGTGCCGTCTTCCGCGAGGATGACGAGTTGGGAACCTGCATTGGCGCAGGAAGTCGCACATTGTTTGCTGATGGGCTTGCTTAAGTCCTTCGTAAACGCACAGGCGGAATCCAGTACGTAACCTTTCACAGTGACGGACGGAGAGTCAGCTGCGGCCATGTAAACCGCGGCCATCAACAGAAAGCACGGAATAGCTGCTTTGCCACACATTGCGATGAAATTCATTCGTGTTACCTCCGATGGTGAGCTCGCAGGATCAGATTTTGTATTTATTCGCGGAGGGGGAATCCCTGCAGGAGTCTCCGCGGCTCCATGCGGATGGAAGCGTACACTACGGCGGAAAAATTGCTCTAATACTTTTGTAGTATCGCCGTTCACGATTACGCCGCACCTGGCTGGGAGCGGCGCCAGACAAGCCGCTAGATAATGGCGAGAGAATATTCTTACTGCAGTGGCTTCTGCGGCGCTTGCAATTCCTGGGCGCGTGCCACCAACTTTTTGAGTTTGCCTTCGATCGAGGCGTCGCCAATATGCTCGTCCTGAAGGACGCCATCGGCGTCGATCGTGAAAGTGTGAGGAATGGCCTTTACGCCGAATAAGTTTGCGATGGATCCAGTAAAACCGCCGTCGCGGTAATGAAGCCAGCTCATATTATTCTTGGAGATGTAGTCTTTCCACTTCTGTTCATCGCTATCAAGGCTGACGCTGAGCACTACCAAAGGCTGTCCCTGAAATTTCTTCGCAATTTCGCGCATGTGCGGCATGGCTTCGCGGCACGGCCCGCACCACGTTGCCCAAAAGTCGATTAGTACGACTTTTCCAGCCAGGTCGTCCATCGAGACGTGCTGCCCATCGAGCGTGTCGATGGCAAAGGGCGGAGCCATTCTGGCGCGCGCAAGCTCAGGCTCGCTGATGTAGCGGAGCGCGCGCTGGCGTTCCGGTTCGCCGACAGGCTTCATCTGCACATACTTCTCGAACTCCACTTTGGCGGCGGCGTCCTGTTTCAACTGCGCGAGCGCCTTGCCATCGGCCAGGCACGCTTCCGGAAAGTTCGAAAAGGATGTCAAAGCTTTAGTGAATTCGTCATGGGCACGGGTAAAGAGTTCGTCCTTGTGCTTGTCGCGGCCCTCGTTTAGCAGGACTATGCCAGCCTCGAAATGCGCCAGGGCGATGCTTTTATCTCCGTGGGCTTCGGCGAGCATCTCGTCGGCGGCAGTTTGCGCGGTTTTCCATTCGTGGAGCTCAAGGCCGTACTGGATCATTTTCTTTTGGCAGGCGAGGCAGTGGCCTTCGTCCTGTTTGTCGGCTTTCTTGAAGCTGTCCAGGGCAAAATCAATTCTGTGCTTGCGAACATCCTCGAGGGCTTCTTTATAAGTCTTTTGGGCCTTTTCGCTCGTGGGGCCTTGTAGCTGGTCCTGTGCGAGCAATGGCGTGACGGAGAGAGAGAGTAACAATAGGAGCCGGGAAAAATGCATGGCTACCCTCCTGCTGATACGAGTTTGTACCAGGAGGCTAACACGATCAGAAGGAGTTCCGCGAGGGGTGTGGGACGAAATGGTGACGGGGTAATTTGAGACCAGTTCGCGGCAACATCTCGGCTAAGTTGATGGGCAGGCTTGCCTGCTCGGCCCGACGATGAACCGAATGGGGACGGAGCGAGCCGCACCCATTTCGTTCTCCGTGTCCTCTGTGCATCGCCGCGTCTCTGGGTTAGGTGCTTTTCTTCTGTTTTTTCTCTTCACCCTCCGCCAACAAAATCCTCAAGTCCCGCAGATTATTCCCTGTTGGCCCGGTAACAATCGTATCCCCCAGCCGCGCAAAATAGGTATACGAGTCACTCTCCCGGAACATATACCGCGCACTCAACCCGATCGCCCTCCCCCGATCGAGTGTCTCCCCATCCGCCACGGCCCCCGCCGCCGGACTATTTCCATCCACTCCATCCGTCCCCGCGCTTAGCACCGCAATCTTCTTCCCCGCAATTTTCTTCACACAAGCCAAGACAAACGCGGCGTTCCTGCCCCCGATCCCCTTCCCCTTCACCGGCGAACTCACCTCCCCATCCGCAATCACCGCTACCCGCTGCCCCGGATTCGCCCTGCGCAGCTCTTCGAGCTGAACGAGTAAATATTCCGCCGACTTCTCCACAGGCCAATCATCGGTCGTATTGTCGCAGCAAGCGACAAACCCCTTGGCCTCCGTGGCGTGATGCGCCGGATGAAACAAATCATCCAAGCCAAGCAGCAACGAAAAATGCGCGTTAGGAAACGCGGCGTCACTCGCCTTCGGTGTCTCGGGCATTTGCCCCTCATCCATCCACTCCAAAAGCCGCGCCGGCAATCTCTCATGCAACGAAAACTCCTGTATGACGTGGCGCACCGCGGCGACCGTCGTTGGGTCCGGCAATGTCGGCCCGGAAGCCAGGGCTGACTCCTTTCCCACCGGCACATCGCTGACCGCCAAAGTAATCTTGGTTGCGCGCCCAGCGGCCACCGCTAGCCTCCCGCCTTTTACCGCCGAAACATGCTTCCTCACCGTGTTCATCGCCTCGATGGGCGCGCCACAATTTACCAGCGCCCGATGCAGTTGCTGTACATCTTTCAATGTCTGCCGCTTATCCAACGGCAACTCGACGAGAGCAGACCCTCCGCCTGACAACAGAAAAAAAACAACTGACTTCTCATCACACTCTTTGAGTAGCCCTAGAATCGCTTCTGCCGCCTTCCAACTCTGTTCATCCGGCGTAGGATGCCCGCCAACGAAGTACTTCATTCCCGCTACGGCAAGCAAAGGAGGCGTCGGCGCAGAAACAATTCCGGTGAACGGAAATTCCCCTCTCAACAAGCTCGCCAGCCCCTCCACCATGGCGTGCGCCGCTTTGCCAATGGCAATGACACGCGCGTTCTCGAATGCGTGCAAATCCACCGCCGCATCTTCCAGACACAAGACCGTTCCATCACGACGCAGTTTCCTCTGCATCGCCAGCGGGATATCGATCGCCGAAATAGTTTCCTGGAAAATCCGGCGGGCAAGTAGCTTCAGTTCCGCCATAGAAAGGTCACCGCGGTGAATTAGCCAGCCTTCAACACTTCTGGATTCAACATATTCGGCGGCCGCTGTCCTTTGAACAGCGCCACCACATTTTCCGCCGCCATGCACGCCATCTTCGTCCGCGTTTCAATCGACGCCGAGGCAATGTGCGGCGCCAGCACAACGTTCGACCTCTTCAATCCAGGGTGAATGAGCGGCTCGTTCTCAAATACGTCCAGAGCCGCGCCCGCAATCTTTCCGCTCTCCAGCGCATGCACGAGCGCCGCTTCGTCCACTACCGCGCCGCGCGACGTATTGATTAGATATGCCGTCGGCTTCATCTTGGAAAATTTCGCCGCATCAAACAGTCCACGCGTCTCCGGCAAGAGCGGCACGTGCAGGCTCACAAAATCCGACTCCGCCAGCAAGCTCGCCATCCCCCGATATTCCGCCTTCCATTCTTTCTCCACCGCTTCCGGCACGCGCACTGCGTCCGCGTAGATCACCTTCATTTGAAAACCGAGCGCCCGCCGTGCCATCGCTCGTCCAATCCGTCCGAATCCCACGATTCCCAGCGTCTTCCCCCAAACGTCCGTCCCCACCAATTGATCTAAATCCCACCCAGTCCAATTCCCAGAACGCGCCAGCGTATCTCCCTCGACAATCCGCCGAGCCACCGACATCATCAGAGTCCACGCAAAATCCGCTGTGGTCTCGTCCAGCACGCCCGGCGTGTTCGTCGCTACCACTTCGCGCTTGGTGCAAGCAGCTACATCAATATTGTCAAACCCCACGGCTACATTTGCCGCAATCCGCAATTTCGGCGCCGCGCTCAACAATTCCAAATTCACTTTCTCCGTCAACAAACAAACCAATCCCTCCTTGTCCTTAATCCTGCTTAATAACTCCTCTCTCGAAATCCGTTCCGGCTTGGTCCAATACTCTGCCTCACAAGCCGCATCTAGAATCTCCTGCGCCGCAGGAAACAGCGGCCGCGTCGCAAGCACTTTCGGTTTTGCCATCGTTCTCCTCGTCAGGCTCTCGCCAATTTGGGAAATCACACTAACACACTCTGCCGCCATCGTCTCACCGTGCTGTCACGCCAATACAACTCCTTGCCGTCCCTGTAGGCGGGAGGCTTGCTTGCACTGAGGTTTCGCGAAAGGCACGGCCCGAATTTGCAGAGTCGCGTTCGTCTTTACAGGGATCGGGCGCTGCATGCCCTAAGCGCCCGATTTTTTGCGCAAAGGATTATTGTTTTGCGGGCGGGAGGCGCGTCTCGATTGTTTTGAGGCGGTCGGCCATTTCTTGCATTAGGTGCTCCAGGTGGTCCAGGCGCTTCGCTACGGCGCTTTGATCGTTGGCTGCCGCTGCTGGAGACGATTCAGCGTCTTCATCTTCACCGGGGGCTTCTCCGCGTGAGCGACGTTTTTCTCCGGCGGGGGTCTTCAGACTGGCGATCTGCCGCTTGATCATCGGAACCATTTCAATGCTTAGGTCGTCGCTCTTGAGCAGGGCTTCGAGAGCGGGAATCGCGCTGGCGTCGCCGCGGGCGCCGAGAGCGAAGATGCTGGCCATGCGGATAGGAAAGTGCGGCTCGCTCAGGTACGCAGCGATTTGATTGGTGATTTCTTTGTTGTCTTTCTGGAGGCGAGCGAGGCTGGAGATGGCGGCGTTGCGCGAATCGATGGGCTTTCCTGGCGCGGACCACTGAAGAAGAAGCGGCACGGCTTTATCGTCGCCGAGTGGGCCCATGGAGCGGAGCGCGGC
>Ga0210399_10004820_pt1 | contig 10489 bp, 9 predicted proteins | sample IncBWC14MmetaG_FD_150865 | JGI IMG/M metagenome (GOLD analysis project Ga0210399, IMG submission 150865) | Forest soil microbial communities from Barre Woods Harvard Forest LTER site, Petersham, Massachusetts, United States - Inc-BW-C-14-M | ecosystem: Environmental > Terrestrial > Soil >...
TACCGCGGTTTCACTCGACCCGGTCCTGGTTCTGGTTTGTGTGGACCATCGGGCGCGGACGCATGCTCATTTGCACGCCCGGAAGCGGTTTGGAGTGAACGTGCTGCGCAACGATCAGCAGACCATCTCGGAATATTACGCGCGCTCGGCGGAGACGCATCAGCATCCGGAAGCCGCGGGCGCCCGCTTCGATCGCACCGCGCAAGGCACGCCTGTGCTGCAGGGTGCTCTGGCCTACCTCGAGTGCCGGTTACACTCGACCGAGACCGCGGGTGACCACACCATCTTCATCGCGGAAGTGGAAGAGGTCGTGGTGCGGGATGGCGAGCCGCTGCTGTATTTCCGCAGCCAGTACCGCGACATAGAACCAGTGGGACACTAATGCCAGCGATTCCCCGACCTTTGCCGGATAGTGCCAGCGTCGCGCCGATGAATTCCGCGCGCGATTTTGCGTCTGATTTCGCACCCAGTTTCGAACGGATGAGCGCGCGCCGACTGTACATCTTCGGGGGCATCGCTCTGATCGCTGCCGGGCTTCTGTTCGGCGACATCTTTGCCGTTTTCATCCTCCACCAAAACGCCGCCCGGCAAGGCGAAGCGCTCATTGCCGCCTCCCGCGCCGTCGCTGCCGGAAATGCCGCGGCCGTGAATGAAGTGTTCAGCCATCTCGGAAACCTACTGGAGGATCGCGGCACCAAGGTGGATGCGCACGTCCACATGATTGACGCCGGCTACCTGGCGCTGCTGCTGGCGCTGGTACAGCCATATATCGCTCTGTCACGGCAGACAAAAAAATCTCTCGCGGCTCTGTTTATCGCCGGCGGAGTCCTTCTGCCCGTCGGCATTTTTCTGATTCACTACGTCGGCCTTACTGCCAGCCCGTTTGCCGCAATCGGCTGGGCGAGCGTGCTGGCCGATTCCGCCGGAGCCCTGCTGATCGTCGTTCTTATCGTTCAAGCGTGGGGCTTCTGGAAATATCTTCGCAGCCGTCAAATCAGCGAGCCCGAAGTCCCTGACGAAGACAGCATGGCGCGTCGCGCGCTTCTCACCGGTGGCACGATTCTTGTCTTGCTCGGCTTTCTGCACGGCGCCTATTACGCTGGCGCTTTGTTGTACGAGCATGAGCGGATGGAGACCGTGATCCTCGAACGGATGATCAACGCAGCCACCGCGGGAAATCTCGACGCCGCCACAGCCGAGGTCAGCAACTTCGGCGGCCTGGCGGGAGCTCGCGCCGTGAACATCGCGGCGCACTCGCATATCATCGAGTTTGGGCTGCTGGCGATGCTGCTATCGTTCGTGCAGCCGTTCGTGTTCCTCTCGGAAAAGTGGAAGCGGCGTTGGGTGAAATTGCTGCTCGGCGGCTCGGTGATTCTGCCCGTGTTCGTGCTCCTCGAACTGAAGCTCGGACTGCTGGCCGGAGGCATCGCCGACGTCGGCGGCCTGATGGTCGTCGTTGGCCTGGTTGGAATGCTGGTCGGCATCTTGCGCTATTCCGGCGGCCTCGATGTTGCAAGAAATGATGTCGGTACGGCCGATGCCGCGGAAGGTGCACCGTGACCGGCTCGCGCAAGCTTCTGATTTTCGGCGGGATGGCGCTGGCGGCCTTCGGCATGCTCTACGGCTTGCAATATGCGCTTTTTGTTGAGCACCAGACGCTCGATCGCTTGGGCGGATCACTCGCCCAGTCCTTTAGCGCAGCCGCCAGCCGGAATCTCGCGCAGTCCCAGGCTGCGCTCGAGCAGTATGGAGAAACCAAGTACGATTATGTTCGCCAGGTGGACGCTCACTCCCACTGGATCGGGCTCGCCATGCTCATGATCGTACTGGGTGTAATTTTCGAACGGGTGAACTTCAGCGAGGGAATTCGGCAGCTGATTGGATTCTCTTGGCTGGCGGGCAGTGCGCTATTTCCGCTGGCGGTCATTCTTCAGACGTATCATCATGGTGCAGTGATCTTAAGAGCTCTGGCCGTGGTGGGATCCGCGCTGGTTATCGCCGCATTGGCGGCTACAGCTTGGGGATTTGCCCGGCCACTTAATTAAGGGAAACACCAACTCATGTATCCGCGATCATTTCACTATCACCGGGCAGGATCACTGAAAGAAGCAGTCTCCATGCTCGGCCAACTTGGCGAGAGCGCGAAGGTTCTCGCCGGCGGGCAGAGTCTGATTCCGCTACTTAAGCTTCGCTTCGCTAATCCCGAGCACCTTGTGGACTTGAACTTCATCCCTGACACTTCCTTCATCCAAGAAGATTCCGGGACACTTCACTTCGGAGCTATGACGCGCCACGCCGAGATTGAGCATTCTGCGCTGGCGCGAAAGGTTCCAGTCTTGCACGACTGCGCTGCCGGGATTGCAGACGTTCAGGTGCGAAACCGGGGTACCATCGGCGGATCGCTTGCTGAGGCCGATCCAAGCGGCGACTGGGCGAACGCTTTGATCACGCTCCAAACCACGGTTCACTGCCTTCGGTCGGATGGCCCGCGCACGATCCACTTGAAAGACTTCATCAAGGATGCTTACACTACGGCGCTCGCTCACAACGAACTGGTTACTGAAGTTGAAGTCAAGGTTCCGCCCGCAGGCAGCGGGGGCGCCTATGTTGCATTCAAGCGGAGCGCTCCCGTGTATCCGAGCGCCAGCGCTGCCGTGCAACTCACGATGGCGGGCGATGTGTGCCAGGATGCTGCTATAGCTCTCGGCTGCGTTGGACTAACGGCGATCCGCGCGACGGATGCGGAGGCGGCACTTCGTGGAAAAAGTTTGGACTCCAAAACGATTGCCACCGCCGCCGAAGCCGCTCGTGCTGTTGCCGATCCGCAGCCGGACATGCGCGGATCCGCCGAATACAAGCGCCAGCTCGTTGGGGCTCTGGTCGAGCGCGCCATTCTGATTGCCGCGCGCCGCGCTCGCGGAGAACAGGTCGAAGGGGCCCATCTGTATGCCTGAGAGCACGGCAATGGCAAACGTGAAAAGCGCAGCTGTCAAGGTCAATATCAGCGTGAACGGCAAGGCCTACGCGCGGGAGGTTGAGCCGCGCATGTTGCTGGTTGAGTTCCTGCGCGAGGCCTGCGACCTTACCGGCACCCACGTCGGTTGCGACACAACCTACTGCGGCGCCTGCACTGTGCTGATGAATGGCCTGGCGGTAAAATCCTGCACCATGTTTGCGGTGCAAGCGGAGGGGTCGGAACTCACCACCGTCGAGGGTCTCGAAAAGGACGGTAAGCTGCATCCCATTCAACAGGCCTTCGGCGATTCGTACGGCCTGCAGTGCGGCTACTGCACGCCCGGTCTGATGCTCTCAGCCCATCAGTTGCTCTCCGAGAATCCTGAGCCCAGTGAAAAGGAAATTCGCAAAGCGATCGCGGGCAACACCTGCCGCTGTACCGGATATATGAACATCTTCAAGGCCATTGAGCTCGCGGGCCGGAACATGAAGGGAGCCTGAGTTGGCGATCAAGTTTTCCGGCGAATTCGAGGTCAAGAAGAAGCCTGAAGAGGTTTACGACTTCCTCACCGACCCCAATCGATTTGCGGCGCTGCTTCCGGACTTTCAAGGTCTGTCCGTGCAGGATGCCAAACATTTCACCGTCAAGTTGAACGTAGGTATTTCCTACATCAAAGGCGCCGCAGACGTGAAGATGGAACTGGCGGAGGCCGATCGGCCGCGCCGAGCTCAATACAAAGGACAGGGGGCCGTCGCCGGCGGAAACGTCACCATCGTCGCCGGGTTTGACCTGGCCCCAATCGCGGACGGAACCGCAGGCGCAACCAAAGTCAACTGGCAGGGTGAAGCCCAGATTTTCGGACGGCTGGCGTCCGTCGCCGGTGGCCTGCTCGAACCGCTGGGCAAAAAACAAATTCAGAAATTAATCGACGGGCTGCAGTCGGCCCTGGCATAGCTCGTGGGGCGCGGACACTCCGGCCCGCGAAATGTTTCGAGAGGCACCCAATATCGTGGCTGAAGAAGAAAAGAACAACGGCAAGGGACCATGGGTAGGCGCCTCGCTCCCCCGCAAAGAAGAAGACCGTCTGTTGCGCGGCCGGGGCAAGTTTGCTGACGACATCAAGCTGCGCGAAATGCTGTATCTGCGCTTTGTGCGCTCTCCTTATGCGCACGCGCGGGTCGCCAGCGTCGACACCTCCGCCGCCGAAGCGCTGCCCGGGGTAATGTGTTCGATTACCGGAAAGGAAATTGCCGCGCAAACCCAGGCCTTCATCGAAATCGGTCCGGACCATGCGCAGAAAATTCGCGACTTCCCCATGGCCGTGGGAAAAGCCCTTTACCAGGGAGAGCCGGTTGCCGCCGTAGTCGCCGAGTCTCCGAGTCTTGCCGACGATGCCGCTGAACTCGTCCAGGTCGAGTACGAACCGCTCGAACCTGTCGTCGAAGCGGAACAGGCCCTTACCGACCACAGCATTCTCCACGAAGAAGCCGGCACGAACCGAGTTTGGAACGGCGTGTGGGAATACGGTGATGTTGAACGCGCGTTCAAGGAAGCGGCGTACATCGTCGACATCGATCGCTTGCACTTCCATCGCTTTTCGTCGACGCCCCTCGAAAATAACGTTGTGATCGCCGAGTGGAATCCCAAAGACGACCGCATTTATTACTGGTGCAATAACTCGTTCCCGTCATTCGCGATCCAATTCCTGGCCGCGCATCTGAATATTCATATCGACAAGATCCGGGTTCAGACCTTCGACATCGGAGGCAGCTTCGGGATCAAGATCACGAGTTATCCGCAGATGGCGGTCTGCGCTCTGGCTTCGAAAAAGGCCGGTGGACGCCCCATCAAGTGGGTCGAAACCCGCTCCGAGCACATGGTTTCAAGCGCTCACGGCAACGAGCGCACTTTTCGAAACACACGCGTGGCCCTCGACAAGAATGGCGTTATCACGGCGATCAACTCGCGACACATCGACGACTGCGGAGCCTACCCGCGCTATGAGCCCTTGGGCTGCGTGATCTGGTCGCAGGTTTTCTGTGGGGTCTATCGCTTCAAGAACGCTCGCATCGATTTCTGGCAGGCAGTCACCAATAAGTGTCCCGTCGGTCCTAATCGGGGATATTCGCGCATGCAGCATCTCTGGTTTCTGGAGCGCGTCGTTGACATCTGCGCCCACGCAATCGGCATCGCACCGGAAGAAATGCGCCTGCGAAACTACATCCGCCCGGAGGAATTCCCTTACACTACGCCCAACGGCTGCGTGTACGACTCTGGCAACTATCCGAAGATGCTAGAAGTCGCGAAGGATCTGATCGGTTGGGACGCCTGGAAGAAGAAGCAGGCCGAGGCGCGTAAAGAAGGCCGCATGATCGGTATTGGCATCGGCACCACGCTCGATTCCGGAACGAACAACTTCGGCCAGTCCCAGATCATCAATCCCTACGCGCCTTTCTCCGGCAACTCGCAGGGCGCAAACTGCAAACTCGATATTTACGGCGAAGTGGTTGTGGCCGTCGGTTCGTGTCCGCAAGGCCAGGGGCACGAAACTACCTCCGCCCAAGTCGTCGCCGACGTGCTCAACATTCATCCCGACCTGATCACCGTGCGCACCGGGTTCGATACGGAGCGCAACGTCCACACCGGCTTCTCCGGAACCTACGCCAGCCAATTCGCGGTCTCCGGTTTGTCGGCGGTTCACGGCGCCGCGCAGAAACTCAAAGCCGAAATGAAGCGCCTCGCCGCCTTTAGTCTCGAAACGAGAGAAGCGGATCTCGAATTCGGAGTCGGTGCGCAGGGGCCCGAGATCAAGGCAAAGAGCACTGGAAAATCCATCAACTACTGGGGCCTCGCCAACATTGTGAACGTGAATAGCGCCGTGCTCCCAGCCGAACTCTATGACGTCACGCTCAACTGCCGCTACGTATGGCGCGCGCCGTTCAAGGTTCCCGACACCAAAGCGAAATACGGCAGTCTCACCCTGACCTACGCCGCGCAACTGCACATCGCGATCGTGGAGGTGGACCGCGAAACATTTGTCCCAAAGATTCTCGACTACGTGGCCGTCGACGATTGCGGCACGGTGATCAATCCGCCGATCGTCGAAGGCCAGGTCTATGGCGCGACCGCTCATGGTATCGGCGCGGCGCTGATGGAAACCTGTGTCTATGACGCAGTAGGCAATATGATGACCAGCACTTTCAGCGATTACACCCCAATCACTTCCATGAATATTCCGCGGATTCGGTATGGCCACACGACAACGAGGTCTCCCCACAGCTATAGCGGCGCGAAGGGCATGGGCGAAGGAGGCGCGGCCCCGATCCACACAATTTCGGCGGCACTGCAGGATGCATTGTTTGCGCAAGGAATTTTTATCAACGACTCCTTTAACAACGCCGACAGCATCTTCCGCTCGCTCAAGCATCGCGAAGGCGGACAGTTGGCACAGTTAGTAAAGTTAGAGAAGAGATGAAACACGTAGGGACGGACGCATTCGTCCGTCCAGCCGAGCGAAGTTGGGCGGGGTTCCAGGCTGGCAGAAAGACGAAATGAAGAAAGTCTGCATCATCGGTTGTGGTGCGATCGGCAGTTTGTACGCCGCGCACTTGGCGCGTGTCGCTGAAGTGTGGGCCTTCGTTCGTCGCGAAGAGCACGCTGCCGAGCTTAACAGCAGGGGTCTGCGCGTCACCGGAACCCATAACTTCGCTGTCCCAATAAAAGCGACTACCAGCGCAAAAGACTTACCGGATTGCGACCTCGGCATCGTCGCCACGAAAGCAACGCAGGTGAAAGAATCATTTCGCCTGGTGGGCCGCCGCTTCGATAAAGGAGCCGTTCTCTCCGCCCAGAACGGAGTCGGCAGCGAAGAAATCATCGCTACGCTTACGCGCGGCTACGTCATTCGGGCCACCACTTTCATGAGCGGCACGCGTCACAGCGACACGCACGTGCAGTATGAACTCGACACCCCAACCTGGATGGGCCCTTTCGAGCCAACCGGCACTCCATTCTCTGTAGTCAAGGAAGCCGCCGATCTCATCCTCGCGGCCGGACTCAAAGCCGAGGCGCTCGAAGACGCCCGCCCCGCGCAGTGGTCGAAGCTGATTTTCAATTCGTCGGTGAATAGCGTCTCCGCTCTGACGGGCCTGCCGCACTCGCCGCACTTTTCCGACGAGGCGAAATTCTCCGACCTCGGCCATCTGCTGCACGCCTTGATCGACGAAGGCAAGAGAGTGGCCGAGGCAGCCGGCGTGGGCCTGCCCGAAGATCCCTGGGAGATGAACCGAGTCGGAGCCATGACCAATCATCCGCCCTCCATGCTTCATGATGTCCGCCACAAATTGACGACCGAAATCGATTTTCTCTCCGGCGCCATCGCTCGCGAAGCGGAGCGCGTCGGGGTGCCAGCGCCGCTGCACACCGCTGTATACCGGCTGATCAAGGGCAAAGAAGCAGCCTGGAATTTTCAGGACGAAAATAAACCCGTAACCGTGCATTGAAACTGCTATGGCCTGGCCCGCAGACAGAGTAAAACTCGATCGCGTCCGCGCCCTGATGAAAGATGAGGACCTCTCCGCATTGGTCTGCCGCGCGCCTGACAACGTCCTCTATCTCACCAACTACTGGTGCATGAAGGGATATGACGCTGTCGTCTTTCCGTCCGATGGCGAGCCCACGTTGATTGCCCTCGAGCCGCAGCAAGCCGATGCCGAGCGCAACTCGTGGACAAACGACATTCTCTACTTCAAAGGCTACGACGAGCGCGATCCGCGTCCGCCACAGTTTCGCGCCTGGGACCGCGTGTACGAAGTCCTGAAGCGACGGGGCCTGACGGCTAAAGTTGCCATCGAACTCAACATGGGCACGCAGTCTGCCGACCGCATGGTTGGGGAGCCAACCACTTTCATGATGTCCTATTTCGAATCGTTTAAGAAGTTTTGCGGCGAGGTCGTGGACGCGACTCCGCTCCTCAACCAGGCCCGCTCCATCAAGACCGGTCAGGAAATCGAGCGCATGCGTTTAGCCAACGAGCTCGCAGCCCTCGCCATGGATTACACCCGCGAGAACATGCGCCCCGGCATGAAAGAGAGCGAAGTCGGCGCCATGTATGAAGGCTTCGTGCACGGCATCGGGGTTGGCTACAAGAGTAAAGTCGAGATGGCGCGCGCCTTCACGTTGGTGTGGTCCGGCAAGGGAATCCGAACGTTCACCGCCACCGGCGATCGCCCGATCCAGAAAGACGAGCCCACACTTTTCGAAATCTGGGTGTGCGTCGACGGTTATTGGACGGATCTTACTAAGAATGCTTGCCCCGGCGAATTAAAACCTGAGTATCACAAGTTGCTCGACCTGCTGCTGAAAGTGTTCAACGACGCCGTTTCCTTCGCGCGCCACGGTGCCAGCTTTCCTGAACTCGATAAGCTTGTTCGCGCCCGCATTGCCGACGGTGGATACCCCGGACAGCCCTCCCACCCCGTCTGCCACGGCGTCGGCGCCCGCGCCCACGAATGGCCCTATGCGCATCAGGCCGGCACCGGAACAATAAAAAAGGGAATGGTGCTGGCGATCGAGCCCGGCATTTACTGGCCCGGCGGAGGAGGTCTGCGATTGGAAGACAATTTTCTAATCACCGAAACCGGCAACGAAAAAATGTGCACCGATCCAGACGATTTCCGTTTGGTCCAAACATTCCCAAGAATCGAAGACTGAGAACTGAGAACTTTACAAAGTGTCCAGCACAACCACAAACTCGAAGGACTCCCTCGACCCCAAACTCGTCGACCGCATCCTCGCCGAAGTCCGGGAAGACGTTCCATGTCTAGCGACGTGATCAACATCCCCAGCCCGACCGGCGAAGAACTGCAAATGGCGCAGTACATGCAATCCGAGCTGCGGAAGATCGGCCTCGACGTCACCTGGCAGGAAGTCGAAGAGGCGCGCGCCAACGTGGTCGGCCGTTGGAAAGGCTCGGGCGGCGGCAAGAACCTGATGTTCAACGGCCACATGGATACCTCCAACACTGGCCGCGAAGGATTTCTCACCGGCCTCGGCTACAAACCGCACGCTGTCGTCAAAAACGGTTTTATCTACGGCCTCGGCATCTACAACATGAAGGGTGCGCTGGTCTGCTACACCAACGCCGTGAAAGCGCTCCAGCGCGCCGGTGTGCGCTTGAAAGGCGACGTCATCATCGCCGCCGTCGCCGGCGAAATCGAAAAAGCGCAGTGGGGTGAATTCCAAGGCAAAGAATACCGCGGTTACGGATACGGCACGCACTATCTCGTTAATCATGGCGTGCTGCCCGACATGTGTATTCTCGGCGAGCCCACCGACATGCGCGTCGTGCTCGAACATTTCGGCTCCATGTGGGTGCGCATCTCGTGTACCGGAATTTATGTGCACACCGCCTTCTGCGAGGGCCGCGAAGAAATGAATTCCATCCGCCGCATGGTCGAACTCATGCCGCCCATCCTGAAGTGGATTGAACGATGGGAGAAGAAGGCAAGCTATGGCGGCAAGAAGGCCATCGTGAATCTTGGCGGCATCCGTGGTGGACACGCCTGGCGCGCCAGCCGCACTCCCGAGAAAACGGATTTGTTCCTGGACGTGCGCGTCCCACCTACCGTCCCCATGGCGGCGGCGCGTCGCGACATGCAGCGCCTCTTCTTCTTACTTCAAAAAACTCACGCGGACTGGGGTCTGGAATTCGAAACCTATGTCTCGGTCCCGGGCGCGCGCATCAGCGAAGAGCACGAGATGATTCGCGCCATCGATCGCAATCACAAGCGCATCACCGGAAAAACGCCGGAGCGGGAAGTCGTCACCTGGTGCTCCGATGCCAGTGTTCTCAGTCGCTACGGAGTGGAGACTGTGAATTACGGCCCCTCCAGCGGCCCGCGCGACAAAGAAGGCGAAAAAGTTCGCATTCGAACATTGGTAGACATCACAAAGATTTATGCGCTAACCGCCGCCGAATTGTGCGGAGTAAGTAGCCGCTGAGGACATTTTGCCAAGTCAGAAAGAAATCGATCGCCGTTACAAAAACATTCGTTCCCGCCTGCAAGCCGCCGGGCTGGACGCTCTCATCGTATGCGGCAATCAGTACGCGGGATTCGAGGGCGCGGTCTTCTACACATCCGGATTCGAAATCGTTCATCGTTACGTTTACGTCGTCATCCCACTGGAAGACGAACCGACGCTTGTCTTTCCGCGCGAAGCTCGCTGGATCGGCGACAAGAAGAAGCCCTGGGTGAAAGATCAGGTCTGGCCCGACGTTCCCGGCCAGTGGCTGCGCGACCGCGCTATCGAGCGCAAATGGACCCGCATTGGCACGTTTGGGATGAACTTCGTCATGGCCGTTCGCGACTATCGGGAACTCGCGCAAGGTCCGTTCGCACTCGTGCCCTTTGATCAGGAATTCGATATGGCGCGCGCCGTGAAGAGCGAAGAGGAACTCATCGAAGTTCGCGACGCCATGGACATCGTCGTCGATGGCTTCTGGGCGCTGATTGCCGGCTACCGGCCGGGCAA
>Ga0210399_10004821_pt1 | contig 10488 bp, 10 predicted proteins | sample IncBWC14MmetaG_FD_150865 | JGI IMG/M metagenome (GOLD analysis project Ga0210399, IMG submission 150865) | Forest soil microbial communities from Barre Woods Harvard Forest LTER site, Petersham, Massachusetts, United States - Inc-BW-C-14-M | ecosystem: Environmental > Terrestrial > Soil >...
GCGCCCAACCGCAGCGAGTCGCATTGGAAATCGTTTTGCGAGCTGTCGCGCCGATCGCCTGGACTTGAGGCGTGGGGCGCGTTCGTCGATGGTGAGCTTGCTGCGTTTACCGTCTCGATGCTGGCCGAGGATTGCTACTACATCCATCTGCAAAAGAGCGCTTCAGCACTGCTCAAGCACTACTCGAACAACGCGCTCCTATTCACGGTCATGAAGGCTGCGCTCGCGCGTCCCGAAGTCGGCTGGGTCTCGAACGGACAAATCGCCCTCGCCGCCAAAGAGGGGCTCTACCATTTCAAGACCAGCATGGGCTTCGAGATTCATCCGTTCAAAGAGCAGGTGGTGTTCAATCCGATCGTCAAGCCCGGCCTGTGGATGGGCAGGGCGGTGACGAGCCGGTTTGCGAGAATCAATCCGGAAAATCTTTTCTGGCGAAGGGCGTCGAGAGCGCTCGACCTGGCCGGAGATTGAGGGCCGAGGGTCGGCGGACTACTGGCTGGAGTTGGAGATTGAGGATCGAGGGTAACCGGCTTACGGGTCTATTTCTTCCGGGCCTACTTCTTCCGGCATATCGCGCAGGCATTTGCCGCAGAGCGCGTAGCATTCTTCGGGATCCTCACTCAGCGCAAGAATTGCTACGACCCATGAGTCGACGTCCGCGCAGCGGTGGCAGACGAGCAGCCCGCCATCGGAGCGGATTTTGTACCAGCACTCCGCGATGGTCACTGGATCTTCGATTAACTCGACCCGGACAAAATTGCTTTCGGTTTCCAATGACTCTTCCCCAACCTCACGCGCTACGCTTTTGGTGCGGCTATTCATCACTAAAAACCCTCTCAGGAAATTGTCGCATCCAGCGGTAAGGCAGCAACCATCATGCCAGTTGATGCTCTCTTTTCAGGCAGGGGTTGAACCAGGTGTCGGAGCAAAGACCGCCCATATATAGGGCCAAAATGCCCTGGTACTAAGGATTGATCAGCCGGTTTGAGGTTATGGCCGCAGTGTATAGAGGTGAAAAAATTACGGGATCGTCGAGTACGTGGAGCGGCCCGGTGGCGAAGTGCCAAGATGGTCCGAAGGACGAAATGAGCACCGAGCGAATTTCAGCTGCACCGCCCGAGCGCGAACCGCCAGAGAATGAGAACGCACCATTCGGTCGTCTGGCGCGACGAACTATCGATCAGGTCGAGCGCCTTTTTGGTTGGCTGCACAAATGGCAGCGAGTCGAACCCTCATCGCAACCGGTCAAGGTGAACCTCGGCAGCGGACTCCATGTGGCTCCCGGATGGATCAACATAGATAGCAGCCTGAAAACCCTGCTCGCGAGGCTGCCGCAGTTCGCGCTGCGATGGGCATATCCGCTGGCAACGGTAGGCGACACGAATTCGCGCGATGAGTTCGTAACCCTGCTGCGCGACCATCGGTTCGTCTTTCACAACTTGAAATTTGGGATCCCGTTTCGAGATTCGTCGGTCGACTTCATTTTTTCGTCCCACGTGCTGCATCACCTCTACCGTGAAGAGGCCCTTGCGCTGATTCGCGAGGCGCTTCGGGTGCTGAAGCCGGGTGGCACGATGAGAATTACCGTGCCCGACCTCGAGGTGATCGTCGCGCTATACCTCGAAGGAAGGCGCGAGCAGGCGCTCAAGTATTTCTTCTACCCCAAGGAGCAGAGGAGCAAGTTGAGCAGACGCTGTTACCAGTACGATTTCGTACTCCTGAAGGGCCTGATGGAAGAGGCCGGAGTCAGGAACGTGCGGCGTTGCAAATTTCGTGAGGGCAGGGTGCCGGACCTCGATCGGCTGGATCGGCTGTCGCGGGAAACCCTGTTCGTTGAAGGCGAGCGTTGATCGCTGGGCGCACCCAAAAAAGCTATATCTGTCAAGAAAATATACTTCAAATATCGTCCAATATTACCAAAGAATATAGACGGTAGTGGAGTTGCCATGGTAGAATAGCCTTAGCGACGGCTCTGCGTGCCTGATGCTCATCATGAAGCGCTTGAGACATCAAAGGAAACGGACTTCAGATGCCCCCTACAACGGCACCGCGGAAAAGCCGCTCGAAGTCCAATCACTCTTCAAACTCTTCCCGCTCATTGAACCTTACAAGCTCGGACGGCTGGCCGAGGAGATGTCGCTGGTGCGCCTCAAACGAGGCGATCGCATGGTCGACCTCCCGGCGCCGACCGACGTCCTTCTGGTTCTGAAGGGAGCGATTGGTATCACCTGGCATCACGATAGCCGCCATCAGGTGCTGGTCACCGTGCTGTCGCCGGGAGAAATGTTTGCGTTCTCTTCGTTGCGACTCGAGATGGCGCGCGGCCTGAAGAGACACGCCTTCACCGACAGCCTGGTCGCTACGATCGATTCGACCCGGCTTCTGGACATAATGCTCGGCGTTGATCTGGGCGCGTTCAAATCCGCGATGGAAATGACGGTTGGATGGTCGGCGGAAACGCTCATGAGGTACGTCAGGACGATTCACGTATCGCCGCGCGACCGGCTGGTGATTGCGCTCGTCGATATGGGGGCAAAGTTCGGCGTGCGCGATTCGCGAGGATTGATTTTGAATTTGCCGATCACGCAGAAGGATCTGGCCAACCTGTTGGGTGCGTCGCGGCAGAAGGTCAACGCATATATGCGCGAACTGGTGCGACTAGGCGCGGTGATCAATCTGAGCCGCCAGATCGTTCTGGTTCCCGAGAAGCTCTTGGCCCTGATCAGCGATCCTGAACTCCGCTACCACGCGGCCGCGAGCAAGCATTCCGCAGTCAAGCCGCACGAAGTCTCGATCCATTCGAGACGCGAACAGCTGCATCTTTGAAAAATCGTTCGTGTGCGAGTCGACCCCAAGGCACGCACGCACACTCGCTTGACAAATCCTTGCCATGCAATGTACTTTGCATTGCAAAGGTATCGCAGTATTCCTGAAATCGCAGCTTATGAAAGACCTGAATGAAGCACTGACCGAGATCACCGCGATTCGCAGGCAGATCGTGCGGACCGCGGAGTTTCGCGGCTACGGGCCTATGACGGTTGCGATGACGAGTCTCGTCGCCATCGCGGCTGCGGGAGTGCAGGCGCGATTTCTTCCTGGCGCCGCGCACGAGGTCGCGACCTTCCTGGCCGTGTGGATCGCGACGGCCGTGATCGCGACCAGTCTCATCGGATTCGAAATGGTGATCAGGTCACGAACGATGCATTCTGGTCTCGCGCAGGAGATGATATTTCACGCCGTCGAGCAACTCGTACCGTCGCTGATCGCCGGGGTGCTCATCACGGCTGTGCTCATCAGGGTCGCGCCTGAAAACGTCTGGATGCTCCCGGGACTGTGGCAGATTGTCTTCAGCCTCGGCGTATTTGCCTCGGCGCGGTTTCTGCCCCGCGCGGTGTTCGCGGTCGCCGCCTGGTATCTTGTCGCCGGACTTGTGTGTCTTGCGTGGGCTGCGGGCGAGCGCACGCTGTCGCCATGGACGATGGGATTGCCGTACGGCATCGGCCAATTGCTCGCCGCGGCGATTCTTCAATGGAGCGAAACCGCAACCGATGGCTCATTCGAGTAAAGATAAGCCGAGCGCCGGCCGCTTCTCCTACGAGGGTCTCGACCGCGTGATCCACGAGCGTGCCCGGCTGAGCATCCTGACTTGTCTCATCGCGAACAAACGCGGCCTGCTGTTTGGCGATCTGAAGCGGCTGTGCGCGCTCAGCGACGGAAACCTGAGCCGTCACCTCCAGGTTCTTCAGGAGGCGAAGTTGATCGGCGTCGCCAAGGGCTTCGAAAAAAATCGACCGCAGACGGTCTGCCGGATCACCGCCTTGGGACGCGCGCGTTACCTCGAATACGTCGAGGTTCTCGAGCAGGTGGTGCGCGATGCGGCCGCCGGGATGAGCGAGCAGCCGCGGGCGATTGCGCAACGCCTGGCGCCGGCGTGAGTTTTTTTGGCCATGAACTTTACAATGCCAAGTACTCTGCAATGTAGTACTCTCCTTCACGTCGCGATCATCATGGACGGCAACGGGCGCTGGGCCACCCGGCGCGGTCTGCCCCGAGCCGCGGGACATCGCGCCGGCGTGCAGGCTGTGCGCCGCGTGGTCGAGGCGGCTCCCGACTGCGGCATCAAGATGCTCACGCTGTTCGCCTTTTCTTCCGACAACTGGCGGCGCCCTCGCGACGAGGTCAAGTTGCTGATGTGGATGCTGCGCGGCTATCTGCGGAGCGAGCCCCGCCGTTTCATCGATAGCGGTGCGCGGTTGCTCGTAATTGGTCGCCGCGACCGCCTGCCGGTGCAACTGCGCGAGGAGATTCGCCGAATCGAACGCGCGACCGCGCACGGTCGGCGCCTCACGGTGCGCGTCGCGATCGACTACTCCTCGCGCGATTCCATTCTCCGCGCCGCGGCGCGGTTGGTCCCCGGACGACCGCCGTCGCGCGAGGATTTCGCCCGCCTCATTGCCTGTCCGAATAGCGATGTCGATCTGCTCATCCGAACCGGCGGCGAGCGGCGGCTCTCCGATTTCATGCTGTGGGAATCGGCCTACGCGGAACTGCTCTTCAGCGATCTGATGTGGCCGGAGTTCGGAGCTGACGAGCTCATCGCGGCGATTGAAGAGTTCCATCGCCGCGAGCGGCGCTTCGGTGCACTCACAATTTCCAAACTCAACGGGGCCTTCGCGGGAGGAGGATCATCATGAATCGATCGACGCAGGATTGGGTGGACCACTTCCGATGGAACGGTTCGGTGGCGATGCGCATCCCGTGGCATCTCGGCCCCGACCTGAGCGATGAGGAACGCGCCGCGATCGCACATTCGATCCAGATGTTCCAACTCGGTGAGGACGGGGAAGGGCGCCACCTGATGCGCTACGCGAAACAATGGGCTGAGCGCACCGGCGACACCGCCTACCCCGAGGCGATCAGGATGCTCATCGCCGAAGAACAGCGCCACGCCGGAGTGCTCGGCCGCTTCATGGAGATCAATGGAATCGCGCGCATCAAGCGGGGCTGCACCGACGGAATCTTCCGCCGGGTGCGAAATGTACTCGGCAGCATGGAGATCTCGATCAGTGTCCTCGTCACCGCCGAGATTATCGCGAAGGTCTACTATCCGGCGCTGAGTGCGGCGACCGCGTCGGTCGTGCTGCATGAAATTTGCGAGCAGATTCTCCGCGAGGAAATCGCGCACGTCGAGTTTCAAACCGAGCAACTGGCGCGCATCCGGGCCGGACGCCCGGCATACAGCATCTGGGCGACACGCTTTTGTCACCGCCTGCTCTTCTATCCGACCCTCATCGTCGTCGGACTGTCGCATCGGATCGCCTTGCGCCGCGGAGGTCTATCGCTCCGGCAGTTCTTCATCCGATGCCACCATGAATTCGTGCGCGACCTTGCCGCAATGGAACTGCATCGAACTTTGCGTCAGAGCAAACGCCCCGCCATCCTGATCGCGACGATTCGGAAGACATCTTCGCCGATACGCGCGCAGTTCTCGAAGTCGCGCGCCGACTCGCATCCGCTCTAGAAACGGGCCGAAAAGGGAAGCAAGGCTGGCCTGCCCAAGGTCCCTTCACCTGTCATATATTCGTATAGGCTGCGTTCTGCCCGCCTTCGTTCCTCTTGACTGTCGATCCAGTCAACCAGCTTCAGTGTCAACCCCGCGACACTTTATTGCTTTTGTGAACTAATAACGACATAGATGTGCTTGTGGTGACTGTATCTCTTGTGTACCTAATGCACCCAAGACTTTTCGGGGAGAAATCGAATCGCCAGAATTTTCTTACTTGGCGCGTTTACCGAATGCCGGCGTGAGTAGGGAAAGGGGCTCGAGAGTTTGTGTGATGGCAGATCGGTCGCGATGGCAGATTCCGGTTTCAACGGTGCCGGCAATAGTATTCGCATTGCTCGGCTGCGATGGCCCCAACCAGGTCTTGGCCGAGATTCAGTCCGGCACGACCCACTACGTATCCCCCAACGGCAGCGACTCAGCACCGGGAACCCAAGCTGCACCGTGGCGAACAATTCAGAAGGCCGCCGACTCGCTGCAAGCGGGCCAGACCGCGATCGTAGCGGCGGGCAACTATGGCCAGCGGGTATTGATTACGCGTTCGGGCACCTCAGCCGCTCCGATCACTTTGCAGGCCGCCAACCGGGCGGATGTCCAGCTCCCCGGCTTCGAACTCACCGGCAGTTACTGGGTGCTGAGCGGGTTCGACATCTCCACTCGGACCAACGGCCGCGAAGGATACGGGATCCACGTATCCGGTTCGGCTGCGTACGACACGATCCAGAACAACTACATTCATGAACTTTGCCGCGAGGGGATTTTCATGGAGCCGGGCGTCTCGCACATCTCGGTTCTGAACAACCGAATCTGGCGGGCCGAAATGGCGGGTGCGCAGGTCGATGGCACTAACGATCTTATCGAGGGCAATGAAGTCTGGGGCACGCAGCAGGAGCCGGTGCGGGCAGGTGGAATCTATGCGGGATGCGTGACGCCCGACGGCGCCGATGCGGACGCGTTCCGCTTCTTCGGGCAGCATAACGTGTTCCGATCCAACTACCTGCACGACATCTACACCGCGTCGCCGACCAACCCCGATCCGCACACCGACTGCTTCCAGACCTGGGGTAGCGCCGCGATGAAAGTGGACGACATCCTGATCGAGCGAAACGTCTGCCGCTGGCCGGTCGCGTCGAACGCTGTGGACGCATCAACCGCGATGATCGAAGGACTCGACGCGCCGGTGGGAACGGTCACTTTCCAGAACAACCAACTGTCCAACATGCGGCAGGGAATAAATGTGGGGAAGAATGTCGGCGCGCTCAAGATCTACAACAACACCTGGGACCACATCGTGCAGCAGGCGCTGCTCTTTAACGATCCTCGATCGCCGGCCGACGAGATAATCAACAATATTTTCTACGACGTCGGCGCCGGCGGCGATTCCTACGCGTCGGTTCCGGGCGGCAACCCGATATTCAAAGCGAACGATTTCTACATGCCGAACGGCGCCGCAGTGGGCAGCTATCCGAGCGTGGAGCCGTTCATCAGCGTCGCGCCGATGTTCGTGAACTACGGCGACTCGACCGGCGCCCGTGCGGATCTCCACCTGCAGTCCAACTCGGGCCTGAAAGGCGCCGGGGTCCCGCTGCCGCAGGTCGCCGATGACTTCTACGGAAACGTCCGGGGAACGACCGGGTACTCAGTCGGGGCCGCCAAATGATTGCCACTGGCGGACAATCAGCTAATGCACACAGCCGCGGACGGGCCGGGCGGGGGCGATGTTTTTCCGGCGTCGGTGACGTAGCCGGCGTGCGACAGGCTGTTGCAGCATCGGCAAGCACAGCGTCGCGTAACACTACTAGATGTAGGACATTGCTACTGAGTACACCGGCACACTATGTGCTCGGTAGATCTTTCAGATCGTTACGAGTGGACCTGTATCGGTGTGCGCCGGAGCGGTTGCTGTACGCTCCGGCGCGCACAAACGAATTCACAGACGTGCGCCGGCAAACGCCGAGCGCGCAGGGGAAAAGGAGTGCGACTCTGATGCACCGGTAATCCGGTTGTACATAGCCGCCGCAACTGACTTTTAGTACCGGCGCCACGTGTTGCCTTTAGTAATCGTGGTGCTTGGGGGAGAAAAATGGCAACACGAACGGCCTATGACCTGCGCAGGCTTGCGCTTGCGGCGGCAGTTGGAATGCTTCCGATGATCGTCGGCAATGGCCGAGCGTACGCGGCGGGTCCTCCTGCCAACCCTAAATTTTCCCCGACCTCGATGACCTTCGGCAGAGTGCTGGTAGGAACCTCGTCCGCCGTCAAGACACTAGCAATAACAAATCCGAACAGCTCGGCCCTGAGTGTCACGTCGATCGGAGTGACCGCTCCGTTTCGATTGGCCGGGAACTCATGCGGGTCGTCGATATCGGCCGGCGGAAGCTGCAACGTATCGCTGACCTTCAGTCCTACCACCGATATCAACATTCTCGGGACGACCGAAACCGGCAAGCTCACGATCGCCGATAACGGCAAGACCGCATCCCAGACAGTCGGTCTGAGCGGGACCGCATTCGGCACAGTGCTGGCTCCGACCAGTACGCCTACTCCAGGCCCGGTGGTTTCGTTTGTCTCGCCGAATAGTGGGCAGACGGTTAGCGGATCGATAAGCGTCGCGCTGGCATTCTCAAGCCTGCCGTCGTCCACCGATCCAAACTCAGTCTGGTGGACTCAGCTGTCCATGGACGGGGCGCCCGTGGTCTCCGGTTACAACAATCTGCCGTTGGACACGACTACCGTCAGCAACGGATTGCATAGCTTGCGTGTGGACGGTTACGCGTACAACGGAACTGCTTCGATTGGCAGCGCATCCGTCATCGTAACGGTCAGTAATGCGGGCTCGACTCCGACGGTTGTGATCACACCGACTGTCGCGCCGACTCCCACGGTTGCGCCCACTCCTACCGCCACAGCAACCAACGCATCGACGCCGACCGCGACCGCGACGCTACACACGACTCCGACTGCAACCGCAACCCCAGCCGCTTGCGTTAGCATAACGGCGCCGGCTCCCAACGCGACGGTCAACGGCATCGTAGCAATCAACACTAACGACGCATGCGCGGGTAACTGGTTTGAATCGCTCTACGTTGATGGCGCACATGTTGCCGACTTCGCCACCGGCCAGATCATGTTCACGAGTACTAGCGTCGCTAACGGTGTTCACACCATCAAGGTGACCAGCCAAAGCATCAATCCTGGCTCGGTCGTACTTGGCAGCGTGTCGGAAGCGGTGAACGTGCAACAAGGGTCGTCGACCGCGACAACCACCGCCACGCCTACCTCGAAGCCGAGCGCCACGCCGACTCCGGGAGCGCACTACTCGATGATGGGGCCGGGAGCGTCACTGCCGAGTGAGGCCTCGTGCGTGACCGCGGTCAACGCGGCGCCGATCCCGGAGAACGCGCCGTGGAACGAGAACGACGGCACCGGTTACAACTACAACAAACCGCCGCCGGGCGGCGTGCCAAGTTACTTCTATGCGAACGCGCCGTGCTGCAACGAATTGCCGCACGCGGATTTTGCAGGTGTCGACGGGAACTACTCGGGTTCCACCGACGACCTGATCCGAATCACCGCCTGCAAGTGGGGCATCGATGAAGATTATGTGCGGGCACAGGCGTGGATCGAGGACGGATGGCATCAGGACTGCGCGGCGGCACATGGCGGAACCGGCTGTCGCGTGGGCGGTGATCTGAACAGCCCGTCCGGCAACCCGTCGGGATTGCCGGTGACGTCGATAACCCCGGGCGGCATCTTCAGCGCTCTGGACGGATACGGAAATCCCGGCGGTCCGACCGACCACTGGGATTCGTGGAGCATGCTGCAGACGAAAGTGTACTACGAGTGGATGACGTGGCCGATGCTTCAGGATTCCACGTCGTTCGGACTCGACTTCCGTTTTGCGGAAATGCGTGGATGCGTCAACGGCGATCAGTATAGCTACTACAATAGCCAGGCGTCGGCGCAGGGCACTGACTATCAGAATGCGGTCAATGCTGCGCGCAGCAACCCGAACGGTGCATCGCCAGTCTCGGGATGGACCAACCTCCAGTACCTTTCCTACGGATGCATCGACACTCACTTTTCCGGTGACTGGTTCAACGGCTCGGCCGACTCGTATCTGAATGAGTTTCTCGATCGCTTGTCCACGGCGCCATGGCCGGGCGGTCTCCGATAGTTCGGGGGAGATGTAGCGGCGCGATGCGCGCGGGAGCGGGAGCTCCCGCGCGTGTCCCCTGATTGTTTAGTTCGTCTGTTTTGTCCGTCATCACGTGTTGCACCGTATGGTCGTGATGCCGGACTTGGGGGAGAAAAATGGCAACACGAACGGCTCGGAGCCTGCGCAGGTTAACGCTTGTCGCCACGGGTGGATTGTTTCTCGCGATGCTCGGCAACGGGCGAGCCTACGCGGCGGGTCCCATCAGGATTCACGCGCCGGCGCCCGACTCGGTCGTGAGGGATATGGTAACCACGCTGGTGAAGGTCAAGCCGAAGGTCACTCGGGTGGCATTCATGATTGACGGCAAACTTATGTCGTCGTCTTCATCCACCAGCTTCGTTTGGAATTCGGCGGCGTTCGCGAACGGGATGCATACCATTGCAGCCAGCGCCTATTCTTCATCCAACCAATTACTGCGTACGGTTTCCGAGCGGGTCAAAGTCTCGAACAAACATAGTCGTCCTAGCCCGACACCTACTCGGACCGCCACTTCCACGCCGACCAAGACACCCACACCTACTGCCACACCTACGCCGTCTGCTTGCGTTACCATCACGGCGCCGGCTCCCAGCGCGACAGTTAGCGGCATCGTGGCGATCAACACTAACGACCTTTGCGCAGGAGCGTGGTTCGAATCGCTCTTCGTAGACGGCGCGCATGTTGCCGATTTCGCTGTTGGCCAGGTCCTGTTCACCACTACTTCCTA
>Ga0210399_10004823_pt1 | contig 10486 bp, 6 predicted proteins | sample IncBWC14MmetaG_FD_150865 | JGI IMG/M metagenome (GOLD analysis project Ga0210399, IMG submission 150865) | Forest soil microbial communities from Barre Woods Harvard Forest LTER site, Petersham, Massachusetts, United States - Inc-BW-C-14-M | ecosystem: Environmental > Terrestrial > Soil >...
GATTGGCGCGGCGATCAGCGGCGGGTGGGGCTGGAACTCGTGGGGATGCGGTTGGCGCAATTCCACAGTCATCTACAACCGCAACGTTTACGTCTCCAGGTCGAATACGTTCGTCAATCGCAACAACTATTACGGCCGGAACGTGAACAACATAAACGTCAACAATGTCAACCGCAACAACCTGACGCGGAACAACGTCAACAACAACTATCGTTCCAATAATTTCAATAACACCGCTCGCAGCAACAACATCACTACCCCGAATTTCAATCAGAAATACAATCAACCACAGTTCAACAACAACCGCGGAAACCCGGCACAGAGCAACGGTCAACAGTTCAAGGGATCCAATCCGTCGGGCTTCAATCAACAAAATCGCGCGACTTCCGATCTGAATCAGGGCCGTGCTAGTAATTTAGGTCAAACCCAGCGCGAGAATGCCCGCGGATACGGGCAACAGCCGGATCGAGGCACCAGTAGAGGTGCCTTCAGTAGTTACGGCCAGGGCGGCAGCGCCATGGCCAATGGCGCCCGGGGGCAGCAAAGCCTGCAAGGGAATCGAACCCCAGCTTCGCGGCCGGCGGGTGGAGGCCGGCGTCGGTAACGTCAGAATAATCGCAGTTCTTAGGCGGAACCGAGATTTCGCAACCAGGAGAATATAACCATGCAATCAATCGAGCGACTCCCAACGCGGCGTTCTTTCACGCCGAAAGCCATTCTGCGTCAGTTCGCATCGCTTGTTCTGGCTGCAGTTACCTTACCGCTTCTGATCGGTGTGTCGCCCTCTTTTGCGCAGGAGGGACACGAGAAAACCTTCGACCGGCCCGGGGATGCAATCCTGGCGCTTTACAATGCCGTTAAATCCGATAACAGCCAGGGGCTTGCTGCAATCTTCGGTTCGAGCGTCAACGATATCGCCCATACTGGTGACGACGTTGCTGACAAGAAAATGGCTCAAGACTTCATCCGCCGTTACGACGAAATGCATCGCGCGGTCATCGAACCCGATCGGTCCGTTACGCTTTATATTGGCGCGGAGAATTGGCCACTACCGATTCCCATCGTCAAGAACAGCAGTGGTAGCTGGTACTTCGACACTGAAACCGGCAAGAAGGAAATCCTCGAGCGGCGAGTAGGAGCCAACGAAAACAATGCAATCGAGACCATGCAGGCTCTCGTAGGCGCTCAGCGTGAATTCGCCTCTGAGACCCGCGATGGTGATAAGACAAGACATTACGCATTGAAATTTTTGAGCAATGATGGCCAGCACAACGGATTGTATTGGAAGGGGGGCGACAATGAGCCTCCGAGTCCGATCGGGCCGCAGCTGGTTTCAGCCGCCGACGACGAAGGCTACCACTTTCGGCAAGACCAAGCGGCACCCTTCCGCGGCTACTATTACCGGATCCTCACGAAACAGGGAGCCGCGGCGAAAGGCGGCGCGCTCAATTACATTGTCGATGGCAAGCTGGCCCGAGGTTTTGCGTTTGTGGCCTTCCCCGCGGAGTATCGGAACTCCGGTGTGATGACTTTTATCGTAGACAAGACTGGTGTCGTTTATCAGAAAGACTTGGGCGCTCAGACGCCGCAGATTGCGTCCTCCATGCAAGAGTTCAATCCCGACAGCACTTGGGAGAAAGCTGATTAGTAGCGTGTCTTCCAACTGTGATTGACCTTGAACGCTTCGAACGGGAAGCCAAGAAGACAACCTGTCAGAACTTACAGTCTGACGCCCTCAAAAATAGGGATAGCCTCGTACATCTTGGGTTTGGTTTGCGTCGCTGGTTCCTCGCCGTCCTGGGCACGAGGGGTGTTGTGGGCATCAGTCAGTTTTTTTACTTTGCGCGGTCCGCGTGGCGCCTTTTGTTTAAGCAATTAAATTGGAGGATTTAGCCGTTGGAACCGAAAGCTTGCAGAAACCGAAAATTCTACCTTTGAGGCGTTCCAATGACGAGAGAGCAATTGCGATTAGCGGAAGCCCACGATCCCAAGTCAAATTGGCGAAAGTGGGGTCCATACCTGACTGAACGGCAATGGGGGACTGTCCGGGAAGACTACAGCCAGGACGGAAACGCTTGGGACTACTTCAGTCATGACCAGGCTCGATCTCGCGCATATCACTGGGGAGAGGATGGTCTGGCCGGTGTGAGCGATGACAAGCAGTTGCTCTGCTTTGCACTTGCGCTCTGGAACGGCCGCGATCCTATCCTAAAGGAACGCCTTTTCGGCCTCACGAACAGAGAAGGCAATCGCGGCGAGGACGTCAAGGAATATTACTTCTACCTTGACAGCACGCCTACACATTCCTACATGAAATATCTCTACAAATATCCTCAGCGAGCGTATCCCTACGCGGATTTGTTGAACACAAATCGGAAGCGCACACGCAACGACTTCGAGTACGAGCTGTTGGATACCGGCATCTTTAACGACGATCGATACTTCGATGTGTTTGTGGAATACGCCAAGCAGACGCCGGAAGACATCCTGATCCAAATCAGCGTGTCCAATCGCGGACCCGAGCCCGCCCCGTTACATGTGCTGCCGACTCTCTGGTTTCGCAACACCTGGACATGGTGGCCCGGAACTCCAAAACCATCCTTAAAGCAGCTCACCACCAAGAATTCCTCTCGTGTTGTTGCGGCATCACATCCAGGACTAGGGGACCGCTACCTTTATTGCGAGGGAGAGGTCCCGCTGCTCTTTACGGAGAACGAGACGAACAACGAGCGGATCTTCGGCACGCCCAACGCGTCTCGGTATGTCAAAGACGGCTTCGACAAGTACGTGGTTAACGGAAACCGTGACGCCGTCAACCCCGAACTTACTGGAACCAAAGCGGCGCCCTACTATCAACTCATCGTGGGCGCTAGTGATACGGTCACTATCCGTTTGCGGCTAAGTGATTTGCCTGCCGACACTCTGAGCGATCCCTTCAAGGATTTCGATCAAATGATCCAGGCTCGCCGGCGCGAGGCGGATGAGTTCTATCGTGCAATCACTCCGCAGAGTGTCAGCAAGGACGCGGCGCTTGTTCTGCGGCAGGCAATGGCCGGGATGTTATGGAGCAAGCAGTACTTCGGTTTCGACGTCGACAAATGGCTCGAGGAGCATGGTTCCGATCCGATGCGGCCCGGCCAGAAGGTGGTGCGGAATAGCGAATGGTTCCACATGGTGAATGAGCACGTCATTTCGATGCCGGACAAGTGGGAGTATCCGTGGTACGCGGCGTGGGACTTGGCCTTCCATACGATCGCGCTCTCGACGGTCGATGTGGATTTCGCGAAGGAACAGCTCGGCCTGATACTCGGAGAGTTTTTCTTGCACCCCACTGGTCAGATCCCCGCCTATGAGTGGAACTTCAGCGACGTCAACCCTCCCGTGCACGCATGGGCCGCAATCTTCCTGTACCGAACGGAGCAGGGGCTCAAGGGCGAGGGTGACTTGGAATTCCTCAAGCGGGCTTTTGCGAAACTGATGCTCAACTTCAGCTGGTGGATAAACCGCAAAGACCATTTCGGCAAAAATCTGTTTGAGGGTGGTTTTTTGGGACTGGATAACATCGGCGTCTTCGACCGAAGCGCACAACTACCAACTGGTGGCCACCTGGAGCAGGCTGACGGCACCGCCTGGGTATCACTTTTCTGCCAGAACATGCTCGAGATCAGCATCGAGCTGGCGTCCCGCGACTCGTTCTTCGAAGACATGGCTATCAAGTTTGCGGACCATTTCCTTTTGATTGCCCATGCCATGAACCAAATGGGCGCGGGTGGCATGTGGGACGAGGAAGACGGGTTTTACTATGACGTTTTGCGATTTCCTGATGGGAGTGCAACTCGCCTCAAGGTCCGGTCCATGGTGGGTTTGCTGCCCCTCTGTGCTACTACCGTCATCGAGCCCTGGCAACGCGAGCGTGCGCCAGCGGTTACAACCATTCTGAGGGAACGCCTGCGACGCATGCCAGAACTGAGGGAGAGCATTCATCCGACCGGCGTGGGACATTTGGGGTACGGCGAGCGAGGCATAGCTGCCCTGGTCAATCCCGAACGGCTGCGCCGGATTCTGTCGCGCATGCTCGACGAAAATGAATTCTTTAGCCCCTATGGGATTCGAGCCCTTTCCCGCTACCATGCCGACCATCCCTTCATCTTCAACGTGAATAGCAAAGAATATCGGGTCGACTATCTCCCAGCAGAATCTGATACCGGCATGTTCGGTGGCAACTCAAACTGGAGGGGGCCCGTGTGGATGCCGGTGAACGCGCTGCTGATCCGCGCACTACTGTCCTTTTACCTCTATTACGGCAACAGTTTCAAAATCGAATGCCCGACGGGCTCGGGCAAATTGATGAACCTTTTCGAGGTGGCTCGAGAAATTGCCAACCGATTGATCGGGATCTTTCTGCGCGATCAGTCTGGGCGGCGCCCCGTTTACGGAGGCACAGAAAAATTCCAAACTGACCCCTATTGGAAGGATTATCTGCTGTTCTACGAGTACTTCCACGGAGATAACGGGGCGGGCCTTGGGGCCAGCCACCAGACAGGCTGGACGGGTCTCGTAGGGAACATGGTTGAGATGGTCGGGCGGATGGATGCGACCCAGTTTCTCGAAGGTGGCAAGCGAGCGGCATTCACTCAGGCGGCAGGCAAGAGATGATGAGCGTCTCACCGGTTGAGTTTCTGCTACAACACCAGCTTAAGAAGCCGATCGATAATTTGATTCAAGGGAATCATCGTCAGCGTTAACGGCAGGAAGGGTACGATGATGATGATTGCTAACCGGATGACAGTTTCTTTTCCAATTGGCACGATGCGCATCTCGCTCACTACCTTGTAGGCGTTCCCCACGTCTGCCAGCGACTGAATATCCGATGTACCCAGCAGCGCGTCCCCGTCCGCCGCGTCGTGCTCAATCCACTTGCGGTGAAAATCTTCGACGTAGTGACTCGTCAGTATTCCGAACTCCCGATTTGCTCTGTGTCCGGCCGAAGTGAGATGCCCCGCGAAAAAAGTGAGCGGCGTTAGCACAAGAAGCATGAGAAAGGCCACACTGCCAACTATTTCCATCTTGAAGCTTGGGAGGGTTGCCCCTGCGTGCCAAATTCGATCGGCTATCACTCCAGCCAGAAAAATCGTCTGAGCAACCAGCAACGGTGAAAAGGCAAGCACACTGCCAGCGAGAAAACCAAGACCTCCGGCGCGGTCAGGATGGAATAAGTTGGGGTGAAGCGGCAACCGCCGCACGTGCCAGAGAAACCAATACCAAACGAACAGCCGGAAATACCATCGAAAAAGGATGAACCGGAAAATTGGAAGGCTGACGAATACGTACCAGTATCCGGCTGTTGTGAAGTGCATCTCTTCGCCGATCTTGACGGCGTACCACGTGTTCACACCCGAGGTTAGCGATTCGCCCCGCAACCAATGGAAGCTGAATGCAAGCACTAGCAGAAGGACTTCTATGAATAAAGAATCCCTGAGGCGTCTGGTTGAAGCAACCAGTTTTACAAATCTCGCCCGGTCTTCCGCCGCTATGATGCCGCGCTGCGAAAACTGTCCAACGATGCTCGGGATCCGCTCATGTACGATCACCTCCGCCACTATCAGCAGAGGAAGCGCGACCAGAAATCGGGAATGGACCCCCAAATCGAAAAGGAAAGGAACGAGCACGCCTCCAATCACGCGGCCTCCAAAGAGAGCAAGCACAAGGGGAGGGCCCCAGCAAATCAGCGGTATGCCTGCAATCCTCCGGCGCGCGAGCTCCAGGGCTGGCCGCGCCATTCTCGTTTTGAGGTAGAGTTGGTATAGCGGCCCTCCTAGCACAAGCGAAAAATCGGCCTCGTCCTCCAAAGGGCCACCATTTATATTTGCTTTGAGGAGTTTTGATTGCTGCATATTGCCGGCCTCTGCTAAACGATTCCCAGCACGTGCGAATAGGTCTTATCGAAGCGCGGCCAGTCCCCCCCAAGGAGAGGGCTTCACGGACCTATCCGACTTGCGATGCGGAGTGTCGGCCCGAGATTAGTTTCTAAGTATGCGACGAACCATGAGCAAGCCGCGTGGCCAAACCGCCTCAGGTTGAATTGATAAAATTAGTCGAATCACGCATTAACTCGCCGACTTGTTTGTCGGTGACGCTTTCTGCAGGCTGTTACACAAGGCTTTTGCCGATGCAGGTGTGGGCACGGCGTCTTCGAAAACGATCGCTTGCGCGCTCACATCTTTTCCATAGAGATTTTTATTCGCGCCATTGTCAGCGCGCAGAGTCGATCCTGCCAAAGATACTCCAGCAAACAATCCCCGGGCTCGGGAGTAAGAGAGTATCTCGGCTTGCATCGCGACGTCAGTTTCGGCAGAAGCAGTCCGTCCGACAGGTCCTGCTGCGGCGGAAGCATCACCACCGAGCTTGACCTTGCTTGTGAGGATGCTTGAAGCTGCTCGGGAATTCATTAGCAACAGAACGAAGTCCGTCGCCTGTCCTCCCAGTTGCAACCCGAAACTGCCACCCTCCAACGCCATCATGGTTGGGGATCCCCAGGGGCCATGGAAAGTTTTGCCACTTCGACAGGTCATGACTCCGCGACCATAGCTACCCCCGATTCCGAGTGCAAACTTCACGACCGATGGTAGTACGACGACGCAATCTGCCTTGTCGAGCACAGCTTGCGGGATGCCATCGGGTGCAGCCAGAATTTCCTGCATTACTTTTCCAGCATTCTCAACACGGTCTTGTTCTTTGCCCTGCGCGTGTGCGAACCCGACCAGCAGGGCCAGGGCCAATGTACTCCGTGCGCAGAATCCGAACCCCACAGAAATGTTCATTTTGTCCTCCGTAGCTACACTCACGCATAATCCCAGCAGCCGAACGAGGATTCATCTGTCAGTTATGTCAGTGGCGCACAATCGAAGCTCAAGATATTGTGCGGTCATTACGGATATGAAAGGACTTGTCACAAAATTTATCAGGACCTGCGAAACGCATAAACCTCGGCGACATGATCCAACACGAGAGGAAAGGGCCAAACCAAGACGCTTTGCTGTTAGTTTTGACAGTACGATCACTTTTCGTGTCCCGATAGCCTAATCTCAGTAGATGCCATGTCTCGTTGTTGTAATTCGTCCAGAGGGACGTGCTATGGCAACGCAAATCCCGCGACCATCGAAACCCTTTCTCAATTACTCCATTCAGAGGACCCAATATGTAAATGCACTTGATCCAGCGGAACTGATCGAACGTACGATTGGCCGACGCGCAGTTGAAGCCGTCATCTGGGGCATGCCGGCTGTCAACTACGACCTCATGTATCAGGCTGCGGTGAGAGAGGTCAGGGCCGACTTCAACCAAGTCATCTATTGGTCCCGCCTTCCGGACTGGAAGATCCAGACACTGACCCCGAACCCTGATTCGATCTACTTCTCGCCTTTTATCAATACGAAAGACTTGGGGCCGATAGTGCTAGAGATTCCACCTGCCGATGAAGGTTCGATCACCGGTACTATCATGGATGTCTGGCAGTCAGCACTGGAGGATGTCGGTCCGGCTGGCATGGACAAGGGCCAAGGCGGTAAGTTCCTCATCTTGCCACCGGGTTATCGAGAGAAAGTCCCCATAGGTTACATCCCCCTGCTGTCGGACACGTATGAGGGCTATGCCCTGCTGCGCTCCATTCCGAAGAGCGGCAGCAATACTGACGTTGCCAAGGCGGTCGTTTACGGCAAGAGGGTCAAGCTCTATCCCCTTTCAGAAGCGGCCAAGCCACCGGAGACGGCGTTCATCGATGTAGTTGATGTAGTGTATGACAGCACTATCCCCTACGACCTGCGGTTCTTCGAGTCACTAAACCGGATCGTGCAGGCCGAACCATGGCTGGAACGGGATAAGGCGATGATTGACCAGCTCAAGTCGATCGGCATAGAGAAGGGCGAACCCTTCAAACCCGACGCGAAAACCCAGGATGTACTCAACGGCGCTGCCCGAGAAGCGCACGCTTGGCTCGCGGCTCGGTACGAGGCATCCTTTTCATCGCCGTACTATGAAAGTCACCACTGGGCGCTGCCGGGATCGCCCGACCTGCTCGAAGGGCAGGCGACGTTCTTCAGCAGGCCCAATGTCTACCCTATCGACGTCCGCGGCGTGACGTACTCGTACGCATATTTCAGCCCCAAGCATAGGGGTGGCGGTTCTTTCTACTTGCTGACCATCTCCGATAAGAACGGCCGCATGCTCGATGGCGGGACTACCTATCGCCTCGCGGTCCCAACGAACGCACCAGTGAGGCAGTACTGGTCAGTGACCGTCTACGACCGCGCTTCCCACGCGCCCATTCGAAATACCCGATGGCCCAGTCGCTCGTCCCAGACGCCGGGGCTACAGAAGAACGCTGATGGATCGGTGGATATATATTTCGGTCCCAAAGCGCCACCAGAAATGGAATCGAACTGGGTTCCCACAAGCTCGGAAGGTGGTTTCGAGGTTCTCTTTCGCTTCTACGGTCCCGAGAAACCACTTTTCGAGAAGTCCTGGGTGCTGCCCGACATCGAGGAAGTGAAATAGTCACAGGAGGCAAACATGGATACCTCGGCGAAACGCCAGATGGCAACCGCCATCTCATCTGGGCTCACGATTCCGAATCGAATTGAGACGCGAATCGGCACGCTTGAATTTACCCACGAATTCACCAACGGCTATCCTACTGACAAAACTGTCGAGAAGCTCTATGACGAGCGTGATTTTCAACGCGCCTGCCAGGCGTATCTCTGGTCCCTTCCGGCGGTCGCGTTCACGTCGTTCCAGTGCGGCATTACAAAGGGGCTCGGTGCAAGGAACGGACAGATCGTCGCCATTCTGTCCTATGAAGCCAGGCGTGGCATCCTGACCGCCAATGCTACAACACCCTACTACTTAGGATTTGCTGATCTCTCTTCCGGGCCGTTGGTGTTGGAGATGCCGGCGCGCGGCGTGCAAGGCGGGATGAACGACGCCTGGCAGCATGCCCTTCCGGATTCAGAAGCGCCTGCCAAATATCTCGTGCTAGGGCCGGGGCAGAAGGTGTCGGACGACGTCGCCGGCTACGAGGTGCGTCAGTCACCTACCTTCAATATCTTTCTCGGCGTGCGACTGACTGACGTCGATCCGGAGAGAGCGAAGGAGGCACTGGCCCACCTGCAAATGTATCCCTACGCACAGCGTGACAGTCCGCAAAGGTTGGAGATCCTCGGCGCGGGCACGAAGGTATGGAGCGGCCTGCCGCCGCGCGGCATGGAATATTGGAAGCGGGTCGATGACGTAATCCAGCGCGAACCTATCGAGCCGCGCGACGTGTTCTTCCATGCGATGTTGCGGCCGCTTGGCCTGAAAAAGGGCAAACCCTTCAACCCGAACGCGAGGCAGATGAAGATCCTGACCGACGCCGCGCTGGTTGGTGAGGCGATGGCGAAAGCCAACACCGCGGACCGCCGCTTCGCGAATGTGAAATACAGACCTGATGCGCGCTGGGACTTTGCGCTGCAGCTCGACGCTGATGACCCGGGATCATTCTGGAACTTGCTCGATGAGCGCGCCTCCTGGTTCTACGAGGCCATTGGCGCCGCGCCGTCGATGGCTCCCAAGCGTCCCGGTCCTTCTTCGGCGTACCTCGGGACCTACAAAGACAAGGCCGGCAAGTGGCTGGACGGCGGGACGTCGTATCGGCTGCGTGTCCAGCCCAATCCGCCGATCAAACTATTCTGGTCTGTCACGGTTTACGATGTCGACACACGCGCACTGATCCTGAACGAGCAGAAAATTGCCGACCGTTCGTCTCGCATGGACCTGCGCAAGAACGAGGATGGCTCGGTGTACATCTATTGCGGGCCGAAGGCGCCGGCTGGCTTCGAGAAGAACTGGATCCCAACCGTACCCGGCAAGAACTGGTTCGCGTATTTTCGGTTCTTCGAGCCGACCGAGGCCTACTTCGATCGGTCGTGGCCGTTGCCAGACTTCGAGCAGGTTTCGACCGACGTAAACGCCCAAAATTCGCGCAAGCCCTGATAAACGCATGTTGGGGCCCCTCGCCGTGAAATTCATTCCGGTCACAGGTCTTTGTGACGTACTTTGTGACATAACCCCCTCGTGCTAGCTCATACAAACGCCTCCAACTCGGTCTAATCGCATCCCACCAAAGGAACTGCCAACGATAAGGTCCCGTCTTCCTTTGTCTAAGCCGCAGATATCCCCGTTGATAACGGACTCGCATAGTTTCTCCTCCAGCCGCTGTTGCCTTGGAAAAGAGCTTATGCCCGTGTGCTTTTGGGCTGACGAGCCAACTGATGTCTAGAAACTTTGACTTGGTCGCACAAATTCAGAGCGTGAACAGTTTATTTGTGCTATAGAAGATACAGAAAGGCGAGGCCTCCGTGTTTATTTCCACCCCACACCCCAACCCACCGAGTGCGATGTCTTGTACGACTTCCGCGTACTTTGGCAGTCCCCGCGGCCTTGTAAGTTA
>Ga0210399_10004824_pt1 | contig 10485 bp, 15 predicted proteins | sample IncBWC14MmetaG_FD_150865 | JGI IMG/M metagenome (GOLD analysis project Ga0210399, IMG submission 150865) | Forest soil microbial communities from Barre Woods Harvard Forest LTER site, Petersham, Massachusetts, United States - Inc-BW-C-14-M | ecosystem: Environmental > Terrestrial > Soil >...
GCGACAAGCTGGACGAACCTTTTCATCAATCGTCCTGTGTGAGTTGCATTGACTCGCCATCATACGCTTCATGATTGGCGCAAACAGTCAGCACTCTATCGCAGGTCCCGCCGAGCAGGAATCCGCCGCGAGGACTCTGGTGTCGTTTGTCGGCTACCGGGTGGAGCGAACCAGTTCCCGGGCGGGAGTTGCACTGGTTGAAGACCAGCGTCTTTTTTACGGCGCACTGTTACGGTCAACCAGCAGGGGTGAGTCTGCTAATTGGCCGAACAGGGCCGGAAGTCCAGCGTCAAACCGACAGTGCCTGTTTGTTCGTCCACGCCTAGCGGTTGGTAGTGCGGACATGCACAGTCTGGGAACATGGAACTGTGTTTCAGCAAGGACAGTTCCCAAAGCCGACTGTTGTAGATTTGGCCGACCTTGATCGGGAGGTCCCTCGCTAATTCTTGTCTGGCCGGTTCGTCCAACCCTAGAACGTTGACACTTCTGACGTAAAACTGTTTTCCCGAATCCAAATCGATATCGAGGGAAATCATCCGCTTTTGGTCATCAGAGTTCGTATTGGGAACAGCCACGAAGTTTATGTAGCCCATCTCCCCGTATGCCTTACGAAGATTCTCCAGCCCAGTGGCGATCTTTTCTCGGTTGAAGATGTCGCCGGACTTGATTGGGAAAAGGCTTCGCAAAACCTCGATGTCCACATTGCTGTGCTTGAAGGTGATTTCGTTCAAGCGGTATTGGAGGTTCTCGTATACGTGAACAAAAAGGGCAATATGTAGATCGGCAGCATTCTTTGTCAGCGTCCTCGTGTCGCCGCTGACCTGCACTTTGAAGTATCCACGGTTTTGCCAGCCCGCTCTGACCCTTTCCAGCGCCTCTTCGATCACTCCGTCAAGCGAGTCTCCATGTATTTCCTGCCTGATAGAAGCTGCAATCTTGTCTTGGTCAGAGATCGGCATCTGGAGGAAGCCCGAGAACGATACGTTGTCGATTGAGACTTCTGGGCCCGCGGGCAGCGCCTCATGGGAAGTGGAGGAACGAGGGCAGTAGCTTTGATCTTGAACCTCAGAAATTACGGGCGCATCGGCCTGCTGCGCGTGGATCGGCATCTGCCCGCCAAATAAACCCGCTGTAGCGAAAACAACGATCTGCGCCAGTCGAGAGCGCATGGCGGCATTATAGGCTGGTTGGGATCGTTGATGTAAACAGGCATCACTCTTTGAGAATTGGCCCGTGAGTCAGTGAGCTAATTGGGATGTTTCAACAGGAGGGCACTTAGGCTGCCCAGTTGGTCCGCCCGAGGTTTTGGGTGTAGCCTGTTTTAGCGGAGATGCGGCAATGAGGATTTGGCAGCGGCTAATACAAACAACGGGCGTAGTCACCTTTGTTTTATCCCTGTGGGGATTCTATTGCCTGGTAGACGGCTTCTGGCGTGAACTCGTTCGGCCTCTCCGTGTCTCGGAAGCACCCTTTTTTCGACAAGTGTTCTTCGCCATGAATGCAATTGACGCGGTAGTCCTCACAGCGATGATTCTCACTGCAATCGGTCTGGTGCTCCTGAAACCGAGCGCGATGAAGGTGTACACGTGGCTCTATATGGCGTTAGTCGTCTACGCGTTTGCTCCGGGGATGCTGTGGACACTTAGCCCCGTGGGCAAGAGCATTGCGGCGGCGTCAGGAGTAGGAGACGTGGGGCTTGGACCTCTGCTGTTCTACCCGTTCCCATTTGTCTATGCGGCTCTGAGTGTAGGGCTTGTGAATCTGGCTATTCGACAACTGAGGGCTCCTACTGACCGTTTGGACGCTTCAGGAGTGGCAGTCGCACCACGATGATGCTGGGCATCCCTTTAACTCACCTGCCAAGGCGTAACAAGTGACGTTAACAGTTAGTACTCTATCGCAGGTTCCGCCGAGCAGGAATCCGGCGCGAGGACTCTGGTATCGCTTGTCGGCTGCCGGTCGAGCGAACCAGTTCCCGAGCCGGAGTTGCGCCCGCTGGAGTCCCGTGCCTTTCACGGCGCACTGTTTCGCCAATCAGTAAACGCAGGTGTTGAAGCTGGTATGCTTTCACCGATACCGCCATGCGACGAAAACTAAACTTCGTGCTAGCTGTGCTCGCGTTCTTAGGAATTTTGTTCGTTCTCGATACTGTTGCACATCACTCCCTCTCGACGGCGTGGCCGTATGTAGTTGGTGGGTTCGCATTCAGCACGGCGTGCTTAGTTGCCACGAGAGAGCGCGAGTGGCTGGATGTTTTTCTTACTGCAATCGCCGGGCTGCTGGCACTCTTCGCAGCGGCTACTACAACCGCAGTGCGCCAGCACCCTCGCAGTTGGTTGTTGTTCTGGGGATTTACTTTGTCGGCGGTGGTTCTCATCCTACTTACAGGGAAGAAGCGGGAAGCGTTGGTAGCGATTGCAGCTATCGTGGGGTTTCGGATGTTGCTCGCGGCGGTTGTATTCCTGCGCGGTTGACAGCGCTACCCGACTCCATGACTGTCGTAAGCAGGCGAGTGCACTCTTTGAGAATTGGCCCACGTGGTCAGTGAGCCGTAATGGGGGGGTCGCCAGTTGGCTTTCAGTCCACTCCTGTCCTACACTTCTAGACGCTCCCGGTCCGTGCCGGAGACTGGCCAATGACAGACTTGAAGGATGCGATAAAGCTCATGTTGGGACTGATGGCGGTGGGCGGGGGTGTCTGGGCCTATCTCCATTTACTTGCGTTTCTGAAGGAGCGCGGGATACGCCTTGGCCGCTACGACGCCAGCCACGAACCTGCGAAAGTGGAAGTTCAAACCCTCTTCCACGGAAACACAAAAGACGACGATCAGATTTAGGTTGGACGGGCGATCACACTCAAGACCCCGCTCGCAGGGTCAACGGTTACTCTAGCCGCCGTGAAGGACAACGCGCACATTCGGATCACCGACGCCACAACCGAGATGCGACTAGCGTGGCTAGGCTTTGACGGCGACGACTGCTTTGGTGATTTCCGCATCGACGTTACCAGTGTGGCTGGCAGCCAACAGTTCTGCTTTGGCCCATGCGCTGTCCATGGGCTCAGAAAACTGAGCAGGTTTTTTCGGGACGGCAGTCAGGCATCCGTGGGCCTCGGATTCCAGCAACCCGACATCCGCTGCTGCGATTTTGTCCGTGCTGACGAGGGCTATCGGCTTCTTGTGCGATTCGAAGGTAGCGGGCTCTCGGAACAGTTTTTCTTTCGGAAGCCCTCCGTGGAGATTGATGACGGGCTTCTGACGGCATAGTTGGTGTAGATGGAGAGTAGAGCCGAAGATTCCTCAACTGGCGAAATCCTCAACTGATGAAAACCGTTAGTACTCTATCGCAAGCTCCGCCAAGTCGGAATCCGGCGCGAGGGCTCTGGTACCGGCTTCCGGGTGGAGCGAACGTTCCCGGGCGGGAGTTTCACCCCTGAAGTCCGGGGGATTTCACGGCGCACTCTTTCGACAGTTGAGACATTCGCGGCTGTGCTTTATGATGGCCCCGCTTAAGTTTATGCCCACTCATTAAGATAAACATGCGCAAGCTTTTCTGGGTTGTTGTCGCACTTATCGGGGTTGGTATTGTGGCCCTTCTCCTCGTGCGGTCAACGGAGCACAAATTAACCGTGAAGGCGCACTTCACGAATGCCTCGGGTCTCCGTGACGGCGCAAACGTACGTGCGGCAGGAGTTGATGTAGGTTCGGTAAAGAGCGTACGTGTCCGACCTGAACTTCGGGAAGAACCGGTAGAAGTAGTCATGGTGCTGAACCCCCAATACGAGATCAAGATTCCAGCCGATTCAATCGTTTCGCTAACGGAAGGAGTGCTTGGACCCACCTATGTTGAAATCGACGCGACAGGCGCATCCGGCCCGCCGATTGCAACCAACGCCGTCCTCAAGACGCGTCCCATCTTCAAACTAACCACGGAACAGTTGGTCGAAAGCCTGAGCAAGATGTTGGAAAATCTTCAGAACAAATGTGGTTGTGGTACGCAGACCGACAAAACAAGCAGTCCTACCACCACCGCAAGAAAGCCCATTCCTAAATAGCGCGGCGATTCGTCCGCAGCGGCTCTCCGCTCGTTTATGAAATTGTTGGCGCAATCAAGGCGTTTGCTCAAAACCCGTGACCGGGGTCAATGAGTGCTTCTATGCGATTTCACCATTTGACCCTCATGTGGTGTCTATTATCTGCATGACCGTTCACTGGAAGCGAGTCGTGAAAATGGTGTTGCGACTCGCCGGTGTAGGGTTATTCCTATTCGCCTTGCTGTTTGCCGCGGGTCTCTGGTATTCGACCGCTCATGGCTATACGACTTGGTGGTTCAGCTCTACTAGCCAAGTAGCCATTGACGGAGTTCGAAGCGGCTTTCTGCACGTCAACTCGGAGCACTCCGCCGTGATAATAACGCGGACCGATTTACGCCCAAGCCAATCGTATTTGGTCGGGCTGTCCAGCAGGAAATTCTTGATTCACTGCGGCGATTGGCAAGCACCACGACTTCCAGCGTTTCCAATCGGAGACGTGAACCCACCCTGTTCGTTCTTCAGCAACGGCTCGGATTTGTCGGTGGCAGATAATGCCGTTTTGTCCACCCTGACGGCCCGTCCGGGATTCGTGGAATTTAAAACTGAGCATGGAAAAAAGGTGACCGCCTCGTGGTGAACGAGTCAACTGAGCGCCTTTCACGGCGCACTGTTACGCCAATTGTGTGTTGCCTCGCCCGCTCGATCGGGTAGTATAAAGATTCGTTTTTCTGGAAAAAAACCCGTGTTCGCATGGCTTCATATCGAAATTATGGCACTGGCCGCTGTGGTTCTGGCCGTCCGCGGGTTCCTTCAGGTGTATCACCCTACGATCAGAAACGGGCGAATCCGAGTGAAAAGTGTTGTCGGAAGAGAATTTTGGATGCCGCTGTGGTGGAGACCTTTCACCATCGTGAGTACAGTTGGCTTAGGGACGGCAGCTCTTGTTTATCTCACTTTGCGGCTCTTCTATCGGTAACTGTCGAACAGGCCGCTGTCTTCGCGAGTTTTCACTTCTCTGTGGTTGGTCTATCGAACCAATATATCGTGCGTGCCACAACTTCGAGGCGAGTATGTTTCTTGACGACATGTACCGCGATGGTATGGAACCCCGAATCATGCGAACTGGGGGAGAAGCTCAGCGTATAGCCGCTGTGAATGTCCTTGGCTAAGATCGACAACTTTGTTTCTAGATCGTGTTCATCACGAAACCGTAGGTGTTCTCCACCGGAGAGCACTGCGACCTCCGCAGCGGTGTTCTCGCGCATTGCCTTCAAGACGACACCAAGAGATTTCTGATCGCGTGGATTTCCGTTGACGGGTTTGGCGAAATGGCCCTTCACCCGCGCCTGTTTCGGCGAGAACGTAAGACTGTAGATCGTAGTACCGCTCTCAGCCAGACTCCGCACCATATCTTCCGTGTGGGCTTCGCTTCCGTCGTCCTGTGCTTGGCTGAGCAGGAGGATGATGCGACGGAAGCTTGCCGGTTGCAGTCGGAGTTCACCAATCGCGCACTTCACCGCATCCATAATGGCTGCGCCATGGTCCCCGCCTTCTTGATGTGTTAAGGCGTCATACAGAGCATCGGCTCGGGAGGGGAAGCCCCATATCTGTTCGGGGCGACTGTCGAACGTCACCAGGGCAACCTTGCGTGTCGAACTGCCCAGCATGTTTTCGAGCAGGGTGTCGAGCTTGCTGTAGTTCCAAAGCTGGCTGGAGGCCGCCCCTCCCGTTTGCATGAGGACCACCATGGCGAGCCGCTGATTCTCCGCCTCCGCGACAGATACTTTCTGTTCAATCCCGTTGTCGGTGAGTCGAAAGTGACTCGCATCGAGGTCTGTAACAAGCTCCCCTGACGCAGATCGAACCAATGTCGGGACGATCACCAACGTTGAGGTTGAACTGAATGTAGGATTGGCAACTCCATGCCAAGTTGTGCTCTGTCCTAATGCGGCGGGGGCCACAAGAATCAGCGCGGCGACAAATATGGCGATCTTCACCATTTGCTGCTAACGGCTACATCAAAACGCGAGACTCGCGGATCGTTCTCACTTTACCGCTCGACAAGTGAGTGTGGCAACGCAAACCCAATGCCCAATGCAGTCTGCCTCGGGCAATTGTTGAAATCGGGCGTGGGTGTTGAAAAAGGAACAATTTCGTCTACAGCAGACGAACATTCAATAACTTACGAACGAATTTCGCTGTTGAAATTCCCTAAAAAGAGTTATCTCGGCACTACAACAGAGTTCATTATCGTTTCGGCTCGGGCATCAGTTTCCGATTGGGCTAAGCCAACAGCTTCGTAATAGACGACCGTGAATGCTGAGGTGCTGCCGAGCATCAGGCACATGAAACGGCGGTGTACCGCAGGCTCAGTACCGCCATACCGTGCCGCAAGAATACCTCCGGACTCGCCAAAGGTGGTCTCGGTAGTCGTCACGGCGGTCAAGCCGGGCGTGGCGCTCTCGGCATGTTTCCGCAATTCCGCCAGACGCTTGAACATCTTGGATCGCTCATCCGCGCTCATCCCGCTCTTCAAACCCAAAAGGGAAACCGTCAACCCTTCCCCATTGTCGCTGTGATAGACCCAACGGGTGGGATCAGATGATGGCTTCCTGCTCCAGTGTCCGGGCAGAGTGAGACGAAAGGCTGGCTCATCAATCGCAGTGTCCGTCGCCTTCGACTTCCCGAACATGCTCAATGCTGCAACCCCAGCGAACACAAGACCGGCCAGAACCAATTGGGACGATGTACGTATCATGGGATCAAAGTAAGCTAAGGGCGTTCGCGTGCCAAGTCAGCGCTACCGCATGTTTCGGCGTCTTCCCCGCCGATGCTCCGCGCCGGGGCACTTGTTCGATGGGTTACTAAATTTAATGCCATATGTTCTCGCCCGAGGACCCTCTTGTGTATCTGGCGACGGGCTTGAAGTCGGCTGTTCCCAGCCGCAAACCCATACTTTTCAATGTCGCATCATCTTGAGCGTAGAACGTTGTGAATCCATCGTGGTCCGTGTATATCGCAATCACCTCGGGCGAAGGAACGAAAACAAAATCTATACAATCGCCAAGGGCAGCCTGAAGCATTTTGGCTATTCCCAGTTGCCCCGTGGCTTGTATCTTCAAGTCGTAGTAGTTCTCCACCGACAACGAATTGTCTGCCAATAGACGTAAGAGATTCTTCGGCTCAAACACAACTTGGTCGGTGTTTAAAGCACCTCTCTCAAGCGAGAACGGTGCAAGGAAAGTCGAAACGAATCTGTTCAGGTCTTTATATGGCGTCGTGAACGTTTGTTGGAACAGCCACGGGGTAGCGCGGAATCGCCGAATCTCGTCGGTTTCCTCCGAAAGAACAGCAAGCGTAGGTGGCTTCGTCAACAAGCCATTAGAATGCCTCGCCGGGATAACTATTGCAAACGGCCGATTCCGATTTTGCCCGCTGGTCGCTGAGCGCAGTGGGAGCGGCGGGTGGAACGATCCAGTTCCCCGGCGGGAGTTTCACCCGCTGTAGTCCAGCGCCTTTCAAGGCGCACTGTTACGTCAACTACGGCACACCGCTAGTTCGCGGTACCGCCGCCCCCATCCAGTTTCATGTGGATCTGGTCAATATCTGCAAGCCCCGGAGGCACTGCCATCTCGTCAAGTATGTTCGGAACGCCAGCCTGCCGATCATGCGGATATTTCTTGTAATACTTCGTGATGGTGTCCACGTATACCTGAAAGTACGGCTGTGTGAACTCCGGCAGGCTATGCAGACAGACTTGTGCTGGTAACTTTTCAGGCAGCACAGCTTCGTGCGGAAGGTAGGGCGTTATTTTCTCTTCGAGAGAATGACATCCAGAACGTTTGCCTCGTTGAAATCCAAACAGATAGCCGTGCACGTACTCACTTCTCGCTTCTGCACTCAAGAATAGCCATTGCTCTGCGGGGTTTTGGGGTGCGCATTCTTCCTTGACTGTGCTCGCCGAGATGTCGCAGGGGTTTTTATCATCGAGCATTCTGCGGAGTTGAGCCGTCCTTTCCTTGGTCATCGCCGTAGCCACCTGCGCGTAGCACATCGGGTACATGCTGCCGTACTCTCGCTGTTTGTCGTCCGCAGGATAGAGTTCTTGTAAGTGTGCATCTCGGAATGCAAGCCAAGCGCGTTGCGCGGCCCGCAACTTGTTTGTCGCGGTGTCGTCGTTTTTCAGTTTAGCAAGTAGTTCTTGATAGACGCGGTTTAGGTCAGCATCCGCCTCTCTGGCATCCAAATCAGCACAGCGATTCATCTCTGACTGTGCCATTGCCGTTTTCCAACAAGGGTTATCCGAGGACTGGCACAGCCCAAGGGACGCAACGAGCAGGAAAGGTGCAGTAATCAAGGCGCGGTTCATGTAGTTGATTTTGATCTTCAGATACAACTGTTGTAAACAGGCGATTGCGCTCAATGAGAATTGGTGGGCGTTTTTACTGCGATTGCTTTGCGACAATACGCAATTACTCTGGCTCAAACTCTGGGCAGCCGTGACACGCATGGGTGAAGAGCCCGGTTCGCGGAGTGGGGATTGCCGCAGACACCTGAGTCGTTTTGTGGTACCGGGTGGAGCGAACCAATTCCGGGCGGGAGTTTTCATTGGCTGAAGTCCAGCGCCTTTCACAGCGCACTTTGTCGCCAACTGAGGAGTGATGCGGTTCTTTCGGACTTGGTCACTGCGAAATTCTGAATGAGCGCACCAGTTCCCATATGCCGAGTCCAATAAACTCGCAACAGATAACTGATATCCAGAGGACGTTCCCAAGCGGCGGTTTGGGCTCTTCTTCCATTCGATTCAAGTAGCGATACCAGAGATATGATAGAACCGAAACACCAACGCCCATGCTAAACAGGGCCCCTCCTAATGTTGGCTGGCTGTGTTGAGCGGCTGATACCGGACCAAATATCACGATTACTGCCTCAGTGTTCCGTGCACTTGCGCGTTTCATCATACCGGATGTTTGACGAAAACAGGCGAGGTCACAAGGTTGCGCCGACTCCTCCCCTTTTCGGAGTCAACGGCTGTAATCGCCAACTGAGCACCGAAGCTTGCAAACGCAGGCCGAACAAAATGGAAAGGAGATTAGCCGACACCCGCTAGCAATCGGAGCGGCGGTGGAGCGAACCAGTTCCGGGGCGGGCGGGAATTTCACCCGCCGAAGTCCAGCGCCCTTCACGGCGCACTATTACGTCAACTACTTTGGTTTAGCGATTGAACTGCATCGTCCTGCAAGTCCGAGGCGCACTTGCATCCCCTTCTTGCAACGGGCATTTACATTGGTTTTCGTCAGAACGAACGGTTGCCATGCGACGGCGAAATAGGGAGACTTCACTCGTAGCACGTATTCCCCTTGCGGAACAGTGGACATAATGAAACGTCCTTCTTCGTTCGTGACCGCTCGCTGCAAAACGACCGACTGAGCGTCCAGCAGCTCGACATCAACCTTCGGAATCGGCACGTCAGTAGGGTCGGTGACGGTTCCACACACTGCCTTGACTTTGAACTTCTCATTTGCAACGCAGGTTGTCGCACTACCGCACAGTTCGGCGGCTACCACAAAAATCAACAACAGGAAAGAGATGGTGATTGTGCGCTTCATATGCAGCACTCTACGTCGAAATGGACAACAAGTGAAATCAGCCGATTGCACTTTTTGAGAATTGGCCCGTAGTCAGTGAGCGTGATGGGCATGTTGCAACAATAATCCTTGTTGCTATCGACGGCGGCTCGTTTCTACGATACTTTGCACGGCGATTCCGATCAGGGGCCACTCGATAAGGGCGATTAGCATGAACCAGATCGGACGCCATTCTGGATAGCCCCGAAGGATAACGACAAATGCGCCCACGTGAATTGCAACAAACGCGAGAAGGGCGACCCAGAACTTGGCGCGTTTCAGATCGCGTTTGAGTTGTCTGCAAATGAACCACACCAAGAAGCACGTCCAATAGAACAACCCGAACCATCGAGCAGGGATGTTGTACCTGAGGAGTCCAGTCTTAACCCATACGAAAAACGCTATTGCGAAAATCACCAGACAGCCCACAGCGATGGCGAATAGCTTCAATCCCTCCGAAAGGAATGCCCAGAGCCGCTGCGATAGACCGCGAGATGGGGTAGGCGCATTCACAAAGCGGGAGTGCGCCCACTATAGTGGCTTAGATCGTTGACGTAAACAGTTATCACTCTTTGAGAATTGGCCCGTGGTCAGTGAGCGTAAATTGAGATTTAACGACAGTTACCGACGTAGAACGCTAACGCCGCTTACAGAACCACGACTGCTCGACCACACTCGCCAAGTTGACGCTTGATTGAAGCAAGCTCTTCTCCGCAGAATCCCCGTTTCGCGCAAATTTCGTCGTCCAGCCATTCCTCGGGAATACGTCTACCTACGACCTTCTCGTTGAAAGTGATTTCAAACGTACCGTCACCGTTTGCAGACA
>Ga0210399_10004825_pt1 | contig 10484 bp, 8 predicted proteins | sample IncBWC14MmetaG_FD_150865 | JGI IMG/M metagenome (GOLD analysis project Ga0210399, IMG submission 150865) | Forest soil microbial communities from Barre Woods Harvard Forest LTER site, Petersham, Massachusetts, United States - Inc-BW-C-14-M | ecosystem: Environmental > Terrestrial > Soil >...
CGGCGTAGAGAATGCCGGCACAAGCGCTCAGCGTGCCCGAAGCGACCAGGCTCAGCAGCCTGGCGCGATCAACGCGGACGCCTGAAAGGCGGGCTACCTCGCGGCCGCGGCCGACGAAGAGAAGCCGCTGCCCCGCGGTGGTGTATTCGAAGAAATACCAGAGCAGAACGCAGAGCGCGAGAGCGTAGTAGAAGGCCAACGGAATGCCGAAGAGGCGCCGGATCACAACCCACTCAGTCAACGCCGGAGAGACACCGCTCACCGTCATCGATCCGCTCATAAACAGCACAATGCCGTTGATGAACGTTCCGGTTCCGAGCGTAACGATCAGCGAGGGAATGCGGAAATAGAGAATGAAGCCGGCGTTCACCAGGCCGGTGACGACTCCGGCGGCCAGCGCCACCAACATGGCGCCACCAACCGGCCACGCGTGCTGGGCGTTGAGCACCGCGACGATCATCCCGGACAGCGTCAGCACACTGGCGACCGAAAGATCATAGTCGGCGGCGGTAAGCGGGATGATGAGGGCCAAGGTCAGGACGACCAGCACAGCCTGCGAGCCAAGGATCGTGGTGATGTTGGCCCAGGAGAGGAAGCTCGCGGGTCGAAGCACGCCGAAAATTGCTCCAAGCACGACGATACCGCCGAGCAGCGCGTAGGCCTCGGCAAAGCGCACCCAGTCAAACCGGCGCCGATGCGCCGATCGCTTGGAAACGGCTAAGCGTTCGGTGTCGATGCCGTCGATTGTTTTCATGCCGCTGGCGCTGCCCGGGTGACGAAGCCGCCGAACGAAACGCTTCGCAGGCAATACTCGGCGATACTCTCCTTGGAGAGCTCCGCTCCCCCCAGTTCGTGCACGATCCGCCCGCGCGCGAAGATCAACACCCGATCGCAGATTTGCGCGAGTTCCTCGTAATCGGTGCTAGCGCAGAGGATCGCCGTGCCGGCGCGAGCCGCGTCGTGCAACGCCGCGAACAGTGCCTGACGGGCGCCAACGTCGACCCCCTGGGTCGGCTCGTGAAGCAGCAGCAGCCGGGGTTTGGCTTGCAGCCACTTGATCATCACGACCTTCTGTTGATTGCCGCCGCTGAGCGAGCCGAGCTTGAGGTCCGGCCGGTTCGGTCGCACGTCGTAGGCGTGGCATAGTTCCGCCGCGCGCGCCATGATGCGCGGCCAGTCGAGCCTGCATGCATGAAAGAAATCGGCGAGAACCGGTAGGGTGATATTGTGGGCAACGGACAGGGCGGCGACGCCGGCGGCGGTCAGGCGGTCCGCAGGCAGAAGGGCTATTCCGGCGGCGATGGCGGCGGGCGGTGAAAAGTCTACAGCGGGATAGTGCCGGTCATCTATATCGATCGTGCCGGTATCGGCCCGCTTCGCGCCGAACACGAGATAGGGCACTTCGTCGAATCCCGATCCGATCAGCCCGGTCAACCCGACGATCTCACCCCGACGCAGATCGACCGAAACCTCGCGCACTATCCCCCCGGAGAGGGCGCCAATCCGCGCGGCAAGCGGTGCCGCCGAAAAATCGCGTCGCTCGCCGCGGAACAGCCGTACCTGCCGCCCGACGATGAGTTCGACAAACTGCTCCGCGGTCGCCTCCCTGGTCACCAAGGAGCCCGCGACCGTGCCGTCGCGCAAAATCGTGGCGCGGTCGGTGATCTCCATCACCTCTTCGACATCGTGCGAGACGAAGATCACACTGGTTCCGTGCGCGGCGATGTTGCGCACCAGCGCGAATAACTGATCTACCCCAGCGCGCGGCAGAAACGGCGTCGGCTCATCCAGCACGAGCAGGCCGGGACGGTCGCGCCGGGTGTTGGCGGCTAAGTCCTCGAAGGCTCTGACGATCGCCACCAGCGCACGCTCGACCTGCGGAAGATCGCCGATGCGGTCATCCGGATCGATTGTGAGCCCGAAACGGCGGAAGGTCTCGCGGGCCTTGCGCCGCTCCGCGCCCCAGTTGATCCGCCACTGTGTGCGCGTCGCGAACTGCTCGATGCGCAGGTTCTGGAGGACTGAGAGCGATGGCACCAGCGCGAGATGCTGGTGCACGAAGGCGAGACCGAGACCGAGGGAGGCGCCGGAAGGAACCGGAAGACCGATATTCTGCCCATGGATTGCAAGCTGCGCCCCCGGCTCGGGTGCATGAAAGCCGGCCAGTACCCGGATCAGCGTCGACTTGCCCGAACCGTTCTGCCCCAGCAGGCCATGCACTTCACCCGGTGCGACGTCGAGGGACACATTGTCGAGCGCGGTGACACCCCCGAACCGCTTGGATAGGCGTTGAAGCGACAGCGCCGGGGGTGCTCCCGGCGCCGGCTTGTCCGCAGCGGCACTCACTTCAGCTCCCAGAGCTTCTCGTATCCAGCCACGTGCTCGTTGCCGTAACCCTGATCGTAACCCGCCGGCGTGCCGGCGCTCGCCGCGTTCGCCTTGTCGAAGATATAGAGTGGTACGTAGAGCTCTTTATCGTCGGGCAGGCCGGCGAAACGCCGCATGTAGCCGTCGAGGATGGAGCGGCCGATCCAGCCGAGACTCTCGCCGATGTCCATTTCCACATCGCCATTGCGAACCGCATCGATCACGAATGGCGTCCCGTTGAACGTGGCGATCTTGACCGCATCGTGCTTGCCGGTGATCCGGACGGCGGGAATGACGAACTGCGACATGCTGTCGTAGATCGGTACGATGTAGTTGATGGTGGCGTCCGCAAGCAGCGCCGATTGCGCGCTGGGCTGGATCTTGGTCGCCCACTCCGGCACCGGCGCGTTCACGTAACTGGATTTGCACCCTGGGCCGCACATCTTGGCGAGGCCTTCGGTAAAGCCTTTGACATAGGACTTGGTGGGAACGATTTCGTCGGAGCCGATCACCAGCACGTTGGCCTTGCCTTGCGTCTGCATCGTCACCCAGGCGGCCAGAATGCGGCCAACCTCGTGATAGGGGATCGGCAGCGAGAGATCGACATTCGGATCGGGGGTCTGGTTCGTGTCGTAAAGGTGGGAGACGAAGATTTTCACACCCGCCTTCTTCGCCTGCAGCACCTGCGGGCCGAGCACGGCCGGATCGGTGCCGCCCAGCATGTCGATCGCGTCGAACCTGTTGTTGATGGCGTATTCGATGCCTTGCACCCACTGCGTCGGACGGGCCTGGTTCTCCCACTCGACCATCTCGAAGCCAATCTGCTTGGCGACCGCGATCATGGCCAGGTCGATATTCTTCGTGAATGGGTTGGCGCTGGAGACCGGGATCGTGAGGATCTTCTTTCCGGCCATAACCTTGCGCGCATCGAATGGCTGCCCGGGTGGTACAAACTTCGGCAGCGATTGGTGCTCATGGACAAGCGCGCCTGCGGCCGCGAGATCCTGCGCCGCCGTGGGCGCCGAAAGCCCCGCGAGGCTGAGGACAAGGGCAGCAAGGCCAGCTCCTGTGGCAATCGTGTTAAGTCGCATCACTCTTCCCTCCTTTACATGCGTCGCCGGTGTCAGCCCGCGAACGCGGTCGTGGCACTCCGGCCCGCCAATGTGTCGGCATGCGCCGGCGGGACTCGTAGGTGCCAATCCGTCCGGTCCTGCCACGCTTTGCCGAGCCTAAGCAGGTCCGCCTCACGCCACCAGGCGCCCTCCAGCAGCGCGCCGATCGGCAGCCCCGAGCGTGTGAACCCGCAGGGCAGCGATAGACCGGGAAGTCCCGCCAGCGCGCCGCCGTACGTGAAGCGCGTCGCATGGCGCGTCACCTCTTCAAGATGTACGTTCTCCTCGATCGGCGGCGCCGGATAGGGTGATGTCGGGCAAAGCAGCGCATCGACGCGGCGGAACACTTGCCGCAAGCGTAGGGTCCAGGCCTCGCGAAAGCGTAGCGCGGCGGCATAATCGATGCCGCTGCGGTTGCGGCCCTTGATCATGCGCTCGAACACAGGCGCAGAGATGTTTCCCGGCCCGGCGTCGAGTGCCTTGGCATGCAACGCGCAGGCGTCGCAATAGATGATGGTGGTCGCGTGCCCGTGTGCCTCGGCAGCGCCCTCCAGCTTGATGTCGACAAGCCGGGCACCAGCTCGCGTCAGCATATCGGCAACTGAGTGCACCGCGTCCGCGGTCTCCGCATCGACATCATCGAAATAGAAGTTCCGCGGCACGCCGATGCGCAGTCCTTTCACTCCTTCTGTGATGCGCAGCAAGGATGGATCGGGCGCGCGATCGACGGAAAATGGATCCTCGGGATCGTGGGCCGCGATCGCCAGCAGAATGCGTGCGACATCCTCAACGCGGCGGGCAATCGGCCCGACCGTGTCCAGGCTCACGCTGACCGGCAACACGCCGCGGTTCGACACGAGGCCGATCGTGGGACGCAGGCCTACGACGCCGCAGAAGCCGGCCGGCACGCGCACCGAACCACCGGTGTCGGTTCCCAAAGCGGCATCGACGAGATCGAGGGCGACGGCGATCGCAGAGCCGCCGCTCGATCCGCCGGGGACGCGGGCGGGATCCCAAGGATTGCGGCATTGGCCGGCCACCGCATCAAGGCTGCGCACCCCAAATGCAAGCTCCATCATGGCGGCCTTGCCAACCATGATGGCGCCGGTCTCGCGCAAGCGCGCAACTACCGGCGCGTCGGATGGCGCGATGCGGCCAGCGAATAGGCGCGATCCCGACGCCGCAGGCAAGCCTGTCAGGTCGATGTTGTCTTTGATCGCCACGGTCATGCCGTGCAGCAGGCCGAGCCAGCGGCCGTCGCGCGATGCGGCATCAACCTCGGCGGCGCGCGTCCGTGCGCCCTCCGCATCGACGGTCGCGAAGGCGCGGAACCGCGGGTTCAGCGCCGCGATGCGCGCCAAGCCCGCGTCCACCCTGGCGGTCGCCGAGCTCACGCCATCAACCCTCCAGGATCGCACACTGCTCGACACATCAGACCGTGAACTCGGTGTGATGATCGAGCCACCAGCGGGCGATGTCGATGCGCCGGCAGAACCAGACGCCACCCTTTTTCAGCGCATGATCGATGAACTCGCGCAAGGCGTGGACGCGGCTCGCCTGCCCGATAAGCCTCGGATGCAGCCCAACCGACATCATGCGCGGATGGGCAGCACCTTCGTCCCACAACTGATCGAGACCGCGCTTGAGGTTGTCGAGAAAGTCGGCCGGCGAGCCATATGCCGGCAATAGACCGAACTTGCCGTCGTTGTAGGTCATCGAATACGGTACGATCAGCTGCCGCTTGCCTTTGACTGCAACAAAATACGGCAGGTCGTCGTTATATGCGTCGGAATCGTACACGAAGCCGCCTTCCTCAACGATCAGCTCGCGCGTGTTGACCGAGGGTCCATAGCGGCAATACCAGCCGAGCGGACGTTCGCCGCACGTCTCCTTGATCGAATCGATCGCGAGACGGATGTGCTCGGCTTCCTCCTCGCGCGAAAGCCGCCACATCTCCTCCCAGCGCCAGCCGTGGCAGCACGGCTCGTGGCCTGCTTCGCGCAGCCAAGCGCCGACCTCGCGGTTGCGTTCCAGAGCGACCGCGCAGGCGAAGAAGGTGATCGGGATCTTGTACTCGGTGAGTAGCCGCTCAACCCGCCACACGCCAGCGCGCGAGCCGTATTCGAAAACCGATTCCGCACAGAGGTCGCGATATTGCGGGTCCATCGCGTAGATGACTTCAGTCAACCCGTCGTTGCGCCCGTCCCCGTTCGGATAAGAGTATTCTGAGCCTTCCTCGTAGTTCAGCACGAGGCTGACGGCAACCCGCGCTCCATCGGGCCAGCGCGCGCGAGGAACGCGCCGACCGTAGCCGACGAGATCGCGCTTAGGACCCGCAACCGTGGTTTCCTGAAACGGCCGGAAGGTCATGCTCGGCCCCCTGCGCTGGCGATTACACGCGATGATGGCTCCGCCACATTAAGGTTCGCGAGATAGGCGAGCACCTCGTCCACCGGCACCACATCGCCGTAACTGCGATTGATGTCAAAGAGATTGACCTTGTGCGAGATCGGAAGCCGATCGAACACCGCTTCTTCAGGGATGATCGTGAAAAAATTGTATTGCATAGCGTCGACCGCCGCCGCGCGAATGCAATTCGAAGTCGAGCCACCGACGAGGATGCAGGTATCGACCCGACGATCGATCAGCAACGCAAGCAGTGGCGTGCCGAAGAAGGCGCTGTACTTCTTCTTGTCGATAACAATCTCGGTCGGCAGCGGCCGCAGTTCCGCGACGATTTCGGCCCCGTGCGTGCCGGCGAAGTAGAGATTGTCGCCACGGCCGACACCGGCGCCAATCTTCCGATGAAACATGCCGACATCGTCGTTGACCGGATCGACCACGTAGCGCGTGAAGAATACCGGGATGCCGGCGGCTCGCGATGCAGCGAGCAGGCGCGCCATCTGATCAGTGGCAGCAAAAGCCGCCTCGCCGCAGGCCAGCGGATAGCTGCTGGAGTTGTCCTTCGCGCCGCGGATGCCCGTCATGTAGTATTGCGCGTCGATAACCAGCAGCGCCGGCCACGCTCCGAACCCGGCCCGCCGCGCCCAACGGCCGCGCTCCAGCACCGAGCGGTCCTCGGGGCCAAGCAGGTCGTCCCACGATGCCGCCAGCATCTTTTTTCCCAAACAACGGCTCAGATTACTTTGCGCGCGCGCAAATCGTCAAGCTGCCGCGCGTCGAAACCCAGCAGTTGCGTTAGGATCTCGTCGGTGTGTGCGCCGAGCGGCGGGCCGGCGGATTCCACTGAACCCGGCGTCTCGCCGAGCCTCGGCACAACGTTTGGCACCTTGACCGCGCCGAGGCCCGCAACCGGCAGGTGTGCAATGTTCTCCCTCGCCGCATAGTGCGGATCAGCGAAGATGTCCGCGATCGACAGCAGCAGCCCGCATGGCACCTGTCCTTCGTCGCAACGTCGCAGCAAATCCGCGGCGGTTTGTATGCTGGTCCATTCGGCGACGCAGGCGTCCACTGCCTCGCGCGCAGCTTGGCGCTTCGCACTCGTTCCCCAGCAACCGTCGCCGGCCAATTCGGGCCGGCCCATCAGCACGGCAAGGCGCTGGAAAATCTTGTCGTTCGTGCAGGCGATCGCGATCCATTTGCCGTCAACGGTCGGGTAATGACTGTGCGGCACCGCGTTCACCGTGCCGGGACCCATCCGCTCGCGCACGAAGCCGCAATAGGCATAAGCAGGGGCGAGTTCGTCCAGAACGCGGAAGATGCCCTCGTAAAGCCCGATGTCCACCACCTGGCCAACGCCGCTCTGCTCGGCGACACGCAATGCGAGAAGCGCACCCAACGCTCCGTAAAGCCCGGACAGATAGTCGGGCAAGGTGGCACTACCGGGCGTCACCGGCGGGCGGTCGGGGTAGCCGGCCAGATAGGACAGTCCGCCAAACGCATTGGCGATGCGACCGAAACCTGGGCGGTCCCGATACGGCCCGGTCTGTCCGTAAGCCGAAATGCGCACCATTACCAGCGCTGGATTGGCCGCGCGCAGGTTGTCCCACCCGAGTCCCCATCGCTCCAAGGTGCCCGGCTGAAAATTCTCGACCAGTACGTCCGATTGGCTCGCGAGCTGCTTGAGGATTGCTGCGCCTTCCGGCATGCGGAGATCGAGCGTCAGCGATTTCTTGTTTCGCGCCTCAGAAAGCCAAGGCAGGCTCATTCCGATTTCGGTCATGGTACCGAATTGGCGCAGCGGGCAGCCAACACCGGGCAGCTCGAGCTTGATCACCTCGGCGCCGAACTCACCGAGCAGCGTGGCGCAGGTTGGCCCCGCGATGAAGGTCGCGCAGTCGAGCACGCGCTTGCCGCCCAAGGGTCGCGCCGGTGCGGCTCCCGTTGCGGCGCTCATTTGGTAGCTCCGGCGGCTGCGCGAGACCGACCTATCTCACGCGCGGCGATCACATCTGCAAGCGCCACGATGCGCCGAGCCTTGTTCACGATCGGGTAGTCCACAAATACGCCGTCCACCACGATCGATGCGGAGCCGACACTTTCTGCCTCGGCGAACGCGGTGATGACCTTGCGGGCGAACGCCGTCTCCTCCGCATCGGGCGCGAAGATGCGGTTGACGATCGGCACCTGGTCGGGATGGAGGCAAAGCCGGCCGCCATGACCCAAGGCACGGGCAATCTCGGAATCCTGCGCGAACCCAGCGAGATCACGAACGCGGAGGTATGGGCCGTCCACTGGCGGCGGCAGGCCAGCCGCGCGCGCATCGTAAACGATCTTAGCGCGTCCATAGGCGAGCGCGGCTGAGAGGTCGCCCCGGATGGTCGGAAGCCCAAGATCGGCGCCTAGATCGCCGGCACCGAATACGATGCGGCAAAGCCGCGTCCCCGCGGCGGCGAGTTCGGCTGCCGCCGCGATACCCGCGCAGGTTTCGACGATTGCGATAACACGGACTGTGCCCGTCACTATTCCGTTCGCAGCTTCCGCTTTCGCGATCAGCTGGTCGAGGCGCCGGAGATCGTCGGCTGTCTCCGCTTTGGGCAGCACGAGCGCGTCAAGCTGGTCGCAGACGACCGCGGTCACGTCGCCAGCGGTTAGCCCGGTGGCGAAAGAATTGATCCGCACGCATCGCGTCACGCCCCCGATGGTGTCGAGCGACTCGCGAGCCGCGGAACGCGCCGTGATCTTGTGCGCATCCGCGACCGCGTCCTCGAGATCCAGCACGACGGCGTCGGCTCCCGACTGCGCAAGCCGGGCGACCTTGCGCGGCTCGTTGGCCGGACAGAACAGCAGACTGCGAAACTGCCAATCGTCGTTCACGCTGGTGTCCACGGATCCATGACGATGCGGCCGAAAAACTTGCGGCTCTCCATCAGCCGGTGGGCCGCGGGCGCGTCGGCGAGCGCGTAATTTGCGGCGATGACCGGCCGCAACCGCCCGGCACCAACCAGAGCCAGCACCTTCGCCACGATAGCCCTGGTGGAGCGACCGCAACCGTGCAGGCTGACATGCTTGCGGAACAGATCGATCATGTCGATTTCCACGCGCTCCCCTGCATGCGCACCGACGCTCACGATGCGACCGCCCTGTGAGGCGGCTGCGATGCAGTCGAGCAGGCGATTGCCGCCGACCACATCGAGCGCGAGGTCTACGCCCAAGCCATCGGTCAGCCGCATGACGGCGTTTCCGACGTTCGTCGACTCGTAATTGATCACCTCATCCGCACCAAGTTCGCGGGCCGCTGTGAACTTCTCATCGGACCCGGTCGTGGCGATTACCCTGGCTCCGGCTAGTTTGGCGACCTGCACGCCGGCGGAGCCGACGCCGCTGCCAGCCGCGTTGATCAGAGCCGTCTCGCCCGCCTGGAGCCGGCCAACCTCGATGAGCGCTTCCCAGGCCGTCGCGAACGGAACTTGCGCCGCTACCGCCTCCATGTAGGAAAGCGCATCGGGCAGGTGCACCGCGTTGTTGGCGCGCACTTTCACGAACTGGGCGTAGGTACCCCACGTCGTGACGCCGAGCACGCCGGCGCGAAGGCACATGTTTTCGCGTCCCGCGATGCAATTGCGGCAGGTCCCGCAGCTCAGTAGAAAATGCGGCGCAACTCGGTCGCCTTGCGCGAATCCGGCGACATCAGACCCGACGGCGACCACCTCACCAGCGGCATCCACACCCATCACATGCGGAAATGTCTGCGCGACGCCGAACGCGCCGCGCCTCACATCGGTATCGCAATGATTGACGCCGACCGCATGGTTGCGGATGAGGATCTCGCCGGCACCGACCTCAGGCAGCGGCACCTCCTCGAGACGAAGCCTCTCGAAGCCGCCGTACTGCCTGAGGACAACAGCTTCCATCACTTACAGTAGCCGAGACCAATTCGGAGGATGACCTTTCCGTATCTGATCGTAAGTAGCTTGACAAGTAGACGGCGAGGCGCGCCATCGATCCTCAACGGCATGTAGATTTGCCGCACGAAGTTGAGTTGGGTCGTTGCCGGCGGCAGTCCGGAAGTCCTCGATCACGACGATCTGGTCCTCCTTCTCGACCCTTCTGAGAAAAAGCAGGCCTCTGCATTAGCGAACGGTGGATCGGTTAGCGTACTCCCGTCCCAGCGCGCGGCGAGGCTGTTGTATCCGCAAAGATGTATGATAAGGTTTTTTGTATGCGTGATGTACATGCGTGCCGCAAACGCATGTCTTATGACTATCTTAGTCGTTTTCTAAAGGATGACCCGGCATCGGCGCCACTAAAGGGACGAAAACGTGGAACTCATTGCCCGCCCTCTGGTCACTGACGCCTTCTTGCCTTTCGGCGAGGTGCTTGAGGCGCCGGCTGAGCCGGGTCAAAGCTTCTTTAGTTCCACTCTTGCTAGTCTCCGCGCCGGTGCCAGCCCCAATCTGCGCATAGTCAACAGACCACCGACACCTTTGCCGCTACAAGCGAATTTGCTCGAGAGACATGAGTTCTCTTCTCAGACCTTCTTGCCGCTTGAGGCCGGCCGCGTACTGATCGTGGTCGCACCGCACGCGGCAGAGGGCGGACCAG
>Ga0210399_10004827_pt1 | contig 10482 bp, 12 predicted proteins | sample IncBWC14MmetaG_FD_150865 | JGI IMG/M metagenome (GOLD analysis project Ga0210399, IMG submission 150865) | Forest soil microbial communities from Barre Woods Harvard Forest LTER site, Petersham, Massachusetts, United States - Inc-BW-C-14-M | ecosystem: Environmental > Terrestrial > Soil >...
CACGGGGACGCGCACTTGCACGACAGGTTCACCGGGTATGCGGAGGCCGCGGGTCTCGTGTCGTCTCCCCCGCTGCGCAATGTGGGCACGGTCGGCGGAAATCTATGCGTCGACACGCGATGCAACTACTACGACATGACCTATGAATGGCGGAAAGCCGCCGGATTCTGCATGAAGAAGGACGGAGACATCTGCCTCGTGGCGCCAAGCAGCCCGCGGTGCTGGGCGGTTTCGTCATCGGACACCGCGCCGATGGCAATCGCGCTCGACGGAGTCGTTTCCCTGGCCGGGCCGGACGGTGATCGCGAGCTGCCGGTGGCCGCCCTGTACAGCGACGACGGGATCGATTACATGGCGAAGCAGGCTAACGAGCTGGTGACCTCGCTCACGCTGTCCGCCGATCCAAAGACGAGGACGGCTTACGTCAAGCTGCGGCGGCGCGGGTCGATCGACTTTCCCATCGCGGGCGCGGCGGTCGCCCTCCAGCTCGACGGCGACGAGGTCCTCCACTGCCGGATCGTGCTCTCCGCGGTGGCTTCACATCCACTCGAGGCCACCGCGGCTGAAGAGTTCCTGAAGGGAAAGCGAGTGAACGAGGACACGATCCGCGAGACTGCTGACATCGCAGCCAAGCCGGCCAAGCCCCTGGACAACGCAGACCTCAGCCATTTCTGGCGAAAGCGCATGGTTCGCGTCGTGGTCGAGCAGTCCCTCGCCCGGGCAACGACCAGAACGGCGGGCTCGACGGTTAAGCTTTCAGGTCGAAACCGAGAATGAAGCACTCCAGAACACGGCAAAGAGGACAAGGCATGGTCGAATTCGCGCTCATCCTTGCCCTTGTCGCGCTCATCGTGATCGTCGCCCTGATCGCGACCGGAGGCCAGGTCATCAACCTGTACTCGGACATCATCCAGACGATGTGCAACTACCACGCAGGCTGCTGACGAACTGATTCGCTAGCGCCCGTCAGTCGGCGATCGCCGCCGCAGCCGCCACCGCCGCCCGCTGCGCGTTGGCACGAATCAGCTCGAAGTCGCGGCGCGCCAGCGCCTCGGGTGGAAACAGAGAAGCCGTCAGGCCAACCGCCCTCACGCCTAGCCGCAGGTACGCCCCGATGTCTTCGAGCGGCACGCCCCCTGAGACCCAGAACGGCACACCTCCCATGGGCCCATTGAGCGCCCGGACGTACTCGGGGCCGCCCACCGGTCCAATGGGAAACACCTTGACGAGGGCGGCGCCTGCGACCCTCGCCTGGTAGATCTCCGTCGGCGTCAGGGCTCCGAGCACGCACAGGATGTCCTCCTGGCGGCAGGCCTCGGCCACCTCGGGCAGCAACACCGGGGTCACTACGAAGGAGGCTCCAGCTTCTTTGGCCTCGCGCACAGCGCCTGGGTCCCACACCGTGCCCACCCCGATCGGATACCGGCCGCCCGTGGTGGCGATCAGGCCGCGGATCATCTCGAAGCACGAGGGGACGGTCTTGGTGATCTCGATGGTGCGGACGCCGCCTTCCAGGGCGGCCAGGCAGGCTTGAAAACCCGCGTCTGAATCCTCCGTGCGCAATACGCCGCAGATTCGATTTGGAAAGACCTGGTCAATGCTCCGCACAGCCGCGTGAATTATCCCCCGAACCCGGCGGATCGACCCCACGCGGCTCCCAGGCATGTGTAAGGTAGTACATACGTATGACCGGGGCCACAGCGACGGAGAGCTCTCGGGACCAGATCATCCACGCGGCGGCTGACTCGCTGCTGGAAAACGGCTACTCCGGCACCAGCGTGCGGGCGATCGCGGCCAAGGCCGGCGTCGCCATCGGCAATCTCCAGTACTGGTTCCCGACCAAGTCGGAACTGCTGGTCGAGGCGTGGCGCTACTTGACCGCCCGCTCCGTCAACGAGCTCCGCAGGACCCTGAACCAGCTGACCGACCCGCTTGAGGTCCTCGAGATCGGCGTCGAGTCCCTGTGGGACTCGCTGCGGCAGCTGGGCGACATCCAGCTGGCCGCGTTCGACCTCCTCGTCCAGGCTCCGCGCACCGAGCGACTCCGGGCGTACTTGCCCGAGCTCTTCACACGGTACCGGGAGGTCATCCAGGAGCAGCTCGACCGGTTGGAGGAGGACGGCAGGATACGGCTCACCGTCCCGCGCGACGTCCTCGTGCCGCTCGTGCTGAATACGGTGCTGGGTTTCGGTCTTTACTACGTCGTGACGCGAGACGACGAGTCGTGCCTCAAGGCGCTATCGGCCTTCCGGCAGCTGGCCGGCTCGCTCGTCGAGCCCGTCTGATGTCGGTTCAGCTCATCGACCGCGAGCTGGATCGCCTGGAGAACCTCTGGGAGGACGGCCTTTCGGACGCCTACCGCTCGTACCTGGAGGCAGTGGCCGCGCACGAGCCCGCCGCCCAGCCCAAGCTGGCCCTGGCGGCGGCGCTCGTCGAGATCGGAATTCGCCTGCAGGGCCTCGGCGGCCGGGCGGCGGCCCCGCCCTCGCTCCTGATGGGCGATCTTTGCCTGGCGCGCTCTTCGAGGCTCCTCGCGGACGCCGCCACCCAGGCCGTCCAGATCGCGTTCGCGCGGGCGATCGAGGCTATGTCCACGGCGGCCGCTTCCGGCGCTTCAGCGCCCGCCGCGCGCGAGCTCTTGCTCCATGCCCTAAAGGCGAGCTGATGACCGTCCAACGCCTGAGCTTTGACACGAAGCGCACGACCGAGTTCGTCGACATCACCGAACTGCTTCGGCAAGAGGTGCGGCGGGCCGGCATGCGGACGGGAAGGCTGCACCTGCAGTCCCTGCACACAACGCTAGGGCTCGCGGTCAACGAGAACGAGCCGCTGCTCCTTCGGGACTTCGCCAACATGCTCGAACGGTTTGCACCGGCGGGCGCCGGGTACGAGCACGACGATTTTGCGCGCCGGGTCGACGTCGCCAGGGACGAGCCGGTCAATGGGCACGCTCACGTCCGGCAGCTGCTCCTGACAGGGTTCGCCACCATCCTTGTCGAAGCGGGCGATCTCGTCTTGGGCCGCTGGCAATCGATCTTCGCGGTAGAGCTGGACGGCCCGCGCCACCGCGAGCTGGCCCTGCAGCTAGATGGTGAGTTCTCGCCTCCCCGCTCGCCGGCGAGGTCGGCTGCGCCCGCAAAGCGGGCGCGGACGGTTGGGGGGAATGGAGCTCGCAGCCTGGATTCAGACCTGATCGAGCTCGAATTATCGCGCCAGCTCCTCGTCGACCCCGAGCCAGTCTCCGCGCCGATGCGCAGGCTCGTCGAGGCCGGCGGCAAGCGCCTGCGCCCCAAGCTCGTTCAGCTCGCGGCGGCGATCGGTCCACGCGGCGAACCGCTGCGCGTGGCCGCCCTTGCCGCGGCCGTGGAGCTCCTCCACAACGCGACCCTCATCCACGACGATTACGTTGACGAGAGCACCCACCGCCGTGGGCGTCCGACCGTCGCAGCGGCCGAAGGGCCCGAGCGCGCGATCGCCGTCGGCGATTACTACTTCGCCAAGGCGACCCGCCTCATCGCGGAGATCGGCAATCGCGACGTCACGTCCACGATCTCAAAAGCTCTCGAGGCCATCTGCGCCTCGCAGATCGACGACGTTGCGCTCCGCGGCGCTTTTCCGGGCGACCACGACTCCTACCTGCGCGTCGTGCGCGGCAAGACGGCGGCGCTTTTCGCTGCTGCGTGCGCTTCCGGCGCCCAACTTTCCGGTGCCGCCCCAGACATCGTCGAGGCGCTGCGCCGGTACGGCGACCTGCTTGGCATCGCCTTTCAGATGGCGGACGACCTGGTGGACTTCAGCCCGAGCTCGGGCAAGCCGGTCGGGCTCGACATCCGGCAACGAGTCCTTTCGCTACCTCTTATCTATGCGGCCGAAGATCGCACCGTCGGACCCGAAGTCCGCCGCCTGCTCGCGGGCTCGCTCGGCGACGCGGAAGTGGGCAGGGTCGCGGACCTCGTCACGTCCTGCGATGCACTGCAGCGCGTGCGCCGCGAGGCGCAAGCGCTGGTCGACGCGGCGGTGCGAGAGCTCGAGACCATCGAGCTTGACGGGTTGCGGCCAACCCTCATCGGCCTCGCGCACTCTGCGGTCGACCGAATCTCCTAGACCTGCTCGCCGCCGACGAGGCCGACAGTGCTCATCGCCAAAGGCTGGAAGCGCACATTCTTCCAGCCGGCTGCGCCGGCCATCGTACGCAGCTCCTCGGGGGTCCGATACGAGTCCACCGTGTCACTGAGGTACCGGTAGGCCGCGGGCTGTCCTGAGATCGCGCCTCCGATCGCCGGCAGCAGAGTGCGCAGATACAGCCGGTAGGCGCTCCCGACCAGGTTCTTGGGCGGCCGCACGAACTCCAGCACGACAGCACGGCCGCCCGGCTTCACCACCCGCAGCATCTCGCGCAGACCCCGCACGGGATCGGAGAGGTTGCGCAGGCCGAACGCGATCGTTGACGCGTCGAAGCTCGCGTCGTCGAAGGGAAGGTTCAGTGCGTCGCCCTCCAGGAACTCGAGCGCCGGATGGTCATGCCGGGCGATTGCCAGCATCTGCGGGCTGAAGTCCAGGCCGACGACGCGACCCTGGGGACCCACGATGCCAGCCAGCAGCGCGGTCAGCTTGCCCGAGCCGCACGCGACGTCCAGCGCCGAGCCACCGGGCTGGACGTCAGTGGCGCGAGCGGCGCGGCGCCGCCAGCCCCCGTCGACGCCGCCGGAGAGCACCGTGTTGACCAGGTCGTAGCGACGGGCGATGCGATCGAACATCGCTCGCACCTCCTGGGGATCGCGTTCGCCGATCGCTAAACCTTTTGCCAGACGGACGCAATGCCCTGCCCGACTCCGATGCACATCGTGGCGAGACCGTATTCGGCGTCCCGATGTGCCATCTCGCGGACGAGCGTGCTCACCAGCCGCGCGCCGCTGCTGCCCAGTGGATGCCCCAGGGCGATCGCGCCGCCGTTGACGTTGACCTTCGCCTCATCCAATCCGAGCAGGCGAACGCACGCCAGCGACTGGGACGCGAAGGCCTCGTTCAACTCCACCAGGTCGATGTCAGACGGATGCAGGCCGGCCTGTTCGAGGGCCTTCGAAGACGCTGGCACAGGGCCGATGCCCATGTAATTGGGGTTCACGCCGGCGGGCGCGGCGGAGACAAGCCTCGCCAATGGCTTCAAACCTCGCTCCCTCGCCTTCGACGCCGACATGAGGACAAGCGCGGTCGCCCCATCATTCAGCGGCGACGAATTGCCGGCCGTCACAGATCCGTTCTCGTCAAAGGCCGGCCTGAGCTTGGCCAGCGCCTCAAGCGAGGTGTCCGCCCGCGGGCCTTCGTCGACGCTCACCTGGATCGGCTCGCCTTTGCGCTGCGGGATCATCACCGGGACGATCTCCTCGGCTAGCCGGCCCGACTTCTGCGCTGCGATGGCGCGCTCGTGGCTGCGCAGCGCGAAAGCATCCTGGTCTGAACGCGAGACCTCATACATCGCCGCCACGCGCTCTGCGGTCTCCCCCATCTGCAGCGTGCCGTACAGCTCTGCCATCTTCGGGTTGATGAGCCGCCAGCCGAGCGCGGTGTCGTACGCCGTTTGCGGGCCGCGCGGGAAGGCTCCGTCGGGCTTGGGCATCACCCACGGGGCGCGGGTCATGCTCTCGACCCCGCCGGCGATCATGACGTCGGCGGCGCCGGTCTGGATCTCGCGCGCCGCGGCGATCGTCGCCTGCATACCCGATCCGCACAATCGGTTGACGGTCTGCCCTGGCACGTCGACTGGAAAGCCCGCGAGGAGGAGCGCCATGCGGGCGACGTTGCGATTGTCCTCACCCGCCTGATTGGCGCAGCCGAAGATCACGTCGCTGACGTCGCCCGGCTTGATCTGCGCGCGCTCGCAGACCTCCTTCAGCACGATGGCCGCCAGGTCATCCGGCCGCACGTCCTTCAGCTGGCCGCCATAGCGCCCCATGGGCGTGCGCGCGGTCGCCACGATCACCGCGTCCCGGAGCTCTGTCACTTTTTGACGCGTTTGGCGAGGAAGGCCTGAACCCCTTCGGCAAACTCGGGGCTCGCCGCCTGCGCCTCCTGCAGGTAAGACTCGAATTCCAGCGCTTCCTCGTAGCTGGACTCGAGTGCGTGCGTGACCGCTTTTTTGGCGCCGGCCATCGCCCCCCGCGGCTGTGTGGCGAGCTGAGCCGCCAACTCGCGGACCTCTGCCTCGAGCCTGTCCGCCGGCACGAGGCGGTTGATCACTCCGAGGCGGTGGGCGTCCACCGCCTGCAGAGGCTTGCCGGTGAAGAACATCTCGTAAGCGATGCCGGTTCCGGCCAAGCGCGGCAGCAGCCAGCTGACCCCGCCGTCCGGAGCCAGTCCGATGTTGACGAAGGCCTCGAGGATGTAGGCCTCCGGGGTGGCGATTCGGATGTCGCACGCGAGCGCGTAGCTCGCGCCGATGCCCACCGCGGGGCCGTTCATGGCCGCGATCACCGGCTTGGGCATGGTCCGCAGTCGCGTGAGCATCGGCATGTACTCGTTGCGCAACACGTTGCCCACGTCCTCGGGCGTGCGCATGCTCCCTCCCTGCGCCAACTCACCGACGTCCGCGCCCGAGCAGAACGCGCGCCCCGAGCCCGTCAAGACCACAACCCGAACGGCGTCGTCCCGCTCCACCTGCTTGATCGCTTCGCCCAGCTGCTTGCGCGTCAAGGCGCCGATCGCGTTCATCTTCTCCGGCCGGTTCAGCTGGATCAAACCCACGCCGTCATGCGTTCGAACCACCACGTGTTGCTCGAGTTCAGTCGTTGCCATCTATCTACCTACCCTTGAATACGCCCTTCCGTTTCTCCAGGAATGCGTGCATGCCTTCTTTCTGGTCCTCGGTCGAGAAGAGGAAATAGAAGCTCTTGCGCTCGCCGGCCAGCCCTTCCGACAGCGGTGACTCGAACGCCTTGAGCACCGCCTCCTTCGCCATCCGGAGCGCAAGTGGCGGCTTCTCGGCCAACCCGCGGGCGGTCCGCCTCGCGATCTCGATCGTCATGGCGTCCGGCACGACCTTGTTCACCAGACCCAGCTCGTAGGCACGGCGGGCGGAGACAGGTGCACCGGTGAGCATGACTTCCATCGCCACGTACTTCCCGACCGTGCGCGGCCACCGCTGCGTGCCGCCCGCGCCAGGGATGATGCCCAGGTTGATCTCGGGCTGGCCGAGGCGTGCTGTGTCGCCGGCGATGATGAGGTCGCACATCAGGGCAAGCTCGCAGCCGCCGCCGAGGGCATACCCGTTCACACCAGCGACCAGGGGCTTGCTGAATGCGGCGATACCCGCCCACCGCCCCGTCTGGTCACGGCGCAGCTGGTCGACCGCGGTGCGGTCGGCCATGTCACTTATGTCAGCCCCCGCCGCGAAGACTCTAGGGCCGCCCGTGAGCACCACGGCGCGCACGCTTTCGTCCGCGTCCAGGTCCCCCAGCGCGAGGTTGACCTCGCGGATCAGCTCCGGACTGAGGGCGTTCAAGACCTTCGGCCGGTTGAGGGTGATGGTCGCGATCGGGGCCTCGATCTCGACGAGGATGTGCTCGTATGCCACCGGGGCTATCATCGACCAAATGGGCACAAGCACGCTTCGGGATTCCTATGGGCGGGTCGCCGACGACCTGCGGATCTCGATCACGGACCGCTGCAACTTCCGGTGCATCTACTGCATGCCCGCGGAGGGCCTCAAGTGGCTCAAGCGCGACGACATACTCCGATTCGAGGAGATCGTCCGCCTGGCCCGGATCTTCGTAGAGCGCTACGGCGTGCGGACGATTCGCATCACAGGCGGCGAGCCACTGGTGCGCATCAATGTCGAAGAGGTCATCGGGATGATCAATGCGATCGACCCGACCCTGGACATCACGATGACCACCAACGGCGTGCTGCTCCGCGACAAGGCGCTTCTGCTCAAGAATGCCGGCCTCAAGCGCATCAACATCTCGCTCGACACGCTGAGCATGGAACGCTTCCACGAGATCGCTCGGAGCGACCAGTTCAACCGCACGATGGATGGTATCCAGGCGGCACGGGAAGTCGGTCTGTGGCCGATCAAGCTGAACATGGTCGTGATGAAGGGGCACAACGACGACGAGGTGGTCGACTTCGCGCGGCTCGCGCGCGCCGAGGGCTACGAGGTGCGCTTCATCGAGTACATGCCGCTCGACGGCGACGGCACCTGGACCAACGACCAGGTCGTCCCTAGCCGCCGCATCCAGGAGCAGATCGAAGACCTCTTCCCGCTGGTGCCGGTCGCCGACCCGCGGCCAGGGCCGGCCACCCGCTTCAAGTTCGCGGACGGCACTCAGGGAGGGGTCGGCTTCATCTCCTCGGTGAGCCAGGCGTTCTGCTCCTCCTGCAACCGCATCCGGCTCACGGCCGAGGGCGGCCTGCGCACGTGCCTGTTCTCCCTGCAGGAGACTCCCCTGCGCGACCTGATGCGCTCTGGCGTATCTGACGACCACCTGGGCCGGGTGATCGAGACCGCCATCTGGCGCAAGGAGGAAGGCCACCTCATCAACCAGCCGGGGTTCATCAAGCCGGCCAAATCGATGTCGCAAATCGGCGGATGATCCAGGAGATCCACGCCGCTTCGACCCACCTGGCGCACAAGGCCATGCTCGAGCTCCGTCCGAACATCGGCCCCGAACCGGCTTTCACAGATCACGTGGACCTGGTCCTGAGACCGGAGGGCTACCGCCTGGTCGGATTCTTCGTCAAGGAGGACCTCTACGCGGCGGCCGTGGCAGGCTTCCGCGTCGTGAACCACCTGGCGTGGGGTCACACGCTGTACTGCGATGACCTCGGCACTCGGTACGAGCACCGCAAACAGAGCTATGCCGGCCAGCTGATGGACTGGATGGTCGACGAGGCCAAGCGCCTCGACTGCGACGAGTTCCACCTCGATTCGGGAGTTGGTCAGGATCGAGCCGACGCGCACCGCCTGTATTTCAACAAGCGCATGCGCATCTCCGCGTACCACTTCTCGCGTCCGGCTTGATGCTGCGGCCCGAGGAAGCTCAGCGGCCTTACACCGTCACTGAGCTCGCCAACGAGATCCGGCGCGAGCTGCGGCCGCTCACCGCCTTGCTCGTCAAGGGCGAGGTGAGCGGCATGAAGCGTGGCGCGAAAGGCCACTACAGCTTCGCCATCAAGGATGGGCAGAGCTTGATCAACGGTTTTCTGTACGCGGACGACGCGCGCCGCGTAGCCACTCTGCCGGAAGACGGCCAGTCCTTTGTGTTTCGCGGGCGCGTCGATTTCTGGACCCAGTACGGGACGGTCCGCTTCGTCGTGGACCAGATCGAGTTCGACGACATCGGAAAGCTCCGCGCCCGGCTCGAGGAGCTGAAGCGAAGGCTCGAAGCCGAGGGTGCATTTGCGGCCGGGCGCAAGCGACCGCTGCCTTTCTTGCCGCGCGCCGTCGCGCTGCTGACATCTCCCACTGGGGCCGTGATCCACGACCTGCAGGAGACGATCTGGGAGCGCTACCCGAACATGGGCGTTGTCGTGTATCCAGTCCAGGTGCAGGGCGCAGCGGCGCCCATGAGCGTCGCTCGGGCCCTGCGGCGCTGCAACCAGGAGATGCTGGCGGACGTGATCGTGCTGGCGCGCGGCGGCGGCAGCTTCGAAGAGCTGTATGCGTTCAACACCGAGTTGGTCGCGCGCGCGATCCTCGATTCCAGGCTCCCCGTCGTGACCGCGCTCGGCCACACCTCTGACCGCACTGTGGCGGACCTGGTCGGGGACGCCGAGTGCCGCACGCCGACCGAGGCCGGGTCCCGGGTGGTTCCGAAGAAGTCGGAGCTGCTGCTCCAGCTCCGCGAGCGTGGACGGCGGCTCGAGCGCGAGATCGGACAGCGCCTGGCACGCGCGAGCGAGCGTCTTGCCACCAAACGGCAACGCATGCTGCAGCTGCTCCCCGCGTTGGTACGCCACCGTGTCGAGCGCCTCGCGCGCGCGTCGGGCGAGCTGGCGCGATTGAGCCCACTCGCGCAGGTTGCGCGCCGCGAGGAAGGGCTGCGCGAGCGCGGCCGACGCCTCGGCACCGCAGCTTCGGCCCGGCTCAATCGCAGCCGTCAGGCGCTGGCGGCGCGACGCGCCACCGAGCGCCTGGAACGAACGCTCTCGGAACGCTTCGCGGCCGCTACGAGGGGGCTCGACAACCGCCGCCAGCGCCTGGTCGCGTTGAGCCCGGACGGTGTGCTGTCGCGCGGCTACAGCATCACTCAGGACGCCGAGACCGGAGACGTGCTGCGTTCGTCGGACACGACGGCCATCGACCGGCGCGTGCGGATCCGGCTTGGCACCGGACGGATTGGTGCGAAGGTCGACGAGGTGGACGCGTGAACCAGGACCTGACCTACGAGCAGGCGCTTGAGAAGCTGGACGAGAAGCTCAAGCTCCTCGAAGACGGGGAGCTTGGCCTCGAGGACGCGCTCAAAGCGGTCGACGAGGCGCGGATCT
>Ga0210399_10004828_pt1 | contig 10481 bp, 8 predicted proteins | sample IncBWC14MmetaG_FD_150865 | JGI IMG/M metagenome (GOLD analysis project Ga0210399, IMG submission 150865) | Forest soil microbial communities from Barre Woods Harvard Forest LTER site, Petersham, Massachusetts, United States - Inc-BW-C-14-M | ecosystem: Environmental > Terrestrial > Soil >...
GCGGCGCTGGTGCCTCCGGTTGTTTCTGGCCCAAAAGCACGGGAGCCAGGGCTATGGCGCCTGTGAGCGTTGCGGTAGCTTTCAATAGATGTCGTTTCATTTCAAAAGGGCTCGCCAGATCCCTGATAGCCTCAGACAATTAGGGCCCTGTTTCCACCTATTCGACACTATCTAGGCCGAGATAAACGCAGGATTAATGGGGTTCGAGTGCGGCATCCACGGGCACGTCAACTGCCTTCAATCCGTTTGACAACCGAGGAGCGCTATCAGGCGTGAACAGGAAAGCGGACTAGGGCGATTGAATCGGAAAAGTGGCTGTAAATGTAGAACCGGTAGCGTCTGAGCGGATCAGATTCAACTGCCCGTGATGGGCTTCCGCAATCCACCGCGCGATGGAGAGGCCCAGGCCGGCTCCGCCCGTATCGTTGTCCGCTCGCGATCGCGCCTTGTCCACGCGAAAGAATCGTTCAAAAATGCTGGCGTGCAATTCCGGCGGGATGCCGGCGCCGGAATCCGTAATGCTGACGACATACTGATTGCCTTCCCGGGCGCACCTGAAGTGAATGCTGCCACCCTCCGGCGTGTACTTGATGGCGTTTTCCAGAAGATTTAGCAATAGCCGGCGGAGTAACGCTTCGTCTCCGCGGAACGGCAAGTCCGGCTCGATGCTGGAAGTGAGCGCGATTTGTTTGGGAACTACCAGCGACCTGGTTTGGTGCAGCACTTCGCCGGCGAGTTCATCGAGATAAATTTCGCGCAACGAAAGAGGATACTGGCCCGCATCCGCCCGCGTTAACGTGAAAAGGTCCTCTATGATGTGCGTTAGCCGGAGCGATTCGTCGCGCAGAATCGCCAGCGATTCGCGATATTCCTCCGACGAACGCTCGGGACGCGATAGCGTGACTTCCGATTCCCCGCGAAGGATCGCGACGGGAGTGCGCAATTCGTGGGAGGCATCCGAAATGAAGCGTCGCTGCCGCTCGAAGGTCTCTTCCAATCGTTCCAGCAATTGATTGAAGGAAAGCGCCAACTGTCCCATTTCATCGCGGCGATTGGGCACGGCCAGTCTGTCCCGCAGATTTTGCGCTCCCATGCCACGCGCCTGCGTAGCCATCGCCACCACCGGGGAGAGGCTTTTCCGTGCCAGAAAATAACCGCCGACGCTGGCAAGCAGCAAAGCAAGCGGAATGATCCACAGAAATGTATTGCGTATGTCGTCAAGCAGTTCCTTTTGCGGGTGAAGGGACTGCATCACCACCAGTGTGTAGTCGCGGTTCGCCACGTTTAACGGACATGCGTAGGCTCGAAGGCCGTTTTTGCCTCCGCGCACGGTCTTCACCAGCGAGACGGCAGCGCGCGAATTTGAAACCACCGACCGAAACGAATCGGTATGAAACAGTTCGTCGTCGAACTTTTCTTTCGTCAGGCCCACAGCCGGTAATTCCAGCGAGTTAACCAGCACTTTGCCATCGGGATCGAGGAGGGCGAAAACGGTGTCGCGAAAACGATGCTCAATCATCGCCTCACGCGCAGCGCCCTTAACCGGATCTGGATCTGTCTGGTCGGCGAGCTCGGCACGAAATGTGGTTGTGAACGCAGACGATAATTCCACTAGACCTGAGTCGATGCGCTTATAGATATCGCGGGCGTAAAATAAATAGGTGACGATTGCAACTAGGACGAGGACTAGAGCAAGCACGCCCGTATACCACAGCGTGAGCCGCACGCGAACGGAATCAAGCACGGGATTTGCCTGATCCGCCCGAACTAGTCGAAGTCTTCGAAGGGACATGCGCAGCCGTGGGAGAGGACAGAGTAACGCGCTTGCCAGGGGCGTCTTCGCCTTTCTCGGCGGCTACAAGCACGTACCCGCTTCCTCGCCTCGTCTGCAACAACGGCCGGCCAGCGTCGTCGCCCAGTTTGCGCCGCAGCCGGTTTACGTATACTTCTATCAAGTTCGAAAACGGATCAAAGGATTCGTCCCAGACGTGCTCCGCGATTTCCGCGCGACCGACAACACGCCCCACATTGCGAACCAGATATTCCAACAGCGCATATTCTTTGGCGGTTAATGGGATATCGCGGTCACCGCGCTTTACGGCTTGCGCAGCGGTGTTCAACACGAGATCGCCGACAACAATCTGCGAGGGACGCAGGTCCCGCGGGCGTCGCAGCAGGGCTCGCAATCTGGCCAGAAGCTCTCCAAATTCAAAAGGTTTTGTGAGGTAATCGTCGGCGCCCGCATCCAGGCCGGTAATTCTATCGTCCACGCCGTCTCGCGCGGTAAGCATCAGGATGGGCATTTGCTTTCCGAGTTCGCGCAACGCACGGCAGGCCGCGAACCCATCCAGCCCCGGCAGCATTATGTCCAGGATCACCAGGTCGTAGTCGTTGATCTCGGCTTGGTAAACCGCGTCGTTTCCGTCGGCGACGACATCGACCGCGTAGGAATGTTCCTGGAGACCTTTGGTGACGAAGCGAGAAATGCGCGCGTCATCTTCGGCCAGCAGCAGTCTCATGCCGCTATCATACGGCAAATCCTTCCAGGAATTGCGCGCGGCAGAATCAATCCGCGGCAGCAGGCAGTGCTGCTGGAGCGGTGATAGTCACGCTGTCCGGTTTGGTCCAGATTTGTTTCCCGTCCTTGATTTCCACTTTATTCATCACGATGTTCGCTTTCGCGCCATCGATCTGCACAAGTAGGTAGTGGTAGTTAGTACCGCCGTCGGTGTAGAGATCATGTTCACGGTGCGGGATGGGATAGGGATGAGCGCCGCCTCCGCCGGTTACAAAGTAGGTTACGCCTCCATGCTCGTGGCGCTCGTAATTATGAACGTGGCCGCTGAATACGATGAAACGAGCGCGGGTCTTTTTCTGGCGCTCTTGCAAATATTCGCCCAGAACCTGCTCCTTGCTTCGTGCGGAGTGGCCGCCACCCAGCGCTTTATTCTGGTCTGAAGAACTGGTGTAAGGAGGGTGATGAAAGACAAAGAACACGAAATTCAGGTCGACCGGCAAATGTTCCAACTGGGAGTGCAGCCACTCGCCCTGCAGACCGGAAGTTTCCTCCAACGCGCTATCGAGCACAAGCATTAGAGATTTGCCCATGCGCACGGAATAGAACCGGCTCTCGTGAAGCTCTGGAAATCGCGCAAAATAATTCGCCAATGCGGTCTTTTCATCACCCTTCAGATCGTGATTGCCCAACGCTGGATAAACCTTCATTTTGTGTTCGCGCCAAGCGGAGGTTTCGTAATCCCATACTTCCCAATCCTTGGGATTGTCGCCTGTGTAGACGACGTCGCCGCCGATGGAGACGAACGCCGGGTTTTCCTTGTCGATGGCCGCCACCAGAGCTTGCCTGATGGCTGCATTTGCCGGTTGGGAATCGGCAGGGTCGTGAAAGCGCGTGTCGCCCAAAGCGACAAAGTTGAACTTGTCCGGGACCTTCAGTTCAAGCGATTCCGCGTTGGAAGGAGTGGAAGGGCTGGCAGTTTTTTCCTGGGACCTGCCCTTTGAACAAGCAATGAAGTTTGTCAGGACAAGAAGTACAAGAGTTGAGAAGATGCGTGGCGTTTTCGTATTCATAGCGCCAATACCGTACAACAATCGAGAAAAATGGCCGTTAATAGTTTTTCAGATTGTCTAGCTTGTATCAGCACTGCTTGCGCGATTGTTAATCTCCGCGAGCTGCTCGGCTCGCGAGGGAGTTTCTAGATAGCGGCAACTGGGTCGCGCGCGGCGAGATTCTTTCGCAGCGTTTCGCTGGATAGTTCGTTCTCCCAGCGTGACACGACGATGGTGGCCACGCCGTTGCCGATCATATTCACTAGCGCGCGAAACATGCTCATGAACCGGTCGATGCCAAGGATCAACGCCATACCCGCTACCGGGATAGTGGGGATCACGGTGAGTGTGGCGACCAGCGCTATAAACGCCGCGCCCTGCACGCCGCTGGCTCCTTTAGAGGTAAGAATCGCGACCGCGAAGATGGTGAGTTGCTGGCCCAGTGTCAGAGGCGTGTTGGTAGCTTGCGCGACGAAGAGTGCAGCCAGGGTCATATAGATGCTGGAGCCATCGGTGTTGAAAGTGTAGCCGGTGGGAACCACAAGGCCGACGAGCGCTTTTGAACAACCGAGGGCCTCGAGCTTGGCCATTAATGTAGGAATCGCGGGTTCGGAGGAACTGATGGCTAATACCAGCAGCACTTCTTCTTTTATGTAGACAAGAAATTTGATGATGCTGAAACCTGCGAGCCAGGACACCAATCCGAGAACCACCAGCACGAAGAAAATGGACGTAAGGTAGAAAGTGCCGATGAGTTTCGCCAGCGGCCCGAGGGAAGCGATGCCGTACTTCCCCACCGTGAACGCCATCGCGCCAAACGCTCCGATTGGTGCCAGCCGCATCAGAATGTTCACAACGCCGAAGACAGCTTGCGTGACCGAATCGAGAAACGTGACGAGCGGCTTGCCTCGTTCGCCAAGCGCAGAGAGCGCCAAGCCAAACAGAATGGCCACGAACACAACCTGGAGAATGTCTCCCTTGGCGAATGCGTCGACCACGGTAGTCGGGATGATATGTAGGATGAATTCGGTGATACTTTGCGCCTTGGCTTGGCCGGCGTAATCCGCTACTGCCTTGGAGTCCAGATTGGCGGGGTTCACATTGAATCCGTTGCCCGGACGCACAACATTTCCGACCACCAATCCGATCAGGAGAGCAAACGTGGAGACAATCTCGAAATAGAGGAGTGCTTTCCCGCCAACGCGCCCGACCTTTTTCAGATCCTGCATGCTGGCGATGCCGGAGACCACAGTGCAAAAGATGATCAGCGAAATGATCATCGTAATAAGACGAATGAAACCATCACCCAACGGCTTTATGGCGATGGCTTTAGCCGGACTGAGATAACCAAACGCAACTGCGATCGCAATTGCAATGAGAACCTGCACCCAAAGATTCTTATAGAGCGGTTTTTTGGCCGAGACGGAGAGAGTGATCATCAGAGGGGCAGCCACTTATCGGGTTCACGGATGGCGTCGGCGAGATCTCGCAGGAATTCAGCTGCGCGAGCGCCATCAATCACGCGGTGATCGCTGGAGAGCGTAATGGTCATCAACGGGCGCACAGCGGGCTTTCCTTCTACGGCAACGACTCGATCGTTGATTCCGCCCACGGCCAGGATCGCGGCTTGTGGCTGGGGGATGATTGCCGTGAACGCGTCCACTTTGTACATTCCCAGGTTGCTGATCGTGAATGTTCCGCCGGCGATGTCCGCGGGTCGAAGCTTGTTGTTACGCGCGAGTTCCGTCAATTCCCGGCGCCTCGCTGAGATTTCTGACAACGTTTTGATTTGAGCGCTGTGGAGTACGGCGCTTACCACGCCATCTTTCACGGCCATGGCGACGCTGATATTCACATCCTTGTTCGGCTTGATCGTGCCGTCCACCCAGGAAGAGTTGATCCGCGTATGCTTTTCCAGCATTCGCGCTATCAACCCTACGAGGACATCCGTAATGGAAAGCTTGTCTCCGGCCGTTTTGGCAATTTGCACGGTTTTTTGAAATGCAACCAGCGCCGTTGCGTCAATGTCGCGCGAAACAAAGAAGTGGGGGACCGTCGTCCAACTTTGCGTTGTGCGTTCCGCCATCAAGCGCGCGATGGCGCTCAAAGGCTCGGATACGGATGCCGCGTCTTCGGAAACGCTGGCTTTCGTGTCGGCAAAGGCTTGCACATCTTCCGCAGTGATAACACCGTCGGCACCACTTCCCTTGATTTTGGCGATTTCGACGCCCAATTCTTTGGCCAGACGCCGGGCTTTCGGAGAGATTTGAGGCGCACGGGCAGCGCTGGAATCTCCCGCTGGTGCGGACGCGTTAGTAGGACGTTCCGGAGCGCTGGTAGCTCGCGCGGAGGGAGGCTTCTCCTGTGCGCCATTGACGGGTGCGACTTCACCGGGCTTTAAGAGCCACGCAATCGTCTGGCCCACCGGAATATCGTCGCCGACCTTTGCGGTTACCGCCGCGAGCGTACCGTCACCTGGCGATTCGACCTCCACCACTGCCTTGTCGGTCTCAATTTCCAGCAGAGGTTCGCCCTTGATGACCTGTTCGCCCTCTTTTTTACGCCACGCCAGCAACTTTCCTGTTTCCTGCGCCATCTCGAGCGCCGGCATGACTACACTGATCGCCATAGTTAATTTCCGGGACTTTAAGACGCGCGGATAAGCCTTAGTCCGTGGCCCCCACTCCTTCTTTTTTTGCACTCGCTTCGACCATCTCGACGACCCGCGGACTGGGCGGTGATTCGTGTTCTCGCGTCGTGGGAAGCGGCCCATTGACTGTGTGGTAGTGGGCGCCGGCAACCATCAACTGATCCGCGGGAAATCGCGTAATCACTTCATGGCCAGTCTCGGTGACGACAATTTCTTCTTCAATACGAGCAGCGCTCCAACCGTCGGTGGAAGGCCAGAAAGTTTCCAACGCGAAAACCATGCCCGGTTTGATTTCGTGAGAATGCTCAAGCGAAACCATGCGGCTAATGACGGGTTTCTCCCAGATGGCGAGTCCGATGCCGTGACCAAACTGCAGCGCAAACGCCGCTTCTTCGTCTGGGAAACCAAATTCCTGCGCTTTCGGCCACACGGAAGCAATCTCCGCCGTCGTCCGGCCTGGGCGAACCAGCGAAATTGCGGCATCGAGATACTCCCGGCACCGTTTATAGGCATCAATCATTGCGTGCGATGCGTAACCGATCGTAAAGCAGCGGTAATAGCAGGTGCGGTAGCCCATATAGGAATGCAGGATGTCGTAGTACACCGGATCGCCCGGCCGTAGCATGCGGTCAGAAAAAACATGCGGGTGCGGGTTGCAGCGTTCGCCGGAAATCGCGTTGACCGCTTCCACGTATTCGGATCCCATATCATAGAGAACTTTGCTGGCCAGCCCGACAGCCTGATTTTCGCTCATGCCGGGCTTCATCGCGCGATAGAGCTCGTCGTAAGCCGCGTCGACCATCATCGCGGAGTGATTCAGGAGGGAAATTTCATCTTGCGTCTTGATTACGCGCGCGTCGGACATCAGTTGCTGCCCGTCTACGACGGTAATGCCTTCTTTCTGGAGAGCGAAAAGAATAGGAGGCTCGATAACGTCAACGCCTAAAGGCTCCTTGTGGAGCCCACGCATTTCGAGTTCGATCTTGATTTTGCGCGCAACGTTTTCCGCGCGCCCCATTTCCGGAGACATTGCTCCGCGCAGCAACGGAATGCCTGGGCGAGATCTCTCGCCGAGCCACGGGCAATGCAACTGGTGGTGTCGCGCTGCGGATCCGAAGTCCCACAAGATCGGTTCGTCATTTTGTGGAAGGAGTGTGAAGCGGCTATTTTTATCCTGCGCCCATGACCCGATATGCGTGGCGGTAATGTACCGGACATTGTTCATGTCGAAGCACAACAACGCGCCCATTTCCGATTTTGCAAGCAAGGCTTTGGCGCGCTCCAGGCGTTCGCGGCGCAAGCGGTCAAAATCGATGCGGTTCTCCCAGTCCACCGCCATCGGTCCATACGTCTTTATCGCCACGATGGTCCTCCTGTCTCGCGCTGCTTAATTCTTGCGGCACATGGCGCGCGCTGCTTCGTAAACTGTCTGGCCCGTCGGGACCGTTACATCTTCGAGCGGCGGCGAAAATGGAATTGGCACGTGCATAGCGCCCATTCTTTTGACCGGAGCCTCGAGACTATAAAACGCGCCCTCTGAGATTACCGAAGCAAGTTCCCCGGTGACGCCGTATCGTCCATAACCTTCATCGATCACGATGGCTTTTGAAGTTTTCTTCGCTGATTCCACGAGAGTCTTTTCGTCCAAAGGCCAGGTCGTTCTTGGATCGATCACTTCCGCGCTGATGCCTTCCTTCTCGAGCAATACCGCCGCGGCCAACGCGACCTCTACCATACTACTCGTTGCCACCAAGGTAATATCCTTGCCGACTCGCTTGATGTCCGCGACGCCCAGTGGGATCGTGTATTCCTCGTCGGGCACCGGTCCTTTTTGGCGATACATCATCTTGTCTTCGAAAAAGACCACCGGGTTGTCGTCTCGGATTGCGCTCTTCAAGAGTCCCTTAGCGTCATACGGAGTCGAGGGCATCACAACTTTTAGTCCTGGAACGTGACTTAGCCAAGCGTGCAGAGACTGGGAATGCTGCGCCGCAGACCGACGCGTCGCGCCCAGCGTGGTCCGCAATACCATCGGTACTTTCCATTTTCCGCCCGACATATAGTGAACCTTGGCAGCCTGATTCACCATCTGATCCATCACCAGGGTCAGAAAATCACCGAACATGATATCGATTACTGGCCGCATCCCCGTCATGGCCGCGCCAACGCCGACACCAGTAAATCCCGCTTCGGAGATCGGTGTGTCAATCACGCGTTCTTTGCCAAATTCTTCGACCAGTCCCGAAAGCACTTTGAATGGCGTGCCGGCTTCGGCGACGTCTTCGCCCAGAATGCACACCCGGATGTCGCGCCGCATTTCTTCGGCAAGCGCTTCCTTGACAGCCTGCGCAAAAGTAAGTTCCCGCACTGCAACTTCAGGCATAGACGTCCTGCTCCGCTTCTTCCGGCATTGGATAAGGGGCTTGGATAGCGAAATCGACGGCAGTCTGCATTTCGGCGCGGACTTCCGATCCGATAGAGTTCAATGCGCGTTCATCCGCTATCTTTTCGTTAATCAGCCAATTTGAGAAAAGTTGGATCGGGTCGCGCTCGGTTTTCCACTCGTGCTCTTCCTGTTTTGAGCGGTAATACTCGCGATTAATGTCGCCAACATGGTGTCCTGTGTAGCGATAGGTTTCGCAGACGAGAAACGATGGGCCTCCGCCAGAGCGCGCTCGCTCAACCAATCGCGATGCCGTCGAGTACACGACGCGCACGTCCTGCCCGTCCACGCTTTCTGACGGAACTCCGAAGGCTTCGCCCCGGGCCAGCACATCACCGGCGGTCGTTTCCTTGAAATGCGTATATTCGGTATAAAAATTATTTTCGCAAGCGTAAATCACCGGCAGCTTCCAGAGCGCCGCTAGGTTCATCACTTCATACACCACGCCTTGGCCCAACGCGCCTTCACCAAAAAAACATACAGCGACTTGTCCTTTACCGGCATGCTTGGCGGAAAAGGCCGCACCCGTTGCGATTCCCGCGCTGCCCGCAACGATGGCGTTTGCGCCAAGATTCCCGGTGGCCGGATCGGCGATGTGCATCGATCCACCTTTGCCACGGCAGTACCCTGCTTCTTTACCCAACAATTCCGCAAACATGCGATCGGGCGCAGCGCCCTTTGCCAGGCAATGCCCGTGTCCTCGATGTGTGCTGGTGATGTAGTCGTCATTTCGAAGCGCTTCGCAGATTCCGACGGCAACCGCTTCTTCGCCCACGTACAGGTGAGCCAACCCGGGCATCAAAGCTCGCGTATACAGCTCATTTACCTGTTCCTCGAAAAGGCGGATCATCTGCATGCGGCGATACATCTGGAGCCATTTCTCGGTCGAAATCCCCGAGGGAATCTGTACGGCATCCGCTGCCTTGCTCATCGCTTCACTCCACATAGTTGCGCCAGCACGTCAAACACGACTGCAAAATCTTCTTTCGCCAGTCCGATTCCACGCGCAGCGGTTAGAAATTCGTTAGCCACCGCCGTCGAAGGTAACGGCACGTCCAGTTCGCGGCCTAGCTCCAACGCCAGGAGCATATCTTTCTGCATCATGTTGACGTTGAACCACGCTTCATCCGGAAGCTTTAAGACGAAGGGTCCGCGATACTTGACCATGGGGGAAGCGATCGCGCTATTGGTCAACACTTCGACAGCGATTTCTCGCGAGATACCGCTTTTCTCGGCCAGCAGCACTCCTTCGGAAAACGCCAGCATCTGTACGGCAAGACTCAAGTTGCACGCAATTTTCAACACCAACGCCAAGCCATTGCCGCCCACGTAGGTTACTTTCGGGCCGATATCCTGGAGGATTGGTTTCGCTTTCTCAAAAGTCTCCGGGCGGCCGCCGACCATCACGGAGAGTTTTCCCTCTTGCAGTGTGATCACGCTGCCGGAAACCGGAGCGTCCAGCATGTCCGCGCCTTTTGCGCGCACCTTTTCCGCCACCGCCCGGCTGTATTCCGGGCTTACGGTGCTGATATCCACATAGATTTTTCCGGGTCCCAAGCCGGCGAGAATGCCGTCAGGTCCTTCTACGATCGCTTCGAGCGCGGCGGAATTGGTGACCATGGAAAACACAACGTCGGCAGCTATTGCGACAGCGCGTGGAGAATCCGCCCACTTCATTCCGGCCTTAATCAGCCATTCCGCCTTAGCCTTGGTGCGGTTGTAGCCAGTCACGGTGTGCCCCTTGCTCAACAGGCGGTTGACTAACTCTCCGCCCATCACACCGAGACCGACGAAACCCAGATTCGCCCTCCTGCTACTCTC
>Ga0210399_10004829_pt1 | contig 10480 bp, 21 predicted proteins | sample IncBWC14MmetaG_FD_150865 | JGI IMG/M metagenome (GOLD analysis project Ga0210399, IMG submission 150865) | Forest soil microbial communities from Barre Woods Harvard Forest LTER site, Petersham, Massachusetts, United States - Inc-BW-C-14-M | ecosystem: Environmental > Terrestrial > Soil >...
GCAAATTTTAATGATTGAATTTAATATGCCCGATTTATGTAAGTGTGGGCATCCTGAACACAGTCATCTTTGGGGTGAATGTTGGGGTTGTCATAATAGGCATGAGTTTGTAATAGATAATTTACAATTGATCGAAAATCTCGCAAAGGAAAGAAACTTGGTATGATTGAATTGCGTTGCATCTGTGGGCATTTAAAAGAAGGACACGAGCCAACGGACAGTCCAAGAAATCCACCAGGAGATTCATTTTGTAACGGATGTTGTCATGAACGCCCACTTGAGAATGTTAGTTGGCATGATTTTAAATTGGATAATCTTAGATATATTGAAACATTAGCACAGGAAAAAGGACTTGTATGAGGCACCCAGAAAATATGCAAAATTTGTGTCTTTGTGGACATGAAAGATGGAAGCATTACAATAAGCACAAATCACTTGGATATTGTCATGCATGTTCTTGGAGGGGCGGAGGTTCTTATACGCCAGGAAGTAAATATAAACATGAATTTCAATTAGATAATTTGGATTATGTGGAGCGAGTAGCCAAAGAGAGAAACTTGATATGAGAAAACTTTGTTTAGTTTGTGGTCACGATAAGAACAAACACGAGCATCGAACTCCAGAAGTTCCAGCGTTAGATAATATTTGCTGGAAATGTGACGATGGTTGTTTTGATAAGTACCACACCTTTCAGTTGGATAACCTTCAATTGATAGAAGATTTGGCGAAGCAAAGGAAACTGATATGAAGAAATCCAATCAACCTTGTAGATGTGGACACTATCAAAATGTTCATATTGATGCAAGTGGTGGTCCTTGGCCAGTGTGTATGTATTGTCAGAAAAATCCCAATCATGAATTTGAGTTAGACAACCTTTCTTTGATTGAAGAGGCCGCAGAGAAGAAGGGATTGGTTAAAAAGAGCAAAGTTAAAAAGAATAAGCCCTGGCATTGGCCATTTCAACGATATTCGGATGGGCCTGAATATGCTTGTTTTCACGGTATTGGCCACAGCCGAGGAGTGCATGGTTGTGACGGCTGTTGCAGAGATAAAAACTTCCCTAAGCAAAAACCCCTCTAAAAATAGCATCAAATTACCCCTTGACAAAACCCCCTTTTCATGGTAAACTATAGCATGACGAAAACAAACATGAATGATGGATTCAATCCAGAAGAATGTTCCTGCGAAGCAAAAGGTGAAGTGTGTTCTTATTGCGAAGCATACTATGGGGAGGTAGCCTAACATGAAAACAATTCCAAAGCTGGATGGGTTCGAATACACGAAGGTTGAGCCGCTTACGGACAATCAAAGAGATTTAGCGGTCCAGGCCCTAGGGTATGCTCTTGGAGAACTTGGATTGCATGAAGATTTGGTGAAAGGTAAGGTGCTTGAAACATTTGTTAGCTACCTTAAGCGTGGTGAAATTCTATGAAATGTGAACGATCTTTTAAACGAACTTTGATTACGTATTGGGGAATGGCTGAATTACATAAGGGCAAGTCCCTTGATAAAGTGCAGCTTGAAATGAAATGCTTGAATCGTTTAACTGTTGACCAGATTAAAAAGATTCGGGCTGAACAGAAAGGAAAATAACATGAGTTGTGAATGTGATTTTCATTATGATTTTAAAGTAAAACTTTGCATCGTATTGTGGGCTGTTTTTATTTCTCTACTTGTTGTTAATTTTGGGGTAAAATAACATGGAACGTTGGTATGTTAGCTGCACATACTGTGAACGCCCACTTGCCGTTAATATTGAAGAAGGCAACACCATTGAGGAAGTAGCCGAATCTGCTTGTCCCCTTTGTAATGAGAAAGCCCTGAGAATTATGGGGCGTGTTGAGAAAACAGATATCGTTCGCAGCAAGACAAAAGCCGCTTGTGATTTGCGGTGTACGAATGCAGTTGGACCAAAGTGCAACTGTGAGTGTGGGAACGTCAACCACGGAACCCATAAGCTTGTTCGGTACGATAAGTTCTTCCGCAAACTGGAAGTGGTTGAGAAGGATTTGCTAAACAACAATACTGAATACTTGGCCCGTATCCGGCGAATGGCCGCAGCTAAGGTTGACATTAAGCAGCGAGTGTTGGCTTTTTTGGAATGGAAGAATAAAAAGATTTTAGATTGGTTGAAGCAATCTGGAAACAGCTCATGGAGATTGGCCGATGAAGAATGGAAGGCATATCAAAAGTATCTTGAAATCCATAAGCGTATTGAGAAGATTGAAGATTTACGTTCCATCCAGCGCAAGATAAATCAGCTTGTTAAAATTATTCCTCAGATTGGGAATAATCTGGATTACATCGAGGCTGTTGGATTGGCGAAAGGATTAGTAAAATGAATGCCGATTCCCTCCTAACCAAAGCAGAAAGAAAAGCGATTATTGAACGCTTGGTGCAGCACGATAAGGAAATGTATAAGAGTTTTGGACCCAAAGAATTGAAGAGTATACGAAAGCTTTACAGTACCTGGGATGATGCGAAGCTGATGAGCGTAAAGTTTAGATGAACAAAATCATTGAAGTTAAATTTGGCAGTCATCTTTACGGAACGAACACGGTTAATTCCGATGCCGATTTCAAAGGTATTTATTTACCCACGCCAAGGCAGATTGTGCTTGGGCAGGGAAAACACAACGTCAGTACTTCGCGGCCCAAGAAAGAATTTGAGAAGAATAGTAAAGATGACGTGGATTCTGAAACATTCAGTCTCAAGGAATATTTGAAGCTGCTTTGTGAGGGGCAGACTGTGGCGTTGGATATGCTTTTCAGTCCAGCCCCTTTCCATGTATTCAAAGGGGAATCCTACCATCTGTTTCAGCATATTTATGAGAACAAAGATAAGGTCCTTTCTAAGGGGATTCTTAGTTTCATTGGGTACGCTCGAAAGCAGAGTGCAAAATACGGAATCAAAGGATCTCGTGTTCGAGCAGTAAAGGACACAATCGAATTCCTTAGTACTTTGAAGGAAACCCTCCTTCTTAAAGAAGTTCGACCGCAGCTTGATGCTTCAGGATTATTTAACGATGAATTTATCAATTACGTGATGCTGCCTGATCCTAATGGGGTAATGGTGACATATTTGGAAGTGTGCAATCGGAAATTTCAAATGACAAACTCAGTGAAGTACACCAAAGCGGTTCTTAAGAAGATTTACGACGAATACGGACAACGGGCGAAGTTGGCTGAAGTTAATGATGGGATTGACTGGAAGGCGTTGAGCCATGCAGTACGGGTTAATTTTGAAGGGCAGGAATTATTGAAGACTGGATTTATTACTTTTCCCTGTCCTGAGAGAAAACTTCTTTTGGATGTTAAGACAGGTAAACTGCCGTACAAAGAAGTTGAGATACTTATTGAGAATGGGTTAAAGGATTTAGAGGAGGCTCAAAAACTCTCTAAATTACGCGCTAAACCTGATCTCGAATGGACTGAAGATTTTGTGTACGGGGTTTATTCTGAAATCGTTAAAAATAATCCTTGACAAGTTGTAAAATAAGTGGTAGACTATAATTATGGAATTATTGAAATAAACTAAGGGAGAGTATAAAATGATAACCGTTGATCGATACTTGAGTAACAAGATTGTTCCGATGAATATATCGGGTAGGAGTTTTAAGCAGATTGTTGATAACGCAGAAGCAACGTGGTTAGCACCTTTCCTTTTTGGGCATTCTAAAATAGAATGTTTGGAAGGATGCCACTGCTATGCATGTGTTCAAAAAGCATTTGATGCTTTAATTGCAAAGTCGGATGCGAGTTTAGCAGATATGGTACAAACTACCGAGATTAGCTCCAATGTAGAGATTACACTTGGAGAAACTCAATGGCAGGGTTAAATGAAAGGGAAACTAAAATGAAAAGATTAATTGTTGCCTTAATATCCACTCTATTATTTGTTAATAAGGTTTATGCTAATGGAGCAGGAAATGGTATTGTAGTTAAAAATCAAGGCACAACCGTTGGTAATGGTAATACGACCTCAATAAATTTTGTTGGGTCTGGTGTTACTACGACGGGTAATGGAAGTAATGCTACTGTTACAATAAATGCAGTTCCAGGTCCCCAAGGTCCAAAAGGTGCTACTGGAGCAACAGGTCCTCAAGGTATACAGGGAAAGACAGGAGCTACGGGGGCTCAAGGAATTCAGGGCATTCAGGGAAAGACGGGGGCAACTGGAGCCACTGGAGCAATTGGTCCACAAGGGCCACAAGGCATTCAGGGCATTCAAGGCCAAAAAGGGAATACAGGACTTGTAGGAATTATTCAAGCTAACAGCGGTTCTAATGGATCTGTTAGCAATGCTTCAACGTTTAATTTAGCTGGTCAGGGTATTGCTGTTTCAGGATCAGGTTCTACTGCGTCTGCTGACTTTTCAAATCTTCAAACTAATCAGAGTGTTCAGAATACTGCAAATATCTCCACTCTTAATAATGGATTGAATACAACGAATACTAATGTGGCCACTCTTTCCAATAAAGAAACGGCTGATGTGAGTGGTTTGCAGAATGGTTTGAACAACGAAGCTACAACGAGAGTCGCTGCGGATCAAAGTTTGCAGAATCAAGTTAACAATCTAAATACACAGGCACAGGATAACACCAATCGCATTGATCGATTAGAACAGACCAAGTATCTTTTGGAACCTACTGTTCGATTGTATGATAGTAAACGTTGGCAGGTTCAAGCCTTTGATTCTTATGATGTTCGTCAGGGAATGAACTTTGCTGTTGGAGCGCGGGTTATGTTTAAGCTTGGGAAGTCTTATGAAGAAAAGCTTATAGCTAAGACAAATCCTGAAATTGCAAAACTGTTGGCAGTTAATGTTTCGAATGATGTTGCTGAACGAGAAGAGTTTAGGAAGCAACTCGTAGAAGATAGAACGCTCATTACTGCTCAGGCTGCAATGCTTAGAATGATGCAAGCTCAGTTGGATGGAAAGATTGCTGTACAAGTGGATCTTCCAGCAAAAAATTCTTCAAAGCTTCTTCCTGTGGATGATGATGGTGCGCTTCTTCGGGGGCTTAATGAAGAGAATGAAATTGCTTCTACAAAATAGTTATAAAAATGATTGAATACGAAATAACACTGCCTGAGATTGTAAATCTGATTTGTCCACGATGCCGCCTAACGTGGATGAACAAAAACGTTGAAGGTAAATTTTATTTTTGTTATGCCTGTTCGTTTATTTTATTTGATAAGCAGGTGAAAGAGATTAGTGAACAACCCAAATGAATAAACTAATTTTTCTTTTTTTATTGGTTCCTTCAATCTCTTTAGCTTCTCCTTTAGATATACTGGATGCTAATGGCAATTTTGACGGGAGATTTGGCCGTAATTCGTCAGAGGGAGGGGATACCTCAGAAATTTCCTTTGATATGACGCAAGGTGTGCGTCTTGTTGGGGCTCCCTGGATCGAACCCTATTTAGGATTTTCGAAATATCAGCAATTGGATATAGTAAACACAGAATGGCTTTCTATGGGAATAAGAAATAAAACATTTTTACCGCCGTTTACATTTGGGCTGGAATACCGTAGTGTGGTAGAACCTATAGATAGTCCCAATCCTCATATTATTGTAGGATATGTGAGTGCGTATAAAGAATGGAATCTGAAAAAAGCAGTTGGTGAGTAATAAGACGGTACTTGACAAAATTCAATAAGTTTGGTATACTAGAAAGAGGAAAATAATGGCCCACAATCACCCCAAAGCAAATCAGTTTCATTGGTATTGTGTGAACACGGCGGAAGGCAGCGTGGCAGATGCTTTTAGAAAGTTTGATGAAAGCATTCTTGATCCTTTGGCATTGAAAGAAGATAATGAAAGACGTTATAAAGATTTTTGTGTCCAGGCCAAAACAAATATGGGGTGGAGAATGAGGATATTTGCTAATAGTGGAACTAGCCGATATAGAAAGAGTTCCGCAAGATGAAAGATAAAATCTGCCATTGTTTTGACATTCCCCTTGTTTCTTTAATTGCGATGCTTATTGTTCTGTGGCTTTTTATGAATCTTGGTTTTAAAGTGGCTGAAATAAATGAACGACATCATGCCGTTTCGGTAAAAACTCATGAGCCAAGATAACGGACATAAGTACAAACATTCCTGTAAAGCGCAAGGCGGTCTCTGTCCCTGGTGTACGCGCTGCGAAAATTGTAATGAAATTTGGCTTAACAGCTTTTATAGGGAATGCTTTAAAAAGGATAATTAAATGCAAATATTTGGTACTTGGAAACGCACCGTGGCTTACTTATGGATTGTTTTAATATTTTCGGTTGTGGGAACTTATTTGTATTACCGTGGAGCCTATGACGGCATTAAAAATTACAAACGCAGTAAGCAGATGTACCTTGCCTTAAAATCCTCTTATCATTTTGGATACATAGACGGTAGTGAACATAGAAAAGAAGATTTTGACAATGGAAAAGAATAAATGAAATCCAGCAATCCCATTGTTTCTTGCCAAACCAAAAGAGCTTACAAGAACCGTCAAGATGCTGAAGATATGGCAACCTATTTATTTTACGAGAAAGAGGTTGACCTTGAAACGTACAAATGCCAAATCTGCGAGAATTGGCACCTAAGTTCAAAGAAATGACACTTTGCCGACGATGTAATGGCACTGGGTTAGAAGCATCTAATGAAAGTCAAGTAGAAATACCATGTCTTCGTTGCCAAGGCAAAAGAGAAGCAGGAGAGGGATTATGAAAAAATGTTTATGTGGGCATAATAAGGGGCAACACTTTAAGTGGTGGGTTGTAAAGGGTTGTTTAGAGTGTGGTTGTAGTGAATTTAAAAGTCGTGGAAAAAAGAAAATTTCTTTACTGAGAGAATTTGATTACCAAGGAAGAATCTAAATGACAAATAAACAGCTTGAACAATTAAATATTAAAATAGCTAAAAAACTTGGTTGGACAAAATTCAAAAAGTCTTCCTTGCCAGATCCTTTGCAGAAAGATAAACGAACAGTTGGATTAGCTCCTGGGAATTTCCGCAAGCAGTTTGTTCCTAATTATTTTGGTAATCTCGCTTACGCGATGCAGCTTGTGGATTGGGCAGTTGAGCGCGGGATCTCGTTTCAATTAAGTCGTAATTCTCTTTCGTACAATGGAGCTTACCACGCAGCTTTTTATACTGGAAAAGATGATGCTATAGATACTGCAAAGCTTCCCTCGATGGCGATTTGCTTAGCGTTTTTAAAAATATCATGACAAGAAAAATTATCGGCGCACTGATTCTGCTTCTTGGGTTGGAAGTACCTGTATTAGCTACTGCTTCAGCGAATTATATGGAAGCTGGAGTGGGAACTAATTCACCTTCCCACATCCAGTTTTTCGAGTATGGTAGAGTAAATAATGTTGGGGGTACAAATTTTATGTTGGGTGGTGGACATTGGTGGGTTAAAGATGGCCAAAATAGTTTTTTCTTTCGGTCTGGAGTGGGCTACAGTCCACAAGCCCCTTTGTTTATGCCAAGTTTTTATGTTGGTCCTAGCTATATAACAAATAGCGATGACAAAATTAATAGGAACTTTGCAGTTTATTTCGAGTTAAATTTAATGCTCATTGACAGTCGTAATATGGGTATTGGGCTTACAGCCAAACATTTTTCTACTGTGAACGATATACATGGCCGAGATTTTTATGGGTTGCGCGTTCTGTTTCCGTAATATAAAATAATGCGGTATTTAATATTTGCTCTTTTTCTTCTCCTGACAACAGGGTGTTCTATGCGTAAATTCATAGTAATTGGAGATAAACCCTACTGTATGGTTCATTACGCAAAGAAGGAAATTCGTTGTATCTATGATACGATAGAAGATTGTCAAGACAATTTTCAGCAGTACATTCAACATGAAGCAGTGACTTGCTTTCCAAATAAATATTCAAAATAGGAGTTTGTTTGTCATCCCTCTATCTTCTCGCTATTCTTATTTTCTTTAATCAGGGCATTGGAAATCTTGCTGTTCAACCTTTGTATTATTTCCTTCGGGAAAATTTAGGCGTGTCTGTTCCTACCATTATGATGCTTGGGGCTCTTGCCAACCTTCCCTGGTTAATTAAACCCTTGTGGGGCTTTCTCAGCGATTCCATAAGCTTGTTTGGATACCGCAGGAAAAGCTACATTGTTTTGTTTGCTCTTTTAGGTACTGCTGCTTATCTTTGGATTGGTTTTTCTCCGTTTACTTCTCTGTCTCTTTTGATTGGGTTAATGATTGTAGGTTCTATTGGAGAAGCGGGTGGAAATGTAGCTGTAAACGGAATGGGAATAACTGAAGGAAACAAGGATGGTACGACGGGTCGATTTCAATCTATAACCTGGGCTGCTTTAGGAGTGGGTTCTGTTCTTACTGGTGTTTCTGGTGGTTTTATTTCAGAACATGCGTCATACCACCTCGCCTATTTAATTTTAGCAATTTTCCCTATCTTGATTGCTGTGATGGCTTTCAAACACCCCGAAGAGAAAGCCGAAGTATCAAATAAAGCGGTAGGGCCAATTGTTAAGGATTTTTTGGTAAAGCTTAAGAATAAGCAGATTCTGCTATGCAGTCTGTTTCTATTTTTCCTTTGGTTTAGCCCCTCTTTTGGAACACCCCTTTTGGATAGGATGAGAACGGTGTTGCATATGTCAAAAGTATGGATTGGATTTTTAGACACCCTTGGTGCTGCCTGTGGCATTGTGGGGGCGGTAATTTATTTTAAAGTAAGTAAAACGCTAAATATGAAACGCTGGTTATATTACGGAACTATTATGAGTGCTTTAGCAACTTTCGCTTATCTGTACTTGACACCGACTACTCTTTTGTGGTATACTATAGTGTTCGGGATTTTCACGCAATTTATCCATTTGCTACTTTTGCATTTGATGGCAATTACATGTCCTGAAGGGACAGAAGCAACGACGTATGCGCTTCTTTGTTCGCTTGTTAATTGTGCTAGTTTCTTCTCAAACATAGTGGGAGCTAAATGCTTCGCTTGGTTTGGGTACAATGGATTAGTTATTATTTCTGGTATAACAACATTGATGTGCTTAGGATTTATTCCGTATTTGAAAATAAGGAACGAAGTCAGATGAAACAAATACCACTTACACAAGGTAAATTTACTTTAGTAGATGACGACGTTTATGAATGGGCTAAAGATTATAAGTGGTTGACCGATACAGGAATTCATACTTTTTATGCTGCTAGACAAGCAAGTAGAAAAGATAGTTCAAAACGAAAGCTTATTTACTTACATCATTGTATTGTTGGTTTTCCATTGAACAGTTTGATGGTTGACCACAAGGATGGTGATGGTCTAAATAACCAAAGGATTAATTTGAGATTTGTTACAAATAGGAAGAATCAACAAAATCAAATTGGGCATAGGAATGGAAGATTGGCTGGAGTGAGTTTGCTCAAAAAGAAGTATTGGAGAGCTACTATTCAAATTAGTGGAAAATCCATACATTTGGGTTATTTTCCTACGGAACGTGAAGCTCACGAAGCTTATATGAAGGCGGCAAATGCAAAATAGGGAATGCGAAACTTGGATATGGCGTGGTTCTCCTTGTATCAACAAAGATTTGAAAGAATTATGGAAACAAGATCGTGTTAGTGGTGGATGGTGGCTGTGTGGAACATTCTGTCCCGCGCATTGGGACAAAGGGAATTGGTTTTTAATTAACTTTGCAGAACAAAGAGTGTGATTTATTTGGCAAAGGTGTAATTGATTGTCCCTCTTTAAAAGTCAAAAAGTTGATTATTTATGGAGAATTGATTGGAGTGTTTTGTTGGCTTCATTATAGAATGGTGAAGATAGTAATAGCAAGGAAACTTAAGAAAGATGCAAAATAAAGAACTCGAATTTAACTTTTTAAAGCACGTCCTTACTGATCCCAAATGTATTCTGAAGATACAGGAAAAGGGAATTACAGAGGATTTCTTTTCAATTCCAACTGCTTCAAAACTTTTCGGGATTACCGTTCGCTACCACCAAGCTTACGGAGTCCTTCCTACTTCCGCTGATGTCGAGCTTGTTCTTTCTTCTAGTAAATATACTGCCAACCTAGGCGATGATTTTAAAAAGCAGATTGCCGTTCTTTTCTCCGAAGTGTCGATTCTTTCTAATCCGCCCAATTTTGATCTTCTTCTTGATGAGCTGATTCAGTATCACAAAACCAATTTGTTTCAGCAATCTTTGTTTGCTGCCACGGAAGCCCTTACCAACAATAGTACAGACAAAGCGATTGAAGCAGTTAAGAAATCGCTTGCCTCCATCGATAAGATTTTTGCTTCCAACTACGATCTGAACGGTAGTATTGAAGATAATGCAAAACCCCTTTGGGATCAGTTTTTGGATGCTGAGCAACATCCAGAAAAGTATAAGGGAATCAACGTAGGATTTGATGGGTTCGATAAACTTACTGGTGGATTGGTTGGTGGAACTGTCACGTTGATTATTGGTGGATGGAAAAGTGCAAAGTCCGTCCTCTCAA
>Ga0210399_10004831_pt1 | contig 10478 bp, 9 predicted proteins | sample IncBWC14MmetaG_FD_150865 | JGI IMG/M metagenome (GOLD analysis project Ga0210399, IMG submission 150865) | Forest soil microbial communities from Barre Woods Harvard Forest LTER site, Petersham, Massachusetts, United States - Inc-BW-C-14-M | ecosystem: Environmental > Terrestrial > Soil >...
CATTTGCCGCCGAGCGCCGGTCAAGTGCGTTTAAGTTGCGGGGGCAGTTGTGACCGATAGCGTTGTGATCATCACCGGCGGCAGCCGCGGCATCGGCCGCGCCACGGCGCTTGCCGCGGCCGCGCGCGGCTACAAAGTCGTCGTCGGCTATGCCAACAACCAGGCAGCGGCCAACGAAGTCGTGGCCAGTATCGAGGCCAAGAACGGCAAGGCGATCGCGGTGAAATGCGATGTCGGCCGCGAGAGCGATATTCTGGCGTTGTTTGCGGCCGCCGACAAGTTCGGTACGCTCGGGGCGCTGGTCAACAATGGCGGCATTGTCGGCAAGAGCGGTGTGCGCGTCGACGAGATGTCGGCCGAGCGCATCCAGCGCATGATGGCGGTCAACGTCAGCGGTAGCATTCTCTGCGCGCGCGAGGCAGTGAAGCGCATGTCGACCAGACATGGCGGCAAGGGTGGTGTGATCGTCAACCTGTCGTCGGCTGCCGCCAAGCTCGGCGGCGCCAATACCTATGTCGACTATGCCGCCTCCAAGGGCGCGATCGATTCCTTCACCATCGGTCTCGGCCAAGAAGTCGCGAGCGAAGGCATCCGCGTCGCCGGCATCCGGCCGGGACTAATCGACACCGAAATCCACGCCTCCGGCGGCGAGCCCGACCGCGCGCATCGGCTGGCGCACATGGTGCCGATGAAGCGCGTCGGCACCGCGGAAGAGATTGCCAATGCCATCGTCTGGCTGATGTCGGACCAAGCGTCCTACGTCACCAGCGCCATCCTTGATGTATCGGGCGGTCGCTAATACCTAGCGCGTGACGGAGAATGTTTGTGCTGGTGGTTGCAATCGTCGATGCCGTGAAGATCGAATTCTATCCGGATGAACATCCGCCGCCTCATTTCCATGCCCGTTATGCAGAGTTCGTTGCTCAGATTGAAATCCGGACCAGCAGGGTTTTACGTGGTTCGTTGCCTCCCGCGAAGCTCAACCGTGTGCTATCCTGGGCTGCCGGGCATCAAATGTGACTGATGAATGCCTGGACTGCGGTTGAAGAACTGAGGAAGCCGGAGAAGATAAATGACTGACATAATCGCGATGCATAGTGCGGAGCCGGTCATATTCGGCGTCGTCAAGATCGTTTGGAACGACGGCTTTGCCGGAATCGTCGATTTGCGGCCGTTATTGGCAAAGGGCGAGATGTTTGAATTTCTTCGTGTCGATCCCACTCGCTTTGACGATCTTAGGCTTGAGGAACACGGCCACAAGATCTTTTGGCTCGACGATCACGGAGACGAGATCGATTTCGGATCAGACTCCTTGCGTCAGCGCGCCGAACGTCAAGCCAGTCTCCTTCACCTCGCAAGCTGAATAGAAAGATTTCATGGCCAGTTACGATCTCGTTGTCATCGGCACAGGTCCCGGTGGATATGTCTGCGCGATCCGCGCGGCGCAACTCGGCATGAAGGTCGCCGTGGTCGAGAAGGACGCGACGTTAGGGGGCACCTGCCTTAATGTCGGCTGCATGCCGTCGAAGGCGCTGCTGCATGCTTCCGAGATGTTCGAGGAAGCCGCGCATTCGTTTGCGAAGATGGGCGTCAGCGTTCCCGCGCCGAAACTCGACCTGCCCTCGATGATGAACTTCAAGCAACAGGGCATCGATGGCAACGTCAAGGGCGTCGAGTTCCTGATGAAGAAAAACAAGATCGACGTCATCCACGGCACCGGCAAGATTCTTTCCGCCGGCAAGGTCGAAGTTTTGGGCGGCGGCAAAACGCAACTGGTCGAGACAAAAAACATCGTGATCGCCACCGGCTCGGACATCGCCCGGCTGAAGGGAATCGAGATCGACGAGAAGCGCATCGTATCGTCGACCGGCGCGTTGTCGCTCGACAAGGTGCCTTCGAGCCTGCTGATCGTCGGCGCCGGCGTGATCGGGCTCGAGCTTGGCTCGGTGTGGCACCGGCTCGGCGCCAAGGTCACCGTGGTGGAATTTCTCGATCGCATCCTGCCGGGCATGGACGGCGAGATCGCCAGGCAATTCCAACGCATCCTGGAAAAGCAGGGTTTTGCATTCAAGCTCGGCGCCAAGGTCACCGCTGTCGACACCTCAGGCAAGACGCTCGTCGTCAAAATCGAACCGGCGGCAGGCGGCAATGCGGAAACGCTGCAAGCCGATGTCGTGCTGGTCAGCATTGGCCGCGTGCCCTACACCGACGGACTTGGTCTGAAGGAAGCCGGCGTCGCGCTCGACAACCGCGGCCGGGTCGAGATCGATGCGCATTTTTCGACCAGCGTGAAAGGCATCTACGCCATCGGCGACGTCGTCGCGGGGCCGATGCTCGCCCACAAGGCCGAGGATGAAGGCGTTGCGGTTGCGGAAATCATCGTGGGGCAAGCCGGGCACGTGAATTACGACGTTATCCCGGGCGTGGTTTACACCACACCGGAAGTCTCATCCGTCGGCAAGACCGAGGAAGAGTTGAAGCAGGCGGGCGTGGCCTATACCTCGGGTAAATTTCCCTTTACCGCCAACGGCCGCTCCAAGGTCAATCAGACCACTGACGGTTTCGTGAAGGTTCTCGCAGATGCGAAGACCGATCGCGTGCTCGGCGTGCACATCATCGGCATCGAGGCCGGCGAAATGATCCACGAAGCGGCCGTATTGATGGAATTCGGGGGCTCCGCCGAAGATCTGGCACGCACCTGCCACGCCCACCCGACGCGCTCGGAAGCCATCAAGGAAGCCGCGCTTGCAGTCGGCAAGCGGGCGATCCATATGTGATCGGCGCTCGAGAGAATCATCGGGCGGGATGACCTCGATGCTGCGCCGCCTGCTTCAGCCGCTCTGGATTCTGCTTGCGATCATCTTCCTGATCGAAGCCTGGCTGTGGGATCACCTCGAGCCGATCGTGGCGTGGGTGGTGGCGATGATACCGCTGCGCACCTTCAAGCAATGGCTCGCCGACCGTGTCGATACCCTGACGCCAGCGATGACGTTGATCGTTTTCATCGTACCGGTGCTACCGCTTTTTCCGCTCAAACTGGTCGGCTTCTGGCTGCTGACTCACGAATATTGGCTCAGCGCCGTTCTCACCATCATCTTCGCGAAATTCCTGGGGGTCGGCGTCGCTGCCTTCGTGTTCGACGTGACGCGGCCGAAATTGCTGGAAATGCAGTGGTTCGAGAGCCTCTACGACTTTGTCATCGAGCTCCGGGCAAAAGCCGCGGCGTTGGTCGATCCGATCAAGCTTCGAATCAAGGAAGCCTTTAACGGCGCCGGCTGGTCATCGCGGATGCTGCGGCTGATCCAGCGCTTCCGCAAGAACGTGCACGAAGCGCGTTGATCTCCAAATTCCCTCGCCCCGCTTTTGCGCGGAGAGGTGACTAGAACCGACCATGCGTCATGGCAAATGCAGGAGATTCGGCATGAAGATGCCGAGCGCGGTGATCGCGATACCCGCCAGCATCAAGACACCCGAGATCCAGGCCAGCACGACAATGCCGGTGATGATCGTCGCCGAGGCCAGCACGATGCCGATCTGGAAGGCGGCGGAGGCAAGTTCGAAGTGATGATATTTCGCGGTGGCAAGGTCGCGCTCTTCCTCCGAATGCTTGGCGCGTTCGGACAATTGCTCTTGTCCCTCGCCGCCCTTGGGATCGGAGCGGTAGCGATCGGCGGTCTTCTGCCAGGCGTCGATCTGCTTTTGCGCCGCAGCCTTGGCGGCGTCGTCGCCGGCGGCGCCGAGGCCTAGCTTGGACTGGTCCGCGGCGGTCTGGACCACCGTGTGGCGAATGCTTTTGGCCTGGAAGAACGCCCACAGGTTCGAGGCCTCGACATTCTTAGCGAGGGATTCGGTCTGGGCGCCCTTGCCGAGCGTCTCCGACAGCGCGAGGCACAGCGCGATGATCGCGATCAAAAGCGCGATCTTCCTGTTCTGGCTTGAGGCTTCCTTGGCCTGGTCCGCTTGCTCCATGCTTTCATGCGCGCTCATGATTCTCTCCCCTGTGGTGCCTTCCACGATGGCCCGAACGATGCGGCCAGTGCAAGAGGCACGCAGACGTGACCGCAATATGTCAGGCGATCCTAGCGGCGGGGATGCGCGGCACGATAGACTTCGAGCAAACGCTCAGAGTCGATCCCGGTATAAACTTGCGTGGTCGAGAGCGAGGAATGCCCGAGCAATTCCTGGATCGCGCGCAGGTCGCCGCCGCGGGAGAGAAGATGGGTCGCGAACGAATGCCGCAGCGCGTGCGGGGTGGCGCTATCGGGTAATCCCAACGCGCCGCGCAGCCGCTCCATGGTGAGTTGGATGATGCGGGCCTTGAGTGGACCGCCGCGGGCGCCGACAAAAATTGGCCCCTCAGGCGTGAGCTGATGTGGGCACATCGCCACGTAATCGGCGACCAGCGCCAGCACGTTTTGCAGCACCGGCACCATGCGGGTCTTGTTGCCCTTGCCGGTGACCACGAGCACGTCGCCGGCGCCGGGCAGCGGCACGTCGCGGCGCTTCAAGCCAAGCGCTTCGGAGATGCGCAAGCCCGAGCCGTACAACAGCGCCATCACGGCGGCGTCGCGTGCCCATATCCAGGGGTCACGCATCTCGCCGGCGCGCTCGTCGGCGTCCGCAAAGCGTTTGGCGGCCGCCATATGGATGGGCTTCGGCAGCGTCTTTCCGACTTTCGGCGCGCGAATGGCGGAGAGCGCGCCGACCTTGCCCTTGCCCTCCCGTTCGAGGAAACGTCCGAACGAGCGCAGGCCGGCCAAGCTGCGCATCAGCGAGCGTCCGCCGATATCGTGGGAGCGCCGCATCGCCATGAAGGCCCGGACGTCGCTGGCCTCCAGCAACGAAAAACGAGCCAGCGTCACCCGCGTGGCCCAATGCTCGCAGAGGAAATCGAGGCATTGCCTTAAGTCGCGGGCATAGGCTTCCAGCGTCTTCGGCGACAACCGCCGCTCGGCGCGCAAATGCGACAGCCAGCGCGTCATCTGCAGCGCGATGGTTTCATCGGCGCTGTCGAGTTCGATCGGTTCCGGGGCGGGCTTGGCCATGGGGTTATGGACGCTCTGATTCTATCAATTATATCGCACCTGCTTCGTTTACCGTTCGCTAACTTGCCAAACCGGCGCTAGCCTTGTTTGGCCCAACACCGATTCTGAAAATGGACCGCGCCGTCAGCCAAAGCACGTCCTCCGCCTCATCGACACGTGTCGTCGATGTGCTGGTGCCGGTCGCGCTCAATCAGGCCTATTCCTACCGCGTGCCGCGCGGCATGGAGCTTCATGCAGGCGACGTCGTGGCGGTGCCGCTCGGGCCGCGCGAGGTGGTCGCGGTGGTATGGGCGGAGAATGCCAATCCCGATCCGCGTCTGCATAACCGTCTCAAGGATATCGGCGAAAAGCTCGACGTGCCGCCGCTGACCGAAGAGCTGCGTTCGCTGGTCGACTGGGTCGCCAATTACACGCTCTCCGCACGCGGCATGGTGCTGCGGATGTGCCTGCGGATGGGCGAGAATTTGGGGCCCGAGCGGGTGCGGATCGGCGTGCGCCTGGTCGGCCAGGCCCCGAAACGCCTGACGCCGGCGCGGCGGCGGCTGATCGAGGTCGTGTCGGACGGCCTGCTGCACGGCAAATCCGAGGCCGCCAAGGAAGCGGGCGTCAGCTCGGGCGTGATCGACGGCCTGGTCGATGAAGGCACGCTTCACGTCGAGCCGATGCCGCGGCCTCCAGCGCCGCCGGCTCCGGACCCATCCTATGCGCAGCCGGATTTCTCGCGTCAGCAGCGCAGCGCGGTCGACGCGATGCGGGCGCTGGCGGCCAACGGCAGTTTTCATGTCGCGCTGCTCGACGGCGTCACCGGCTCGGGCAAGACCGAAGTCTATTTCGAGGCGATCGCGGAGGTCATCCGCCGCGGCAGGCAATCGCTGATCCTGATGCCGGAGATCGCGCTGACCGGACAATTCCTCGATCGCTTCGCCCAGCGTTTTGGCGTGCGCCCGCTGGAATGGCATTCGGAGCTGACCCCGCGCACTCGCGCCCGCAACTGGGCCGCGATTTCGGCCGGCGAAGCACCGGTCGTCGTCGGCGCGCGTTCGGCGCTGTTCATGCCCTACGCCAATCTCGGTTTGATCGTGGTCGATGAAGAGCATGACCAGGCTTACAAGCAGGACGATGGCGCGCATTACCACGCCCGCGACATGGCGGTCGTGCGCGCGCATATCGCGAAAATCCCGATCATACTGGCGTCCGCGACGCCGTCGGTCGAGACCGAGGTCAACGCGCGCAAGGGCCGCTATCAGCGGGTGGTGCTGCCGTCGCGGTTCGGCGGCGCGCATATGCCGCATATCGAGGCGATCGATCTGCGCCGTGAGGCCCCCGCGCGTGGTCGTTTCATCTCGCCAAGACTTACTGAGGAGATCAGGGCCGCGATCGAGCGGGGTGAGCAGGCGCTCTTGTTCCTCAATCGCCGCGGCTATGCGCCGCTGACCTTGTGCCGGGCCTGCGGACACCGCTTTGCCTGCACCATCTGCGACGCCTGGCTGGTCGATCACAGATTTCGCCAGCGGCTGGTTTGCCATCACTGCGGCTTCTCGATGCCGCGCCCGCCGGCCTGCCCGAATTGCACGGCGGAGCAATCGCTGGTCGCGGTCGGCCCCGGCGTCGAACGCCTGCAGGAGGAGGCAGCCGCGTTGTTTCCGGATGCGCGCAGCATGGTGCTGTCGAGCGACCTCATCACCTCGATCGAGACCATGCGCAGCGAATTGAACGAGATCGCGCAGGGCCGCGTCGATATCATCATCGGCACGCAATTGGTGGCCAAGGGCCATCATTTTCCGCGGCTCAACCTGGTCGGCGTGGTCGATGCCGATCTCGGCCTTGGCAATGGCGATCCGCGCGCCGCCGAGCGGACCTGGCAACTGCTCAACCAGGTGATCGGGCGCGCCGGGCGCGACCAGGGCCGCGGCGTCGGGTACTTGCAAACCCATCAGCCCGATCATCCCGTGATGAAGGCGCTGGTGGCATGCGATCGCGAGGCGTTTTACTTAAACGAGATCGCCTCGCGCGAGCGCACCTTCTATCCGCCGTTCGGCAGGCTGGCGAGCCTGATCATATCCGCCGGGGACAGGTCTACCGCGGAAGGCTTTGCGCGGCGGCTGGCGGCGGTCGCGCCAAGGGATGAGCACGTTCAGCTCTTGGGTCCGGCCGAAGCGCCGCTTGCCGTGATCAAGGGCCGCTATCGTTTCCGCCTGCTGGTGAAATCGGCGCGCGGTTTCGACCTGTCGGACTATCTGCGACGGTGGCTCGCCGCCGGCCCGAAGACCAAGGGCAATCTCAAGCTCGAGGTGGACGTCGATCCGCAGAGCTTCCTGTGACGCGGAATCGAGCCTCGTCGTCATTGCGAGGAGCGTAGCGACGAAGCAATCCAGTCTTCTCTGAGCTCTGGATTGCTTCGCTTCGCTCGCAATGACGGTGGGCAGCAGTTCAACAAAAAAGCCTGCCGCCATTTCTGACGGCAGACTTCTTTTCGGCGTGCAGGAAGGCCTGCGGCCGCTACGCCACGCTTACCGAATGTTGACGGATGGAAGAGGCGCCAAAACGCCTTAAATCACTTCGGCAGTGACTTGGCCGACGCCGGAGATGCCGACGGCGCGCGCCGCGGCGGTCGAGAGGTCGAGCACGCGGCCGCGGATGAACGGGCCACGATCATTGACGGTGACGACGACGCTACGGCCGCCATGGGTCACCCGAAGCTTGGTGCCGAACGGCAAGGACCGGTGGGCGCAGGTCAGGGCGTTCTGATCGAAGCGCTGGCCCGAGGCGGTCCTGCTGCCGGACTCGTTGCCGTAATAGGAGGCCATCCCCGAGAAGCTGTGCCCGGTGCCTGACACAGGCGTCATCGCTGCGTTGGCCTCACGCCAGGACGAAGCCGGCGACCATCCCGGCGCGGGGTTTGAGCCATTGCCGGCATAGCGGGCGGGATGGTGATGATGGAAGGCTTGGTGATGGTGATGCCTGGATTTGGCCGAGGCCTCGGTGGCAGTCCCACCGACAAACAGAGTTGCGGCAAAAACAGCTAGCGCCGTGCGCGACTGGGTTAGATTTCCCGGCGCCGACTTTTTGGATGTTAGCATATAATAGTCCCTCAGATAGTATTGCCACACATGCGACAAGTGGAACCCCCGTCCCAATTTTTGTGCAGTGCCGTTTGGTAGCGCAATGCGGCATGAATTGGGCAGTAATTCCGATTTGTTGACGGCTGAAACATCTTGTTACTGGATACAGGTAATCAAGATATATTCCGTAATCTTCGAAATTAACGATTTATTATCTACTTTAATACTTGGAAATACTGAAGAGCGAAGTCATCCCCGGCAACGGCGAGGTTTGCGCAAGTAATGCGTCGTCGAAATGACTCGGGCCGGGTTCCCGTTCCTGCTGCCTCGTCATGGCGTCCATGCATGAGGAGGCGGAACAATCCTCGTCGATGGTGGCGGGGAGGCGCCGTCGCGTGCGGCCCGCGAGATGGAATATGGCGGCCGGCATTGCCGAAGAAACAGATCGAAAACCCGCCGCAAAAGCAGCTGCGATCCGGCGGCGTCGCGGGCTCGCGCCGTTGCACCTGCGCGCACGCTATGTTAGCAAAGCCGCGATTTTAACGATCCCGGCGCCTCTCTAGCCGGTCGAAAATCGAAGTCCCGCTTGAATTCCAAGGGCTTGAATCGCTAGGCGCCGCTATTTGAGGCGACGGTTTTTCTCTTGCGGATTTGATAGCTAAAAGAGCTTGCCTGTGGCTAACGAAGATCCGTCCGTTTCGGGAGTGTCCGGCCGTTATGCAACGGCCATGTTCGAGTTGGCCCGGGATCAGAAATCCGTCGATGCAGTCAAGGCTGATCTCGATCGGTTCGACGCCATGCTCGCCGAGAGCGCCGATCTGAAACGGCTGGTCCGCAGCCCGGTTTTCTCGGCCGACGCGCAGGCGAGAGCGCTCACCGCGGTGCTTGAGAAGGCGGGAATTTCCGGCATTTCCGCCAATTTCCTCAAAGTTCTCACCGCCAATCGCCGGCTGTTTGCGGTGGCTGACGTGATCCGCGCCTTCCGTGCGCTGGTCGCCAAATTCAAGGGCGAGGCGACCGCCGATGTCACGGTGGCCGAGACGCTCAACGCCAAGAATCTCGACGCCTTGAAGACCGCACTGAAGACGGTGACGGGCAAGGACGTCGCGCTCAACGTGAAGATCGATCCGGCGATCATCGGCGGCCTCGTGGTCAAGCTCGGCAGCCGGATGGTCGATAGTTCGCTTCGCACCAAACTCAATTCGATCAAGCACGCGATGAAAGAGGCAGGCTGATGGACATCCGCGCCGCGGAAATTTCCGCGATCCTCAAGGACCAGATCAAGAATTTCGGCCAGGAGGCCGAGGTCTCCGAAGTCGGGCAGGTGTTGTCCGTCGGTGACGGCATCGCCCGCGCCTATGGGTTGGACAATGTCCAGGCCGGCGAAATGGTCGAGTTCGAGAACGGCACCAGGGGCATGGCGCTGAACCTGGAGACCGACAACGTCGGTATCGTGATTTTCGGCGCCGATCGCGAGATCAAGGAAGGCCAGACGGTGAAGCGCACCCGCGCCATCGTCGACACCCCGGTCGGCAAGGGCCTGCTGGGCCGCGTGGTCGATGCGCTGGGCAATCCGATCGACGGCAAGGGGCCGATCCAGGCCTCCGAGCGCCGCCGCGTCGACGTCAAGGCGCCCGGCATCATTCCACGCAAATCGGTCAGCGAGCCGATGGCGACCGGCCTGAAAGCCATCGACGCGCTGATCCCGATCGGCCGCGGCCAGCGCGAGCTGATCATCGGCGACCGCCAGACCGGCAAGACCGCGATCGCGCTCGACACCATCTTGAACCAGAAGCCGCTCAACGCGCAGCCGGACGAGAACATCAAGCTCTATTGCGTCTATGTCGCGATCGGGCAGAAGCGTTCGACGGTGGCCCAGTTCGTCAAGGTGCTGGAAGAGCAGGGCGCGCTGGAATATTCCATCATCGTCGCCGCGACCGCCTCGGACCCGGCGCCGATGCAATACATCGCCCCGTTCACCGGCTGCACCATGGGCGAGTATTTCCGCGACAACGGCATGCACGCGGTCATCGTCTATGACGATCTGTCCAAGCAGGCCGTCGCCTATCGGCAGATGTCGCTGCTGCTGCGCCGCCCGCCGGGCCGCGAAGCCTATCCGGGCGACGTGTTCTATCTGCACTCGCGGCTGCTCGAGCGCGCCGCAAAGCTCAACAAGGACCAGGGCTCGGGCTCGCTGACCGCGCTGCCGGTCATCGAAACCCAGGCCAACGACGTGTCGGCCTATATCCCGACCAACGTCATCTCGATCACCGACGGCCAGATCTTCCTGGAAACCGACCTGTTCTTCCAGGGCATCCGGCCCGCGGTCAACGTCGGTCTGTCGGTGTCGCGCGTCGGTTCGTCGGCGCAG
>Ga0210399_10004832_pt1 | contig 10477 bp, 7 predicted proteins | sample IncBWC14MmetaG_FD_150865 | JGI IMG/M metagenome (GOLD analysis project Ga0210399, IMG submission 150865) | Forest soil microbial communities from Barre Woods Harvard Forest LTER site, Petersham, Massachusetts, United States - Inc-BW-C-14-M | ecosystem: Environmental > Terrestrial > Soil >...
CCGCAGGAGCCGTAGCTGTGGTAAGCACAATATCCGGAGTGGCCACGCGGAATGTCCGTGTACACCGCGTAATAACCATTCGCGACGGGACTGGGAATTACTTTGCAGACTTCCGCCAAAATAGCCGAGGTCTTTGATCCTCCACTCGCTGTCGAGCTGTCCACGAAGTGGCCGCCATAAGGCACGGAAGAAGTCACTTGGCCATTGGTGCCCGTATATTCATTCGAGGTGGCCGCATAATTGGAGTTGCCGAATCCTGCGTACCAGGTGTCCATTCCGGAGATCTTGTCGCCGGGACTGGTGACCCAGCTAGGTCCCCAGAAGATGGCCGCTGTGGCGGCGCTGGTCATAATGGCACCGCTATGCCAGATCATGAGAGGGTTTCCCGAGCCGCGTTTGGGCCCTTGGCCCTTTGCCCAGTGAATTCCTCGTTTGGGTGGTTCGTTTAGCGATTTCTTGGGGGCGTCTTGAGCTGCAGTGGTGATTGCCGTCAGCAAAGCGAATGCCGACACGGAAAGGACAAACCTCTTCATACAGCCTCCTCAGAACGTACGATGGATTATCAACCGGATCCTCAGTCGCATCGACATTCGCATCGACCTCGACCGGGGGCGATCGCTAGAAGATGCCCTGGATGAAGTAAAAGTTGTTTTTTGCGGATTTTTTCCATCACTTCCAAGATTGGTTCTTTGCTTTTTGCTCCTTCACTAGTTACTAATTCCAGCGTCCCCTATTGTAGAGACCGGCTTAATGCGTCTCCGTTGCAGCACATCGAGGTAAGGTGTAAACAAAGATGTGACAAGTAGCCCCACCAACGCGCTCCCCAATGGAGTACGAGCCATAGCCGCCCTGTTCGCTCTCTGCGCGATTTATCTGGGAATCGTGGGTGCATTGATGCTGCTGCGTCCCGGCACGATAGCAATGTCGGCGGGCGCACCGCTCTTATTCGGCCTGGAACTATCTGGACCCTATATGTTCCTGCTAATGGGCACCGTAGGAGGCGGAGTCGCCTGGGGCCTCATGAAACTCAACAACATCGTCCGCCACGCCGCGATACTGATTGCCGTCGCAGGAATCGTAATGCTGGTGCCGTCAGTTTCGGCCGCAACCGTCATGGTGCAAGCAAAAGCCCTAGCGTTCGGCGGCCTGGGGATCATCGTCCGAGTGATGGTAGCGTGGTATCTATCGCGAGGAGAAATCGTCGACCAGTTCAAGACTCCACCAAGAACCACGTAGGGGCGGACGCATTCGCCTGCCCAGGTTTGCGTAGGGACAGCCGCCTTCGGCTGTCCAAGTCAAGCGCAGCTCGACAGTTCGCCTGCAGCGCATTACTTCTTCGCCCGCGCCGCCACCTTCTCCCCCACCCGCTCACTCACTTTGAACTTCATCTTCCCTGCTTTCTGATCCGCGTCCACCACCACATGGTCGCCGTGCAGCACTTCGCCGTCCAGAATTTTCAGCGCCAGCGGATCCTGCACCAGCTTCTGAATTGCCCGTTTCAGCGGACGCGCTCCGAAGTTTGGATCGTACCCCTCGGTGAAGAGAAGTTCCTTCGCCGCGTCGGTCAGCTCCAAAGAAATCTTGCGATCGGCCAGCAGGCGACGCAAATCTTCCAGCCGCAGATCGACGATCTTGACCAGCTGTTCCTTGCCCAGCGGATGGAAGATGATGATGTCGTCCACGCGATTCAGGAATTCGGGCTTGAAGTGCCCGTGCAGCGTCTCCATTACCTGCCTCGAAGCGCGCTCGAAGGCATCCTCTGAGCGAATGTTCTCCGACTGCAGATACGACGAGCCCAGGTTCGAGGTCATGATGATGACCGTGTTCTTGAAATCCACCTTGCGGCCCTTTCCGTCGGTGAGGCGGCCGTCATCCATAATCTGCAGCAGGATGTTGAACACATCCGGGTGCGCCTTTTCAATTTCGTCGAACAGCACGACTGCGTAAGGATGCCGCCGGACCTGCTCGGTGAGCTGTCCACCTTCGTCGTAGCCGACGTATCCCGGAGGCGCGCCAATCAAACGCGACACAGCATGCTTCTCCATGTATTCAGACATGTCGATGCGGATCATGGCGCGCTCGTCGTCGAAAAGAAATTCAGCAAGCGCGCGCGCCAGTTCGGTCTTGCCGACACCGGTTGGCCCCAGGAAAATAAAAGACCCGATCGGCCGCTTGGGATCGCTTAACCCGGCGCGCGAACGGCGGATGGCGTTGGCCACGCGTTCCAGCGCCTCATCCTGTCCAATGACGCGCAGCCGCAGTCGCTCTTCCATGTTGATGAGCTTCTTAACTTCGCCCTCAAGCATTTTGGAAACCGGAATACCGGTCCACTTGGAGACGATGCGGGCAACGTCTTCTTCGTCGACTTCCTCCTTCAACATGCGATGCCCGGACTTGCTGTCGATCTGCGCATTGACTTTATTCAACTCCTCTTCAGTGTTGCGAATCAGCCCATAGCGGATCTGCGCCACGCGCTCCAGATTTCCTTTGCGCTCCTCGGCGGCTTCTTCGATCTTGAGCTGCTCCAGTTTTTCTTTCAGCGCGCGCGATTTCGCGATGACGTCTTTCTCCTGCTTCCACTTGGCTTTAAGCGCATTGGATTTTTCACGAATGCCGGCCAGTTCCTTATCAACGTGGGCGAGGCGTTCTTTGGAATTCGCGTCGTCTTCCTTCTTCAGCGCCTGCTTTTCGATTTCGAGTTGTGTGGCCCGCCGTTCCAGCTGATCGATTTCTGTGGGCATGGAATCGATCTGGATGCGCAGCGAAGACGCTGCTTCGTCGATCAGATCGATCGCTTTGTCAGGCAGGAACCGGTCGGATATATAGCGATGCGAGAGCGTCGCGGCCGCGACGATGGCGGAGTCTTTGATGCGCACCCCGTGATGCACTTCGTACTTTTCTTTCAACCCGCGCAGGATGGCGATGGTGTCCTCGACGTTCGGCTCACCCACGAACACAATCTGGAAGCGGCGTTCGAGCGCGGCGTCTTTCTCGATGTACTTGCGATATTCGTTGAGCGTGGTGGCGCCGATCGCGCGCAGCTCTCCGCGGGCGAGCGCCGGCTTCAGCATGTTCGAAGCATCAATCGAGCCCTCGGCGGCTCCGGCGCCGACGAGCGTGTGCAATTCATCGATGAAAAGAATGATCTTGCCTTGCGAGTCTTCGATCTCCTTTAGCACGGCCTTCAGCCGGTCTTCGAATTCGCCGCGATATTTCGCGCCCGCGAGCATGGCTCCCAAATCGAGCGCAACGACGCGCTTGTTCTTTAGGACCTCCGGCACATCGCCGGAAATAATGCGCTGCGCCAGGCCTTCGACGATGGCCGTCTTGCCAACACCCGGCTCGCCGATCAGCACGGGATTATTCTTGGTCCGCCGCGACAGCACCTGCACCACACGCCGAATTTCTTCATCGCGGCCGATCACCGGATCAAGCTTCCCGCGCCGCGCCTGTTCGGTCAGGTCGCGCGCATAACGCTCGAGCGCCTGATATTTTCCTTCCGGATTCTGGTCAGTGATGCGCTGCGATCCTCGAACCGCGGTCAGAGCCTTCAAGATCGCATCATGGGTCGCGCCGTGACGCGCGAGCAGCTCCTGCGCCGGATCCCGTTTCAGGCTGGTCAGCGCCAGCAGCATGTGCTCGGTCGAGACGTATTCGTCCTTGAAGGTATCCGCTTCTTTAAAAGATTTCTCCAGAAGCTGGTTGACCTGCGCCGACATGGACGGCTGGTTCGCGCCGCTGCTGCCTGACACTTTGGGCAACTTTTCAATTTCTCTGTAGACGTCGCTGAGCACAGCCTGCGGTCCAATGCCGATTTTTTCCAGCACCGGCGGCACGATGCCTTCGCGGTCTTCGACCAGCGCGGCCAGCAGATGGACCGGGGCCAGTTCCGGATTACCGTGCTCGGAGGCGAGCTCATTCGCGCGCTGGACGGCTTCTTGTGCCTTAACGGTAAATTTGTCCCAACGGATAGCCATGAGTCTCTACTCCTGATCTTTAAAAGTTTTACTAGTTACCAATTACCAATAAAGCGCGGGAGGCGCCAGTGCTGCCGCCTCCCGCTAAGTTTAGAGTTTGTGTGGGGACGGGCGACTCGCCCGTCCAGCCGGGCAAGCCCGGCAGTCGCCATTACGCGGCTTTGGTGACGCCCTTCGGCTCTTTGCTTTCGAGCGTCTTCTGACTGCCGACGTTTACCTTGATCTGCTTCGGCTTCGCTTCGGCTTTCTTCGCCAGAGCAACCTTCAGCACGCCCTTGTCATAGTCGGCCCGAACGCTTTCCTGGTCAACGGTGTTGGGCAAGGTGAAGGTGCGGGTAAAGCTGCCATACTGCCGCTCCACGCGCCGGTAGTTCTCTTCTTTCTCTTCCTTCTCGAACTTGCGCTCGCCGTGCACGGTTAGAGTGTTGTTCTCGATTCGGACATCAATGTCCTTCTCGTCGATTCCCGGCACTTCGATTTTCAAGGTGATGTTGTGCTCGTCCTCATAGACGTCGACCGGCGGGGCAAATGCGGTCGTGGTTAGCGATTCATCCTGCCCTTCCGGCCCACGGGGGTCGCGGAACAAACGGTTCATGCGATCCTGGAGAGTGACGAACTCACGGAAAGGGTCATAACGCGTAATCAGAGTCATAACTTAAATCCTCCTTCAACTTCATTCGGGGAGCTTTTCTGAAGCTCCCGGGTTTTCGATTAGTGTGATGCCATAATAAAATCTTAGTGTATTATTGTCAAGTTATTAATATGCTTAATATTCAATCGCTTACAGCCAATATCAGACACTTCAAGTAGCTGGTTTCGGGGACGTTGAGGAGCATTGGATGGTCCTTCGCCGCTCCGCGGTTTTCGACCACGCGAAATGATTTGTGGGCATCGCGGGCGGCGTCAGCCACGACTTCGAAGAAGTCCGAGGCGCTGACGTGGTACGAACAGGAACAGCTGACAAGAATCCCTCCTGGCCGGAGCATCTTCATGGCACGCAGGTTAAGTTCCTTGTAACCACGCATGGCCTTTTCCAAATCCCGCTTGGTCTTGGCAAAGGCGGGCGGATCGAGAACGATGGTGTCATAGCGGCGGTCGGCAGCCGCGTACTCCCTCAAGAGATCGAATGCGTTCCCCTCGATCCATTCCAGTTCGCGCTCGTTCAGCGCCGCGTTCTTTTCCGCCATTTCGAGCGCCGGACGCGAGCTGTCCACGCCGGTGACACTCGAACACCTTGCTGCGGGATGCACAGCGGAGTTCACAGAAAAGTGCAGCGCAAATCCCCCCTGATAGCAGAAAACGTCGAGGGCTTCACCGTGCGCGTATTGCGCCGCCACCGCGTAGTTTTCCCGCTGATCGAGAAACGCTCCCGTCTTCTGTCCTTCGAGGCCGTCGTACTCAAAGCGGACGCCACGGTTCATGGTGAAGACAGTCGAACTCTTCTCTCCCCAAAGCAGTCGGGACTGAAGCGGCGGCAATTGTTCAAGCTCTCGAATGCGCGCATCCACGCGCTCCACGATTCCCGCCGGTTGCAGTTCTTCGCGAAGCGTCTGCAAGATGGCTTCGCGCACAGGTGCAGCGTCCATTGCCTGGGTTAGGATCTGAAGGCAGAGGACGTCGTTATAGCAGTCGACAATGAGGCCGGGCAAGAAATCAGCTTCGCTGAAGACGATGCGGTAGGCGTCGGTATTCGAGACAAGTTCATTCTCCTTCCGATATCCGATAGCGCTCCGAATGCGTTCCGCGACCAGCGCGGGCAGATCGGCGACTGACCCGTGAGAGATCATACGAATGGCGATCTGCGACGAAGAACTGTAGAGTGCCGTTCCCAGAAACTTGCCGCGCAGATCGAAGACGCGGACGAGCGCGCCGGGAGGTACGCCGTTCGACTCCGCGATATCCGACCGGTAGACCCACGGATGCCGCCCCTGCAGGCGTGCAACGCCACGGGCAGAAAGTTTTATAGACGGCTCAGCGCGCTTGGGGGAAACGGCAGGTTTTCTTGGCATGGAAAGATGTTATAGCGAAGCCAGGCTGCATAGGGAGAGCGGTTGCGTGGGGATAGCCGACCTCGGCTGTCCAATCCGAGCGCAGTGCAACGGCGCGGGCCGACCTTCGCGGACCTGAGCGGGTTCCTCTGTGAGTCTCCGTGAATCTCTGTGTCCTCTGTGGTTAAGACTCTTTTGTGTTACCCTTCGGCCTCGACAAGCAAGTCGATTCCCGGTTCTTCGCAGGAGGCCCTTTCGTGAAACGTCCAATCGTCGCACTAACGATGATGATTTGTATCGCGCTCGCAATTGCGGGCTTCCTTCCCGCCGCCAGACCCGCTCAAGCTGGTAGTGCCGGGAACCCGAACTCGCCAAACGCTACCGATCTCGGCAAAGCCGGAGACTACTGTGTCCAGAAAGGCGGCGAAGTCGATATTCGCGCACCTTACTTCAACACCAACGCCGACCCGACAAGTTGGCTCCGGCTTTCCGGAGATCGCAGCTTTTGCAAGTTCACATCCAAAAAAGATGGATCGCGGATTCACGTGCTGCTTTCGACGCTCTACAGCGATAAGCCCACAATGGCAGCGCTGGCTTATTACGCCAAGGTTAAATACAACGGGCAGTGCAACGGCAATCCGGGATCCTGCTATTGCTCGCAGCTTGGCGGTACCGATCTGTTCGGTGGAATCAACTTGAACGGCGGTGGGTGGGTGATGAAGTCGGATACGGTCGATACCGTGCTCGAGGCCTGCATCTTCCCGGACATGTCAACCATCGATTCCTGGGGACTGACGTATCATCAGGCCGGAATCGTCCGCGGCAAAAATCTGAACAAGGTGTTGCGCTACCCCAACCCGTATGGCGCGAAGTAGCCAGGTCTCAGGGGCCAAGTTCCAGTCTGATTTACCAGAGTGTGAGTTGGTCAATAACTTAGTTGGCCAATAACTGCCTCGCGACCGCGACATCGTCTTTGAGATCTTGCGACATGCGGACGGCCTGGGCCACGGCCGCATGGGCCGCCTCATCCTGGCGGCGGAGTTCGAGGGCCTGCGCCAAAAGGAGATAACCTACCGGCGAGGGCTCCAGCTCGACGGACCGCTGATAATCTCTGGTAGCCTCGACGATATCGCCCGCTCGCTGCGCCAGCAAGCCCACGCCGCGATAGGCCGCTGAATTAGCTGGCTGTTCGTTCAGAGCCGCTTCGAAGTCTTGTTTGGCGTTGCCGAACTGTTTCAGCGAGAGGTGCGCGTATCCGCTGTTGGCATGCGCAGTTGCCCGCAAAGAAGGGGCCGTGTAGGGAAATTGAACTACTTGCCGAAACCCGTCGAGAGCGGACTGATAGTTGCCATGCATCTGATCGTAGGTTGCGATATTGAGCGTGGCCAATGGGTCGTCGGGCCGTAAGAAGCGTGCTCGCTGCAAGTGCGGCAACGCTTCCTGTACCCTGCCTTGGTCAATCAATGCGAGAGCAAGATTCTCCTCGGCGGTGAAGTTTGCCTGGGTGATCTCGAGAGTGTGACTCCAGAGAGTGACATTGTCGCTCCAAAAACTCAGCTGGCGATGAAGGGCAATTCCCATGGTCAGCAGGATGGCGGCAGCGACGGCCGCAACGACGGCCGTGGGAAGATGCCAGCGTTTTATTAGATCCGCCGCGCCCCACGAGACGATCACGAAAATTCCGATCAGAGGAATATAGGCGTAGCGGTCGGCCATGGCGTGCGGGCCAATCGTAATAAATCCGATCATCGGTACCAGCGTTCCCAGGAACCAAAACCACCCAACGAAGAGAGGGCGGCGCGCCCGAAAATTCACGATCAGAGCGGTGATGGCGATGATTGCGAATGCAGACACTATGGCCGCGGGGATGCTCGTCGCAAATCCTGGATGCGGATACGCGAGCGCCAGATTAGCAGGCCAGAAGGCTTTTTCGAGATATTTAACATACCCGGTCGCCGCCGTTGCCAGACGTATCCAGAGCGGGAACTTCGATGGGGCCGCGACCGGCTCCACTATGTAGCTGAACGCTTGCGCGCCCGTCTGCGTAGTGATGACCGCGCTCACGGCCGACAGCGCAATCCAAGGCACTTTCTCCGCTACCAGACTCCAGAAAGGGGGGCCGACCGCGGGCGCCGCTGCGAATTCCCGATCGCCTCCAACATCTTCCTGTGGCGCGACACGTTGTCCGAGACGACACAGGGGCCAATAGTCCAGCAAAAGAAGCGCAAACGGAAACGTAATCGCCTGCGCCTTGCTCATCAGGGCCAAAACATAGGCAAGCGTAACGACCAGATATCGGCCGAGGCCGGGCCGGCGCGCATACCAGCCATAGGCAGCCACAGCGAGGAGAAAGAAGAGCATGCTGAGGACGTTTTTGCGCTCCGAGATCCACGCTACCGATTCCACGTTGATGGGAGCGAGGGCGAAGAGCGCGGCGACCGCCAGACTGCGCCAGGCAAAGCCCGTAGCGCTCTCCAGAATCAGGAACAGGAGCACCGCGTTGGCCGTATGAAGAAGGACGTTGGTGGTGTGGTAGCCTTCGGGGTTCAAGCCGAACATCTGGGCATCAAGAGCATATGAGAGCCAGGTCAGCGGATGCCAGTCCAAAGCCTTAGGGGTGCGAAAAGTCCAAACGATGGTGTTCCAGGTTAGTCCGGCGCGAACCTGCGGATTGCCGGTGACGTAAACGGGGTCGTCGTAATTAAGAAAGGGAGCGTGTGTGACTGGGTTGTAGAGCGCAAGAGTTGCCAGCGCAAGCAGCAGGCAGAGAATCAATCTGCGTTTTTTTGGGACGTGGAAAAATTGAAATTCAGCAGGGTGCTGTGCGGGCTTCTGCTCCGTCGAATCCATCGATTTCATCGAACCTTAGCGAATGGCGATGAGGCGACGATAGCATGAACGAAACAAGTGTTCCCGATTACAAAAGTACCCTCCGCAATCTATCGTTTCGCTGAAATCTACGGTTTCGTGTTCTTGTCAGTGGTTGAACCTTAGCGGACAGCCGTTTGTTCCGCCGGAGAGGTGGAATGGTCCTTGTGCGCCCGATGCTCGCGCCGGATGGCAAGAATATCTTTATGCAGAAGATCGAGCGCATTCGAGGGTATCTCGGAACCCCACTCGTCGATTTCTTGTTCTTCCCAATGGCCGTTGAGCCGGAGGGCCGCTTCGGTTAGGTCCTCGGGAAACGCCTGGCGGTAAGGTCCCTCGCGCTGCAGCACGCCGCCAACCTGGCGTCCAGTGTGCATTTCGTAGATGCGCCGGGTCGAACTGCCACCGCTATTGGTGAACACCAGCAGCACTTCGCCTTCTTCGCCGTAATCCGGACGGTAGAACCAGGCCTGCGGCGCATCGGCCTTGGGGCGGGGGCGCTTTCTCCCGGTAACCGTCACAACTTCCTGCTCCGGCTTCACTTCGTTCGCGGGATTGTAGTAATAAATTCTCGAGCACGATTCGCAGATCATGACTTTCTCGCCGTTGCGCACTTCGTTGTAGGTCTGCGGCCGCAGCATTACCTGGCAGCCCATGCATTTGTGGTCGCGGACTTCCGCGAGGCCGGTGCCGCGGAACTTCGCCACGCGCTCGTATTGACGGAGAACATCCTCAGAAATCCCCTGCCGCAGCCCATCCCGCTTGGCATTCCACTCGGTGAGCTTTTTCTGGTCTTCGGCGGTAACCTTTCGCGCGTCTTCTTTTTCTTTCTCGATCTCGGCCGTCTCCGCTTTGAGCTCGGCCTCCGCCGCTTTAACTTCCTTTTCGCGCGCCTCGACGTTGACCATCACTTCCAGGATGCGGTCCTCGTTGAGGCGGATCTCCTGCTCGGCAAACTGGATCTCGTGCAGCAGCGCTTTGTATTGTTCGTTGGTTTTTACGTCGAGGGATTGGTCGCGATACTTGGAAATCCTGGCTTGCAGATCTTTGATGTTGGCTTCGAACTTCTTGCGGTTGGTTTCGTCGCCCTTGGCTGCGGACTGCGCCTTTTCCAGTTGCGCCTTTGTGCCGGCCAGCTTTTGTTCGATCACGGCCACGCGTTTTGGGAGCGCGGCGACTTCGTCCTGCAGCCTGCGGATTTCTTTGTCCGCGACCTGCAGCTCCAGCAATTTTTCGATGTCAGGAAGCATCGGTCCGGGGCATCACAATAATGATTCTAACATGCGACAGCGATGACCCTGCGTCGGGCGGAGTGAAGGCGTTGTTGGTGTAGAGCGGGCGCTCTCGCCCGCTGCCCTTGACTTTGACGTTGACTCTGACGTTGATCTCGGAACCGATTATCCGGCGCGTGTTTCGCAGCGTCTTTCGCAGAGCGACGAGGTCCGCGCTACCGCTTCATGTTTTATATTTTTTATTTTGGCCTTCGCACTTGAACAGGATATTTATTGGTTTTGTATCCCCCCCCCCGATTTGCGCTAAACTATTGAAACATAAAGACTTACCTCCATCATCTACAAAACAATGATCTTAGCGTCGAAATGGTCCGCTGTGGTTCGATCAGGTGCATCGAGCGCGCGCTGCCTA